>Ga0180435_10003256_pt1 | contig 16347 bp, 17 predicted proteins | sample SS_ome_3_FD_132467 | JGI IMG/M metagenome (GOLD analysis project Ga0180435, IMG submission 132467) | Hypersaline lake sediment archaeal communities from the Salton Sea, California, USA - SS_3_S_1 metaG | ecosystem: Environmental > Aquatic > Non-marine Saline and Alkaline > Hypersaline >...
CCTTCCACCGCCCAGCGCGCCTCGGCCTTGATCTTGCGGTCGAGCTTGTGGCGGGCGCTGTCCTCTTCCTCCCAGACCTTGTCGCGCCAGGCCTCGAACGCGGTGAAGCCACGGTCCTGGCGGCGGACCTGGCCGCGGTCGATCCACAGTGTCGCCTTGGTGAGCGCGCGCAGGAAGGCGCGGTCGTGGCTGATGATCACGTAGCCCGCGCGGGTGGTTTCGAGTTCGGCCTCGAGCCAGGCAATCGCCTCGATGTCGAGGTGGTTGGTCGGCTCATCGAGCAACATCAGGTCCGGCGCCTCGGCAATCAGCTTGGCCAGCGCCGCACGTCGCCGCTCGCCGCCCGAGGCACTGGTGCAGGGTGTGTCCGGGTCGAACTTCAACCCCTCGGCGGCACGGGCGACACGGTAGTCCTCCCCCGGCGCCAGCCCGCTCGCGGCAAAGGCGCCGAGCGTGTCGAACCGCGACAGATCGGGGTGCTGTTCCATGTAGCCGACGGAGGTGCCGGAGGGCAGCACGCGCTCGCCGTGGTCGGACTCGACGAGACCGGCCATCACCTTCATCAGGGTGGATTTGCCCGAGCCGTTGCGCCCGACCAGCGCCACCCGGTCGCCGGGTTGGATGACGAGGTCGAGCCCGTCGAAGACGGGATCGCCGCCGAAGCTGAGGGAAATGCCGGAAAGCTGAAGGAGCGGTGCGCGGGCCATGCAGGCGAGGTAGCGGTGCCGACAGGCGGCGTCAACGGGGCGCGCTCAGCTCGCGACGGCTGCGGCCCCCTCGCCGGCAAGCGCACGCAGAGCCCGCGCCCGCCCGGCCGGAACGGCGTCGATCTCGAGGCCGGTGAAGACGTGCAGCGTGCCGAGATCGCGGTCGATCACCGCGTGGTCCGACACCCAGCCGCCCATCAGCAGATAGGTGCGCAGGAGCGACGGCAGGTGCCGCGGACCAAGTTTCGGATCGGCATTCGGCGGGATGTCTTGCGCAAAGCGTACGACCTCCGGGGCTTTTTCGCAGGGGCGCCATTTTGCCGGGGCAACATGCCGAGCGGCCAGCAGGGCCAGCGCATCGGCATGGTCGGCCACCGCCGTGCCCGGGAAGGAGGAACACCCGAACAGCATTCCGATCCGTTCCCGGTCGACCAGCCGGGTCAGCGCCGCCCAAGCCACGCGCAGCACGTCGCCATCCGCCACGTCCGGCGCGAGGCAGAACCTGCCGACTTCGATCATCGGCGCGTCGAATGCATGCAGGGCGCCGAGATCGTAATATTGCGCGGCGTAGCTCTCGCCGATCTCACGGCCATCGCGCAGCGTGAGCAGACGATAGCTGCCGACCAGTTCACCGCTGCCGACGGTCTCGACCAGCACATGTCGGCAACGCGCATCGAACGCATCACGATCGAGCGCCTGCCCCTTGCGGAACGCCTGCGTGCGCAGCGCCAGCGCGCGGCGAACGTCGGCATCGTCCGCGGCCAGACGGGCCCGGTAGCGCCCGGTTTCAATCAAGGCTTCGTGAGCCATGGCAGTCTCCCGGCCCCTCGGCAGACTTGGGGCCTTGCATAACTATGGGTCAGCCCCATCATTGCCGCAAGGCGTGACAGGACGAAGACAGCTGGAGGCGTTCGATGGTGAAGATCAGGAAAACCGAGGCCGAATGGCGGGCGAAGCTGAGCCCGCTGGCCTACGAGGTCACCCGCCAGCGCGGCACCGAACGGCCGTTCACACATGACAGCTTTCCGCAGGCCCCCGGCACGTTCCATTGCACCTGCTGCGGGGCCGAACTGTTTGACCAGACCGACAAGTTCGACGCCGGCTGCGGCTGGCCGAGCTTCACCCGGCCCGTCAACGAAACGGCGCCGGTGGGCGAGAGCCTCGATCTCAGCCATGGGATGCGGCGCACAGAGGTCCACTGCACCGAGTGCGGCGCGCATCTCGGCCACGTTTTTCCGGACGGTCCGGCGCCAACCGGCCTGCGCTATTGCATCAACGGTGTCGCGCTGGACTACCGCGAAACGGACGACGCCTGATCGGTTCGGCCGTTACTGGAAGGCCCGGGCGAGGCTGTCGAGGCTCGCGCCGCTGCCGAACAGCTGTTTCAGCAGACTCACGCCCTTAATGTTGGAATCGGTCACACGGCGCGACAGAACGACCACCTGGCCGCGCTCAAGGCCGAATCGCTCGATGTTCTCGACCACGTCTTTGTCGTCGAAACTGATCGCCACGACTTCGCGGGTGATCTCCTGCGGCGCGCGGAACGAGTCGTGCTTGAACTCCGAGCGCACATAGTACCAGGCGCTTTCCTCGAGCAGGCCGCTCGCCCCCGGCGGGCCGATGATCGATTCCACCGAGGTCCGCGTGTCGAGGCCGACCATGAGTTCCTCGAGGTCGGCATCGGTGGGAACGAAGCCATGATACCGGTAAACCGGCGAACACGCCGTGATCGCAACAAGCGCCACGACCGCAACGATGCTCTTCAGCAGTGCACCCGGTTTCGCCATTCTGCTCCCCCTTGCCTTGCTCGGCCTGTTCTGTCACTCGGCTTACAGAAGGATAGCATCTGTTTCAAGAAACGAAAGCGTCGGCTGCGATGACACCTGATGCCCCCCCTGCCCATCTGGGCCCGGTCTTGCGCGTGGCGGACCTCGCCAAGGACGAAACCCGCGACATCGAGGTGGAACCGGATGCAGAGACGCTGCGGGCGCTCGCGGACACGCTCGACCTGGTCGATCTTCGCAAACTGCGCTTCACGGGGGAGCTGCGCCCGCTTGGCCGGCGCGACTGGCGACTCACCGGCCATCTCGGCGCCACCGTGGTGCAGAGCTGCGTCGTCACACTCGCCCCCGTCACGACCCGCGTCGAGGAAGACGTTGCCCGCAACTGGGTGGCGGATTTCGAAGTGCCGGACGGCGACGAGATCGAACTGCCCGAAACCGTCGAAGACGAACCGCTCGGCACCGAGATCGACCTGGGCGGCGTGATTGCCGAGGCGCTGGCCCTCGCGCTGCCGCCCTACCCCCGGGCCGAGGGTGCGGAACTCGGTGAAACCGCCTTCACAGCGCCGGGCGAAAAGCCGATGACCGATGAGGATGCCAAACCCTTCGCGGGCCTTGCGGCGCTGCGCGACAAGCTCGCCGGCGATGATGACGAGACCGACGGCTGACCCCGCGCGCAGGGCGACCAAATAGCCCTTGAAATGGGGAAGAATCGCAGTATGTTCCGCCCCTCTTGCGAAAGATGGGTTGGACAGCAGGCGCGTTTGCGCATAAGAGGCGGTCAGACTCAGGAAACATCGGGTGCCGGCAGGGTTGCAGCACCCCCGAATATCGAGGTTGGACATGGCTGTCCCCCAGAACAAGATCACCAAGTCGCGCCGCAACATGCGCCGCAGCCACGACGCGCTCGTTGCCGCGAATCCGAACGAATGCCCGAGCTGCGGCGAGCTCAAGCGTCCGCACCACGTTTGCCCCTCCTGCGGCTCGTACAACGACCGCGAAGTCGTGGCGATGGTCGATGAGGCGGTGTTTGACGACGAGGACGCGGCGTAAGCCGTCTCCCCGCGTGTTCTCCCCAGGATGTCGGCACTGACGGACCACCCGCAGACCGCCGCGACCACTGAGGGGCCGCGACGCATTGTCATTTCAGTCGACGCCATGGGCGGCGACAGGGGACCGGCGGCCGTTGTCGCCGGTCTTGCCAAATCTGCACGTGCGCATGACGGGATCGGCTTCATCCTGCACGGCGACGAGGCGGTGCTGAGACCGCTCGTCGCGCGCAAACCCGACCTCGCAGACAGAATCGAAATCCGCCACGCCGAGGATGTCGTCTCGATGGACGACAAGCCCGCCCAGGTTCTGCGCAGCGGCAAGAACACCTCGATGTGGTCGACGATCGAGGCGGTGCGCGACCACGAGGCCGAGGTGGCGGTGTCCTGTGGCAACACCGGGGCGCTGATGGTGATCTCGATGATGCGCCTGCGCAAGCTGCCCGGGGTGAAGCGCCCTGCCATCGCCTGCTATTGGCCGTCGAAAAACCCGTCTGGTTTCAACGTGATGCTGGATGTGGGCGCGGATGTGCGCGCAGACGAGGCAGACCTTTTGCAATACGCGCTGATGGGCACCAGCTATGCCCGCAACTCGCTGGGGCTTGAGCGCCCGCGCGTCGGCCTGCTCAACGTCGGCACCGAGGAACACAAGGGCCGGCCCGAGATCAAGGCCGCCGCCGACCTGATCGCCGGTGCCGCCGACGTGGCCGGGTTCGACTTCGTCGGCAACGTCGAAGGGTCCGATATCCCGTCGCGCAAGGTCGACGTGATCGTGACCGACGGGTTCACCGGCAACGTCGCGCTGAAAACCGCCGAGGGCACCGCGACGTTGATCAAGTCGTTCTTCAAGGAAGCCTTCCTTGCGTCGCTGCCCGCCCGGATCGGGGCGCTGTTCGCCGCGCGCCAGATCAAGATCCTCACCCAGCGCACCGATCCGCGCCAGGTCAACGGCGGCGTGTTTCTCGGGCTGAATGGCACGGTGGTGAAAAGCCATGGCTCGGCCGACGCCACCGGCGTGGCGGCCGCGGTGAACCTCGCCTACGATCTCACCGAGCACGACTTCAATCACAAGCTCGCGGCCCGGGTTGCATCCGTTCCCGCCCCCGTTCAGGATGGCGCGGCCGCCAACAATGAGCAGGACGCCCCCCCGGAATGACGAGACGCGCTGTGGTCAAGGGTGTCGGGCATTACCTGCCGAAGCGGGTCATCCCGAATACCTGGTTCGAATCCCGGGTCGATACCTCGGACGAGTGGATTCGCACCCGCAGCGGCATCGAGCGGCGGCATTTCGCGGCCGAAGGCGAAACCACGTCGAGCATGGCGATCGAGGCCGCCAGGGCGGCGCTCGCCGATGCCGGGCTCGCCCCCGACGATCTCGACGCGATCATCCTCGCCACCTCGACCCCCGATCTCACCTTCCCGGCGACGGCAACCATGGTCCAAGCCGGCCTCGGCATGACCCGCGGCTTCGCCTTCGACGTGCAGGCGGTCTGTGCGGGGTTCGTCTTCGCGCTCACCAACGCCAACGCGCTGATCCTGTCGGGCCAGGTCGACCGGGTGCTGGTTATCGGCTCCGAGACCTTCAGCCGCATCCTCGACATGGATGACCGCGCAACCTGCGTGCTGTTCGGCGACGGCGCCGGTGCGGTCGTGCTGGAGGCGCAATCCGGTGCCGGCACCAATGCCGACCGCGGCGTGCTGGCCGCCGATATCAATTCCGACGGCCGCCACCGCGACATGCTCTACGTCGACGGCGGCGTGTCCACCACGGGCGCGGCCGGTGTCGTCAAGATGCAGGGCAACGCGCTGTTCCGCCAGGCGGTGGAAAAGCTCGCCTCGACCGCCGATGCGGCGCTCGAAAAGGCCGGGCTGGGACATGACGACGTCGACTGGATCGTGCCGCACCAGGCCAATATCCGGATCATCCAGGGCACCGCGAAGAAGCTCGGGATGACGATGGACAACGTCGTGGTGACGGTTCAGGACCACGGCAACACCTCGGCCGCCTCGATCCCGCTGGCGATGTCGGTGGCGAAGGCCCGTGGCCAGCTCAAGGAGGGCGACCTCGTGGTCACCGAGGCGATCGGCGGCGGGCTTGCCTGGGGCGCCGTGGTGCTGCGCTGGTAGTGGCCGGAACGCCCCCCAAAGCGCTTCAACCGCCGACGCCAAACCGTTGATCTTGACTTGAAAACCATGTCAGCCCATGCTGGCCCCAAGAAGTTTGGGGGGACGCATGAGTGGAAAGACCTTGACCCGCATGGATCTCAGCGAAGCAGTGTTTCGCGAGGTCGGGTTGTCGCGCAACGAAAGCGCCCAGCTGGTGGAAAGTGTGCTCGGGCACATGTCGGATTCGCTGGTCCGCGGCGAGACGGTGAAAATCTCGTCGTTCGGCACGTTCTCCGTGCGCGACAAGGCCGCCCGAGTCGGGCGCAATCCGAAGACCGGTGAAGAGGTGCCGATCCTGCCGCGCAGGGTGCTCACCTTCCGCCCGTCGCATTTGATGAAAGACCGGGTCGCAGCGGGAAACAAACGCTGAGCCCGACAGAGCAGAACGAAGATAAACAGGCACGATCATGGACCAGAAATCCCCCGAGGCCTTCCGCACGATCAGCGAAGTTGCCGACTGGCTGGGGGTGCCCACGCATGTCTTGAGGTTTTGGGAGAGCCGCTTCAGCCAGGTCAAACCGGTGAAACGCGCGGGCGGGCGCCGCTACTACCGCCCCTCCGACATGGAACTGCTGGGCGGCATACGCCAGCTCCTGCACGAAGACGGGATGACCATCCGCGGGGTGCAGAAACTCCTGCGCGAAAAGGGCGTGAAACACGTCGCCGCCATGTCGCCCGCGCTGGACATCGCCGCCGACACCAAGGATGCGACGCCCGACAACGTGGTGGATCTGTCCGATCGCCGCGATACGGCATCGAGCCCGGAGGAGGCCGCGCCGACCGCCAGCGAGGCTGGCGAGAGCGAAGACTCCAAGCCGTGGTATGAAAGCGGCGTGTTCGCCCAGAATTCGGAGTCGCCCCCCGCGGCCGAGACGACCGAGCCCGATGCCGAACCGGAGCCCGTCGTCGAGCCGGAGCCGGAACCCACGCCGGAACCGGAGCCCGCGACCGGGGTGGAAGAACCGCCGGTCGCGGCGGAGCCGGAGCAACCGGCCGAGCCTGTCAAGGAACCGGCGAGCCCGGCCGTTGCCGACACGACCGACCCGATCCCGGAACCCGAGACAATGGATTTCCTCGCCCACGAGGCGGCACCGGAGACCTTCGAAACCGAGGATGATGCGGTGGCTCCCGACCCCGCGCCACCGGTCGAAACCGATCCGACCGATCCGATGTCGAGCCCCGAGGCACTGGATTTCGCAGCCCACGACGCAGCGCCGGAAACCTTCGAGCCCGAGACACCGCCGGTGGCGGCCGAAGCCCCCGAGGCGCCCGCCGCACCGGCCGACCTGGTGATGCCCGAGATCGGCCCGGATCCGGAAGATACCGACATCGACGAGGCGTCGCCCCTCGCGGCCCAGCTTCGCGAAGCCCGCCGGGCACGGGTGGAACTCAATGTCGCGACCCTGCAGGCGCTCGCAGACCGGCTCGACGAGATCGCCGGGCGCATGGCTGCGGGCCCCGGTGCCTCCGGCGGCGTTTGAGGCGATTTGATGCGCATTCCCGCTTGCCCCTGCCGGCAAAAACGCTATGTAGGGCGGCACGTCGGGCTATGGCGCAGTCTGGTAGCGCGTCCGTCTGGGGGACGGAAGGTCGCAGGTTCAAGTCCTGCTAGCCCGACCATTTTCAAACCCACTGAATCCGTTACATTCCCGAGGTGCGCATGAACTCCGGCACCGGCGTCCTGCCCTCTCAGACCCTGCGCGAAATGATCGGCACCGGGGTGATCTCGGGCGACCCGGCGGTCCTGCCCGACCAGATCCAGCCCGCCTCGCTCGATCTGCGGCTCGGCACCGTGGCCTACCGGGTGCGGGCCTCGTTCCTCGCCGGTGAGGGGGCAAAACTGGCCGACCGGCTCGAAGAATTCGAGATGCACCGGATCGAACTGGAAGGCGGCGCCGTGCTGGAGAAAGGCGCGGTTTACGTCGTGCCGTTGATGGAGCGCCTCGCCCTGCCCGCCGGCATCCAGGCGGTGGCGAATGCCAAGAGCTCGACCGGCCGGCTTGATCTGCTCACCCGGCTGATCACCGACGAGGGCGTGGAGTTCGACCGCATCGCCGAAGGCTACCACGGGCCGCTCTATGCCGAGATCTGCCCGCAGAGCTTCTCGGTGCTGGTGCGCCCGGGCATGCGGCTGAACCAGCTCAGGTTCCGCGCCGGCAAGGCGGTGCTGAGCGACGCGGAACTCAAGGAGCGCCACGCCACGCACCGTCTGGTCGACGGCGAAGCGGTGATCGACCACGGGCTGGCGTTCTCGGTCGATCTGAAGCCGGGCGCGGGCGATCTCGTCGGCTACCGGGCCAAGCCGCACACCGGGGTGATCGACCTCGACCGGATCGGCCACTACGACCCGGCAGATTACTGGGAGCCGATCCACACCAAGGAAGGCCGGATCATCCTCGATCCGGGTGCCTTCTACATTCTGGTGAGCCGCGAGGCGGTGCATATCCCGCCCGATTGTGCGGCGGAAATGGCCCCGTATCTCGCGATGGTCGGCGAGTTCCGGGTGCATTACGCCGGCTTCTTCGATCCCGGGTTCGGCCACGATGCCGCCGGGGGCGCGGGCTCGCGCGGGGTGCTGGAAGTGCGCTGCCACGAGGCGCCGTTTGTGCTCGAGCACGGGCAGGTCGTCGGCCGGCTCGTCTACGAGCGCATGGCCGAGGTGCCGGAAACGCTCTACGGCGCTGACATCAAGTCCAACTACCAGGGCCAGGGTTTGAAATTGTCAAAGCATTTCAAGCCGGTGCAGGGTTAGCCCCGGTCCTCAACTCGGGCCAGTGGCTGCGGTCGCCCCGCGCCCGTCAGCGCATGCGCCGACCGAGCTTCGCGGCTTGACGCGCGCGTTTGCCCATCTGCTTGGCCTGTTGCGCCCGTTGACGGTCCTCGTCGGTCATCTGTTCCTCACCGTCAGACCCGCGTTTTTTCGCAACCCGGTCGATCCCGGCGTCGATGCCGCGGCTGACCACGCGACGCATGACCATCCGTACGACCATGTTGATGATCTGTTCAACACGCATAGTGCCCTCTTTTCTGCCTCGCTCCTATTGTAATGCGGAAATACGGCAAATCCACGGCATCGGCGGAGTTCTGCCGTTTCCGCGTTCACGGTTTCGGCATGCGCCGGTATAACCGCCTGCATGACCCGAGCCCCGCGCCCGCCAAGACCCTTCGACGAGGCCCTGATCGACCGCCTCCGCCTGTCGCCGCCGATCGGCTGGAAGCTCGCGACGGCCCGTGGTCTGCTGCACGCAATCGACATGGTCGGCCGGCTGGCGCGCGGCGCACCCTTCTTCGGCCTGAAAGAATGCGAGGCGGTTCTCGTCGAGCTCCGGGAATACGCCGGCGCCGATTTGATCCGGGCCCTGATGGCCACGAACAACGGGACCGAGATCACCACCCACGGGCTTGAAAACGTTCCGACCGCCGGTCCGGTCATGGTGGCGTCGACCCATGCCACGGGGCTGTTCGACGTGGTCGCCCAGGCCGACGCCCTGATGGCGAAGCGGCCCGACCTGAAAGTGGTCGCAAACGAGGATGCGGAACGGTTTCTCGGCTCCGACCTGACCATTCCGGTCAGGATCGGCAGCGGCGAGCGCAACAAGGCCACACACGAGACCCGCGCGGCGATGGTGCGCCACCTCGATGCCGGCGGCGCCTTGATGATTTTCGGCTCCGGCCGGGTCGCGCGCCTGCAAAACGGCCGTCTGGTCGAATCCGACTGGCGCTCCGGCCCGACCCGGATTTCGCAGGCGACCGGCGTGCCGATCGTGCCGACCTCGGTGAACGCGCGGAACTCGGACGCCTATTATGCCACGCGGCGGTTGGTACGCTGGATCACCCGGGGCAATGACGACCTCGCCGCCAGGATCGCCTCGATGCGCCACGCCGAAGAGTTGCGGCTGAAGCTGGGCGGACGGTTCGAGGTCTACTACGGTGCGCCGCTGCCACCCGGGACGCCGGCCGCCGAGTTGAAGGCGCGGGCGGAGGCGCTGGCGCCCGGGCTCTACGCGCGCGCGCCCTGAGACCGCGGTTCACTCCTCGAACATCTCGGACTGATCGCCCTCGTCGGTCTCGTCGTCCTCGCCGGCGTCGCCCAACGCCCCGCCCGGCGGCGGGCGGTTGTCGAGCAGGCCGGCGGCGCGCAGCTCCTTGAGCCCCGGCAGATCGCGCGCGTTCTCCAGCCCGAAATGGTCAAGGAAGGTCTGGGTGACGACGAAGGTCACCGGCCGCCCCGGCGTCATGCGCCGGCGGCCGAAACGGATCCATTCAAGCTCCAGGAGCTGGTCGACCGTGCCGCGCGAGACGCCCACGCCGCGGATCTCTTCGATCTCGGCCCGTGTCACCGGCTGGTGATAGGCCACGATTGCCAGCGTCTCGATCGCAGCCCGGCTCAGCTTGCGGGTTTCCACCGTCTCTTTCTGCATCAGGAAGCCGAGGTCGGGCGCCGTGCGCATTGCCCAGGCGTCGCCCACCTTGATCACGCGCACCCCCCGCCCCTCGTAGCGTTTGCGCAGGTGCACCAGCGCCTCGGCCGGGTCGGAGGCATGCGGCATGCGCGCCGCCAGTTCGGCGACGCTCACCGGCTCGGCAGAAGCGAACAGGATCGCCTCGACCATGCGCTCCTGTTCGGCCATCGGCGGCGCCTCGAACAGGCTCTCTTCCTGCGGCAGGTCGTGGATTTCGTCAGCCATCGGTTTTCTTCCGTATCTGGATCGGGGCGAAGACCTCACCTTGCCGGATCTCGACATGGCCCTCCTTCGCAAGCTGGAGCGAGGCCGCGAAATTCGCGGCGGTGGCCGAACGGCGGCGGGCCGGGTCCATCTCCCAGCCTTCGGGGATGTAGCTCATCAGGTCGGTCCATTCGCCTGCATAGCCGATCAGGCCGCGCATCCGGTCGAGCGCGTCTTCCAGCGTCATCACCGCCTCTCGGTCGAACACGAAGGGCCGGAACTCGTCCTTCGTGCGGATCCGCGCATAGGCCTGCATCAGGTCCATGAGGGTCGCGGTATAGGTGATGCGACGGGTGCGGGTGACGTCTTCGGGAATGCCCCGCACGAAGAAATCGCGGCCAAGCTGGTCGCGCGCCATCAGCCGGGCGGCGACGTCACGCATCGCCTGCAAGCGTTCCAGCTGGAACGCCAGGTGCGCCGCAAGATCCTCGCCCGACGGGCCTTCCTCTGCCGGGTCCGGGGGCAGCAGGAGGCGCGACTTCAGGAAGGCGAGCCAGGCGGCCATCACGAGATAATCGGCCGCCAGTTCGATGCGCAAATGCCGCGCTTTTTCGACAAAGGCGAGGTATTGCTCGGCAAGGCCCAGCACCGAGACCTTGCGCAGGTCCACCTTCTGGGTCCGCGCCATCGTCAACAGCAGATCGAGCGGCCCCTCGTAGCCGTCGACATCGACGATCAGCGCCTCGGCGGCGAGCCGCTCCGACACGCTCAGCGTGTCAGCCTCGAAATCGTCCTGCGTTTCAGCCAAGAACCGGGCCCCTACACCGCGCCTGTCATCAGGGCCTCAAACTCGTCTTCGAGCGCGGCAATGTCAACGGGCTCGGGGGCGCGGCGCCACGTCAGCGCGGCATCGGCACGCGCCTGCGCGGCCGGGTTCATCGCGCCGAGCTCGGCCGCAAGCGCCTCCATCTCGGCCAAGTCGCCGTTGCAGTGCAGCACCAGATCGCAACCGGCATCGAGCGCCGCCCGGCCGCGTTCAGCCACCGTGCCCGAGAGCGCCTGCATCGAGATGTCGTCGGTCATCAGCAGCCCGTTGAAGCCGATCTCCTCGCGGACAAGGGTGATCACCGTGGGCGATTGCGTGGCCGGGTTTTCGGGATCGATCGTCTCGTAGACCACATGCGCCGTCATCGCGATCGGCAGGCCCGACACCGCCTCGAACGCGAGGAAATCCGACACCCGCAGCACCTTGTGCTTGGCTTTCACCCGCGGCAGGTCGAGGTGGCTGTCCACGGTTGCCCGGCCAAGCCCGGGGATGTGCTTGATCACCGGCAGCACCCCGCCGGCGAGCAGGCCCTCGGCCGCCGCGGCCGCGATCTCGGCCACGTGCACGACATCGTCGCCGTAGCAGCGGTTGCGCAGAACCGGGTGGGTGTCGGGCTGGGCGAGGTCGAGCACCGGGGCGCAATTGCCGTCGATTCCCGCGGCGCGCAATTCATCGGCGATGATCCGGTAGCGGATCTGCATCGCCCGTGCGGCGTGTCGCTTGTTCTGTTGCACCTGCTCGAGCGGCGAAAGCCAGATGCGCCAATGCGGCGGCGTCAGACGCGCCACCCGTCCGCCTTCCTGGTCGATGAAGACCGGCGCCTCACGCCCCACCGCCGCGCGCAGCTCGGTGGTGAGCCAGCGCAGCTGTTCGGGATCCTCGACGTTGCGGGCAAACAGGATGAAACCCCAGGGCTGGGCCCGGCGGAAGAAGTCGCGCTCCGTCGGCGTGAGCCGGGGCCCGGAACAGCCGAGAACGAAGGCCCCGGGGCTGGTCAACGGGTGACGACCGGGATGCAGGCGGCCTGCCCGGCCATCAGCGCGGAGCAGAACCGGCGCGCGTCGGACAGATCGGCGAAGCCCATCGCGCGCAGCCGGTAGAAGGTCTTGCCGCCCGATTGCGCCTTTTCGATCACCCGGTCCTTACCGTCGAGAATGTCTTCGAACCGGCCGGCAAGCTTGGCCCATTCGGCCCGGGCGACATCGGCGCTGTCGAAGGCGCCGAGTTGCACCAGCCGGGTGCCCGCGGGGACGTCTTCGGCGGCCACTTCGCGCACCGTCTCAGGGGCGGCGACGCTGGCCGAGGCCAGCGCGATCTCGACCGGCGAGGCCGCGGCGCGGGCCACGATGTCGTCGGGGCGCGGCGCCGGGCGCGGGCTGCGGGTGACGCCCGGCACGCTGGCCGGGATCGTCGCCGCGGCGAGACGGGCCTCGGCGTCCGGTGCGAGCGCCAGATCGGCCGCTTCGCCCGACAGCGGCGCGGCCCCGGCGGCCACGGAGTCGGCGAGCGCGAGGGCGGCGGTCATGGCATCGTCTTCGGCTGTTTCGGCGGCGAACGAGGCCGACGCGGTCTCCGGGGCGGCGTCTGGCGCGGGCGCATCGTCTGCCTCGGCGGCAGACACGGCCGAGACTTCCGCCCCGGTGCGCGCTGGCCGATCGGTGTCGAGCAGCCCTACCGGCGCGGGCGCCAGCGTGACCTGCGGCACCGGGCCCTCGGCCTGGCCTTCGGCGGCGACCGCGTTCACCGCAAGCCCCTGGTGGGCGGCGGCGACGCCACCGGGATCATCGGGCTGGATGCGCATCGGCCCTTCCAGCGCGCGCACCACCGGCACGCCAGTTACGTCACGCATCGCCAGCTGGTAGCCCCAGGCCCCGAGCCCCGCGATCAGCGCGATCGACAACAGCGCCCCGGCGCCATGCAGGATCTGGCCGAGCGAGCCTGCACCGCCGCCGGCGGAGCCCGCCGGGTCGGCGCCGAACGCCGGCGGCTGGTCCGGGTGAGGGGCGGCGCCGTAGGCCGGCGGCGCGCCAAAGCTCTGCGGGTCCGGCGGCATCGGCCCGCCATGGGCCGGATGCACATAGGGCGACCCCACGCGCCCGGACTGGGATTGTGGCGTTGAAAACTGCGCATAGGCGGCTGAACCACCGCTCCAGGTCTCTTCTGACATCTGCCTGCTCCGCCCGACGTTGCGGCGACCCGGTCGCCACCGTCGGTTCTCGTTTGCCTCTTCCCCGGCACAGGCACGCTTTGTGTCAGCGCATTTCCTCGGCCGGCGTTACGCCAAGAATACCCAAACCGCCCGAAATCACAACGGAAACGGCCTTCGGCAGGGCGATTTTTGCCGATGTTGCATCCGGGTCACCGTCCTGGATGAAGCGCAGTTCCGGCGCGTCGTTGCCCTTGTTCCACAACGCGTGGAACTCGCTCGCCAGTTCATAGAGGTAGAAGGCGATGCGATGCGGCTCGTGGGTGCGGGCGGCGATCTCGACCAGACGCGGCCACTCGGCGAGTTTTTTCACCACCGTCACTTCGGCCTCGTCCGACAGGGCGGGGGATGCCGCCGGCTGAAGCCCCAGCTCGGCCGCCTTGCGCAGCACCGAATTGATCCGGGCGTTGGCGTATTGCACGTACCACACCGGGTTGTCGCGGCTCTGCTCCAGCACCTTGTCGAAGTCGAAATCCAGCGGCGCGTCGTTCTTGCGGGTGAGCATGTGGAAGCGGGTGACGTCCTTGCCCACCGCGTCGACGACGTCGCGCAGGGTGACGAAATTGCCCGCCCGCTTCGACATCTTGAACGGCTCGCCGTTCTTGTAGAGCTTCACCAGCTGGGTGAGCTTGATGTCGAGCGGCACCCGGCCGTCCGACAGCGCCGCCACCGCCGCCTTCATGCGCTTGACGTAGCCGCCATGGTCGGCGCCGAATACATCAATAAGCTGGTCGAAGCCCCTGGAAACCTTGTCATAATGATAGGCGATGTCGGGTGCGAAATAGGTCCAGCTGCCGTCCGACTTCATGATCGGCCGGTCGACGTCGTCGCCATGTTCGGTCGACTTGAACAGGGTCTGTTCGCGCGGCTCCCAGTCCTCCGGCATCTTGCCCTTGGGCGGCTCCAGCACGCCCTTGTAGATAAGCCCCTTGGCCCGGAGATCCTCGATCGCCGCCTCGATCCGGCCGGTGCCATAGAGCGACTTTTCCGAGAAGAACACGTCCATCTCGACCCCGAGCGCGGCGAGGTCGGCCTTGATCATGGCAAGCATCTGGTCGATCGCGAAATCGCGCAGCTCTTCGAGCCAGACCGCCTCGGGCTGGTCGAGCCACTTGTCGCCCACCTGCGCGGCCAGCGCCTCGCCGACCGGCACCAGGTAGTCGCCGGGATAGAGCCCCTCGGCGATCTCCGGCATGTGCCCGAGTGCTTCGCGGTAGCGTTCGTAGGCTGAGCGCGCCAGCACGTCGACTTGGGCGCCGCCGTCGTTGATGTAGTATTCCCGCGTCACCGCGTGGCCAGCGTACTCCAGCAGCGCGGCCAGTGCGTCGCCGAACACCGCGCCGCGGGTGTGGCCCACGTGCAAGGGCCCGGTGGGGTTGGCGGAGACGTATTCGACGTTGACCTTCTGCCCCTGCCCGATGCGCGACCGGCCGTAGCCGTCCTCGCCGAGGATGCCCGCCACGAGCCCGGACCAAACCTCCGGGGCGAGTTCGAGATTGAGAAATCCGGGCCCTGCCACGGAGGCCAGCACCACGCGCTCGTCGGCGACCAGCTTCACCGACAGACGCTCGGCGATGTCGCGCGGCTTCTGCCCGGCGGGCTTGGCCAGCACCATCGCCGCGTTCGTCGCCATGTCGCCATGGGCCGCGTCGCGCGGTGGCTCGACGGTCACGTTGTCGAAGCTCAGGCCGGCGGGCAGAACGCCCTCGGCCACCATCTCGTCCAGCACCGTGATCACCAGCGCACGGATATCGGCAAACAGGTTCATCTCTCTCACCTCTCGGGATGCGCGCGGTCTAGCACAGGTGCGCCCAAGGTCAACGCCCCGCGCCCGCCTGAGCGCCCGCCCCCGGCGGGCGCGAGGCCCGGAGCGCGCCGCAGGCGCACCGTCAGAGAGCGGCCCCGCCGAACAGCCGCGCATGGGTCTCCAGCGCGAAGCGATCGGTCATGCCGGCAATGTAGTCGCCCACGATCCGCGCCAGGGCGGGCTCGTCTGCGGCCCGGGCCACGTCCTCGCGCCATTCCGGCGGCAGCTGCGACGGATCGGCGAGAAACAGCGGGAACAGTTCCTCGATCACCCGCGTCACCCGGGTGCGCATCTCGACCACGGCGGGCGCGCGATACATCCGCGCGAACAGGAAGGCGCGAATCTGTCTGAGGTCCGCCCAAAGCGGCTCGGAGAACCGGATCACCGGCCGGCCGGCATCGCGGATCGCTTGAGCCGAGCCAGGGTTCAGCGCCTGGAGATGCCGTTTGGACGTCACCAGAACGTCCTCCACCATCGCACCGAAGACCCGGCGCAGCGCCTCGTGGCGCCGGCGCTTGGCGTCGAGGCCGGGATAGCTGCGATCCACCGCGCCAAAGGCCGGCCCGACGATCGGCAGGGCGCAGATCTCCTCGACGTCGAACAGCCCGGCGCGCAACCCGTCGTGCAGGTCGTGGTTGTTATAGGCGATGTCGTCGGCAATGGCCGCCACCTGCGCCTCGCCGCTGGCATGTGTGTGCAATTCCAGGTCGTGCCGGGCGTTGTATTCGGCCAGCGCATAGGGCAGATCACCGCCCACCGGGCCGTTGTGTTTGGCAATGCCTTCAAGGGTTTCCCAGGTGAGGTTCAACCCGTCCCACTCGGCATAATGACGCTCGAGCGAGGTCACGATCCGGAGCGCCTGGGCGTTGTGGTCGAAGCCGCCGTAGGGCCGCATCAGCGCGTCCAGCGCATCTTCCCCGGTATGGCCGAAAGGGGTGTGGCCCAGATCATGGGCCAGCGCCACCGCCTCGGTGAGGTACTCGTTCAGCCCGAGCCCGCCCGCCAGCGTGCGCGCCACCTGCGCCACCTCGATCGAATGGGTGAGCCGGGTGCGGTAGTAATCGCCCTCGTGCTCGACGAAGACCTGCGTCTTGTGCTTGAGCCGGCGGAAGGCCGAGGAATGGATGATCCGGTCGCG
>Ga0180435_10003257_pt1 | contig 16344 bp, 14 predicted proteins | sample SS_ome_3_FD_132467 | JGI IMG/M metagenome (GOLD analysis project Ga0180435, IMG submission 132467) | Hypersaline lake sediment archaeal communities from the Salton Sea, California, USA - SS_3_S_1 metaG | ecosystem: Environmental > Aquatic > Non-marine Saline and Alkaline > Hypersaline >...
CCGTCTACGGCGTTACATCCACTGGCACATATTCCCGATATGCACCGGTGGATGTGCCTTGTAGACGAACCAAAATCCGGCGCAATCTTTGGGGAATTATTTCCTTCCACCACCCTTACTCATTAATTCACGGTTACATTGCGATACCGGCCGCGCAAGGAATGGGGCCGGCAGCCATCCGGAGGGACACGATGGTCATGACACTGGATTTCGTCGGAATCAAGGTAGAGGGTCATCAACTCAAAGGTGCGGTAATCCAGTTCCAGTTCGCTCCAGCCAAGATATTTGAGGCGTTGGCTGATTTGGTAATGGTTGAGGGGCGGGTTTTTGTAATAGTAAATGGCCATATCCTGCAGCAGGAAAGAATGATGTTCCCGGGGCAGTCCGAGACTTTCCAGGCGTTGAATAAGTCTGGGGAGAATCGGTGTATTCATGGCGCTGGAACCTCACTTTAGGGGTGACAGCCACAGTTGCAGCCACGATTATCCCGGCTGCTATAGTCAGTGTCCGAGCGAAAACACCCCACCTTTGGCTTAAAGGGTTGGGGAATGGGGATATCAATCCCCCACCCTCACTCCCGATAAAAGCCCGCCCCGTCAGGGGCAGGGAAATGAGGGTTTCCGTCCAGGCATTTGTCAGGTTCCCCGCAAACCAGGTGAGAAGAACCCTATTTATTCAATACCGTGGGTTATGCAAGAATCGTTCGCACTCTGCCGACTGATTGATTCCAACTGGAAATTGTAATGAATATCAACAGATTATAGTAAAATTCGGATGAGCTGTATGTCGGCTTGTAACACTTAAATTTCTTAATATCTATAGAAAATAATTACACAACGACTAAAATCAAGGGGGGCTGTGATAACCTGATTTCAGCCCAGCAGGCGCACGCTATGGCCGCAAACGGAGTCCTTACCGGTATTTTTGACATGAAACATGGCCCGGTCGGCCAAACCTAATATTTCGTTTACGTCGGCGGCATCATCGGGAAACACGGCCACCCCGAAACTGGCCTTGATTTTAATATCCAGGCCCTGATCCTTAAGATAGACCTGTTCCCGGATTCGCTCCCGGACGGTTTCGGCGATGAGCAGGGCGTCGGATTTGCTGCAGTCGGGCAGGACAATCACAAATTCGTCCCCGCCGTAGGCCACCCCGAAACCCGGGGCGGCGACGATCTGGCGCAGGGTGCCGGCCAATTGCTGCAGGGTGCGGCTGGCGTGCAGGTGGCCATGGGCATCCACCACACTTTTAAAATCATCCACATCCATGAAAATCAGTGCAATGCATTGATCTTTAAGGGCGGCCTGTTTCACCAGGTCGTCCAGTTTTTGGTACAGGTAACGCGTGTTGTACAGCCCGGTAAGATTGTCCCTTACGGAAAGTTCGCGGTATTTTTCCCGGCTTTTGCGCAACGCGGCCTGGACCCGTTCCAAATGGGCTTCGGTTTCCATCTCCTTGCTGACATCAGTGAGGCAGCCCAGAGAGAGATGGATGCCGTCGGCCGGGCAGGTTTCCACCACCGCCGAATCCTTAAACCAGATGGGTGCACCCTGGGGCGGCTCACTTTTGTAAATGGCCTCCACCATGCCGGTACGGGTGACTTCGGCCCGCAGGTCGGGCCGTTCCCGGCGGATGGTTTCGATGTCCTGGACGGCCGGCCTGACCGTGGCGTTGTCTTCACCCACATCGTATACCCGGCGTTCGCGGATACTGCGCCGGAAGGCCCCCGCGGCTTCGGCGGGTGTGCAGTTGAAAATGTTCAACAGGCGCCGGCCGATGAATTCGTACCAGACCTGCCGTCCGTCCACATGCCAGGCGGCAATATAAGGAATAACCGTGGCGCCGTGGGAATCATAGGCGCTGTACATATCCAGATACTGCCGCACATGGTCCTTTAGTCCCGCACTGTAACTGCCGCCGATGATCCGGCCGGGGTAGTCCGCCTTGTTTGCTCTGTTCATTCCGTTTTGACACCCTGGTTTGTCAATGCAACTCAGTCAACTCATAAATACTAAGCCCATTGATGGGGTTTTGGCAAGCCGGGAATTGATATAGGTAAGTCACGGGACTGGAGCAACTTGAACTAACATCCGCTAACACCACGGGGGTTAAATTGTTTTTTCAAATTGGCCGGAATGTCGCTGATGTTTGCTCACGTCGCGGCTTTATTAAGGAATGCCGGGGATGAGGTTGAACGGCGAGGAATTGATATATGAAAACGGGTGCCCTGGCCGATTCTGCTGGATACCGAAATGGTGCCATGGTGCTGTTCGGTGATTTTTTTGGTTATGAACAGCCCCAGTCCGGTGCCCTGCCCGCCCTTGGTGCTGAAGAAAAGGGAAAATACCTTGTTCAGGGTTTTATCATCCATACCCACACCATTGTCACCGATTTCAAAAATGAGATCGTCTCCGCCGGCGGTCACCGACACCGTGATCCGGGGAGGTTTGCCACCGCTGTCCGCCAGACAGGCTTCGATGGCGTTGTGCAGGATGTTCACCAGGGCGATACGCAGATTGTGAGGATCGATCTGAAAATCTCCCAGGTCCGGTTCCAGGTGCTGCTCCACCTGGATGCCCTGGTCCCGCGCCTTGGTCTCGACAGTGAGCAGGACATCATGCACAAACCGGCGTACACCGATGGTTTCGATGTTCAAGGGCCGTTCCTTGGCATAGTACAGTACATTGAGCACCTGGTTACGAATCCGATCAGCCATCAGGCGTACCAGATCGAGACCCTCGTCCAGGCGTTCGGGCTTATCTTTCTCGATGCCGGTTTTAATCAGATAGGCCCCCGCATCCAGACCGGTGAGGATACCCTTAAATCCATGGGAGATTTCCCCCACCATCAAACCCAAAGAGGAGAGATTGTCCTGCAGGCGGCGGATTTCAGTGATATCGGTGGACATCTCCATGACTTCCAGAATCTCACCCTGCCGGTTGGGCAGCGGCGTGCTCCAGCACAACAGGCGGCGGTCGGTCCCGCCTTTGTCCACGGTGGTCATTTCGGATTGATGCAGTTCACCGTCACGCAGGGTTTGGTCCACAATTCCGGGGTCCCCTCCGGGGGGATAGATATCATCCCGGGCAACCCCCGGGCCAGGGGCAAAATCGTCCATGAACAGCCGGTTGGCGGTGGTCAGCCGCTGATCCCGATCCCAGACGGAAATGTAGCAGGGCACCGATTCGAACAATTGCTGATACTTGCGCTGGGTGTAGCGCAGTTCATCCTGCAGTTGCTGGATCTCCGAAATATCCGCAGATATTTCAATGACCATCTCCACCCGGCCCTCCCCGGTGCGCACAGGCGCAGTGTGCACAATGGCCGGTTGTTCCCGGCCGTTTTCATAGCGGATTTTTTCCCGGCAGCGTTGGCCCCTGTCATGGATGAAGGTCTTGGCAACGGGACAGGGAACCTGCCCGCCGTCCTTGCCGGGATAGACGGCCCAGCTGGGTTGCCCGATTTGGGCGCCCAGTCGCTGCAGGTACAGGTCGTTGGCGGCCACCACCTGCAGGTCGTGATTGTGAATGGAAACCAGGCAGGGCAGTTCGTTGAAAAAACGCACGCCACTGCCCATGTCATCCGCCAGGCTGCTCATGGCGGCGGCCAGGCCCTCCACAGCCTGGCCCACGGCCGTGCGTCTTTCAGCCTCCAGCAGTTGGGCGGTCTTCTCCTCCACCATACGTTCCAGATTTTCGGTATACGCTTTGAGCTGCCGGCGCATATCGATTTTTTCACGGGCCCGTTTCAGGGCAATCAGCAGGGCATCGTCATTGATGGGTTTGGTGATGAAATCCGTTGCTTCCAGTTTGAGGCTCTCAATGGCCAGATCCATGTCGCCGTGGCCGGAGATCATGATCACCTCGGTCTCGGCATCCTCCGCTTTGATCCTGCGCAGCAGGGTCACGCCGTCCATGACCGGCATTTTAATGTCCGTGAGCACGATGGCGGGTTTGGTCTGCAGGAACAGGGTAAGGGCGCGTTGCCCGTCCTCTGCAGTCAAGACTTCGTACCCCAAATCCTCCAGGGTGAAACCCAGCACTTTGCGGATACCGGGTTCATCGTCAACCAGGAGAATACGCGCTGCATCTTTATCCGGTGGTGGAATATCCATGGCAACAGGCCTAGGGGGCGCCGGGGCGACGGGGCATACGGGTTTGCAGAACGGACCGGATGGTGGCCAGCAAATATTCGGCCTCCGGTGGCTTTTCAATATAGGCTGCGGGAGGGGGCAACGGGGCTTCCAGTTGGGAATTGAGCATGGTCAGGTAATGGCGGAAGGCCTCGTGGGTCACTCCGGAAAGCATCAGCACAGGAATCGCGCACAGGCTCGGGTCGGCCTTGAGGGCCCGGTAGAGCCAGACACCGCCCTCATTGGGCATCATGATATCCAGGATGGCCAGAACGGGTTTCTGCGCCCGGGCCTTTTGCAGTCCGTCGCTGCCGTTGCGGGCCACGATGGGGGTGAATCCATTGGTCTCCAGCAGCGTGGAAATAAAAAGACGCATACCGATTTCATCATCCACCACCAGGACCGGCGGCGCCGGGGATGTTTTTGAAGTGGATGATGGATTGTGGTTGGCCATGCCCAGTTCCCGACCCTGGCTGGTGTCCTGTCATGCAACGCTGGAATTTAAATTGCGCCGTGAAATCCGGAGCATGCCTTTAGGCGATAGCGGCGCGTCCCCCAGGGAATTATTCATCATCGACAGGGGCAACCTTGTCGGGATGGTTGACACTGGCCACGGGACACGATGCGCGCAGCACCACCTGTTCCACCGTACTGCCCAGCAGGGCCTTTTCCGGATCGGTCTCCCGGGTGTGGTGGGCCATGACGATCAGGTCTCCCTGGACTTCACGCTGAAACTTGAGAATTTCAACATAGGGAATCCCCTCCCAAACCTCCACCTGATAGTTGTCGAAGTCTTCAATCCGGGAAATGTAGCGCTGGTTGATCTGCTCCCGGGCGTCTTTAAGCTTGGCTTCGATGGCCGGCTGGTTCTCAGTGTCCCCGAAGCCCTGGGCAATGTCCACGGCATGGAACAGGTGGAGTTTGGCGCCCACGGTCTTGGACAGTTGGTAGGCCCATAAAAAGGCGGCCTCGGCGGCCTTGGAAAAATCGGTGCAAAAAACGATGTTGGAGAACAGCTTCCAGCAGGTGGTACAGGGACGGCTGATGATCACCACCGGGCAGCGGGCCGCCTTGGCCACCTTCTGCATGGTGCTGCCCACCACATTACGGTAGCGGGTGGCGCCCACATCCTCCTGACGGGTATGGGCGCCCATGACAATCAGATCCGGATCCCATTTGCGCGCCTTGCGCAGGATCTCCCGGTGGGGCACCCCCACCACGGTCTCCAGTTGGGCTTCGCTCTCCTCCAGCAACTCGCCGTAGGTGTTTTTCATCTCTTCCTTGACCCATTCGACGTAATCGCCGTCGGCCTGCTCGGTCTCACCGGTGCGCACATCGGTGACAAAGGGGCTGAAACCCCGGGTCGGAACGCCCAGTACATGGAATAGGACCAATTCGGCATTCCATTTCAGTTCCAGGTCAAAGGCCACCTTGGCGGCATTGTCACAAGTGGGTGAGGCTGTGGTGGCAAAAAGGATACGACTAAACATGGCGCTTACCTCCTGAGTTCACACGTCTCGGGTGTGCCGTGGAAGCTGAGTTCCCAACCGATGGTGTCGATCATTTCAAATAAGGTATAAAACGTTTCAAAGGTGAGCACATCCACATGGTCGCCAAAAACCACATGCTTGAGCCGCCCCAGCTTAAGGGGCATGTCCAGCAGGTGCTCCAGCTGCAAAAACCTGAGTTCCCCGGTCTCCTCGCCGGCCAGGCCGTGGAAGCTGATGAATATTTCCAGGCGGGGTTTGCCGGGAAATCCCACCATCTCGACGGTGCGGGCCAACTGAAGAAATTCAAATGCATCGTAACGGCAATCCTTTAGCGGGCTCTGCTCCACCTGGGCCAGCAGGGACGGCCAGAAGGGGCTAAGCCGGCTGAGAACCGGAAAAGCGGCCAGCATCTTAAAGAAACTGCGCAGGGTATAGCCTTTTTCCAAACGGATACGGTGGCCCAGGTATCCCAGGACATTCTCCCCAAGGGGCTTGCCTTCCGCACGCAACGTGCCGTCCGACGCCAGAAAAACCGTGTCCAATTACTCCTCCGGCAACAGATGCTCGGGCACCACCGCCATATTGATTAACAGCGGCTTCAGGAAGGACCAGCGGATGCCGACGCGGTAAACCTCTTCCAGATCCCGGATGGCATCCCAGCAGTTGTGGCAGGGGGCAATGACCAGCTTGGCGCCTGTGGCCAGGATCTGATCCCGCTTGACCTTCATGCCGATATTGCGCTGTTGACGGTAGCGGCCGATACCGTTGAGGCCGCCGCCGCCGCCGCAGCAGAAATTGTGCTCCTTGTTGGGCGACATCTCGCGGAAATCTTCGGCAATATAGCTCATGATTTCCCGGGCCACGTCTTTGAGACCCGCATTGCGGATATAGTTGCAGGAGTCCTGGTAGGTCACCGGTTCTTTGATCTTCTTGGCCGGATCGATTTTAATCTTGCCGGTGCGCAGGGCCTCAGCCACCCACTCCACATAGTGCAGACTCTCCACCGGTGTCTGGCCGCTGGGGATACCGGCCCAATAGGGCCCCTCAATGACCGTGGCCCGGTAGGCGTGGCCGCACTCGGTGACCACCATGCGCTTGGGGCGCAGCCGATGCATGGCGTCATAGACACTCTCCACCTGCATCTTGCAGGCGGCCCAGTCGCCGGCGAACATGGCCAGGCTGGTCTCTTCCCAGCCCTCGCTGGGCACGGTCCAGTTCTCCCCGGCCAGGTGGAACAGCACGGCCGCTTCGGCCAGGTCCTCGGGATAGTGTTTCGGCTCCCGGGCATTGACGGTATAGATGATGTCGGCGTCTTCCTTGTCCACCGGGATTTCCAGTCCGGGATAGTCGTCCTCCCACTCTTCGGCCATCCACTCGCAGGTCTCCACCCAATCCTCAGTGGTCACATCCATCTGGGCGCGGTAGACCCGGTGCATGCCGGTGCCGATCTTCATTTCCCAGGGGGTAAAACCCTGGCTGAAAAGCAGACCCCGCAAATAGCTGAACATGATCCCCATATCGATGCCAAAGGGGCAGTATACCCCGCAGCGCGTGCAGCAGGTGCACTTGGAAAACGCGGTATCCATGCACATCTGCATAAAGGCGTTGTCCACCTGCCCCTTGCGGCGGATCAGCTCCCCCAGGGTGGACTGGATCTTGTAGGAGGGCACCTGCCGGGGGTCCTTGTTGTTGGCAAGGTAGTAAAAACAGCTCTCGGCGCACATGCCGCAGTGGGCACAGATCTCCAGCCATGTACGCAGGCGGGATTTGCAGGTTTTCTGGATCAACTGCCACAGGGCGTCACAATTGACGTCCAGATGGTTCATCTCCTCATAGTAAACCTTGCCGCTCTTGTCCGCCAGGAGCGCCTGGAGATATTCTTTGGTGTCAACGGTTTTTTTATTGCACAGTGTTCCTTCAGGCATGTGTCGGTTCTCCATGAAAAATAGGAAATCTGCCGGTTTCTACCAGACGAGTCCTTTGTTTTTCATCCCGCCCCGTTTGATCCCGTAATCCATGCCCAACTGGGCCCGGGAAAGGAAAAAGAGCACAAAGTGGGACAGCTTGGTAAAAGGAATGGCCATCAACCAGATCTCACCGCTCAGGATATGGGCAATGAGCCAGAAGTTGTAATCCCCCCAGTGTCGATAGGCCACAAAGCCGGTGACAAAGGGCGCTACGGCAATGGCGATCATGACAATATCATACAGGGTAGTCAAAATGCGGACTTCAGGGCGTACAAAGCGGCGCATCAGAATGCCCAGGGCGGCGGCCAGGACCAGAATGGTCAGAAAATCCGTCAGTGCTTCGGGCAGGCTGGGCAGCTGAAAGCCCCAGCGTTCCATCCACAGCACATTGTGGGCGCGTAAAAAGAGCGGTGTCAGCAAAAGACCGATATGAAAAGTGAACACCAGGACGGTGAAGCCCCAGTGGTAGCGCCAGCCGTGGGTGCCATAGGGGACCAGCCAGTAGAAAATCGACCGCAGGGCGCCGCGCACCCCATAGCTCCGGTGGTAGCCATAGGCCACCCGGTCCAACTGCCAGCTTAAGCCGCGCACATACCAGACAACGCGCCAAATGATCCCCAGGAAAAAAACCAGGAACGTGATCCAGGCCAGGGGCCCGGTGACAAATTCATACATTGCCGACTCCTTGAGAAACTCCTGAAAAATTATTTATCTTTTCATGCAGATTCTAAAATAGTCTAATCTTCATCCCCACCGGTCAAAAACCGCCAAAACAGGCCGATGCCCACCAGCGACGCCACGATCAAAAGGTAGATTACGCTTTTGGTGAAGCCCATGAAATCATGCAGGGTAAAAAATTCCGGTGCCATATTGAGCCATCCGTTTGGGTTGTCTGCTGCAACGGAGAGCGGCTTTGAAAGCTTCTCCGTTGCGTAATTTTTTTATAAAACAGCTTTGAATACCATGTAATTCTAGGATCAGAATTTGTGCCGCGTAGATTGGGCTGAGTTCTACGAAGCCCAACGATTTATCAGCCTAATGATTTCCAGTCGATGGGTTCCCCCTCCCCCAACCCCTCCCGCCTGGGGAGGGGAGTTACGTACTGCGCACCCGGTTAATGCCATCAATGCGAATCCTCGTAGTCGGGGTGCTCGTAGAATATCGGCATCCGGGTGACGATGAAGCGGAAAACGAGGACACCGACGGTGACCACGAACAAGGAAATGGCAATCTCCATCCAATGGGGAAAGTAGCGTTCACTCTTGGGCAGATGGTAATTGAACGCGATCAGGCCAATATTGAAGCGGTTGACGACAATCCCCAGCACGGTCCAGGCGGCTGTGCCGCGGATGATGCCCAGGTTCTTCTCCCGCACGCCCACGGCATACATAAGGGCGGGCAGGGCCACAAATCCAAGCATCTCCACCAGGTACCAGGCCCCGTAGCCGGTGCCGAGATAGTGCCAGTTGTTATCCGCAGCCAGCCCGATCACCTTGATGATGAAGTATCCGGCCAGGATCAGGGAGGCCGCCTTGCCGAATCCCAGGGTGACGTGGGGGTTCTCTTCCAGATGGGTGGCGTCCATCTTGTCGTGGAAGTAGCGGTGAGAGAGCGTGCTCTCGAAGATCACCATAGAAAGACCGGCGATGATACTGGTCACGAAGAAGTAAATGGGTATGTAGGAGGAGTACCACAGAGGATGCAGCTTGGACGGGGCAATCAGAAACAGCGCCCCCAGCGAGGACTGGTGCAGGGTGGAGAGCACCACGCCGAAAATGGTCAGCACCAGGGTCAGTTTGACCGCCAGATTGCGTGCCCTTTTCAGCCCCAGCCATTCCAGGGCGGCCGGGCTGTACTCCAGAAAGAGCACACTTAGATAGAGGGCGACACAGGCGCCCACTTCGAAGAGTACCGAGGTGGTGCCCTGCTGGATGATAAAGGGATAAGGCAGGCGCCAGGGACGGCCCACATCGTAATGCAGGGCCACCACCACCAGGGCATACCCCAAAAAGCCGGTCAGCACCGCCGGCCGCACCGCCGAATGGTAACGTTTCATGCCGAAAATATAGACCGCTGCGGAGGTGACATACCCCCCGGCCGCCAAGGCGACACCCACCAGCAGGTCGAAACCGATCCAGATACCCCAGGGGTTGTAGTCGGAGAGGTTGGTCACACTGCCCAGCCCCTTGGTGAAGCGCAGTATGGTCACCACGATGCCGACGATCAAGATCATCCCCGCCACCATATTGAAGGGGGTCAACACGCTGTTTTCGCTATTTCCGCTGTTTTCAGCGTGGTTACCTGAATCCGTCATGAGAGATCCTCCTCAGATTGGGGCGTTGCGTCATCCCCGGCTTCCTGTTCCTTGGCAGCCTCCTCCAAAGCTTTCTTTACTTCCCGCTCCACAGTCTCGGTTTTGTCTTGTTCCGCTTTGGCCATGGCCAGGGCAAACTTATCGGCCGCGTTGGCCTTGGTTTGCTCCACAGCCTCGGCTACAGCCGCTTCCTGTTCGGAACGGGCGATTTTTTCCTTGCGTCTGTTAATGGCGTAAATTCCGGTCAGCAACACCGGCCAGAGGCCAACGATGATGGGCACCGCTCCCAGAGCAGGGGCGGTAAGGGCCGGCGCCGGAGTGGTGCCCAGATCCTCGCGCATGCCCACTTCGTGAAAAGGCGCCTTAGAAAGGTACAGCCAATTGGTGCCGCCCATTTCGTGCTCGCCGTAGATATGGTCTACATAACGATCCGGATGGTTGCGGATGCGCTGCCGGGCAATCGCAATCAAATCCTCCCGTTTACCGAACAGCAACGATTCGGTGGGGCAGACTTCCACACATCCCGGCAGTTGTCCTTTGCTGATGCGCGGATGGCACATGGTGCACTTGCGAACCCGGGGCGTGAGGGGCTCGTCGTATTCGTAAGCAGGGATTTCAAAAGGACAGGCAATCATACAGTAACGGCAGCCCACGCAAACCGAGGCGTCATAGGTGACCGCCCCGCTGGGAGTCTTGGTAAAGGCCCCCACGAAACAGGCCGAGGCGCAGGCCGGTTCCTTGCAGTGGTTGCATTGGATCTTACGAAAGACGGGAGCTTCGGGTTGCCCACCGTTGGCATACTGATTGACCACCGTAAAACTCCGATAATCGGTGCGCCGCTGTTTTTCCAGCACCTTAAGGTCATCAAACGGCTGGTCCGGGGCAGGCAGATCATTGACCCGGTTGCAGGCCGCCTCGCAGCGCCGGCAGCCGATACAGCGGTGATTGTCAAAAAGCACGCCCATGGCGTCGGGATAGCCTTCGAACTCATGGGTCGTGGCGGCCCGTGCCCGATGGCCCACCGCCATTCCGGCACCGGCGGCCCCGCCGACCCAACCTAAAAATCTACGACGTGAAATGGTCATTTTCACTACCCTTGAACTAGCTTGACGATGGTTTGGCATCCTGTCCGGACTGATGACAGGCGCTGCAGTCACGTGAATCGACTTTGGTGATCCCCATGGCCTGATGGCAGGTATTACACTGCTGGTGGTAGGCGCCTGTGATACCGGGCCTGCCGGGGTGGTGCGTGCTGGAAGCCGCTCCGTGGCAGGAGATACACAGCGGCGGCTTTTTGGACGGCGGACTGTTATGATGGCAGCCCTGACACAGGGTTCCCGGATCACTATGGAAATGGGCCGCCAGTTGGTTGCCGGCCAACTGATCCATCAGGGATTTCACGATGCGGGCATGGGGCAATATCACCGCACCATACTCTTTTTGAATCCCGTTGATGGTCACTTTTTCAGGTAGATCACTGTCAAAATAGGTGGTCTTCACCGGCTGGCGGGAGTCCAGAAAGTACTGGGCCAGTTGCGCGGCCTGCTCCGGGTCCATGCTATCCCGGGCACCCTGTCCCACTTCAGCATGGCATTGCTTGCAGGCGGCAGTTTCGGCGGACGGCTGATAAGGCATTAGGTCGTGACATCCCGCGCATTTGGGATCCGCCTGCTTTTCGGCATGGCAGCCCACACAACTCTTGTCCGAGGTTATCTGATGCATGGCCTGTTCGATGCGCACGAAATTCCCCGCCGGACTGCCCTCCACCGTATGGCAGTTGACACAGGCCGTGAGATCGGCATGGTGGCAGGTGCGGCAGTTGCCATTGTATTGTTCATGGGCCTTGTGGTTAAAGGGCACCCGTTTGGTGGCCATGGTTCCCGGATTGCCAAAGGCCGTGGTCTTTAAGGTTGCTTTGACCAGGACCACATCCGGCTGGTTGCGTTCCAGCCGCGGGAATTCATCCAGCCTGGCTATTTCAGCCTGGGCCCCGGCTTCATGACAGCCCAGGCAATCCACCGGGCCGGCGGTTTTGTGCTGGGCCACGGCCTGCTGGTGGCAACTGATGCAGGCCTGATGGAAAGCTTCGCGCAGGCTCAACGCTTTGCCTTCTGTCACCTCCTTGTGGCAGTACCGGCAAGATCCTTCCTGGCCCTTGACATAAACCAGCTTGCCCTGTTCCCGGTCATACTGATGATGGCAGGTTTCGCACTTTTGCCCCTGGCTCTTGATGTGACGGTAGTGCAAAGAGAGATCCATGCCAAAGGGCTGGCGCACGGAGCGCACCATGGAATTGCTATCGTGGCAAACATTACAAGTTGTCGGTCCGCTGGCCTGGCCGCCGGCCGCCATGCTTTGGTGGCAGTGGATGCAGTTGGTGTGGTAGGCATCCATCACCTCCTGCCGGGAACCGTCCGACAGACGCATATAGCGCATGGAGAGGCGATCCTTTTCCTTCAGATGGCAGGTTTGGCAGTCCTTGCCCGCCTTGGCCAGCACCTCGCTATGCCGGCTGTGCAGAAATGTCACCGGGGGACGTTCCAGAGGCCCGAAGACACCCATGGCGTCGATGGCCAGAACATCTGCCCGGGGTTGGATTTCAGCCACCGCAGCGTCGGACACATCCAGGACCTGGTTTCCTAGCAGCAGCGCCAAGGCAACGATCAGTAAAAATCCACCAACCACTTTTGGGGTTGCGCCTTTCTCCATGTTGCTATCCTTGTAACTCCGTGGGTTGAAATTGATGCCGGTCAGGTTACACTTCCTAAGCCGCGTTGGATTTGACCCAACTTGGTCAAATGGCTTTCCAGCAAATCTTGGATGGAAGTTTCGTCGTATATCGCAAATGCGGCCTCTGTTACCCGGTTCCACATGGCGGAAAACACACATTCACCGGAAAAGGGGCATTGGTCCCGTGATTCACACACAAAACAGTCCGAAGAGTCCGTGGTTTCGCCCCCCCCCTGCATGTAGCGCACAATATCACCCACGGTAATCTCTGCGGGATTACGGGTCAGCGTATAGCCACCGTAGAATCCTCTTTTGGAGGTGACCCAGCCGCTGCCCTTCATCTGGTTTAAAATCACTTCAAGAAACTTCAGGGGGATGAACTGGGCTTCTGCAATTTCAGAAATCTTGCGGGGGCCCTGGCCGTAATATTTCGCCAACTCCACAATGGCTCGAACGGTATACTGGATCCGTTTGTGCGTTAAAAACATTGTGTGCATAGGCCCGGCTCAAAGAAAAAGTTTATTCTCGACTGTACAGGTAGGGAAACTTCCCGACTTTATTAGTCGGGAAAGAAAGGGCCTGTCAATATTTTTTTTCAGGCGACTCGGCTTATTTAGGCATATTATGGAATATAGGCGAAAAAAAGGGATGTCAGGGCAGCTTAACGATGAAGGTGCTGCCCTTGCCCGGGCTGGTTACGACCTCAATCCGGCCGTTGTGCAGTTCAACGATTTTTCGGGTCAGCATGAGCCCGATGCCGGTTCCCCGAGTCCCCTTGGTACTGAAAAACCGCTGAAAAAGGTCGGCCTTGACTTGCGCGCTCATTCCCGGGCCGGTGTCCCTGACCCGGTACTCCACCGCCCACTTCCCGGCCGCTGTGGTTTCAATAATAACTTCCTTAAGGCCTTTTGACGCTCCGCAACCGGGGGAAGAGTCTATTTCTGGAAGGGAACCGTGATCCCCGGTCAGGCCCACTGTTTCTCCCGCAGCCGTGCCTATTCCCTGGCAGGCGTCCAGAGCATTGGCCACCAGGTTGAGCAGGCAGCGCTGGATGGCGGCACCATCCATGTCCACCGCTGCCAGGCCTTCATTCAGATTGAGCCGCAGATTTATCCCGTGGCTGCGGGCCCTGGGCTGTAGCAGCTTCAGTACTTCCCGCACCGGTTGGTTGGGGTCGCTGGGCGCCAACCGGAGTTCCGCTGCCGAGGCATAGTTCAACAGGTCCATGGCCAGGTCGGCGATCTTTTCCACATTGCCCTTGACCAGTTCCCAGCCCTCATCCAGGTAAGCGCGATGATCGAGTTCCAGGCCCTTTTCCACTACATAGGCGCCGCCCTTGAGGCCTCCGGCGATATTTTTTATGGCATGGGCCAGATCCGCCACGGTCTGGCCCACGGCAGCCATGCGTTCCGCGGCAACCAGTTTCTTTGATTTCTCCGCCACAAGTTGTTCCAGGTTTTCGGTGTATTGTTTAAGCTGGCGGCGCATGGCCAGGCGATCGGCGGCTCTTCTCAGGGCGACCTTGAGCGCATCCTCCCGAATGGGCTTGGTGATATAGTCGGTGGCTTCAAACTTGAGGCTCTCGATGGCCAGGTCCAGATCCCCGTGGCCGGTCATCATGATCACTTCGGTATCCGGATTTTCTTGTTTGATGGCCTTGAGCAGGCTGATGCCGTCCATGCCCGGCATTTTAATATCCGTCAGCACGATGGCCGGCTGCTCACCGGCAAACAGTTCCAGCGCCTCCCGGCCGTCACCGGCACTGCTGACTTGGTATCCTGCATCTGCAAGGGAAATGCCCAGGACCTTTACCAGGCCCGGTTCATCATCCACCAGTAGGATCTTCTCCATGGTCCTCCGCGGATAGGGGGAAATCTATGGTGAAACAGGTTCCCTCGCCGGGCTGGGAACGGGCGCTGATGGTGCCGCCGTAATCCTTGACAATGCCATAGCTGATGGATAGCCCCAGCCCGGTGCCCTTGCCCACCCTTTTGGTGGTGAAAAAGGGCTCGAAAACCTTGTCGATAAGGGCTGCGGAAATCCCGCAGCCGCTGTCGCAGACCTCGATCCTGACCCCTTTCTCACGGGCCCAGGTTTTCAAGGTAATTTTACGCGCATTGCCCCGCGGTGCGCCCGACCCGGGGGGCAAGGGTTCCTGCTCCTCGATGGCATCCCGGGCGTTGATCAAGAGATTGATGAATACCTGCTCCAGGCGATCGGGTTCAGCCATGATCGGCGGCAGTTGGCCGGCCGTATCCCAGACCACATCAATTCCCCGCACCTTGAGCTGCTGGCTGAAAAAATTAAAGGCGCTTTTCAACACCCGGTTCACATCCACCGGTTCGGTTTTCAGTTCGGGCTTGCGTCCAAACTGGCGCATGTGGTTGATGATATTGGCGGCACGGTCCACATGGCTGTCAATCTCAGCCGCCATCTCGCCCAGGATGGTCTCTTTGATGGGCTCTTTGCGGCGAACCTTGCGCATGAAAAAGCTTGAAGCGGTCTTGATCACGGCCAGAGGCTGGTTCAGTTCATGGGCCACACCCGTGGCCATTTCACCCAGGGTCGCCATTTTGCTGGCCTGGATGAGCTGCTGTTCCGCCTCCAGGCGGGCCGTGATATCACTGGCAATGGCCAGGATCACATTTCTCCCGTTATATTGACTGCGGGCGAAACGGATGCTGACATAGATGGTTTGACCCCCATGGTTGAGATGGATGGCCTGGTTGATCACAGTATCGGGAACGATCTGCATCCGGTAATCCGCGCGTTCCTCCTCACGGAACAGATCCATGAAGCTGGTGCCGATGATTTCACGATACCCGTAGCCGTAAATCGCTTTAACCCGGTCATTGCAGTCCAGAATATGGTAGTTATTCCGGTCCAGTACAAAAATCGGACTGGGAATATTGTTGAACACCGCGTGGTAATTCTCTTCTGACTCCTTAAGTTCCTGCTCCAGGCGCCGCTCCTGGGTAATGTCCAGGCTCATCTCCATGGCGGCCACTACTTCGCCCTGGTCATTTTTGATGGGTGCGGTTTTTACCAGCCAGTAGGAGGGCAGGCCATCCTTGCCCACGCCTGTTTCGTAGCTTTGATGGGATTGTCCGTCGGTAAAAGTCTTTTCCACCGGGCAGTCCTTGCATTTGCTGGTTCGGTTTTTATAGGCGTGGTAGCAGAAATCACCCATATCCGGGGCAAAGCGCTGGGAGAACTCGCGATTGTAGCCGATGAGCTGGTAGTCTCGGTTCTGGACGGTAACAAAACAGGGCACCCGCTCAAAAAGCTCCTGGTATTCACTGCGCTGATGGTTCAGTTCCGTCTCCTTGGCGCGGATCTTCTGTCCCATTTCCATCACGGCCCGGGCCAGTTGGCCGATTTCATCCGTGCGATCCACATCAATATCTTCGGGGTATCTCCCCTCGACGATGCGCCGCGTGCCGGAAATCAGTTTCCCCACCGGCTGGTTCACAAACTTGACAAACAGGATGGTAATGAAGGCAGCGGTGCCCAGAAACACCGACAGGGCAAAACTGACGATGCGCCGCTGGGTCGCGGCCAACTCCAGGTCGCTTTTTTCAAGGGATACCACCACATCCAGGGCGCCCAGCACCTGCTTATCCTCGGGGTGCACATGACAATCGGTAATGCAGCTGGGCTCGTTGTAAATGGGGGTAATGATGCCCAGAGCGCGATGACCCGCAGGCC
>Ga0180435_10003258_pt1 | contig 16344 bp, 13 predicted proteins | sample SS_ome_3_FD_132467 | JGI IMG/M metagenome (GOLD analysis project Ga0180435, IMG submission 132467) | Hypersaline lake sediment archaeal communities from the Salton Sea, California, USA - SS_3_S_1 metaG | ecosystem: Environmental > Aquatic > Non-marine Saline and Alkaline > Hypersaline >...
CGGCAGTGGCTTCGTGGTGAGGGTCAACCCGCGGCTCGACCCCCGCACCCACCCGCACATGGCCACCGGGGCCGAGGACAGCAAGTTCGGCGTCTCACCCGAGGCGGCCATGCAACTGGCGGGCGAGGTCGCCGCCGCCGGTGCGCTCGCCGGGTTCCACGTGCACGCCGGCTCGCAGCTGCGCGACCACAGCGTCCACCGCGACGTCCTCGCGGCCGTCGAGCCGCTGTTCGACGCCTTCCCCGAGGCCCGCGTCCTCGACCTCGGCGGCGGCTTCGCGGTGCCCGACTACGACTTCGACGGGCTGCAGGCCCTGGTGCGGCCGTGGCTGGACCGCCGCGGCCTGCGCCTGCTGCTCGAGCCCGGTCGGGCGCTGGTCGCCGACGCGGGCACCCTGATCGCACGCGTCCATCACGTCAAGCAGGGTCCGCGCCGGCACGTCATCGCGGACGCCGGCATGGCCGATCTGTTGCGCCCGGCGCTCTACGGCGCCCGCCACCCGGTGTGGCGCATCGCCGCGGGCGACGGGGGCACCGACGAGCCGCCGGACGCGGGCCCCCGCGTCGCCACCGACGTCGACGGCCCGCTGTGCGAGAACGGCGACCGCCTGGCGCAGGACGTCGCGCTCGGGGACGTGGAACCCGGGGACCTCATCGCCGTCGGCCAGGCCGGTGCCTACGGCTGGACGATGGGCTCCTGGTACGCGTCCCACGTGCGCGCCGCCGAGGTCGCCGTCCGCGGCGGCCAGGCGTGGCTGTTGCGCGAGGCGGAGCCGATCTCGGAGTTGTGGGCGCGCGAGCGCCCGGCCGACACCTCGCCGTCGACCCCCGCGCCCACCGGCGCGGCGCCGGCGGCCGCCGAGCCCTGGCGGCACGAGGGCCCGCAGGGCGCGCGACTGGCCGCGGCCCTCGCCGCCGAGCTGGCGGAGGAGCCCGGCCGCTGGTCGCTCGCCGCGGAGCTCGCCGACGGCTCGCGGGCCGCGCTCGCGGCCGACGCGGGCGCGCCGGCGGCGTCGCTCATCAAGCTGCTGCTTCTGGGCGCGGCCCTCGACCCGGCCGTGGCGTCGCCCGCCTGGGACGAGCGCGTCGCCCTCACCGCCGACGACCTGGCGACCGGCAGCGGCGTCCTGCAACTGCTGGCGCCGGGACTCGCCCCCACCTGGGGCGACCTGCTCACGCTGATGGTCACCCACTCCGACAACCTCGCCACCAACGTCGTCCTGGACCGCGTCGGCATCGATCGCGCGAACGCCTGGGGCGAGGCGCACGGCCTGCGCGAGACGCGCGTCGTCGGCCCGCTACAGGTGAGCGAGGAGCGCTGGACCGCGGCGCAGCGACGCGGGGAGCGCGCGCGCACCAGCGCGGCCGAGACGGCCCGACTCGCGACCGCCCTGGTGCGCCCGGAGCTCGGCTGGCTGCCGCCGGACGCGACCGCGCGCGCGGCGAACGCGCTGCGGTCCGGGGCCTTCCACGACGGCCTGCTGCGCCGCCTCGGCGGCGACCTCACGGTGGGCGCCAAGGGCGGCTGGATCACCGGCGTGCGCCACGAGGTGGCCGTGTGGTGGGGGCGCGACGGCCGTTGGCTGGGCACGCTGGCGGCCCTGTGCCAGGACCATCCCGACGCCGCGGCGCACCTCGACCACGCCGCGCTCCGAGCGCTCGGACGGCTCGGCCAGGCGTTCGAGGCGGCCGCGCGCCGGGCCGAGCCGGGCGCCGCGCAACCCGCTCGGGGAGACTCCGCGCGGGGCAACGGCGCGCCCGCCTAGCCCGCGGACCGGTCGCCGCACGCGCCCGCGGGACGCGGCCGGCGTGCGCGGCCGCGCACGCGCCGCGCGACGCGCGCCCGCACGCTCCGCGGCAAACGTGGGCGAAGAGCCAAACGTCCTCGCGACGGGACGGGTACCCTGACGGCGTGAAGCAGCGCATCGTCGTCATCGGAGCGGGATTCGGCGGGCTCGGCGCCGCCGCGCGGCTCGCCGCCAGCGGGCACCAGGTCACCTTGGTCGAGCAGCTCGACAAGCTCGGCGGACGCGGCTACGTCTTCGAGCAGGACGGCTTCTCGTTCGACGCGGGCCCCACCATCATCACCGCGCCGTGGATGTTCGACGACATCTGGCACAAGGCCGGCAAGCGGCGCGAGGACTACGTCGAGTTCAGCAAGTGCGACCCCTTCTACCGGATCTTCGACCACCAGCACGTGCCCTTCGACTACAACGACGACGAGATGTTCATCCTCTCGGAGATCGACAAGCGCAACCCCGGCGACAAGCGCGGCTACCTCAACTTCGTCCACATGGCCAAGCGCATCTTCGACAAGGGCTTCGTCGAGTTGGCCGACAAGCCGTTCCTCACCGTCGGCGACATGCTGCGCGTGGCCCCCGACCTCATCCGGCTGCAGTCCTACAAGAGCGTCCACCGGCTGGTGTCGGACTACGTGCAGGACCCCTTCCTGCGCCAGGTGTTCAGCTTCCACCCGCTGCTCGTCGGCGGCAATCCCTTCGACACGACCTCGATCTACGCGATGATCCACTACCTCGAGCGCGAATGGGGCGTGTGGTACGCGATGGGTGGCACCGGCAAGCTGGTCGAGGCCTTCGGACGCCTCATCGAGGAGCTCGGCGGCGAGGTCCTGTTGGACGCGCCGGTCGAGCGCATCCTGGTCGAGGACGGGCCCGACGGCAAGCCGCGCGCCACGGGCGTCGCGCTGGCCGACGGCCGCGTGATCGCGGCGGACGCGGTGGTCTCCAACGCCGACGTCGCGCACACCTACACGCGGTTGATCGACCCGAAGCACCGCAAGGTGATGACCGACCGCAGGATGGAGCGCACGCGCTACGCGATGAGCCTGGTCGTCATCTACTTCGGCACCAAGAAGCGCTACGCGCACGAGGGCCTGCTCGCGCACCACAACATCCTGCTCGGCCCCCGCTACAAGGGGCTGCTCGACGACATCTTCCACAACAAGGGCCGGCTGGCGGACGACTTCAGCCTCTACCTGCACATGCCCACGATCACCGACCCGACGATCGCCCCCGAGGGCCACGAGTCGTTCTACGTCCTCTCGCCCGTGCCCAACCTCAAGTCGGGCATCTCCTGGGAGGAGCAGGCGCAGGGCTACCGCGACGCCATCATGCGGCACCTCGAGGACCACTACCTGCCGGACCTGCAGGCCAACCTGGTGACCGAGAAGTTCGTCGACCCGCGCTACTTCCGCGACCGGCTGCACGCGGCCCAGGGCTCCGCCTTCTCGGTCGAGCCGATCCTCACGCAGTCGGCCTGGTTCCGCCCGCACAACCGCTCGCAGGACGTGCCCAACCTCTACCTCGTCGGCGCCGGCACCCACCCCGGGGCCGGGCTCCCGGGGGTGCTCTCCTCGGCGAAGATCGCGGACGACCTCATCGGGCCTGCCTAGCGTCGCGTTGGGCCGCCGGGTGGGGGGATTCGTGGGTAGCGCCGGCGGCGCACCGAGCCGCGACGTGGGTGACCCCACGACCGCGGCTCGGCCCGACGCAGCCGCCCCACGAGCGTCGCGTCGATGACCCGGCGGCCCGCGCGTTGGCGGTACCTCCCTCCACCCGGCGGCCAGGGTGGGGTCGGGGCCCGCCTCGGAGGCCGTTGGCACGGTCACGTGACTCCAGGCCTCCGGGGCGCGGGCCCCGACCCCACCGCGACGCGTTGGGCCGGCACGTGACTCCAGGCCTCCGAGGCGGCCCCCGCGACCCCACCGGCACGAGGCTCCGGGCGGGTCCCGACCCCACAGGCGCCGTACACTGAGGCCATGGAACTCATTCAAGGCCGCTACCTCACCGACGTTTGGCGCGACGCCGACGCCGCCTTCGACGTGACCGAACCGGCCACGGGTTCGGTCCTGGGGCACGCCGCAGACTGCGGCGAGGCCGAGGCGCGATCGGCCATCGACATCGCCTGGGCCGCGTTCGAGTCGTGGCGCGCCACCACCCCCTTCGAGCGGGCCAAGATCCTGCGCCGCTGGTACGAGGGGATCATGGCGCACCAGGAGGAGCTCGGCCGCATCATGACGCGCGAGATGGGCAAGCCGCTGCGCGAGGCCCGCGGCGAGGCCGCCTACGCGGCCAGCTTCGTGGAGTGGTACGCCGAAGAGGGCAAGCGCGTCTACGGCAGCTGGATCCCCAGCCACACGCCCCACAAGCGCCTGATGTCGATCCGTCAGCCGGTGGGACCGAGCTACGCGGTGACGCCCTGGAACTTCCCGGCCGCGATGCTCACCCGCAAGGCCGCCCCGGCGCTGGCCGCCGGCTGCACGATGATCGTGAAGCCGGCCAAGCAGACGCCCTTCACGGCCCTGCGGCTCGCCGACCTGTGGGTCGAGGCCGGGGGCCCGCCGGGCACCCTGCAGGTGCTGCCGGCCTTCAAGCCGGCGCGCCTGACGAAGGTCATGATGGACGACCCGCGGATCCGCAAGCTCACCTTCACCGGCTCGACGGAGATCGGCCAGGTCCTCTACCGGCAGTCCGCCGACACCGTGAAGCGCATGTCGCTGGAGCTCGGCGGCCACGCCCCGTACCTCGTCTTCGACGACGCCGACCTCGACACGGCGGTGCGCGAGGTCACGGCCTGCAAGTTCCGCAACGCCGGGCAGACCTGCGTCTGCACGAACCGCATCTACGTGCAGGACGGCATCCACGACGCCTTCGTGGCGGCCTTCGCCGACGCGGTGCGCGGCCTTCGGCTGGGTGATCCGCTGCAGGAGACCACCGACGTGGGGCCCCTGGTCGACGACCCCGGCGTCCGCAAGGTGGAGGACCACGTGACCGACGCCGTGGCACGCGGCGCGCAGGTCGTCACCGGCGGCGTGCGCGGCGAGGGGCTCTTCTACCAGCCCACGCTGCTCGTCGGGGTCGAGCCCGGGATGAAGATCCTCGAGGAGGAGACGTTCGGCCCGGTCGCCCCCGTGCTGCGCTTCTCCACCGAGGCCGAGGCGATCGCGCGCGCCAACGACACGCCCTACGGCCTCGCGGCCTACCTCTACACGCGCGACCTGGCGCGCGCCATCCGCGTGGCGGAGGCGCTGGAGTACGGCCTCATCGGCGTCAACGATGGGGTGCCGTCGGTGGCCCACGCGCCGTTCGGCGGCGTGAAGGCCTCGGGCATCGGCCGCGAGGGCGGACCCTGGGGCATCGAGGAGTACCTCGAGACGAAGTACGTGTCGCTCGGGATCGGCTGACTTGGGGCCCGCCGAGGGCGACGGCGAGGGCCCCGGCGCGCTGCTCGACGCCCTCCTGGCGGCGTTGCGGGCGGGCCGCGACGCGGGCGCCGCGGCCCTCTGGGCGGCGCTGACCCCCCGAGCGCGCACCCCGCTGGGCGACGTCGACGGCGCCCGCCGCGCGCTGGGCAACGAGCTGCTCGCGCCCCTCGTGGCGCACGCCGCGGTCGAGATCGAGCCGTGGGAACGGCGCGGCGACGCGGCCCGCACGCGCCTGCGCGTCGTCGGCGGGAGGGCGTCCGGCGACGCGGCGACGGTCGCGGTCTATCTGGTCTCCGCCCGGCGCGACGGCGTGGCGGGTTGGCGGCTCACCGGGCTCCGGCGCGACGATCTCCCCTGGTCGTAGGCGCCGCGGCAGGGGCGCGGCACGGGGTCGCCGCGGCGAGCGGCGCGGGCGCGGCGCGGGCGCGGCGCGGGGTCGGCGCAGGCGTGGCGCAGGCGCGGCGCGGGCGCGACCCGGACGGGGCCGCGGGGCCTCAGCGCCGCGGCACCACCTGCACGATCAGCGCGACCGGCTCGCGGCCCCCGGTCGAACGGGCGACGAGCGTGCCGCGCAACTGCTGGCCGCCCAGGCGGGCGTCGGCCGGCACGTCGAGACGGAGCGTCGCCACGAGGGCCGGCGGCCGACCGCCACGCGACTCGGACCACACGTCCACGAGCTGCCAGCTCCACCCCGCGGGGCCGACGACGTCGACGAACTCGAACTCGCTCGTCACGCGGGCGCCGCTGCCGTCCACCCCGAGCGGGACCTGGAACGCGCCCGTGAACGCCCCGGCGCGCAGCCCGAAGGCGCCGGAGGGGTAGGTGCTGCGGACGTAGACGGTCGAGCCGGGGGTCGTGGTCGCGCTGCGATCACGCTGCAGGTCGACCGGGTTGCTGCGGCTGCCGACGACGGCGGGCGCGCAGCCGGCCGACAGGAGGGCCCCCACGAGGAGCGCGAGCAGAAGCGATGGTGTGCGCATGCCACGAGCGTACGGTACGGCGGCCCGCGGCGGCGGCGATGCGCGACGCGGGCACCGCCCGAAGCGCCGTCGAACGCGACGCGCGGGTGGCCCGCCGGCGCGGCGTCAAGGCCTTCGGCGCGCCCGCCCGAGCGCGCCCGCGAGCACCACCACGGCGATCCCGGCGAGCACCGCCGCGACGCCCGCCCACTGCCACGGCGACGGTCGCTCGGCGAAGAGCCAGGCGCCCCACACGACCGTCAGCACCGGCTGCACCAGCAGGATGACCGAGGTGTCGAGCGCCGGCAGACGCGGCAGAACCACCAGGATGGCGCCCCAGGCGAGCGTCTGCGAACCGACGGCCAACGCCAGCAGCCAGCCGTGGGCCGGCCACGCGGGGCGCAGGTCGAAGGCGGGATCGGTGAGCAGGCCGAGCACCAGCGTCACGCCGGCGGCGCCGGCCGAAGCGTCGAACAGCGCGCCCCACGGGCGCGTCACGCTGCGGGCCGTGCGCCGGAAGATGAGCAGGAACGACGCGTACGACACCGCGTTGAGGACGCCGTAGGCGACGCCGAGGAGGGGGTCGCTGCCGTACGCGTCCGGCCGCCCCAGTCCGGTCGCCAGCACGACGCCACCCAGGACCAGCGGCACCGCCAGCGCGGTCGCCCGTGGCGGCCGCTCGCGGAAGACCCACCAGGCGAACAGGCCGACGAAGACCACCTGGGTGTTGCCGAGCACGGTCGCCAACCCCGCGCCCACGTAGTCGATGGCGTAGTTCCAGAGCGTGAACGCCACGCCCATGAGGCCGCCGGCGAACACGGTCCCGAGCCGCTCGCGGCGCGTCCGGCGGTCGTCGCCGCGGTCGAGCAGGAGCAGCAGTGCGATCGCGGGCAGGGCGTAGAACGGTCGGAAGAAGGCCGCCGTCGAGACCGACACGTCGGCCAGGCGGATGAAGATCGCGGAGAAGGAGATGGCGGCGGCGGCGGCCACGCCGAGCAGGTGCAGCATCGGACGTCAGCGTACGCCCGCGGCCGCGGCCGGGATCGCGTGCGCAGGCGCGGCCGGGGGCACCGGTGGCGCCCCGAGGGTCACCAGCGGTAGTGCCGGATGTGCTCGCCGCGCGCGTCGATCTGGCTCATCGCCTCGATGCCGATCTCGATGTGCGTGTCCGTGAAGCGGCGGAACACCGCGCGGGCGCTCTCGCGCGTCTTCACCCCGCCCTCGCGCAGCGGCAGGTCGGAGACCAGCAGCAGCGCGCCGATCGGCACCTTGCTGGCGAAGCCGACCGAGAAGAGCGTGGCGCTCTCCATGTCGATCGCCAGCGCGCGCTCCTCGTAGAGCTGCGCCTTGAAGCGCTCGTCGAACTCCCAGAAGCGGTAGTCGGTCGTGTGCACGACCCCCGTGCGGTAGTCGAGGCCGCGCTCCACGACGATCTGCGACACGAACTTCTGGATCTTGAAGGTCGGCAACGCCGGCACCTGAGGCGGCATGAAGTGCTTGCTGGAGCCCTCGTCGCGGATGGCCGCGGTCGGCAGCACGAAGTCGCCGATCTCCAGCGAGCGGTGGAGCCCGCCGCAGATGCCCAGGAACAGCGTCGCCTTGGGATCGGCGGTCGCCAGCACCTCGATGATGAGGGCCGCGACCGGCGAGCCGATCGAGAAGTCGATGATGGAGACCCCGAGGCGGTCGCTGTGCGAGGCCGTCATGGCGGACCCCTCGGTGCGGCGGGCGTCGCCGGCGATCGCCTCGAAGCGCTCGAGGTAGTGGTGGAAGTTCGTCAAGACGATCTGCTTGTGGAACGCCTCGGGTTCGGTGCCGGTGTAGCGCGCCAGGAACTCCCGCCCGATGCGCCACTTCTCCGGGTTGGCGTAGATGTGGTTGGTGGTGCCCCGCGCGGCGGCGGGCGCCGCCGGGGCGGCCGGGCCCACGGCGTCGGCAGGCTCGCCGTCGGCGGCACGCGGGATCGGTGTGAGACCGTCGTCGGGCACCATGCCGGCATCGTAGCGCGCGCACCCGGCAGGCGCCGGCGGCGCGTCCCCGCCGCTACCAGCCCAGGCGCTCGAGGAAGCCCAGCACGGCCGCGTTGAAGGCGTCGGCGCGCTCCTCGTTGGGCAGCAGCGCGGCGTCGCGCAGGACGAGCAGCTGGGCGTCCGGTCGCGCCAGGACGAAGTCCTCGGCGTCCGCGTACGAGCTGAAGCCCGGCGCGCTGCCCCACACCAGCAGCGCCTCCTGGGTCGTCGCCGGCCACAGCTCGGACACGTCCTGGTCGAGGTTGCCGCTGACGAACGAGAAGACGATCCAGCGCGCGTCGGCGACGCGCAGGTTGCGGTCGTAGCTCGTCCGCACCTCGGGCGTGAGGCTCTCCCGATCGGCGTAGGCGTCGAGCAGGAAGAACTCCTGGGCCGCCGGCGACAGCAGCGCGCCGGCGAACGCCTCGCCGATCACGGGGTTGGCCAGCAGCTCGTAGGTGCGCACGCGAGAGTCGTCCTGGGGACGGTTGAGGCTGCGGTAGCCGGTGGGGGCGATGAGCACGAGGCCGGCCACGAGGTCGGGGCGCTCGGCGGCGACGCGGATCGCGTGGGCGGCGGCGAGGCCGTTGGCGACGACCACGGCCGGCTCGCGCACGACCTCCTCGAGGAACGAGGTGACCTGGGCGACGAGCAGGTCCTGGGTGCTGCGGATGGCCGGGCGGGACGAGCGGCCGAAGCCCAGCAGGTCGAGCGCGTACACGGTGTGGCCGGCGTCGGCGACGGCGGGGGCGTTCAGCCGGTACTGGAAGAGGCTCGAGCCGCCGCCGATGCCGTGGACCATGACGACGGGGGACCCGCGCCCGAGGGTCTCGAAACCGGTCGCGTAGGTCGCGCCCGAGGCCGGGTCGACGAACGGGGCGGTGGCGAAGCGGGCGCCCGGGATGATCGCCTCGGGTCCCTCGGCCTCGAGGGCGGGGACGCAGGCGGCGAGCAGCAGGAACAGCGGCAGGACGAGCGAGAGAGGGCGATGCATGCCCCACGGTACGCCCCCGGACCCGGGCGTGTCCGGGGTCCGGGCCCACGTTCCGCGTTCAGCGCACCGTCGTGGCGATCGGCGTCTCGTGGCTCAGCACGCGGTGCACCGGGCAGCGCGAGGCGATGCGAGTGAGTTCCGCGCGCATCTTCTCGTCGAGCGGGCCCCGCAGGGTCACCTGCACGTCGAAGGTGTCGCGCGGCCGCGCCCCCTCGACCGGCTCCTTGACGATCTGCACCTCGGTGTCGACGCCCTCCAGCGGCCAACCCTTGCGCTGCGCGACCATGCGCAGGGTGATCGAGATGCAGCCGGCCAGCGCCCCGGCGACCATCTCCATCGGCGTGGGCCCGGTGTCGCTGCCGCCGACCTCGACGGGCTCGTCGGCGACCAGCAGGTGGCGGCCCAGCCTGGTGACGGTGCGGTAGCCGCTCTCGCCCATCGACGACGCGGCTCGCCGCGGCCCGCCCGCGTGAGCGGGCGCGCTCACGCGACGACCTCGGCGATCCGCTCGAGCGCCGTGCGCACCTGGTCGAGCGAGCAGGCATACGACATGCGCACGAAGCCGGGCGCCCCGAAATCCGTGCCGGGCACGACGGCGACCCGGGCCCGCTCCAGGAGGACGGCACCGGCGACGTTCTCGTCGGGGTCGATCGTGCGCGTATCGGCCATGACGTAGAAGGCCCCCTGCGGCGTGGGCGTCGGCAGGCCCAGCGCGTTGAGCCCCGCGACGATCACGTCGCGCCGCTCGCGATAGGCCGCGCGGGTCATCGCCTGGAAGGCGGCCGTCGCCTCCACCGCGTTGAGCGCCGCCTGGGTGGCGTACTGGGCGACGGCGTTGGCGTTGCTCGTCACCTGCCCCTGCAGCCGGTTCATCGCCTTGATCACCTCGGCGGGACCGCACCCCCAGCCGATGCGCCAGCCCGTCAGCGCGTAGCCCTTGCTCGCCCCGTGCACCAGGAGCGTGCGCTCCGGGTACCACTGCGCGACCGGCGTGAACGCCCCCTCGTAGACCATGTGCTCGTAGAGCTCGTCGCTGATGAGCCACAGGTCGTGACGCTCGGCCAGGTCGGCGATCGCCCGCAGGACGTCCTCCGGGATCACCGCGCCGGTGGGGTTGCTCGGCGAATTGACGAGGATCGCGCGCGTGCGCGGCGTGATGGCGGCGGCGATGGCCTCGGGATCCGGCACGAAGCCGTCCTCGGCGCGCGTCGCCACGGTGACGGTGACGCCCCCGGCCAGCTCGATCTGCGGCGGGTAGCTGACCCAGTACGGCGCCGGCAGGATGACCTCGTCGCCGGGGTTGAGGATGGCCATGAACGCGTTGTAGAGCACCTGCTTGCCGCCGGTGGAGACGCTGACCTGCTCCGGCGCGTAGTGCAGGCCGTTCTCGCGCAGGTGCTTGGCGGCGATCGCCTCGCGCAGCTCGAGGGTGCCCTGGACGGCGGTGTACTTCGTCAGGCCGAGGTCGATCGCCTCGCGGGCGGCGGCCAGCACGTGGGCCGGCGGCTGGAAGTCGGGTTCGCCGGCCGTCATGGCGATGACGTCGACGCCGGCGCGCCGGAGCTCGAGCGCCTTGGCGTTCAACGCGACCGTCGACGAGGTCTTGAGGGCGCGGATGGCGTCGGACAGCTGGGGCATGCGATCACCTCGTGGGCTGCGGGGTCGGCGGCGTCGCGTCGCCGGGCGCGCGGCCTCAGGTTACCCGAACGGCCGGGGGCGTTCACCCCCGGCCGTCGGCAGTGGCTGCGGGTCCTCGTGCGGTCAGTCGATGAGCTCGGACGGGTCGAAGAAGATGCCGATCTCGCGCTCCGCCGTCGCGGCGCCGTCGGAACCGCGCGCCACGTTGTGGTCGATGGTGCTGGCGAGATCGCCGCGGATCGTGCCGGGCGCGGCGTCCTTCGGGTTGGTGGCGCCCATCATCTTGCGCCACTCCGCGATGGCGTTCTCGCCCTCGAGCACCATCGCGACGACGGGACCGCTGGTGATGAACGCCACGAGGCCCTCGAAGAAGGGCTTGCCGACGTGCTCGCCGTAGTGGCGCTCGGCCGTGGCGCGCGGGATGTGCATGAGCTTCATCCCGACGATGCGGAACCCCTTCGCCTCGATGCGGGAGACGATCTCCCCCACCAGGTTGCGCTGGACCCCGTCGGGCTTGATCATCGCGTAGGTGCGTTCGGTGGCCATAGGGGGCCAAGCTACCACGCGGCGACGGGCCGCCCGCCGCCGTGCGGAGGCGTGGGGTCGAGCCGTCGTCCCTTCAGCCCAACAGCGTCGCCAGCCGGTCGAGGTGACGCAGGTCGTGCGCCGCCAGGGTGCGCACCACGTCGTCCGCGCTCTCGCGCCCGACGCCCTCGGCGTCGACGCGCTCCGGGTGCACGACGTCGCACAGCCAGTCGTCGAGGTCGAAGGTCGCCAACAGCGCGAGGTTCCACGCGCGCGCCGCGCGCAGCATCTCCAGGGCCAGGCTGGGATCGAGGCGCGGGTAGCGCCGGGCCCAGGCGTCCTGGTCGAAGGCCTGCGCGGTCGCCTGCCCGGCGACGGCCTGGCGGAGGCGGAAGCCCATGGCGAGCTCGACGTCCGCGAGGTGCGCCAGCGTCTCGCCGAAGCTCCACCCGCCGGGCGTGGCGCGGGCGTCCCAACCGTCGGGGCCGAGGCGCTCGGCCAACTCGCTGAGGCGGGCGGGGGTGGCCTGCAGCACGGCGATGGGGTCTTCGTCGCCGAGTCGCTCCAGCAACGAGGCGGTGTACGGGTCCATCGGACGAGGGTACCCCGCCCGCGCCCGACGGGGCCCGCGGCCGCGTCCACCCGGCACCGCTCGGCCGGCGCTCGGCCGACGCGTGTCGGGGCCCCTCGACACGCGAGGGGCCCCGGGGGAGGGTCGGTGATCGCGGCGGCGGCTCGGGATCAGAAGCCCGCCGACCACCAGGGCGCCCGGGCGATCCAGTCGAGCCAGAGCCCGGGGAACACCCCCAGCACCAGCGTCGCGGCCACGCCGAGCGCCATCACCACGGCCGTGCGCCGGCGCACCGGGCGCGTGGCCGGCGTGTGGGCGTCCGGCTCGCGCAGGTACATGGTCATGACCACGCGGGCGTAGAACACGACGGCCACCACCGCGGTCGCGATGCCGAGCACCGCCAGCGAGGCGTGCCCGGCGGCGATCGCGGCCTGGAAGACGACCGCCTTGCCGACGAAGCCCGCGAACGGCGGGAAGCCGGCCAGGCTCAGCATGACGACCGCCAACGCGGCCGCCAGCCACGGCCGTCGGCGGCCGAGGCCCGCGAGGCGTTCGAGCCGGTCCCCGCGATCGTCGTCGTCCATGAGCGAGAGGAGCACGGCGAAGGCCGCCACGCTCGTGAAGGTGTAGGTCAGCAGGTAGTACGAGGCGGCCTGGATGCCGGCCGCGCCGCCCACCAGCACCGCCAGGCCGACGTAGCCGGCGTGGGCCACGGCGGAGTAGGCGAGCATCCGCTTGACGCCGCTCTGCAGGAGCGCGCCGAAGTTGCCGACCACCATCGTCAGGCCGACCAACACGGCCAGCACGGCCGGCAGCACCTCGCCGATCGCCCCGACGCCGAGCGGCTCGACGAGGCTGCCGGTCGTCCGCAGCAGCGCGCCGAACGCCGCGGTCTTGACCACGACGCTCATGAAGGCCGTCACCGGCGTCGGCGCCCCGGTGTAGACGTCGGGCAACCACTGGTGGAAGGGCGCGAAGGCGACCTTGAAGGCGAGGCCCACCAGCAGCAGCAGCGCGCCCAGCAGCAGCAGACCGCGCGCGGCGAAATCCGGCGCGGCGGCCGCGACCGCGATGCCCGCGAAGTCGAAGTGGCCGGTCGCGCCGAAGGTCAGCGCGATGCCGTACACGAGCACGGCGGACGCGAAGGCGCCGAGCAGGAAGTACTTCATGCCCGCCTCCTCGCTCACGCGCGAGCGCTCGCGCCAGGCGGCGAGGACGTAGACCGCCAACGACATGATCTCCAGGCCGAGGAGCGCCGTCACCAGGTCGCCGGCGGACACCAGCACGAGGCCGCCCGCGGCCGCCAGCAGCAGCAGCGGATGGAACTCCGGCTGGTCGAGGTGTAGGCGGACGCGGTGCCCGTCGGCCAGCACCAGGGCGAGGCCGGCACCCACGAGGATGATGAACGAGAAGGCGAACGCCAGGGCGTCCCCGCGGAAGGCCCCGCCGAGGGCGACGACGGGGGCGCCGGCCGCGCGGGCGTCGAGCCACAGGAAGACGGTGAACGCCAGCGCCGCGATCACGCCGGTGAGCGCGAGCCCGGCGAGGGCGGCCCGCTCCCGCGTGAAGACGCCGAACAGCAGGGTCAGCGAGGCGAACACCACCAGCGTGACGACGGGCAGGAGCACCGTGAGATCACCCATGGTCGGCGGCAGGCTCATCGCGCACCTCCCGAGGCCTCAGCGTCGGCCGGCGGGACGAGCGGCGCCGCGGCGACCTCGGCCGCTCCGGCCTCGCGTTCGAAGGCGGCGAGGTTGGCGGCCGGCGCCACGCCCAGCCACAGGGTGAGGGCCACGATCGGCGCGAACACCGCGACCTCGAGCGGCTTGATCTCGGTCGCGCGCTCCCTGGCCTCCCCCTGGAAGACGCGCTGGTAGAGGCCGACCGCGAAGGCGCCGAGCGCGATGCTCGCGAGGACGGCCACGACGGCCGCCGCGGGCGCCGACTGGAAGGCGCCGAGTAGGGACAGGAACTCGCCCGGGAAGTTGGCCAGGCCCGGGACCCCGACGGACGCGAACAGCACCACGAGGGTGACGGCCGCGAGCGCGGGCGCGCCGCGGGCCAGGCCACCGAAGGCGTCGAGCTCGAAGCTGCCGCGGCGATCGTGCAGCATCCCGCTGACGAGGAACATGCCGCCCGTCGTGACCATCTGCGCCGCGAGTAGCGCCATCGAACCGGACTGGCCGGCCAAGTGCAGCGAGAACAGGCCGACGGCCACGATGCCCATGTGCGACAGCGAGGCGTAGGCCAGCGCGCGCTTGAGGTGCGCGTGGCGGGTGGCGATCATGGCGGCGTAGACCGCGGTGAAGGCGCCCAGCGCCAGGCCCAGCGGTGCCAGGGCGTCGGCGCCCTCCGGCAGCAGCGGCATGGCCCAGGCGAAGAGCCCGAAGCCGCCGACCTTGTACAGCGTCCCCGCGACGTCGGCGGCGCCGCTCGGGTGGTTCTGCTCGTGGACGTCGATGAGCCACGCGTGCAGCGGGAAGATCGGCAGCTTGATCGCGAAGGCGAAGGCGAAGCCCGCGAAGATCCACGCTTGGGTCAGCGGGTCGAGGAGCGGCGCGGCGGCCAGGAGCTGGTCGAAGCGGTAGCCCTCGGCCCCGGACAGCGGCCTGATCGCGAGCACCGAGAGGAACATGGCGAAGGAGCCGGCCACGGCGTAGAGCAGGTACTTGACGGTCGCGGCGCGTCGGTGCGTCAGCCCCCAACCGGCCAGCATCGCCAGGGCCGGCAGCAGCGTCAACTCCCAGAAGACGTAGAAGAGGACGAGATCGCGCGCGAGGAAGATCCCGGTCAGGCCGGCGAGGGTGGCCAGCAGCCAGGCCAGGAAGAGCTGCGGCCGGTCGTCGACGCGCGCGCCGGCCCACAACACCGTGGGCAGCATGACGGCCGCGGCGATCCGGGCCAGGACCCCGCCGGCGCCCGTCGCGTCGACCGCGAACCAGGTCCCCAGGGCGGGCACCCAGGAGACCTCGAGGCTGCCGGCGTCGCCCGTGGCGAGCACCCCCAGCACCAGGGTCGCTGCGACCCCGACCACGGCCAGCGGCCGATGGACCTCCGGGCGCTTCGCCCATGGCAGCGCCAGCGCGACCGCCAAGGGCAGCAAGACCATCAGGGCAGCGATCACGGGCGACCTCCCACGACGGCCGCGACGACCGCGACGGCCGCCAAGCCGAGGAACATGGCCAGGGCGTAGAGGCGGACGTAGCCCGACTGCCAGGCGGCGACCGCGCGGCCGATCCAGCTTGAGGTGGTCACGCCCGCGGCGATGCCGCGGTCGAGCAGGTCACGATCGGCGACCGCCAGCCCGGCGGCCACCCCCTCCGCGGGGCCGATGGCGGCCGCCCGGTAGGCGGCGTCGAAGCCGAGGCCGCCCTCGGCGAAGCGGCCGAGCGCCCCGCCGCCGGCCTTGGCGGCGAGGGCGCCCTTGCCCCGCTCGTAGATCCACCAGCCGGCCGCCAGGCCCGCGCCGGCCACGACGATCGACGCGAGGACCAACAGCCACTCGACCCACAGCGGCGGGTGCAGCGTGGACACTTGCGCGAGCGCGGGGGCCAGCCACGCCTTGAACCAGTTGGGGAAGGCGAACGCCGGCAGCCCGAGGAAGCCGGCGAACGCGGCGAACGCCGCCAGCAGCAGGAGCGGGATGGTCATCAGCGGCGACGACTCGTGCAGCTTGGCCGCGGCGTCCTTCGTCAGCCGCGAGGGCCCGGCGAACACGCGGTGGTACCAGCGGAACATGTAGAAGGCGGTCAGGCCGGCGGTACCCAGCAGCAGGACGAACAGCACCCGGCTGCCGTAGTCCTCCACCAGCGTCGAGTTCCAGGTGCCGCCGAGGATCGCCTCCTTGCTGAAGAAGCCCGACAGCAGCGGGACGCCCGAGATCGCCAGGGTCCCGATCAGGGCGCTGGTGCCCGTCAGCCGCATGCGGCGGCCGAGGCCGCCCATGCGGCGCACGTCCTGCTCGCCGTGCAGCGCGTGGATCACGGAGCCGGCGGCGAGGAACAGCAGCGCCTTGAAGAAGGCGTGGGTGAACACGTGGAAGACCGCGGCGGCGTAGGCGCCGACCCCGATGGCGACGAACATGAAGCCCAGCTGGCTGATCGTCGAGAACGCCAGGATGCGCTTGATGTCGGTCTGCGCCATCGCCGCGAGGGCGGCGATGAGGGCCGTCAGGACCCCCACCCAGGCGACGACCGCGGAGGCCTCGGGGGCCTGGGCGTAGAGCGGGCTGAGGCGGGCGATGAGGTAGACCCCGGCGGTGACCATCGTCGCCGCGTGGATGAGGGCACTGACTGGTGTAGGACCTTCCATTGCGTCTGGCAGCCAGACATACAGCGGGATCTGCGCCGACTTGCCCACAGCCCCCACAAAGAGCAGCAGGGTGATGACGGTGATCGTTCCCGGTGCAACGGCTGCTACCGCGTC
>Ga0180435_10003260_pt1 | contig 16340 bp, 13 predicted proteins | sample SS_ome_3_FD_132467 | JGI IMG/M metagenome (GOLD analysis project Ga0180435, IMG submission 132467) | Hypersaline lake sediment archaeal communities from the Salton Sea, California, USA - SS_3_S_1 metaG | ecosystem: Environmental > Aquatic > Non-marine Saline and Alkaline > Hypersaline >...
CCGGAGTAAAAGCCTTAAGTAAATTGTGCGAGTACGGCATACGTAAACATAACTAGTGTCCATCCATAAATGGTCTTTTTCCGCTCGGGCTTTAGTTGGATGTCATGATTTAAATCCTCGAAATAGCAGGCTATTCCTCCGGTTTAAATCTGACATCCGCCTTGCCCGCACGAAAAAATCCTCATTTCTGGACGGACACCAACTAAAGCAGGTAGGGGGATTCCATGGCCTACGAAAATATCATTTTTGAAAAAGAAGAAAATATCGCCGTGATCACCTTCAACCGGCCCAAGGCGATGAATGCCCTGAACAATCAAACCCGGGCCGAATTCGCCAGTGCCGTGGCCACAGTGGCCGCCGATGACGAGATCAAAGTCCTGATTCTCACCGGCAGTGGCAAATCCTTCGTGGCCGGCAGCGATATCAAGGAGTTCAACCAGACTACGCCTTTTATGGCCCACAACATCCAGCGTTTGGGGGAGATAGTGGAAAAACTGCCCAAGCCGGTGATTGCTGCCGTCAACGGCTTCTGTCTGGGCGGCGGCTGTGAGATTGCCATGGGCTGCGATATCATCATCGCCTCGGAAAAGGCCAAATTCGGCCAAACCGAAATCAACATCGGCATCATCCCCGGCGGCGGCGGCACCCAGCGGCTGCAGCGCCTCATTGGCGTGTGCCGGGCCAAAGAACTGATTTTCACCGGCGACATCATCCGCGCCGAGGAAGCCAACCGCATCGGCCTGGTCAACCGGGTGGTGCCCATGGATGATTTGCTGCCCGCGGCCAGGGAGATGGCCAAGAAGATCGCCGCCAAAAGCGCGGCGGCCCTCAAGCTGGCCAAACAAGCCGTTAACTACGGCATGCAGGCCCCGCTGGAGAGCGGCCTGAAATACGAGTATGAAATGTACGCGCTGGCCCTCAGCCTGGAAGACAAGGCGGAGGGTGTCAATGCGTTTCTTGAAAAAAGGGCGCCGAAGTTTGTCGGCCGCTAACTTAAGTTTTTATTCAATATGGCCATTAACGAGGAGGAATAAGACAATGGAAAATATGGCAAACAAGGTCGCGCGTATCCCCAATCTGGTAGACTGGTCCACCGGTGAAGTCAGATTGATGAGCGCCAAGTGCAACTCTTGCGGGACTTGCTTCTTTCCCAAGGAACACTATCAACATCGTCCCGGCTGTTCCCGGGAGGGTGTGGAAGACATCCTGCTGCCCAATAAAGGCAAGCTGGCGAGCTATACCATTCAACATTATGCCTGTCCCCCGCCATTTAAGACAGAGAAGAAAATTACCCCCTACGGTATTGCTCTGGTTGAGTTTGAGGACGAAAAAATTCAGGTTGCCGGCATCATCGCCGATACCGATCTGAAATCCCTGAAACTGGGGATGGAAATGGAAACGACCACCCTGACCATGTTTACCAATGATGAAAAACAGCAGGTGGTAACCTGGGCGTTTCGGGCCGTGCAATAAACGCTTTTGCGATAACCGTAAGAAGGGATAATTACAATGCGAGATGTATATATTATAGGAACCGGGATACACCCCTGGATGGGTTTCTCTGAGCAAGTATTTGCCGATTTCGCGGCCGTGGCCGTGGAAGGCGCGCTAAAGGACGCCAACATTGAATGGCAGAAAATTCAGTCCATCATGGCCGGAATTTTTATTTACGGCGGCAACGCCGGTCACCTTTCCGGTCAATATCTGGAAAGCATTTTTGGCGAAACCGGGGTGCCGGTGGTGAACGTCTACAACGCCTGCGCCACGGGCTCCGCCTCCATTAGAATGGCTTACAACAGTGTCGCGGTGGGCGAGGCCGATACGGCCCTGGCCTTTGGCGCCGATGTATCGCCCAAGGGGTTTCTGACGGCCAAATCCGACAACGCGGTTCAGGACAGGGACGTGATCCGCTGGAAAATGGGCGGCATGCCCAACCCGATTTACTGGGCGCTGGAGTGCCGGAAACGGATGGAGAAATACGGTACCACCGAAGAGGACCTGGCCCTGGTCAAGGTTTTGATGAGTGAGTATGGGTCCAAGAATCCCGATGCTCGTTTTAAAAAAGTCTACAGCCTGGAAGATGTTCTGAATTCGGTGTATGTGTGTGATCCTCTGCGGCTGTTTGAGATCTGCCCGGTGAGTACCGGTGCCGCGGCGCTGATTATCACCGCCGACCCGGAATTGATCAGCAAGGCCGACAAACCGGTGAAGATCAACGCCACCACCATGGGCAGCTCTATCTATGGGGATCCGACCATCCGGATTTCCGCCCTGTCCTGCCCCTCGGTTCCGGAAGCCCCCCTGTTAAGTGAAAGCTACTCGGCATCCCGGCAGGCCTATGAAAAAGCGGGCATTGGCCCTGAGGATATCGATGTGCTGGAACTGCCGGATAACAGCTCCTGGCATTACCTGGTGTATCTGGAGACCTGCGGGTTCTGTGCTGAAGGTGAAGCCGACAGGATGCTGCGGGACGGCGAGACCAAGATCGGCGGCAAACTGCCCGTAAACCCCAGCGGCGGATTTTCCTCCCATGGCGAGGCATTGTCAGCCCAGGCGATCTGGCAGGTCATCGAATGCGCCAATCAGCTCCGGGGAAGGTGCGGGGAGCGGCAGGTGGATAATCCAAAAGTTGCCATGGCCCAGACCTACGGCCTGATGGGCAATTCCGGTACCACCATTGTGAGTGTCTAGCGACCCGCTGCATGCCTGAGCGGAACCTGGTCATCCCGATCCCGCGCAGCATGGTATCAAATCTGGCGTAGATGCAACTGCATTGATGACTGCATCAATGCATCCATGGGGCCTGGTAACCGGGAGACGCGTCTGACGCTCAGGCATAAAAAGCCGGACGGCCACACCACTCGTCATGGCCGTCCGGCTTTCATATTGGTTGGCAGCTTAACATTCCGATTCCCGCCCTTTATTTTCACCGGATTCAACACCGGAAATGATACCAGAAGAAAATCTCCCTGGAAAACGAGCCTAAAGTATTTCAATACCCTGCCGATAAAAAAACTGGGAAACAATAAAATCAATCCGTGCCCCAGAGGAGCCTGAATCTAGTCAGTGGAGTAAAGTTTCTTTCGGAGCACTGAACAGGAACCAGTAGATATGGGTGCTACCGATCAAGTATGCGGACATAAAGCGGCGGTGGACACGTTTCAGCAGGTTTACGACGGCATGCCCCTGGGGGTTTGCCGGCTCACAAGGAATTTTGAATGGCTGGCGGCCAATATCCGTATGGCCGCCATCCTGGGGTACGATTCCTCAATGGAACTTGTGGGGCAGGGCTACGGGTTCAGGGATTTTTTCGTCAATTCCCGGGAGTGGGAAGCTTTTGCCCGCCAGGCACGGGAGGCTGGACCGGCAACCCCCTTGGAGACACGGATATACAAGCAGGATCGGCAAACCATCTGGGGCGAGCTGTCCGTACAGGTGTTCCGTGATGCAGATGGGGATTTCCTCTTCTATGAAGTATATTTGCAGGATATCACCCGCCAAAAGCACCGGCAGGTGGTGGCCGGCATGCTTACCGGCATATCCCACGCCGTGAGCACCACCAAGGACCTGGACCATCTCTATCGCGCCATCCACGATCTTTTAATCACCCATGTGGATACCCCCAATTTTTTCATTGCCATTGTGGATGAAATCGGTGACCGGCTGGTTTTTCCTTATTATGAGGATGAAGAAGATGAAATGGGGGATATTGTCAATATCAGCGACCCCGAAACCCGCAGCCTCACCCTGGATGTGATCCGCTCGGGCGAGCCCCTGCTGTTGACCAGAGAGCAGATCGTATCCTCGGAACGCGTTGCCATAGGGCCGGTTTCCGCAGTGTGGGTCGGCATTCCCCTGACGGTCAAAGGGACCACCATCGGCGCCATGGCTATTCAGCACTATTCCAATCCCCACCACTTCCCCACCGATGCTATCAATATCATGACCTCGGTATCGGAACAGGTTGCTTTAGCCATCGAACGCAAGATGACTGAAGATGCGCTCAAGGAGAGCGAGGCAAAATACCGCAATATTCTGGAGAGTATTGATGATGGTTATTTTGAAGCGGATCTAGAGGGGAATTTCACTTTCTTCAACGAGTCGCTTGGCCGGCTTTTGGGATATACGGCCCAAGATATGATGGGCATGAATTTCCGTAATTTCATGGATAATGACAATGCCCGGGAGCTGATTAGCGCGTTGAAGCCGGTTATCGACAACGGCGCAGGCACAAAAACCTTAGAGGGCCGATTGACTAAACAAAACGGATCTTTCTGTTTTGTAGAGGCGGTGGTCAGCCTGATGCAGGATTCCGACGGGCAGAAGGTCGGTTTCCGCGGCATTGCGCGGGATGTTACCGAGCGTTTGCGGGCCGAAGAAGAAAACCGCAAGCTGCAGGCCCAACTGCTGCAAACCCAGAAAATGGAGGGCATCGGGACCTTGGCGGGCGGCATCGCCCATGATTTCAACAATATCCTGGGCATTATCCTGGGCAACACCGAGCTGGCCCTGGATGACTTGGGGAAAGATACCCCCGTGGGCAACAACCTGTCGGAGGTGCGCAGCGCCTGCCTGCGCGCCCGGGACATGGTGAAACACATCCTGGCCTTCAGCCGCCACTCCCAGGTTGAACGCAAACCCCTGAACATAAGTATCGTCGTCAAGGAGGCCCTGAAGCTTCTCAGATCTTCCCTGCCGGCCAGCATTGTCATGGAGTCGGCCATCGAAGAAGACAGCCGGGCCGTTCTCGCCGACGCAACCCAGATCAACCAGGTGATGATCAATCTTTGCACCAATGCGGCCCACGCCATGGCTGAACATGGCGGAACATTGCGCGTCCAACTCAGGGACATCGAACTGGGCCAGGCGGTGGGCGATCACCCGCCCGATCTCACCCCGGGCGGGTATGTGCAGCTAACTGTGGCTGATACCGGCTGCGGCATGAGCCCGGAGGTGAGAAAACGGATATTTGATCCCTATTTTACCACCAAGAAGGTCAACGAAGGGACCGGCATGGGGCTTTCGGTGGTGCATGGAATCGTTAAAGAGCATAGCGGCGCCATTGCCGTGGTGAGTGAGTCCGGCCGGGGCTCCACCTTTTCGATTTACTTCCCCGTGGTTAAAAAAGCGGTTGAGCCGGAAACCCCGCCACCCCCGCTGTTTCCCACCGGTACCGAACGGGTTCTTTTCATCGACGATGAGGAGTCTCTGGCAATATTGGCCGAGAACCTGCTTACCCGCCTCGGCTACCGGGTGCAGACCCAGACCCGGCCCCGGGATGCCCTCGAACTGTTTACGCGCACACCGGATAGATACGATCTGGTCATCACCGATATGACCATGCCGCAAATGACCGGTGAGATCCTAGTGGCGGAATTGAGGCGCATCCGGACGGATATTCCGATTATCATCTCAACGGGGTACAGCGAAAAGATGGATGAGGCCCGGGCCGATCAGCTGGGGGTCAACGCGTTGATCATGAAGCCGTTGCGCATCGGGGAACTGGCCCACACCATACGCATGGTTTTGGATGAACATGGCTGATCCGCACTTGAAAATGCCGGCGCAGCCCGTTGCCTTTGCATTCTTGGGATGTACTTAATTACATTTTAAATTCGGTTGTCAGCAAGAAAAAGTGTTGACACGGGTTGGAAAATATGTGTTAGTCTGCCGAACACAAGGTGGATTATGATCAAATTCAATGCCCAACATAGCTATTTTAGCTGCGGACGCTTCTATTTTTACTTTAGGAGCGTCCATCCGGTAGCGTGATCAATCAGGCTTGAATTTAGACCAAAATCAGATTGATACCCCGGGTGGACCTGAGAGCCACCCGGGGTTTTTTATTTGGTGAGAGACCCCGGGATAAAATCCCGGGGTTTTTTTAGTGTCTACCCATAAGTGCATCTTTTGGCCCCAGGCGGCGTTCTCGCATTTTTCCAATCCTCAACGTAGCTCCGCTACGCCTGCGGTTGGAAAAAGTGCTGCGGCCTTGCCTGGAGCCAAAATCTACACTTTTCGGCAGGACACTATTCTAAAAAAGAGGCTGAATATGAAAAATTTAAAATTGGTGTCGAAGGAAACCACCCGAAAAACAGAAATCAAAGTGGGCGATGTCACCTTTGGCAGGGATTTTGTGGTCATGGCCGGTCCCTGCAGTGTGGAGAGCGAGGAGCAGACCCTGGCGGCTGCCCGGGCCGTCAAGGCATCAGGGGCCGACATGTTGCGGGGCGGTGCTTTTAAACCCCGGACGTCGCCCTACTCATTTCAGGGCTTGGGGCTGGAAGGGCTGCGCATTCTGGATAAGGCGCGGCAGGAGACCGGCCTGCCCATAATCACCGAAGTGCTGGATCCCCGGGATGTATCCTGGATTGCCGAATTTGCCGATATCCTGCAAATCGGCACCCGCAACATGCAGAATTTTTCCCTGCTCAAGGAGGTGGGAAAGACCCAGCGGCCGGTGCTGCTGAAACGCGGGATGTTTTCCACCCTTGAAGAGTGGCTGAACTGTGCCGAATATATTCTCAGCGAGGGCAATCCCCAGGTGATCCTCTGTGAGCGGGGCATCCGCACCTTTGAAAATTATACCCGTAACACTCTAGACCTGAGTGCCGTGCCGGCTCTCAAGGAATTGACCCATTTGCCGGTGGTCATCGACCCCACCCACAGCACCGGGCGGCTCAGCCTCATCGGTCCCATGAGTTTGGCCTCGGTAGCTTCCGGGGCGGACGGATTGCTCATTGAAGTCCATCACAATCCCGGCGAAGCCTTGTGTGATGCGGATCAGGCCCTGACCCCCGAGATGTTTGGAGGACTCATGGCGGAACTGCGTCCCCTGCGCAGCTTTGTAGAAAAGCTGCCCACTGCCGGGCTCACCGGTTGATCGTGCTTTTATCATGCAGCGAACTTAAAAATAGATAAGGAAATACACCATGAAACTCCAAGAAATCAGAGGTAAAATTGATAGAATCGACCGGGAATTGCTGGTGTTGATCCAGGAACGGATGGGCCTGGCGCTCAGATCCACACGTTACAAGCCGGCGGTGGCCGATCCCGAACGCGAACAGGATCTGCTGGCCCGGGCCGAAGGGTTGAATCTGGACCTGGTGGAGCGCACCTTTACCCGCCAGATCCTGGAGACCATCATTGATGAGAGCAAGCGCCTGCAATCCGAGGACCGAAAGCTGGTTGCCTTCCAGGGCGAACACGGCGCATACGGGGAGGTGGCTGCACGGAAACTGGTGCCGGCCGGAGCCTATATTCCCTGCATGGAATTTGCGGATGTATTCCATGGCGTGGAAGCCGGAGATTTTGATTTGGGCGTGGTGCCGGTGGAAAATTCCCTGGAGGGTGCGGTAACGCAGGTCAACGACCTGATGACCACAACGGAATTGAAGGTGATCGGGGAAACCCATGTGGATGTGCGGCACTGCCTGCTGGCCACCCAGGGTACGGACTATCGGGAAATTCGCGTCGTTTACTCCCATCCCCAAGCCCTGGCCCAATGCCGGGGGTTTTTAATGCGCAATCATCTGGAGCCCCATCCCTTCTATGACACCGCCGGGGCCGCAAAAATGCTGGCCCGCACCAACCCCAAGGCCGCCGCGGCCATTGCCAGTAGCCTGGCTGCGAAGCTCTACGACCTGGACATCATCAAGGCGGGCATCGAGGACGGCGCATCCAATTCCACACGCTTTCTGCTCATATCCCGGGAGTCCTGCAAGGGCGCCGGGGATAAAACTTCCATTATTTTTGCCGTGCCCCACGAGGCCGGGAAACTGTACGACGCGCTGAGCCTGTTCAAGGAGGCCAACATCAATCTGACCCGGATCGCATCCATGCCTTTAAGAACCGATCCGGGGAATTACTCCTTTTTCCTTGATTTTGAGGGCTCCCGGGAGGACGAGCAAGTGGCTGCGGTCCTTGACAGTCTAAAGGACCTGACCATCGGCCTGAAACTGCTGGGCAGTTATCCCGCGCATTCCGTGAATGCGTAGCAGTCCCGCGCATTCCGTGAATGCGTAGCAGTCCCGCGCATTCAGCGAATGCGTAGCGCCTAAATATGGATGGCATGGCCGCATAGTTTATGGGCCGCTTCCATCAGGGACTCGCTGAGGGTCGGGTGGGGGTGGATGGTGCGGCCGATGTCGGCCATATCGGATTTAAGGGTGATCATGCCCGTGGGACCGGCCACCAGTTCGGTGACATGCCCGCCCACCAGGTGAACCCCGAGCAGGGTTGCTTTTTTCTTGTCGGCCAAGATTTTGACGAAACCCGTATTGTCATCCATGGCCATGGCTTTGCCGTTGGCCGCAAAGGGACATTGGGCGGTGGTGACCTCGTAGCCCTGGTCCCGGGCCTGCTGTTCGGTGAGACCCACCGAGGCCACTTCCGGACTGGCGTAAGTGCAGCGGGGTACATTGGGATAGTGGATTTTTTCGGTGGAGCGGCCGGCCAAGGCTTCGGCGGCGATCATGCCCTGGGCCGAGGCCACATGGGCCAGGGCCATCTTGCCGGTGACATCGCCGATGGCATAGATATGCGGTACATTGGTGCACATCTGGTCGTCAATGACGATGTTGCCCCGCTCCGTCGATACGCCTGCCTCCTCAAGCCCCAGTCCCTCACTGTTGGGCACGATGCCGATGGAGACCAGAACTGTTGCCACGGTCATAGTTTCTTTTGCGTCACCCTTGGCAATGGTCACCTCCACACCGTCCGCCCCGGGAAGGGCCTGCTCCACCAGGGCTCCGGTTTTGATGGTGATGCGGTTGCGCCTGAACTGTTTCTCCGCCTCAATGCTAATATCCGCATCCTCCAGGGGCAGGGCGTGGTCCAGCAGTTCCACCACGGTGACCTGGCAGCCGTAACGATTCCACACCGTGGCGAATTCCATGCCGATGGGGCCGGCGCCCACAATCAGGGCCGAGTCGGGCACCTGTTTCAGGTCCAGGGCCTTGCGGTAGTTGATAATCCGCTCCCCGTCAAAGTCCGTGCCGGGCAGGCTGCGCGGTTTGGCACCGGTGGCGATGATGAAGTGTTTGGCGCTGATGGTGGTTCCCTCCGGAGCGATCTCGATCTCCCGGGAGTTTCTAAAACGGGCCGTGCCGTCGTAAACCGTGACCCCGCTCTTCTTCATTAAAATGGCGATCCGTTTGGTTTGGCGGGTCACCACGGTTCGGCTGCGTTTATGGGCCGCGGCATAATCCACGGCCAGGTTGTCGAAGCTGAATCCATAGGTCCGCCCCTTGCTGGACAGCAGATGAACCACCTCCGCGTTGCGCAGCAGGGCCTTGGTGGGAATACAGCCCCAATTCAGGCAGGTACCCCCCAAATGCTCCTTTTCCACCAAGGCCGTTTTCATGCCCAACTGGGTGCAGCGTACCGCCGCCACATAGCCGCCGGGTCCCCCGCCGATGACAATAACGTCGTATTGTTCCATGTTTTAATCCTGCTGTTGAATCCTGCTGTTAAATCCCGCTTATTTAGAAATGAATATGCTTCCAGCCTACTTCATTATTGACCCTCAAGTACTAAACGGCAATAATTATTTCAATATCTTCTCTGGTCTATCTGATATCGCCATCACGATTTGGCATGGCATGCATGAATTGAACTTCGTAAAATATAACTCTGAACCTCCTAAAGGAGCGAGTAATGCTGGAAATTCTGATCATTGTTTGCTTGCTTGGCTTGTTTGTCATTTTCAAATTAGTGGTTCCCCAGCTCTTTGTCCGCAGGGCCCTGAAGCCGGTGATTGAACGGTTTCGGGAAAACAAAGCCCTTGATGAGGGAAGCGCCCTGAGCATGGAAAGCCTCGGCTTGGGTCCTTTGCCGCTGGCGGAGCGCATCATGCACCTCAGGGACTACAAGCCCAAGGCTCTGGAGGCCCTGGTGCAATGGAAAATTGTGTTCCTCACCGAGGAAGGCAAGCTTTACCTCTCTGAAGAACATCTTGCAGAATCTGCCTTGGGACAACAACTGCCCCATTTGGTTCAAGGTTCAAATAGCGATTAAAAACCACCGGCAACAACATCGCATCGCCAGGAGTTAGGCGAGACCACCCAGGTTGCCGCCGGGATTTAACAGTAATCGATCCAGCTTCTGCAGCGCTGGCACGATGGGGAGCATGGTGATATCGTCCTTAAAGAGGACATCCCGACCACCGTAAAACAAATAACAATTCGCCTGAGGATAGTCTTTCTTGAATTCTTTCAAGCCCCTGAGTTCTTTTTTATGTATATAGGATGAACGCTTGATCTCAATGGCGATGAGTCCAAGGGGGCCGTATAGGATAAAATCCACTTCCAGTCCATTCTTAGTCCGCCAGAAATAGAGCCGATAATCACATTCAAGATAATCGTTGAGCGCCCGTAATTCCTGCAAAACTAGTGTCTCCATGGCAGGGCCATCCACTTCTGCGTCTGAATCCAAAGGACCTATGGGCCGGATAGCCCGGAATACACCGATATCGAAATAGTAAAATTTTCGGTGGCGGATCAATTTTCGTTTGGCCCTGCGGGTGAAAACAGGCAGAAATAAGCCAATGAGGAGATCTTCAAGTATGGAGAAGTAATTTTCCGTCGTTGCTCGCTGAATATGTGCCTCCCGGGCAATTTCGCTGGTGTTGCAGACTGATCCTTGGGAAAAACTGGCAACCTCCAAAAAACGGGAAAAATGGCCTATATTCCGGGTCAGGCTTTCCTGGAGCACTTCTTCGCGTACATAGGTTTGTACGTAATCTTTAAGGTACTTATGAGGATTGTCCTCACTGAAGCGTGCAGGCAGGTGGCCGTAGTACAGGGACTGGGAGATATCAAAGGAGGTCCCTTGTTCCTTTGTCGTGAGGGGGTGCAAATGATAGGTAAGCGCCCGCCCGGCTAACAAATTCACGCCCTTACGGCGCAACTTTCTTGCGCTGGAACCTGTGAGAATAAATGTTTTATGATGGGACTCAATAAGGTCGTGAACTTCATTTAACAAATCAGGTACGCGCTGGATTTCATCAATGATAATCCGTCCCTGGTAATCGGGAGGAATCATTTCCCGGATGAGTCCCGGGTTTGCCGCGAGACGGTTGTAGGGTTCAGATTGGAGCAGGTTAAAAAAAAGCGCTTCAGGTAAATGTTGCCTGAGCCAGGTGGTTTTGCCCGTACCCCGCGGACCGAATAGAAAGAAGCTTTTTTTGCTTCTAAGCGGTAAGTTAATCAAGCGCTTGAACATAAGGTGCCTTTTCCGTTCAACCACTACCTATCGGGTTGTGTATATGGCAAAACCAGAATTTGGTTGAAAGTGTATCAGGCAAAAGGTGGAAAAATCAATGTGAAAAATGAAAAAAGGAAGGATATTTTAACTTACCAATTTAAAAATAACTGCCTGGGCGCCCTGCGGCCCAAACCCTGCAGGTTATTCGGGGCTGCTGCGGGCAGGACCCGGGGATACAGGGAGAATAACCCGGCGCTGGGCACTGGATCCCAAGTTCTTAGCACCCTGCCTGGTCGTCATACTGGCCCAGTTTCAGAAATAAAACCAGGATGGGACCCAGGAGGATAAATCCCCCGGCCAACGTGATGCCGACAGCAAAATTGTAAGTTTCACCCAGATATCCGATGAGGGTGGGCAGGAGACCGGCACCGATGAGAAAGGAGAGTGGGGGGCCTAGAGTGTTAATGACGCTGCGCATGGCCGGCGGGGCCACCCGCGAAAGGGCGCCGAAACCGCCGGGAAAAAAGGCATTGAGCACCGCCGGCTGGATGAAGATAATTACGGTCAGCCAGACGCCCTGGACAACCCCCAAAAGCAGGGTGGCCGCTCCGGCCGCGGCCAGGGCGATGGCCATGGTGGGCTTCTGGCCGATCTTATCGGTGATCCATCCCGCCACAAAGACCATGATAAAGCCGGTAATCTGGGAGAGCCCCAGGAGGGTGTTGGCCGCTTTAAGGGTCATGCCGTGGTCGTTGACTAAAAACAGGGGCAGCATGGCGTAGATGCCGGCATTGCCGCCCATGGCCATGGCCAATAACAGGACCATGATCCAGAAGGCCGGCCGGGAAAGAATAAATTTCATATTCTGGGGATTGGGCAGGCGTCCGGGAAAATCACCGCCTCTGCCGCCAAAGGTATACCCCAGGGCGGACAACAGGGCCAGGCCCGACCAGATGGCCAGTACCAGGCGCCAGGTGAACCAGTTCATCAGCAGGGCGGAAATGAGGGGCGCGGTGATAAAGGCCAAGGGGGGGGCGGCCTGGTGGATGCTGAGGGCCTTGCCCCAGTCCGCCTTGCGGATTTCGGCCGTGATGGTGGCCATGGCCGAGGGCAGATGCAGGCCCGCCGCCAATCCGATGATGGCCATCAACAGCCGGACCAGCCATAAATTTTGAACCCATAGAAACGGCAGCAGGACCAGCCCGACGATCCAGGCCGAGAGGGTGAGGGCTCCCCGGTGGTTGATCCTGGATGAGACCAAGCCGGAGCAGAAAGGGGCTGCCAAGTAGCCCAGTGTGATCATTAAAAACAGGGATCCGGCCTGGCCATGGTCGATGCCCAGATCCTGCTCGATGGCCGGCATGAGCGGGGCGAAGATCACCCGCGAAATGAAACCCAGGTAGAACAGCCAGGCGATAAAGATGGTCAGCCCTATTTTGCCCCGAAAGGGCTCGGGCATGGGGCAGTCATCAACGCCGATATCGCTCATTTTATCCTCGGTTTGTCCGTTCGCCGACGGCCAAGCTCAACAACTGTTTGCATCTCGCCTGAGCATCTTTTTGTATTTTACTTGCCGATCAGGGAGGGTAAAAACAGTGTGATCTGGGGAACGAATAACAGCAGCATGATGGAGATTACATCGGCTAGCAAAAAGGGCATGATGCCCTTGAAAATGGTAGTCAGGGGGACATCGCGGGCCACGCCTTTGATTACGTAGACATTCATGCCCACGGGCGGCGTGATGACACCAATTTCCGTAACCCGGGTGATGATGATGCCGAACCAGATGGGATTGAAGTCCAGGGAGATGGCCACCGGGAAAAAGATCGGGACGGTGAGCAGGATCAATCCCAGGGCGTCCATGAAGCAGCCCCCGATCAGGTAGACAACGATGATCATGCCCATGACCACCATGGGGGGCACATCCAGCCCCACCACCCAGTCGGCCAGGGCAAAAGGCAGGCGGGTTACGGCAACAAATTTATTAAAGATGATGGCCCCCACCACGATGATCAGGATCATGGCTGTGGTGCGCGTCGTCTCCGCCACGGAGTCCGTAAAGCCTTTCCAGTTGAGGCGCCGCATGCCCACGCTCAGGGCAAGAACGGCAAAGGCACCCACACCGGCGGCTTCGGTGGGCGTAAACCAGCCGCCGAAAAGACCGCCCAGTACCACGATAAAAATAAGGGCGGTTTCGGCGGTGCCGCCCCACAGGCTTTTAATGCGTATGTTCAGGGGGGTTTTGGGTGCGCGGGGCCCCAGTTTGGGATTGATGCGGCAAATGATGGAAATGGTCAGGATATACACCAGGGCTTCCATCATGCCGGGGATGAAGCCGGCGGCAAAGAGCTTGCCGATGGACTGTTCGGTCATAATGCCGTAGACGATGAGAATCACACTGGGAGGAATCAGAATCCCCATGCTGCCGCCGGCGGCAATGCTGCCCGTAGCCAGGCCGGGGTCATACTTGTAGCGCCGCATTTCGGGCAGCGCCACCATCCCCATGGTGGCGGCCGTAGCTGTGCTGGACCCGCAAATGGCGGCAAAGCCGGCACAGGCGCCCACGGTGGCCATGGCCAGCCCGCCGCGCAGATGGCCCAGCCATTTGTGGGCCGAGTCATACAGGCGCTGGCTGATTCCCGATGAAAAGGCAAATTGCCCCATCAATATGAACAGGGGGATCACACTGAAATTATAGGAGGCGAATTGATCCCAGCAGGCCCGGGCCGCCATGGAGAGTCCCCCCCGGGGCGAAGTCAGATAGATGAATCCGCACAAACCCACCGCCGCCATGGTGTAGCCCACGGGCAGGCGCATGCTTAACAACAGCAGAAGGAGCAGTAAACCGATTATGCCAACAAGTACGGGACTCATCCGGAGATCAACCTCTTCAATGATTTCAAAATATCCACAACTAAAACCAGGGCCAGCATCAACAAGCCGAAGGCCACGCCGAAAATGAAGGGATAAAACGGGATTTCGGTGGTCATCCCCACCTCTCCGGTGCCCCGGGTTTGCAGGGCGTAGATGGCAACCTCCTTGGCCAGGATCAGAAACAGGCTTGCGCCAATTATGGAGGTAAAGGTGTCAAAACCGGATTGTACCCGGGCGGGCAAGCGATCCACAAAGAGGGTCAGGGCGATGTGTCCTTTGTTGACCGCGCAATGGGCCAGGGCGAAGGAGATGGTGATGGACGCCAGAAACGCCGTTATCTCATAGGTGCCCAGGATGGGCCGCCAGATGGACCGCAAGAGTACGTTGGTGAAAACCAGAACCATCATGGCCACCAAGGCAATCCCGCTGACTACATTGAGTTTGCGACTGGCAGAGGCAACCGCCTTATCTATTTTTTCTACTATTTTCATGGGCAGTGGTTTGGAGTTAGTTCGTGTCCGTCCAGAAATGAGGATTTTTTCGTGTGGTCAAGGCGGATGCCAGATTTAAACCGGAGGAATAGCTCCGCTATTTCGAGGATTTAAATCATGGCAGCCAACTTAAGCCCACGCGGAAAAAGAACATTTATGGATGGGCACTAGTTACCCCGCCAGCGCATATCGCGCCGGCGGGACGGAATCATGCTTTGATAAACTTGGTGGATGGACCGATGATATGCAGGCCGCTAGTAAGCCGGGGGATATTTCTTAGAATATTCGGCGGCTTTCTGTTGGACAAAGTCGAGGATCTCCTGGCCGGCTAATCCTTTTTCATTCATCCGTTTTACATAGTCATCCAGAATGGGCTTGATCAATTCGTTGGCCTTGGCATTGTCAGCGTCGGACAGTTTGCCCATTTTCAGCCCTTGCTCCAGGGCATAGTCGATCCCCCCGGTTTTCATTTCACTATCCCAGATCTTCCCGGCGGTTTCGATAAATTTTTCGTTGACCCCGTCGATGGCCGCCCGCACGTTTTCCGGCAGGCTGTTCCATTTGTCGAGGTTCATGACACAGTAATGCACGCCATTGTAAACAGGCGGTACAATGGTGATATATTTGGTGACATCGGCCAATTTCCAGCCCTTGAGGATTTCCGGGGGACCGATGATTCCCTCGACCACACCTTTGCTCAAAGCTTCATAGGAGTCGGGCATGGGCATGGCCACCGGAGTGGCGCCCAGGGCTTCAATGGATTTAGCGGTGAGGCCGGTGGCGCGGATACGCAATCCTTTGAGATCCTCCAGGGATTTAACCTCGCCCTTGGTGTAGAGGGAGCCGGGACCCACAGCATAGAACCACAGCACTTTGGTGTCAGCCAACTCTTTGGGCATAAGTTTCTTGTACCCATCCCAGGCCGTCATGTTGGTGGCCGTGCAACTGCCAAAATAAATACCAGGCAGTTCAAACCCTTCCATGACCGGAAAACGGCCGCGGGTATAGGCAAATGCTCCCACACCAATGTCGGAGGTACCGCTTACTACACCATCGTAGGTTTCCGGGGCCTTCAACAGGGTCTGGCCTGGAAAACTGGTAATTTTGACCTGACCCTCCGAGACCTTTTCGACCTCTTCGATCCATTGTTTTATTATTTTAGTGTTCATGAAATGGGAAGCAGGGAAAAAATTGGCCAGGTTCAAATTTGCCGTTTTGGCCGTGGCTGAACTAAAAGGGCCGATCATTAGAACTAAGGCGATAATGCACAATGGAAGGAACAACATCTTTTTGGTCATGGGTTTGCCTCCTCGCAAAAGAATTAATAGCGGAAATTGTTTTGAGCGTTGTTATCCGTTAACGGAGTTTCAAGCCATTCCAAATCCGGTGGGACTGCTTTAAAAAATCACCTCCTTTGTGAGTATCATTAATGTATGGCTTCAGCTCATTGCGGCACCTCAATTATTGCCCGGCACCGTTTGACAAAACCTGATCTTAACGCTAGTTGCCGGCAATTACAAACTCAAATATCAGAGTTCCACAGCCGCTTGCCGCCCCGCGGATAACAGCGCGGGGCGGCGGATACCAGGCCATGGAACGCTGGGGCACAATTAATCAATACCGATTAGAAGGGCCCGCCTACAATTCCAGGGGAATGTCCCCCAGGCTCAGGTCGATTTCGGTGGTGACACCCTCGATGGTTTTGGTCTTGCCGTCCTTGGCCAGGGTCAGCGTGAAGCTGCGGTCGTCGGCCAGGCCGCGGAACCAGAA
>Ga0180435_10003263_pt1 | contig 16335 bp, 6 predicted proteins | sample SS_ome_3_FD_132467 | JGI IMG/M metagenome (GOLD analysis project Ga0180435, IMG submission 132467) | Hypersaline lake sediment archaeal communities from the Salton Sea, California, USA - SS_3_S_1 metaG | ecosystem: Environmental > Aquatic > Non-marine Saline and Alkaline > Hypersaline > Sediment...
ACAGCATCCCTGGTTGGGACGGCACCCCGTCTTCGGGCACTTTGCGATCTACGGCTGGCCGGCGCTCTTCGCGGTCTATCACGCTTGCCCGCATGGGCTCGAGCTCGCCCGCATCGTCATGATCGCGATGTTCCTGCAAGTCGCCATCGGTTTCACGATCTTCGGCGTTCGCTTCTCCCAGGCGTCGTCTGCCCTCGAGCAGCGCCAGTTTCGGCTCGTGCTGACCGGCGTCGGGATCGGTCTGACCGCAATCCTGGTCGTCTTCCTGGTCCTCGGATCCTGGACGAATCTGCTGATGCGCATCCAGCCCGTGTGGCGCGTGCTCTTGTTGTCGCTCACCTATCTCTGTCTCGTGATGATCCCGCTCACGTTCGCCGTGGCCTTCGGTCGCTTCCGGCTCTTGGAAGTCGAGGCCCGGATCCAGCGCAGCACGCGTTACGTGCTCGTCACTGCCGTCCTCGTCTGCCTCTTCGTTGTGGCCGAGAATCGGGCTGTGGCACTGACGCAGGCGCGATTGCCGATCGACAGCATGTTGCCGACCACGGCGCTGGCGGTCCTGTTCGCGGTCGTCTTCGCGCCCGCTCACCGCTGGTTCGAGCGCATGATGGAACATCGCTTCTATCCGGAGCGCCAGCGTTTGCGCGAGCTGCTGCAAGGGTTTCTCGCCTCGACGGCGGCGCTACCCGACCTCGAGTCCTACTGGGACTCGCTCGGCCGGTTGCTACGCGACGGATTGGGGCTGTCGGAGGCGCGCCCGCTGCTACGGTGGCCGGATGGTGCGGGCTGGACGGACGGCGAGGGGAACACGCTTCCACTCGATGCGAACGGACGGGCGATCGCCGCGCTGCGGGACGAGACGCGCGCTCTCATGATCGACGAAGCGCTGGCCGCCGATCCGCCGCTGCTGAGTGCGCAGGAGGCTGCTTGGTTGGAAGGCGAACCCAACGCGATGTTGCTGGCGCTGCGGCATGGCCCGGAGCTGATCGGCGCGTTGTGGCTCGTATGGCCGCGCGGTCGCGAGCGGCTTTCGGCGGCGGATCTGAAGCTGCTTGTCTCGCTGGCCGATCAGATTGCGCTGCAGTATGCGTACCTGCGGTTGCGGGCAAAGGGCGCCTAGGATCCCTGGGACCTCAGTGTCTCCAGTCCCTCCGCTGTCGCGCGCAATTCTTCCAGTAGCGCCGGCGCTTGCCGCTTGAGAGCTTCCATGGCTTGCGCGTCACCGCTGGCCAGGGTTTGCAGGCGCTTGATCAAACCCTGCGCCCCGAAGACGGTCGCGCTCTCGACCAGTCCGTGGAGCTCGCGGGCGAGTGCTGCGTCGGGCGCGTCCCCCGCCGCGGCCAGCCGCTCGCTAAGCTCGGTTAGCTGGCGCTGGAAGTCGGCGGCGATTTCGCCCAGCGCCTCATCGTCGAGGCCGAGTTCGGTGCGGATCTCCTCGGCCGGCTTGATCACCGGCGATTCCGCTGCCAGCGCCTCCTTGACCCGCTTGAGCAACTCGGCCGGCCGGACCGGCTTGACGACGTAGGAGTGGCAGCCGAGCTGAGCCGCCTCCTTGACGCGGCCGGCGTCGGCGAGCGACGTGCACATGATCACCGGCAACTGAGCGTACTCGGGCCGCTGGCGCAGTTCGGTCAGGAGCTGTAACCCGTCCATCTCGGGCATCATGATGTCGGAGATGAGCAGCCGCGTCTCCGGGTGGGCGGAGAGCTTTTCGAGCGCGTCGCGGCCGTTCTCGGCACGCAGTGTCTCGTACTGCTCCTTCTGCAGCGCGAGCTCGAGCAACTTGGCCGACGTGTCGTTGTCCTCGGCGATCAGGATCATGGCCAGGCCTCCTCCCTGATCAGGCTCTGCCCTGGGCCGCGGGCGACGCCGCCCGCGTGTGCCGCCTCTCTACTCCGCGCTTGGTGCGCGGCGGATTCCGTCGAGGACCAGCCAGCCGGCGATCGCCAAGAGCAGGACGATGCCGGGTAGCGCGCCGATCGGATTCTCGAGCAACGCGAGGACGTCGTCGCGCTTGGTGACGACGATCGGGATCGCGAGCAGGATCCCGATCAATGCTTCTCCGGTGATCAGACCGGACGCGATCAGAAGCCCGCGCTGGGCCGCCCGTTCGATCTGTTGCGCCGTGGCGTTGCGGCTGCGCAGCAGTTTGCGCACCGTAACGTTGATGATCCCGCCGACAAAGATCGGGACCGAGAGCTGGAAGGGCAGGTAGATCCCGACCGCCACCGCGAGCACGGGGAAACGGAAGCTCGCTCCGCGCGCCCTCTGGATCTGATCGAGGACGATGATGACGACGCCGACGAGGATTCCGATCACGACCCAGTTCCAGGGCAGATTGCGGTCGAAGACGCCCTGGGCAACCGATGCCATCAGCGTTGCCTGGGGTGTCGCCAGCGGGTTGGGGTGCTCGGGCGTCGGTTCGCCGAAGCCGTAGGCCTGGTAGAGCAGCATCAGGACGGGCGCCATGACCAGCGCGCCGCTTAGCGTTCCGACCGCCTGCATGATCTGCTGCTTCCAGGGTGTCGCCCCGACGAGGTACCCGGTTTTCAGGTCCTGCATGTTGTCGCCGGCGATCGCCGCCGCGCAGCAGACGACGGCGCCGACGAAGATCGCCGCCTGCGGGCCCCGTTCCCCGCCCGCGCCGAGTAGGAAGAGCAAGACGCTGGAGAGCAGCACGGTCGCGATCGTGACCCCCGAGATCGGGTTGTTCGACGAACCGACGAGCCCGGCCATGTAAGCGGCGACGGCCGCAAACAGGAAGCCGGCGATCAGCATCAGCACTGCCATCACGAGCGAGATCGCCACGCCCTGGACGATCGTCGTGTAGAGCAAGAAGATCGGCACGACGGAGAAGACGAGCGCCCCGAGCACCCAGCTCATCGGCGTGTCGCGCTCGGTGCGCGGGAGCTGGGCGATCGCCTGGACCGCCCCTGCCACCGGCGGCCCGCCGGACGCTGCCTGCGCGCCGCTGGCCGTGCGCGCGGCGGCGATCCCGGAGCGCAGGCCGCTCACGATCGAGCCGCGCAGGCTGATCAGCGCCCACAAGCCCCCGACCAGCATCGCGCCGACGCCGAGATACCGCGTCTGCGTCGACCAGATCTCGCCCGCCCAGTCGACGGCCGCCATCGGCGCCCCATCGACCATCGGCCAGGCATGGCTGGCGGCATAGATCGGGATCGCGATCAACCAATTGGCCGCGCCGCCGAGGAAGACCAGGACGGCGATGTTGAGGCCGACGATGTAGCCGACCGAAAGCAATGCGGGGGAGAGGTTCGTGCCGAAGTAGGCGATCGAGGCATTGGCGCGCGCCGCTCCGAGGCGTGCGGCGGTTTCGAACGTCTCGGTCCAGAGGCGGAGCCCCGACTGGCCGAGCTTGAAGACGGCGCCGCTGAGCGCAGCCAGGGCGATCAGGACCGCGCCGCTTCCGCCGCGCTCCCCGGTCTCGAGCACCTCGGCCGTGGCGACGCCCTCGGGGAACTGGAGCCCCTTGCCGCCGGCGATCAGCGCCCGGCGCAGCGGTACGGTGAAGAGCACGCCGATCAGTCCGCCAAGCCCGGCGATCAGCGTCACCTTGAAGTAGTCGAAGCTCTGCCAGTACCCCATGATGACGAGCGCGGGGAAGGTGAAGATGACCCCCGCCGCCAGTGACTCGCCGGCGGAAGCGGAGGTCTGGACGATGTTGTTCTCCAGAATGTTGACCCGCTTGGCAAGCCGCAGGCCCTTCAGTCCGCGCAGGATCCCCATCGAGATCACCGCCGCCGGAATGCTCGCCGAGACGGTCATGCCGGCAAAGAGCCCGAGATAGGCGTTCGCTCCGGCGAGCACCATCGAGAGCAGGATCGCCAGCACGATCGCCTTGGCCGTGATTTCGGGCAAGCTGACGTCGGACGAAACGAAGGGCTGGTGGCCCGGGCGCGATTCGCGGGGCTGCTCGCTCATGCGTCGGCACCTCCGGTGGGGCTAGGGAACCTGACTCGGCGATGGGCGGATCCTAGGCGAGGTGGGCGAATGAGTAAAGGGGCGGAGCCTGAGAGGCTCCACCCCTGGCCATCGCTCCGAGCCCGGGTGACCGGCCGTGGCCGGCGCCCGGGCGCTAACGCACGAGCGTCATGCTGCGCGTCAGCGTGCCGGTTTCCGTTTCGAGTCGGTAGTAGTAGACGCCCGAGGGCAGCGCCGTGCCGCCCGCGCCGTCGCCGTCCCAGTCGATGCGGTGCAGGCCGGCCGTGCGCGGCTCATTGAGCAGCGTGCGCACCAGTCGACCTCCGGCATCGAAGATCGCCAGGCGCACCGGCTGCGCCTGTGGCAGCTCGAAGGCGATCATCGTCGCCGGCCGGAACGGGTTGGGCCGGTTCTGGCGCAATTGCGGCGTGAGCGCCAGCGTACGGCCCTCGCCGTCGATCACCGAGAAGCCGGCGCCGTGGCCGGAGACCTCGACGTCATCGAGATACCATCCCTCGCGCGTCTCAGCGCCGTCGCTGCCGAAGCGGAAGCGGAACTGCGCCGTGCCGCTCAGATCGGTCAGCGTGAAGACCGCCGGCGTCCAGCCGAAGCTGCCCGAGTAGACGGATGTCTCGGCCGGGAAGGGGCCGGGCGTGCCGCCGGCGCGGATCAGGTAGGGATAACCGCCGTCGGGCGCGATCGGCGCGAACGCGCCGCCGTTGACCGAGATCTCGACCCGCCCGCCGTCGTAGCAGTAGTCGGGGTATGCGGAGCTCGTCTCGGCCTCCATCCAGTGGTTGAAACGCAGCACGGTCGTGTCGGCGAGCGAGACCGTCTCGGTCACGAGACAGCCGTCACACAGGTTGGCGTAGTCCCCGCTGCCTGCGTCACCCTGCTTCCACGACCAGCTTCCGCTGGGCGTCGCGTTGCGCTGTTCGCTGCGGTGCCATTGGTCAACGAAACCGCCCGACTCGGCGTAGTGGCTCCAGCCGCCTTCGCCGCCTTCAATGTCATCCCAGAAGCCGCCGACCGCGAGTTCGCCCAGCAGCATGGCGCCGTAGCTCCAGTCACCGGTGAGATCGATGTAGAGGTCGAAGGTCTCCGGCGCCGGGCAGGCGGCGTCGACCGCGAGCGAGTAGGCCGGCGTCAGCTCGACCGTGGCGCCCGGGGCGATGGCCACCGCGCTTGCAGCGGTCTGCAGGACTTCGAGCATGCCGGTGGCGACGCTCAGATCAGCCGCCACCGTCGTTGCGTCTTCGCTGCCGGTGTTGGTGACGAAGAAGTGCAAGGCGACCGTCTCGCCCGGATCGGCCCGGCCGTTGCCGTCGCCGCCGGACGTATCGTCGACGAGGAGCTGAGCGATCTCGAGCGCCGGCGCTTCAACCGCCAGTGAGAAGCCCGCTTCCCATTGCTCGCGGCCCTCGGCCGCCATCTCGAGCTGGCAGCTGACCAGATGACCATCGGGACAAGTGCCGGCGATCTGGATCACGTAGTCCTCGAGCGAGGTCCCGGTCCCGCCGGCCGGGATCGACCCGAAGCTCTGCGTGCCGGTAAGGACGCTGACATAGGGGTCGTCGATGACGAGCGTGGCGGTCGCATTCGTTGCCGGTTCGTTGCCGACGTTCTCGAGCGTGATCGCCAGCTCCAGCCGCTCACCGGCGTCGGCGCCGCCATCAGCATTGCCGTTGCTCTCACCGGAGGTGTTGTCGTCGATCCCGACGCTGTCGTAGACGAGGTAGGGACCGCTGGCGGAGAGGACGTCGATCGTGCCGCGATGTAGCTCATGATCGTGCGCCGTCACGGTCAGATCCATCACGCCCGGCAGCGTCGGCGCCGGATCTAGCGTCAATGTGACCGTACCGGTCGCGTCGGTGTAGCCGGCAGCGAAGGTCTGGTCGAGCAGATGGGCGCAGACGAGCGCATTCTCGAGCGGCGCGCCGTCGGAGGTGACCGCCACGTCGAGCGTCGTCGTGCCGAGGAAGAGCGCATCGGCGTAGCTCGCCGCGAGCGGGTCGGCCGGAGTGGCCCAGAGATCGACCGACGGATCGCCCATGATGTTGTAAGTCTCGAAGTAGTAGCGGCTGAGCCCGCCACCGCCGTAGGCGAGGTAGACCTGCATCAACCCTTCGTGGCACAGGCTGCCGAGGTCGTAGAAGGAGCGCTCCCAGTAGGATTCCCAGATCGCCTTCTCGAGGATGTCGTCCTCGTCCCAGTAGGTCGAGTTCGATGCGCCCCAGAAGGCGATCGCGCCGTGCTGGGGCTCGATCACCCACGTTTCGGCGTAGCATTCCGTCTGGCCGAAGCTGCCCGTTTCGCAAGCGTGGCTGCAGACGAAGGGGTACTTCTTCTCGTTGGTCAGGTTGCGCACGTCGCCCTGGTCGAACGGGACGCAGGCCCACCCGTTGTCATAGCCGTGGCCCGAGTAGACCGTGATCACCGCGCCCCGGTTGACCATCGTGGTGATATCGCTGGTCGAGCCTCCGAGGCGTTCGTAGATCTTGATGCTTTCCATGCCGGCAGGATCGAACCAGTTGTCGATGCAATGGTTATGGGTGCGCTCGGCGAGCGCGCTCATATCGCTCGAGGCGATCCACCCCGCGCGGTTCATGTAGGCGCCGTTGTCGATCAGGATCATCTGCTCGAACTCGAGCGTCTTGGTGACCATTGCCGCCACGTCGGTTGTCGACCGCCCGGGGAAACGACCGATTGCGAGCTCGGGCAGGTAGTCGCCGCCGCTCAAGGCGACGTAGTTCAGATCGGTCTCCGTGCCGCAGCCGCTCCCGGTCCAGGTCGGGATCGTGTTCGTATCGCCGACGAGCAGGACCCACGTCGGCGGCACCGACCAGGTGTCGTACGCGTTCTCGATGTAGTTCTTGATCGCGCTCGTCGAGCTGCCCGTCTCGCTCGTCGTCGCGACGGTGACGTGATAGCCCTTGAGCGTTTTCCACTCGGCAAGCGGATCGATCGCGGCTTCGAAGGCATCGGCGACGATGATCAGCATCCCGGCCGGCAACGTAGGCAGGTCGCGGTGGCCGCCGAGGAAACTCGCGTAGTTGGCGACCGTGTTGGCCAGCATCCGCTCGAACGCCGGCGAGGCGGCGCGGTTCAGGCGCGCGCGCGTGGCGGTGATATCGGCGCCGTCCAGATCGATGCGCACGGTGACCTGCCCGTGGCAGAGGATCTCGCCGCGCGCCGCGTCGTAGGCGACCGGCGCGACTTCGACCAACACGAGGCGGTGCTCGCGCAGCGTCCCCATCTCCTCGAGCCGGACGAGGCGCTCGGGCTGCAGGCCGGTGCGGGCGTAGGCGGCCGCATCCCGGCGGAAGTCGTCCAGGCTGTAGCGCTCCGGCTGGTCTTTGGCGAGCGACGGCTGAACGGGGAAGAGCTGCGCACCATAGCCCAGCTCGGCGAGGGCGAAGGTGCGTGCCTGTGAGGCGCTCGCGTGTGCCGTCAGCTCGGCTCCGTGCGGGACTTCGACGATGAAGCGCACCAGCGGAAGTGCCGGTGCGCCGATCTCGGCGCTGTGGCCTTGTCCGGGAATCGTCAGCTGCGCGTCGGACCCGTCGGGCGTCGTACGACTCGAAATCTCCAGGCCGGGAAGCGCGACATCGATCTCGACGCGCTCGGGGGTGTCGGTCACGACGTCGATCGCCGGTGCGGAGGGGACCGGCGTTGCGTCGAACGCAAGCCACTCGCCCGCGGCCGGGAGTGCGGTAAGAGCGAGAAGGGCGGCGCACAGCACGCCGGCCTGCAAGGGCGCAAAGCCTCTCATCGAACGTACCTCCTGTATTGGGTTGCAGTTGGGCGGGCCACCCGCCTGGCGGCCACAAACCCTCTCAAGTATACCACTGCGGGTTGGGCGCGACCAAGCGAGGGCGGGCGGCTATTGCCGGCTGTCGGCCGGGGCGAGCGCGTCCGCCGGCCCGCCGGCGGAGAGATAGCGCGCCCGCCAGCGGTCGCGGGCCGCGGCGTCTTGGCGCCGATGCGCCAATCGGTAGAGCTCGAGCAGCGTCGCCAGATCGTCCGGCTCCTGCTCGAGCGCCGCGCGGTAGTGCTCGCGCGCCGTCTCCCAGTCGCCGGCGCCGAAGGCGAGGTCGCCCTCCGCGCGCGCCCCGCCGCGCCCGAGTGACCAGCCGTGCGCCCGGCGCTCCTGCAGGCGTCCCAAGACGAAACGCATACGGCCACCAAGGGGGGCCTTGGGGCCGATCTGGGCGAGCAGTGTGTCGCCATTTTGTTGCGCCGCCGCCACGTCTCCGGCGAGGTATGCGCAGGTCGCCAGCGATTCGAGCGCGCGGACATGGCCGGGATCGGCCGCAACCGCCTCGGCGTAGTAGGCGCGCGCGATGTCGAGCGCCCCGCGTACCTGATGCACTTGACCGAGGGTGAAGAGCGCCCGGGCGTGACGCGGCGCGTAGCGCAGCGCGCCTTCGAGCAAGGCTTGAGCCCGATCGAGATTGCCGGCGCGGGCGTAGAGCAGCCCGAGGCGTACAGCGGCCTCGTAGTTTCCGGGCGCGTGCTCCAGAGCCTGACGATAGTGTTCCAGCGCGGCGCGCGGGTCTTCTTCCCGTTCCGCGATCTGTCCCAGCCGGTAGTGGAACTCGCCGTGCGCCGTCGGGCGCGTCGCCGTGCTCCAGGCGGGGCCAAAGAGCACCAACATGCCCAGCGCCGGCAGCAGCGCCGCCGCTCGCCGGCGACGCTGCTTCAGGAGCCCGGCCACGCCCGCACCGGAGGCGAGGGCCAGGTAGATGTGCACCGGGAACCGGAAGCGCGCCGTGACGAAGAAGAGGCTGCCGGCGATCGCGGTAGCGGCGACGGCGAGTAGCAGTCCGGCGTAGGCACGCTCGCGTCGGCGCGTCGCCCAGCCTGTCATCGCGAGCGCCAAGAGCGCCAGCCACCCGGGCAGGAACGGCAGGCGGAGCACGGTCGAATAGCGCCTTTCGAAACCGAGTGATTCGACTTGGGGGACTTCATAGCCTTGGAGAAAGGCGTAGAGCTTGCGCGCCGTGAGCTGCAGCGTCCGCAAGGGATCCTCGCGCATCGCCTCCCACGCGCGCGCGCGCCAGAAGCGCGAGGCTTCGACCGGCGACAGGTCGCGTCCGGTGATCGCTGAAGCCTGAGCGATGCCGTGTATGTCGCCCGTACCGTGCGGCCCGGCCGGCGGGACGTAGAACCCGGTGGCCCGCGGCCCGTGGCCGATGTGGAGGTTAACACCGGCATTGGCGGCGATCGGGATGAAGGCGCCTGCCGCGACGGCGTTGTAGAGCGTCGCCGGCGCGATGGCAAGCGCGCAGCCGGCGAGGAGCGCCAGCAGACGTCGACGCCCGCGGCGCTCGGTGATCGCGTAGGTCGCGATCAGTCCGCCCGGCAGCAAGAGCGGATGGGCCAGCGCGGCCAAGCCGGTGGCGAGCCCGCCCCAGAAGGAGTGCCGCCGCCCCAGCAGCAGCGCCAGCATGAGCAGCGCCGCGGCCAGCACAGGCGCGAGCAAGACGCCGCTGTAGAAGATCCCGGGTTGATAGAGCACGAGCAGCAGGCCAGTCGTCCAAGCGGCGATCCGGCCCCAGCGGCGGCCCGCCAGATAAGCGCCGGCACCGGCGGTCAGGGCTCCAAGCAGCGCCTGAACCCAAAGCGCGCGTGCCGGCTCACTGCCGAGCAGCGCATAGCACAGGCCGAGGAAGTAGGGATAGAGCGGTGCCTGCAGAAAGGGCTCGGAGCCGATCCAGGCGCCGCCGGCGATCCGCGCCGCCCAGAGGTGGTAGTGGCGCGCGTCGAGCAGGAGATGCTCGCGAAAGGGATTCTCGGCGCTCTCGATCAGGTAGATGACACGGATCAGGAGTGCCAGGCAGCCCACGAAGAGGGCTAGTCTGAGCACCCAACGTTTCCGCTTCGCGGGTAATGGCGAATCCGTCTGGGCCACGAGTCTCCCGGGGGAAGCGTCTGGTTCCGTGTGCGACCGCCAGGGAACCGCCGGCGGCGGGCCAGCAGGCTGTTCGCGCGGCATTATGGACCAGGCGCGCCACAGACGGTAGGCTGATCTGGATCGACCCGGCAACCACCGGGGGGGGGCGGCGGAGGTGTGATGGCAGCGCGGGACTCCGAAGACACGAACCGGCGGGCCAACGACCCGCCGCGGCATCTGCACGGCCCGTCCGGCGGGGACGCGCGGTGGCGCTGGCTGGCGTGCGTCTTGGCCGCCGCCTGTCTGCTGCTTCCCCTGCTCAGCGCACGCATCCTGCCGCTCGCCGACCTGCCGCAGCAGCTCGCGCAAATGAGGCTTCTCGACGATGCACTGGGGGATGGGGAGAGCGGACTGCGCGTGCAGTGGCTCGCTCCGAATCGGCTTTCCTATCTCCTGCTCTGGATCGGCTGGCGCGTGGGGGATCCCTTCGCGGCGGCGACCGTGGCAATCAGCCTCCTGGCGCTCTTCTGGGTGGGAGGGACGCACCTGCTGGCGGCGCGCCGCACGCGCTCGCTGGCGGCCGCGCTGCTGGCGAGCGTCTTCTTCTTCAACCATGTCTTCTACTGGGGCTTCTTCAACTTCATCGCCGGCTGGCCATGTTTCGTGCTCTGGGTCTTGGCCCTGAGGCGAGACCCCAGCGAGCGCCCGCCGGGGCGCGAACTGGGGCTGACGCTCGCGCTCGCGCTGCTGCTCTACGCGGCGCACATCTTGTGGCTCGGAGCGGGGATCTTCTGGTATCTGCTCCACCATCTGCGACGGCGCTACGCGTTCGCCGCTGCCTGGCCACGACTGGCCGGCATCGCGCCGGTCCTGGTACTCGCGCTCCTCGCGTACCAGAGTTTCGTCGGTTCCGGATTTCGCTCGATGAGTTTCTACGGCGCGCTGCCGTGGGAGCGCCTGGCGCCCGCGCGGCTCGTCGACGAGGTGCTCGGCGGTCTGACCGGGTGGCTCGAGCCGGTTGTTCTGGTGCTGCTCTTGGCCTGGTTGCTGCTCGGGCTGTGGCAGTCGCGGCGGCGGCTGGGCGCGGCGCTCGATCCGGATCTCCTCTTGGCCGCCGGCACGCTGGCGTTCCTCGGGCTCACGCTGCCGCACCTCTACAACGCGACGATGAGCCTGGCCGAGCGCTGGTTTCCCTTTGCGGCGGTGCTCCTCCTGCTCGCGCTGCCGGCCCCGCGCCTGCTCCGCCTCCCGCGGCGGCTGCTGGCGGGCCTCGTGCTCGCCGGATTCACGCTCGTCACGGCGGCGACCTGGCGCACGCTCAACTCGACGGAACTGCGCGGACTCGAACAGACGCTGGCAACGCTCCCCGCCCGGTCGAGACTGATCTCGCTCATCTTCACGGAGAGCGAGCATCTCAAGGTGCTACGGCCGTACCTGCACGTGGGCGCCTACGCGCAGCTCCTGCACGGGGGCGAGCTCGACTTCTCGTTCGCCGACGTGCCGACGAGTCTCGTCGTCTACGAGCCGCCACGCGCGAAGGGCTGGACGCCCGAGCTCGAATGGAATCCGCGGCGGATCGAGACGCGCGACTTCGGCTACTTCACGCACGCACTGATCGCCGGCGATGCGCCGATCCAGCGCCGCTTCTCGGCCGCTCCCTTCCTGCGGGCGGCAGCCGGTGAGGGAGAGTGGCGGCTCTACCGTGTCGCGTTGGAAGGCTCCGCACCCTGACTGCATCGCTGACAGACGCGGCGCACCCGCGCCGGAGCTACCGCCCCGCCGGCAACCCCTCGAGCGCCTCCGCGGGGCCCCCCGCAGCAAGGAACGCCTGCCGCCAGCGCGCCAGCGCCTCCCCGTCCTTTCGCTGGGTGGCGATGCGGGCCAGCGCCAGCATCGCCGCGCGGTCGTCGGGGCGCTGCTCGAGCGCGCGCTCGAACCAACGCTCGGCCACCTGTAGATCGCCGAGCGCCAGCGCCACGTCGCCTTCGGCGCGTTCACGCGTCGTGTAGACCTCGAGCCCGAGGCGCTCGCGCTCCTGGATCCGGCGCACGATGTGAGCCGTGCGCCGCGTCTCAGGGTGGCCCTCGCGGAAACGGTCGATGAAGCGATAGGCGAGCGACTCGGCGCGGGCCGCGTCGCCCAGGCGATAGGCCGCCACGGCCAGGAATTCGAGCGCGCGCGGGAACGTGGGGTCTACCTCCCACGCCCGGGCATAGAGCGTGGCGGCCGCCTCGAGGTTGCCGCGCACTTCGTCGATCTGCCCGAGAGCGAAGTAGCCGCGCGCGCTGCGCGGGTCGTAGCGCAGGCCGCGTTCGATCAGGCGCCGCGCCGCAACGAGCTCGCCGCCGCGGGCGGTCAGGATACCGAGATTGATGTTGGCGCGGGGGATCGTCGGATCGATCTCGAGCGCAGCGGCGTATTCCGCCCTTGCCTCGGCGATCTCACCCCGCTGCTCCGCCAGCAGCCCGAGCCGGTAGTGGTACTGGCCAAACGTCAGCGCATCGCCGAGGCGTAGCCAATTCGGGCCGAAGACGAGCGCGGCCGCGAGGCCCGCGAGCACCGCCAAGACGATCCGGCCGCGGCGCAAGCGCGGGCCCGTGCGCAGCCCGTTCCAGAGCGCGGCCAAGCCGACGCCGGCCGAGAGCGCGAGGCAGAAGTGCAGCGGCAGGCGGAAGCGTCCGGTCACGAAGAAGATCGCGATGAACAGCGCCGTCAGCACCGTCGCGGCGAGCAGCACGCCATGGAATCGCCGGCGTGGGCCCAAGGCGAGTGCGAAGGCGGAGAGACTGAGCAGCAGGATCCAGTTGGGCAAGAGCGGAAAGCGCAACAGGAGCGAGTAGCGTTTCTCGAAGTCGAGCGACTCGATCTGGGGCGTCTCATACGCGCTCAGGCCGACGTAGACCTTGAGCGCGTAGCGCGCGAGCGCACGGCCCGGATTCTCGGCCACCGCGTCGCGCGTCATCTCGGTCCAGAAGCGTGAGGCTTCGACCGGGTCGAGCTGGCGGCCGGCCAGGCGGGAGGCTTCCTCGATTCCGAGCGGATCGACTTCGCCGCGCATGCCAAACGGCGAGCGATAGAACCCGTTGGCGCCCTGGCCGTTGCCGATGAAGAGGTTGATGCCGGCGTTGACCGACATCGGGATCACGCGCCCGCTGACGGCAAGGTTGTGCACCGTCGCCGGCAGGATCGCAAGCAGCGTCCCGCCGAGCAGTGCGATCACGGTGGGGAGCCGCCGCCGCGTGCGCGACATGCCTTCGCCGCGCACGCCCCCCGTCCGGCCGGCGCCGCCGCTGGCGGGCAGGGGCGGCGCGGCCGAGCCGTCGAGCAGCGCCAGTCCGGCGATGGCGACGAATCCACCCGGCAAGACCGTCGGGTGAGCGAGGCCAGCCGCGCCGAGGCAGATCCCCGCCAGCCAGGGACGCGCGGCGGCGAACCAGAGGGCGAGTGCCAGGAGCAGCGTGGCGAGCACGGGCACGAGCAGCACGCCGGTGTAGAAGATCGCCGGCTTGTAGAGCGCGAGCAGCAGGCCGACGGCGATCAGCCCCGCCTTCCCGCCATAGCGCGCCCCGAGCCGCGCGCCGACGTAGACCGTCGCTGCGCCGAGCAAAGCCTGCAGATAGAGCGGGCGCACCGGGTCGGTGCCGAGGATGGCGTAGATGCCGGCCAGGAAGTAGGGGTAGAGCGGCGCCTGGAAGAAGGGCTCGGGCCCGAAGGGCGTGCCGCCAAGGATCGTCTGTGCCCAGTCATGGTAGTTGGCCGGATCGAGTCCGAGGTGGAGGCGGAAGGGATTGTCGGCGCTCTCCAGCAGGTAGACGAGGCGTAGGAGCAGGGCAAAGAACGCCAGCGCTGCCGCCCAGGCCCTCTCCGCGCCGACGCCCCACGCGCCGCCGCGCAGGTGGCCGGCAGCCGGCGCTGGTCGGCTCTGGTGGTCGCGCTTCACTCGTCTCGTCTCCTCCGTGGCGAGACCCTCCCGGCGATGCGGGCGCAGTATGGGGCATTGGGCCGGTTCGCGTCACCCCGCCTTAACGGGTGGGAGGGCCGGCGCGCGCGGCGCGCGGCCCTCCCGCTGCGGTGCGTGCGCGTTGCAGACTACCGCATCAAGACCAGCGAGCGGCGTAGATTGCCGTTCTCGGTCTGGAGGCGATAGAAATAGATGCCGCTCGCCGCCTGCTGGCCGCCGTCGGTGTCGCCGTGCCAGTGGACGGTATGCGCGCCCGCGGCGCGCGGCCCGTCGGCGAGCGTGCGCACCAGGCGCCCGGCGAGATCGTAGACCTTCAGCTCGACCGGCCCATCGGCCGGCAGCCCGAAGGCGATGCGGGTTTGCGCCCCGCACGGGTTCGGGCGCGGGGCCGACAGGCTGAGCTGCGTCGGGCGCAGGTCGACCGGTGTCACATCCGAGAAGCCGCTGACGCCGATGATCTCGACGTCATCGATGTACCAGCCTTCGGCCGTGACGGCGCCGTCGGAGCCGAAGCGCCAGCGCAGGACCGCCTCACCGGTGAAGCTGCTCAGGTCGAAGACGACCTGATGCCAGTCCTCACTGCCGGCGAAGACGGGCGTGTCCTCGGGGAAGGGTCCCGGCGTGCCGCCCGGGCGGATCGTGTAGGGATAGCCGCCCTCGGGCGTGAGCTGCACGAACGCGCCGCCGTCGATCGAGATCTCGACCAGACCGCCGTCGTAGGCCATGTCCGGATAGGCGGAGCTGACCTCGCTATCGATCCACTGCCAGAAGCGCAGCTCACCCGCGCCGCTGAGTTCGACCATCGGACTCACGAGCCCGGCATCGAGCAGGCTGCTGTAGTCGCCGGAGCCGGCATCGCCGCACTTCCAGCTATGGCTGCCGTTCGGCGAGTGGTTGCGTTGTGATGAAATGTGCCAGTCGTCGGTGAAACCCGGCAGGACGAGGTCGTGCGTCCAGCCGGGTGCGCCCGACTCGACCGGCTCGTAGAAGCCGCCGATCGGCAGGTCGATGTCAAACAGCGTGTCGTAGTCGTTCGTGCCGGTCACTTCCAGCGTGAAGAACCCCTCGGTCAGCTCGTAGGCGGGATCGATCGCGATCTCGAACGCGGGCGCGAGCGCACCCGACTCGTCTTGCGCCAACCCTGCGTGCGTGCCGGTGTCGGCCGTTATCTCGATCATCGGGTGGCTGCAGGCGAGCAAACCGGTGATCTCCTCCAGCGGGTAGCTGCCGCCGTTGGCGAGCGTCACCGTGATCAGCGCCGTCTCACCCGGGTCGAGGCGCATGTTGCCGTCGCCGCCCGCGGTGTCATCGACGAGCACGTCGGCGACCGCAATCTCCGGCGCACTGACGACGAAAGCGATGCTGCTCTCCCAGAGTCGACGCTCTTCACCGCTGATCGCTAGCGGGAAGGTGATCGCTTCCTGATCGGGGCAGTTCGGCTCGATCTGGAAGGTATAAGCGCCTTCGCTCCAGGCCAAGCCGGACGGGGGAACGTCGGGGAACGTCTGCGTGTCGGCCAAGAGGGTGATGAACTCGCTCGAGTTGCTGATCGTCGCGCTGACGTCGGCCGCCGTTGCGCTACCGACGTTCTCGAGCTGCAGGTTCATCGCCACTGCTTCGCCGGCGTTCAGGATCCCATCCCCGTTGCCGTCGTTGTGTACGACGGACTCGATCACCAGGTAGGGCCCGGCGGCCGGGATGACCTCGACGTCGGCGGTGTAGGTTTCCTTGTTGTATGCGGTCACCGTCAGCTGGAGCGTCATCGGCTCTGCCGGGGGCTGCGCCATCGCGATCGTGGCCGCCCCGCCGGCGCCGGCGTAGGCGCGGCCGTAGAGCTCGCCGTCGGCGTAGAGCGCGCAGAGCGCGCCCTCACCGGCGACGACCGTGACGTCGTAGCTGTCTTGGCCGAGCATCAGAACGCCCGTGTGGTTGACCGTCAGCGCCTCGGCCTCCATCGTGCGCACCGCAACCGATGGATCGCCGAAGATCGTCCAGCATTTGAATTCGTTGACCCCGCTGGTGCCGTTCAGATCGATCATCAAGCACGATCCGTTGAACCAGAGACCGCCGAGCGTGCGCATCTGATCGGCGACGAGCAGGTCGACCGCTTCATCCTGGGCGTCCATCGGCGGGTTCCAGGACTGGCTGATCGTCGAGGCGTAGACGCCGATCGCGCCGGTCGGCAGGCCGTTGTGCGTTGCGCGGAGCCAGGCTTCGCCAAAGCAAGTGCTGCTCGTGAAGTTCCCGTTCAGGCAGGCGACGCTGGAGATGAAGGGCAGCATGTTCGTGTTTGAGAGGGCGTTGATATGGCTGTTGCTGAAGCCCGTCGTGCCCCACGAGGTCGTGCTGCCGTGTCCGGTGTAGTTGCCGATGCCGCGCCCGTCGTTGATTGCGAGGCTGACCTCCGAGGCTGATGCGCCGGGATCGTAGATCTGGTCGACGTAGCTGTAGCCATAGGCCAGCAAGTCGTCGCGCATCAGATCGGAGTGCTGGTAGTCATACTCCCCGTGGTGCCCGGGGCCTTCAGCCGAGGCGACGC
>Ga0180435_10003264_pt1 | contig 16335 bp, 17 predicted proteins | sample SS_ome_3_FD_132467 | JGI IMG/M metagenome (GOLD analysis project Ga0180435, IMG submission 132467) | Hypersaline lake sediment archaeal communities from the Salton Sea, California, USA - SS_3_S_1 metaG | ecosystem: Environmental > Aquatic > Non-marine Saline and Alkaline > Hypersaline >...
CATCTCGGGCCTAATCCCTGTGACCCAGTCATCTATGTAAACGGCACCCGCATCGGTGGCAAGGTCGATGACATGGTTGTCGAAACCTATGCGGTCGACGACCAGGGCCTTCGTCTTTCTGCCGTCGATGAATATCTCAGTGCCGTCGGGGGAGAATATCTTTGAGCCCCTGACCTTATTGAGTATGAAATCGCATGACAGAAGGCCGAGCTTGGCAAGGCCTGATTTCGATATGAGCCCTGCGCATCTGATATCCTCTATCTTCTTGCCTATGAGCGCCACATCGCCGTCGCCTGCCGCGCACATCGCGGCATATGAGCCCACAGGCCCATTGCCGCAGACCGCATAGTCGTATCTCATTTTGACCGGATGAGCTTCCTCGACGCCACTATCATCTTGGAGTCGTCGGAGAATCCCTCGATTAGAACGTATTGCCTCTCCTCTAGCTTTTCCGCCCATGCGAGGATGGTCTTCTTGTCTGTGTCCATCAGCATCTCGGCGTCCTTTATCTTTATGCGCTCGACATGCTTTATGAGGTTTATGAAATCGTGTATGTTCTTCTTCCTCCTCGCAGTCGGATGTGTATGGCGGCTGAAGTCGATGGCCCTTTTCACGTCGGTTTCGGGGGCCAGTTGCGCGACCCCGGCCCGCATCCCATCGGGTATGTTCATGCTCACAGGTGCGAAAGACTTGGGTGACGCAATGGCTTGTTCTTTTAGCTGGATTAGCTGCTTGAGCTTTTCGATTATCTGCTGGCGGGTCTCAAGCTGCTGTTGCATATAGTCAAGTTGTTTTTTGGACTCAGTGAGGTCGCTTCTGGCCTTTGAGAGGCTCCGGTTCTTGTTCTCAAGGTCCTGGGCGGATTTGAGCAGGTGGAAGGTAAGGGTCTCCACCTGCTGTTTGAGGACATTCTCAGCGAGCTTTTCCGGCTCCATCGTCTCGATGGCGGCCGTCTGCCATTCGGCTAGCTCCTGCTCGAGCTTGGCTATCCTCCTATTGGCCTCAGAAAGCTCCTTATCATGATCCATCTCTTATGTCGACAATGTCTGCAACATCGGGCCCTGTGGAGATGAGCTTGGCTTTGACGCCGATCTTCTCCTCTATTGCCCTGATATGCTCGAGCGCATCCTCTGAGAGCTTGTCATATGACTTCGCTCCAGCGCACTCTGGAAAGAGCTTGTCCAGGCATGTGATGCAGATATTTGTGGCGCCGTTTATCTTCGCCGAATACCTTGCTAGCTCAAAGTCGAATGAGCCTATCTTTCTGGGGCGGCCTGTGACCGTTCCGATCTCTCCGAGATGCGATGCTATCTTCTCATTGACTGTGCCCTCAAAGCCCGCATCATCGGCGGCCTCGAGCATGCGAGTCCACATGGGGCTGGCATTGACCTCGTCTTCGGCGAGATACTTTATGAACGGGTCCTCTCCGACCCTGCTCATATAGGCCTTGTAGATGACGTGGACCTCCTCGATCCTTGTCGGGCCTATGCCGACATCAGCCGCCGCTGTCGATGCTGATGTGTCCTTGCTTGTGACAAACGGATAATTGCCGTAGTAGAGCGAAAGGCCGAAGCCCTGCGTGCCCTCTATGAGGACCTTCTCTCCAGCATCGATGGCGTCATTGACCACCTGCGGCACATCCGCCATGAACTTTTTGACCTCGGGGAAATCCCTTGCAAGCCTTATGACCCTGTTGACGCGAGCCGCATTGGCGGGTCCGCATCCTGAGCCGGTCGTACCGATCTTTTTTGAGTTAGCGGACAGGTCGTCCTCCTTGTGCTCGGCCTCTATTATGGCGCATCTTGAGTCCAAAAGGACGCGATCTGCGGTGTCTGTCATCTCAAGCTCATTGAGGAAGCGGGGTATGTCCACAAGGACGCCCGGACCTATGAGGAGCTTCGCCTCAGGATTTGAGAATCCACAGGTTATCATCCGAAGGCCGTATTTTTTACCGTCTAGATATACTGTATGGCCCGCATTGGGGCCAACCCCTGCCCGTGCAATATAGGCTGGGTCGTCTTTTTTCGCTAGATATGATACAATCTTTCCCTTTCCCTCATCCCCGTAATGTCCTCCAACCACTATTGAAACCATCTTGATACCCGTATGGAGATAAGATATAGCCTGGATTATTATTAATGTATCTGTATATCCTAGTGATGGCAAAATTGGACGGTGAGGATGTGAAAGACCTCAAAGAGGAGCTCGCAAGCCTTTCACGGGGCCGTATAGAGGTCATGAAACAGGCCAGGGAAGTCATCAAATCGTCCAAGACCCTCATATACAGCCTTCACAGGGGCGATGAGAAGGCCGCAGCCAAGTATATGGTTAGCATCGAGGGCTTAAGGCAAAAGCTCGACAAGACCGCCAACAGCGAAAAGCTTCGGGCATACGGCATGTACGGCAATGCCATGCAGGAATATGTCGAGGCCGCCACATACTACTTTTATGTCAAGGAGGGGAGTATCCCCGCCTCCGACGACCTCAATGTCGACGCAGAGACCTATCTTATGGGGCTTTCCGACCTCACGGGGGAGCTTATGAGAAAGGCCGTCAATGACATGGTCGGCGACGACTTCAAGTCCGCTCAGACCATCAAAGACACAATAGAGGAGATCTATGGCCTCATGCTCTCCCTTGATTTCGACGGCGGTGAGGCGAGGCGGAAATCGGACCAGGTGAAGTGGAACCTGTCCAAGGTCGAAGCGCTCATCTTCGACGCAAAGATCAGGGACAGGATATGATGGAAAGCATGACACCAATACTCATCGGGGCGATAATCGGCGCTATACTGGTCGTGATGTTCCTGGGAGTTGTGGCGGCAGCATGGTTCTATGTCATCCCCGCCATGACATCGACGACTACTACTACCGTGACCACAAGCTCGACAACGACGACGACCACAACAACAACGACCACAAGCTCGACGACCACTACCACTACAACCTCCACAACGACGACGCTTCCGACATTTTTTGTCTGTGAGAGGGAGAAGGCCGAGGTCATGGACATGGAGGTACAGTGCCAGACTAGGGACAGACTGAATAATCCGACAAGCGACTGGCATTCGTTTGTAAAGCGCTCTACGGTCGAGCTGACTCTGGACGAGAGCATCATCTCATCCTCCTATGAGGGGAATCTGGTTAAGGTCACAGGTGACCAGTGCATCTATAGCATAGACGAGTGCTCCTTCACCGTCGGTCAGTTCCAGACATGCATAAAGCCTATAGGATTGAATGAGACCATTGAGGCCAAGTTCGTCGATCCCAATAATGGATAAAAGGGGGCTACTTAAAGAGAAGGGAGGCCACAGGGTCGCGGAGATCCTCCTGCTGGCGCTTGTCCTAAGCTCCGTATTCTTTTTGAGGCTGCCGCGAAGCGCGCAGCTTCTGATAAACATAGACGAGGCATCCTATCTCATAATAGCTCAACAGACCCTTCAGGGGTCTGTGGTATACCGCGACATCTTCGACCACAAGGGACCTGCATTGTATCTTTTGTATATGCCGCCAGTCTATGCACTGGGCAATGACATGGTGGGTGCGAGGCTCTGGCATACGGGATTGATACTGGCGACGATGGTCATAGTGCATCTTTTGTGTAGGCCCTATCTTGGCGGGATCCGGGCCGTGCTGCCGGCTCTTGGATACGGGCTTTTTTCTACCAAGGGTTCGGCTTTGGGGATAGCCATGATGAGCGAGGCGCCCATGATGCTTTTTGTGGCTGCGGCGCTTTTGGGGCTTCAGGAGGGCGGGGGCAAAAGCCTCCTCTTTTGCGGGGCGGCCTCCGGGATAGCCGCACTCATAAGGCCGAATGCAGCCATCTTTCTGGCTATCGTACCCCTTGTGCTCGTCGGAAGGCGCAGAAGGGACAGGGAAGGCCTTATGGGGGATATGGCTTGGGTCCTTGGCGGTGCCATCGCCGCCGCCCTGCCATTTCTCGCATATTTCGCATATCATGGGGCGCTTTGGGATCTTTTTGAATCCTATATCATCTTCAATCTTGGATATGTGCCGACTGGCGGTGCCGAATGGAAGCTCATCGGGCTTCTCTCATACATAGGCAAGGATATCGGCGCAGGCGGCATGGCCGCCGCTGTCTTGCCCCTTGCATTCGCCGGGCTTTTGGCCTGTCTTTTGCCGGGGGGGCAGCGGAATCTCAAGTTGGCATTGCTGGCTTTTTTGATACTGTCACTTATATCCACCAATAGCACGGGGAGGATGTACAGGCATTACTATATGCAGATGGGGCTGGCATTCAGCCTTCTGATAGCCTATGGCATTATGAGAGTGCCGCTTTCTGGGAAGAAGATGGATGTGGCGGCAGCCGTCATCGTCGTCGCCGTGCTTTTGGCAGCGGATCCCGCAGCAAGCGCGAACAGATTCGGCGAGAGGATGGATTCCATAGATGATGGGATACCAGCCAAGGTCGCAGAATATGTCAGCAAGAATTCCGGGGAGGAGGACAGCATCTTCGTCCACGGATGGAGGGCGGACATATACTTTCTTTCTGGGAGAAGGCCGGGGCTCAGGCATATGCTCGATATATACCATGAACATGAGCCCACACCGCCGGGGCTTTCCGGGGATACTGCTTATGCCATGGAGAATGCTCCGCCCAACATCATAGTGCATCAGGGAAAGGGCTTCCCAAGGTCGCTTTGGCCATACAGGGGGATGTACGAGCTGGATGCGAGGATGGGCAGATTCTCGATCTTCAGGCTCAAGCAGGACATTAATAATGGGGAAGCACATAGTAGTAAGTCCAGGTGAAGGCAGTGAAATTCGATATAGAAGTGAGGGTCGAGCTGAAGAAAGGGGCGCTCGACGCCGAGGGCGAGACCGTCGCAAAGAGCCTCGGTCTTCTGGGTTATGATGTCAAGCATGTTGACGCCATTAAGGTCTACAGGATAGCGGTCGAGGCAAAAAGCGAAAAAGCGGCCAAGACCATCGTATCCGAGGCCTCAGAGAGGCTTTTGGCCAATCCCGTGATACAGGACTATTCCGTAAGGGTGGTGTGAGGGTGCATGAGAAGATAAGGGATGATCTTTTTAAGCTCAAGCTCTCAGGCATGGAAAAGGAAGAGCTTGGGGAACTGTCGCAGAAGATGAGCCTCGGCCTTTCAGCCGATGAGATGGCCATGATACGCGACTATTTTGATATGGAAGGCAGGGACCCCTTTGATGTCGAGGTCGAGGCCTTCGCCCAGAGCTGGAGCGAGCACTGCTGCTACAAGAGCTCGAAGAACATACTCAAAGACACCATATTCAATGTCAAAAGCGAGGCTGTCATATGCGCCATATCCGAGGACGCAGCGGTCGTAGATTTCGAGGATGACTGGGCATATGTGGTGAAGATCGAAAGCCACAATCACCCGTCCGCCCTTGACCCCTATGGCGGCGCAGCGACTGGGGTCGGAGGCGTATTGCGGGACATCGTCTGCATGGGCGCCCAGCCAATAGCTTTGGTCGACCCTCTCTTTTTCGGTCCCTTGGACCTGCCTCAGGAGGAGGTGCCCGCGGGAACGAAGCATCCCAGATATCTCTTTCACGGGGTCGTTTCCGGCATCGCAGACTATGGCAACAGGGTCGGCATACCGACCATCGGAGGCATGGTATGCTTTGATGCCGACTATACAAGCAATTGCCTTGTCAATGCAGGATGCATAGGCATGATAAAAAAGGACAAGGTGCTCCGCTCCAGGGTCGGCGGGGTCGGAGACGTCTATATACTTGCCGGAGGAAAGACTGGCAGGGACGGCATACATGGAGTAACATTCGCAAGCCAAGAGCTTTCAGAGGAGAGCGAAGAAAGCGACAGGGCCGCGGTCCAGTTGGGCTATGCGATAATGAAGGAGCCCCTCATACACGCCTGTCTTGAGGCATCTGAGAGTGGGCTTCTCACAGGATTCAAGGATTTCGGAGGCGGAGGCCTTTCATGCGTCTCAGGGGAGATGGCGCATGCCGCAGGATGCGGAGGCACAATATACCTTGACAAGGTCCCCCTCAAAGAGCCGGATGTCGCGCCATGGGAGATATGGGTGTCAGAGTCCCAGGAGAGGATGATGCTCTCCGCCAAGCCCCAAGACGCCGACAAGGTGCTCGAGATTTTCGATTTCTGGGATGTGCCGGCGACGATCGTCGGAGAGGTCGACGACAGCAAGAGGATAAAGGTCGTTCATGAGGGCCTTAAGGTCCTCGATCTGGACCTTGACTTTTTGCTCGAAGGTGCCTGCTATAGCAGGCCGGTAAAGGTCGTGGAAAAGGAGGATGTCGAGGTCGATTTTCCCATGCCCGACCCGCATGAGTCATGTATGAGGATAATATCCTCCCAGAATGTCGGGTCAAGAGAGGCCATAGTCAGAAGATATGACCATGAGGTCAGAGCGAACACTGTGATCAAGCCCATGCAGGGCATAGTCGGCAGCCAGACCCACGGCGACGCCTCGGTCCTAAAGCCCTTGCCCGGATCATACAGGGGCCTTGCGGTGAGCTGCGATGTCAATCCATCGCTTTGCAGGGAGAGCCCCTACTGGGGCTCGGCATCCGCGGTCGATGAGGCCATAAGGAATCTCACAGCCGTCAATGCGAGGGCGCATTCCATAGTGGACTGCCTCAATTTCGCAAATCCCGAAAAGCCCGAAAGGCTGGGCGATTTCAAAAGGGCCGTTGAAGGCCTCTACTATGTCGCCAATACGCTCGGGATACCATTCGTGTCGGGCAATGTCAGCCTCTATAATGAGGGGGCGTCAGGGCCCATACCGCCGACACCGGCGCTTATGACATTGGGTATTGTCGACGATGTCAGAAAATGCGTTTCAGCTGACATGAAAGAGTCCGGCAATGTCATCTATCTCGCTGGCGAGACCAAAAGGGAGCTTCGCGGCAGCCAATACTATTCCGTATACGGCATAGAGGGAGGCGTGATACCAAAGGTCGACCCTCAGATGACCTGGGAGGCCTCGACCGAGATACTTGCGGCTATGGATGAGGGGCTCATACGGAGCTGCCATGACCTATCTGAGGGCGGGCTTTTCGTGGCACTCGCTGAGATGTGCTTTGGCGGGTCTTTGGGCGCATCCTGCGATCTTTCCGAGATAGGGGATATGAGGATCGACTTGAAATTGTTCTCCGAGTCGAATGGCCGCTGGCTCATGGAGGTGGCCCCCGAGGATTGCGAGAGATTCGAGACAGTGGTGCCCGCAATAAGGCTCGGTGATGTTACCGTGGAAAAGGTTCTCGAATTCTTCGACGGAGACAATGTTTTCAGCTTGGAGCTCGACATAGTCCGTGACGCATGGGAGTCCGCCATCGAGCGGGAGGTCGGAAGATGAAGGCTGCGATTTTGCTCATAGAGGGAACGAACTGCGAGGACGATGCCATGGCCGCATTCAAGGCCGTCGGCTTCGACGCTGAGAAGGTGCATCTCAAGCAACTAACGGGAGACTGCATAAAGGAGAGGCGAAGGAGCCTCCCCGACTATGATGTCATGTTCATACCCGGCGGATGGAGCGCCGGAGACTATGTAAGGGCCGGCGCCATATTCGCTGCAAGGCTTAAGAGCAAGCTGGGCAATGAGATATCTGATTTCGTCAATGACGGTCGCATGGTCATAGGCGTCTGCAATGGATTCCAGGTGCTTGTAGAGGCTGGGCTTCTGCCCGGCACTCACGGGATATCAGAGACGCCTGAGGCTGTGCTGGCCATAAACGCCAATTCCAGATTCCAGTGCAGGCCGACCTATCTTCTTCATTGGGGCAATTCGCGGGTGACAGATGGCATACCGAAGGGAGAGGTCATGCAGGTGCCTGTGGCGCATGCCGAGGGCAGGCTCTCATTCGGCCCCGACTCGGAGGAGAAGGCCATGGAGCTGCATGATCGCGGCCAGATAGTCTTCACATACTGCAATGCTGACGGGTCATCGGCAAAGGGCGAATTCCCGTCGAATCCGAATGGCTCTGTCGCGGATATCGCGGGCATATGCAATCCGGAGGGCAATATCGTCGGGATGATGCCACATCCTGAAAGGGTAATAGAGCCCATACAGCAGGCAGACTGGACGAGAAGGGAATACTATGAGGGGGACGGACTGAAGTTCTTCCGCTCCATAGCTGACAGGGTCCGCTAGTCCCGGACCTCTATCTCCTTTGGAAGATGGGATGAGAAGATCGAGCCGTCCTCGAGCTCCACATCGAATCCGCAGGTCTTATCGTAGCATCTGAATGTCACGCCAGTATAGAGTATGCCGCGCTTGAGGACCGCATAGAATTTTTGGTCATGCGTCGCCAGGATCTTGCCGCCCTCCGTCAAAAGCTGGCATGAGCCGCCACAGCTGGCATGCAGTATCGAGGGGTCATAGCAGTCAAGAGGGCAGTCCGCGCAGGGCATAAGGCATATATCGGCTGCCATATGCCTTTGGGCACCGCTTATGGTTATATGGGACTCCTCTGCCGCAAGGATATGATATGCGAACCTCTCGGGGGCGGTTATGCCATAGATTATCTGCCCTCCGTCCCAGACGGAATAGATCGCCCCCGGCAGATGCAATGCGAAGGCCAGCATAAAGACTGCCAGTATGCGCTTATTGCCCGCATCCATCATACGGTCTCGATGCGGGGAGCCAGATAATAGACGACCCTGCCATCGCCGATGCTGTATTCGGTCTTGAGGGGTGCGTCGGTCCTCAGATTCAGATTGACAACAGACGGGATCTCTGCAGCCTTCAGGATATTATTGAGATAGTCGAGCGAGAACACTGCCCTGGCCGCTGTGGATACCGAAAGGGACAGGAGCTTGTCGTCTGGGAACTCTATGTTCACCGAGCCTGTGTCCCCGTCGCTTTTGATGCTGAAAAGGTCCTGGACCGTGAGCGCAACATGGTTTGAGAGCAGCTCGGCGTCCTTTAGGGCGTCCTTTATCATATTCGGGCTTATCTTTATCTCAGCCGTGAACTCTATCTTGGGTTCCTTCGGGGGATTTGAGGACAGGTCGATTATCGCCGTATTGAATTCCCTTTTGGTCTCTCCGCGGAACACCATCTTGAGGCGGTTATTATCGACTGAAAGGTCTATCCTGTCCTCCGGCTTGCTCCTGCGGGTTATCTTTGACAGCTCCGAGAAGTCTATGCCTATGGCGACCGGCTGTGTGCATTCGAACTTCTCAAATGCCTTGGATGGTAATTCGAAGTCGACCAAAGCTATTTGGCTCGGGTCCATTGCCCGGAGCTTGAGGCCCTCAGAGTCTATCTGGAAGGTTCCCTCATCGATCAAGGCTGCTATCGCCTCGATGCTATTGCGCCATGATTTAGTGTCATTGATAGTTGCTGAAAACATCACATCACCCTCGGACAAGGTTTACTATTATGTATAATCGGTTAAAAAGAGGGAGGCAAAAATGAAGAGGGGATACAATAAGACCTTAAAAATCCGTCATTTCGCCCGGCCGCAGACCCGCATCAGCTCCTTGGCCGCCCCTGCCCAGCTGTGGTGCTCAGCCACATACTTCCTTCCATTTTCACCCATCTTTACGGCAAGTTCGGGGTCCTCAAGCAGGGCCTTTATGGCACCAGCCAACTCTTCGGGGCTTGCGGAAGGGACCAGCGACCCCGCCCTCTCCCTTTCGACGAATCCGAAGCCCTCAAGGTCGGATGCCACGACCGGCTTGCCGCAGGATGCATATTCATATAGCTTTAGGGGGGAATATCCGGTTTTTATGGGGTTTTTCGGGACTGCGCAGATATCGCTGGCATTGATGTATAGGGGGACCATCTCATATGAGACCTGCCCGGTTATTAGGGTCGTATCCGAGACCCCTTCGGCATCTATCGATCTTCGGACCTTTGGCATTGTCGGACCGTCCCCCACGAGCAAGAGCCTCAGGTCTGGGAATCCTCCCTTTAATGACGCAAATGCCCTGACCAGACATTCTATTCCCTGATATCTCTCAAAGGACCCGCAATAGCAGACATATCTCCTATTTTTTTCTAGGCCCAATCTCTGCCGGGCCTGCGAGCGGGGAATGGGAGTGAACATTTCCGTATTGGCGCCATTTGGTATCAGGATTATCTTGTCTGCGGATATGCCATAATCCTCCACGAGCATCCCCTTCATGGGCGCGGTCACGACGACTATTATATCGGCCAATGCGCAGTTTAATCGTGTCGTGACCTTAGCCGCCATGATAAGTGCCCTTGGTTTGTTCTGTGTCTCGAAAAGCTCGGGTAACATATCATCCACCTCGACCACATAGGGTATCCCCAGGATTTTGGCGACAATGCCGGGGAACATCGTGGACTGCGAATACCGGGCGTAGATCGCATCGGGCATCTTATGCAATGCATGCAAGAGAAGCGCCCAAGGGAGGAGCAGCTGGTATGCCACATGCCTTATGATTGGAAGGTCGGGCGTCGGCGTAAAGACCATTCCGGGCGATCCTGACCTTTTAGATATCGCCTGCGGGGCGAAAAGAGAAGCATCGCATCCTAGCTTTCTCATCTGACCGAATATCTCCTTCAGGTGTATATTGCCCGCGCCTGACGGGCCCAGGAAGAAATCGCAGGTCATGAAGAGGCGAAGCGGCCCTGGCATCTTATCCCTCCGGTCTCCTACCGTACATGGATATCACTTCCTCTGTCGGGCCCTGCGCCATTATCTTTCCGCCCTCTATCCATACTGCTTTTTCGCAGAACCTCTCTATCAATCCAAGGTCATGGCTTGTGAATATCAGAGAGGATCCTTCGAGGTCATTGTCCTCGAAGAACCTCAATGCTTTTTTCTGGAACCATATGTCCCCGCCCATGAGGATCTCGTCGAGTACCAGAAGGTCGGGCCGTGATTCCTTCGCTATAGAGAAGGCCAGCCGCTGGTACATGCCGGATGAGAGGTCCCTAAGCGGCGAATGGAGATACTCCCCAAGGCCGGAGAACTCGACTATTGCATCCATGCGCTCTGTTATCTGGTCTTTCCCCATACCCATTATCATCCCGAACAGATTGATATTGTCCAGCACGCTCAGGTCCCGTTCCATGCCGACACCCAGGGATAGGAATCCTGTCGCTTTTGCATTCAATTCCACCGTGCCCGCGGTCGGCCTGATGATGCCGAGGATCACCCTAAGAAGGGTGGTCTTCCCCGCCCCATTGCCCCCTATCAAGCCTATCTTTTCGCCCCTGTCAAGGGTCAAGTCCACATCCTTCAATGCCCATATGCTCTTCCGCTCATCCTCTCCTGTCGCGAGCTTCCTTATGATGCGATACATCGTCCTCGCCTCCGTCTCAAGGCGGAACATCTTCGAGACGCCCCTCAGGCGCAATATGGGACCCATCTATATCCTCTCCACTATCCTGTGCTCTATCCTCTTGAAGAAGGAGTATCCAGCGGCCAATAGGCCCAGGCCGGCTATCAGCACAGACGAGAAAACCAGGGGGTCGGGGGCCGCCCCCTCCATCAGGACCTGCCTGGACATGATGATTATCTGGCTTAGGGGATTGTATCTTACAAGGGTATTTATCGGGCCGCTCACATCGTCAAGCGTATAGAAGATGGGGACTATGAAAAAGCCCATCCGGGTGAGCAGGTTCCATATGTGGTCGAGGTCCCTGGCGAAAACGCATATCGACGAGAGAAAAAGCGACAAAGCGAGCACTATTAAAAGCTCGATCACGAAGACCAGTGGGAAAAAAAGGGCATACGGTGTGACAGTCCCGGTGAAGGCTATGATGAAGACCATGACGACCACTATCTCAAAGAGGAATTGCATTATGAATGTCCCGACGGTAGCGAACACTATCACCTCCTTGGGAAAGCCGAAATTGCGGACCATATTCGCCCTGTAGACCAGGGATTTTGTCGCTCCCTGGGTGGACATTATGAAGAAGTTCCATATGACAGTCCCGGTCAGGATATAGAGGAAGTAATCGCTTCCTGCATGTGCGCCCATCCTCTGGCTGAATATGAAAAAGAGCACGATGGACATGAGGAGGGGATTGAGGAAGCTCCAGAGAAAGCCCATGACCGAGCGCTGGTCTTTGAGGGCGAACCATGCCTTGCTGAACTCCACTATGAGATCGAGATAATGGGACGATGCAAATGCAGGCTTTGACATCGGTAACTTATGTGCCTGCTCGATTTAATATATTATCCAGGACGGACAAGGAATATCTTTATCGCATAGAGGGGACATATCATGAAGGAGAGGACTGGAGATATCACAGGCATCCTATTACCCCTCATCCTCGCCCTATATCTCATCCTGGGTCTTGCTGTCTATGACGACTACGGCGCCCACTGGGACGAGATGAAGAACCAGGAATATTCGAGGTATATTGTGGGATATGTCAAAAGCGCATACAATGAGGGCTTGTGGGCCGAATATGACGGCAAGGTCCAAAAGCATCACAAGCAGGAGCATGGGCCGATATTCGAGTTCTTTTTGGGGATGGGAACGGGCATCCTGGACTACTCAGACCAGCGGGACATCATCCTCTTCAGGCACCTTGCCAACTTCCTCCTCTTTTTCGCATCCGCCGTCCTTTTCGCCAGGCTATTGGACGCAAGCCCCCATGACCGGGTGCCGGCGGCGGCAGGCCTTCTGATCTACATCCTCCATCCGCGGATATTCGCCCATGCTTTCTTCAATACCACAGACATATCCCTTCTGGCATTTTTCACGGCATCCCTTTATACCGCCGACCGCTTTTTCAGAAAGCCCTGCAAAAAGACCATCTTTTTCCATGCCATCGCCACATCCTTGGCGATCAATGTCAGGCTGGCAGGGCTCATCATCGTCGCATCCACCGCCCTTATTGCAGGGATCAGGGCCGTCCTTGACAGGCGGGGCGATGGCGTGAGGAAAACAATATCCCCCCTTTTTGCCTATCTGATACTGACCGGGCTCATCACTTTCATCACATGGCCCATGCTCTGGACCGACTCGGGACTATTTTTGGCCTCCTACACGGACACCATCAATCAATACGGCACTCCCTCGGAATGGTACTATAATCTTAGGTATTTTTCAATCACTACACCCGTCATGACGAGCGCATTGTTTCTGGCAGGGCTTGCAGTATTCGCCTCATCTGTCCCGGCAATGAGGGCCAAGTTCAAAAGCGGGGATGTGATGGGCTTTTTCGCCATCACAATACTGTTCCTATCACTGGCCCTCCCCGTCTATTACCGCACTTACCTCTATGACTTTTGGAGGCATCATTTCTTCATCTACTCAAGCGTCGCCTACATATGCTTTCTGGGGGTCTCGGGCATGAGGGGGGCCTTGGTCGGGGCCGGCAGGAGAATAGCATGGGCTTTCGCCGCCTTGGCCATATTGTCTTATATCCCGTCGCTGGCATTCATGGTCGCGCATCACCCCAACCAGCAGGTATATGCGAGTATGCTAGCATCGGATGGCATGGAAGAGCTGAAGATGAACGGGGGCATGGACTACTTCGGGCTCTCATACAGGACGGGCATAGAGCATCTGCTCGATACGAGGGAAGGGGAACTTAAGATCAAATTCCACAGATGGCCTGGCGCCCTCAATGTGAAGCTGCTTGAAAAGGCAGACAGGGACAGGATACGGTCCGTATCGAGGGGCGAAGCCGACTATTTCATCACGAATCACAGGAACTTTGACGAAGAGCGGTTCTTCAAGAAAAGGGGTTATGCGGAGGTCTTTTCCATTGAGCAGGGCGGCGTCAAATACATGAGCGTATATGAGATGTATGATTGAAGGCACATATGAACGGTTCATGGCATCAAGGCCTTTTGCTTTCAAAGATCTCCCCGCCGGCCTGTGCGATGTATCCCGCAAGGGTGAATGCCTGGGAAAATGTTATCAAAAGAATACCGAGCGGCTTTTCTGCCAGGGGCTTATTCGCCATTGACACCAGATATAATCTGGCATAATCAGTGAGGGAACCCTTCTTGCGCCCTTGATGCCTGTTGTAGATCTTTCTCGCCGCCTTTCCGAAAAGGAAGTATTTGCGCAGGAATGACGCAGTATCCATGGCCTTTCGATGATTGACGCATATGGTCTCATCCAGTTTCAATCTGCCGCCGCTGGCCTTTATGCGCAATGCCAGATCCGTTTCCTCGCCCCCGTACATCCCCATGGACTCGTCAAAGCCCCCTACCTCGGCAAGCGCCGACTTGAGGTAGCTCCCATTAGCGCTGGTTATGTATTTGTTCATGCCATCTGAGCCCTTAAGGCGTATGAACCAATTGACTATGTCGGTATGCACACGCATTACAAGGCTATCTTCTTTTCCACATCCTATGATGCCTCCTATGCCCGACACGCCGGGGTCGGCCCGCCATGAATCCCGCAATCGCGACAGCCACCCGTCCATCGGTTCGCTGTCATCGTCTAGGAAGACCACGATATCCCCTGAGGCCTCGATATTGCCCCTGTTCCTGGCGGCCGCCACGCCCAGGTTCTGACCAAGGTCCAAAAGCATCAGCCTGAGTTCGGGATAGTCCGCTTCTATGTCCCTGTATTCTCCCCCGTCATTGACTATGATGACCTCTGCATCGCCGATGCTCTCCTGCCGGGAAAGCGCTGTAAGGCATCCTTTTAGCGCCGGATTCCCGCCCAGGCTCCTAGTGGGTATAACTATCGAGAATCGCGGCTTGCCATCCTTCACGATAATAGAATGATAGGCTGCGTATTTATCAGTCACTGTGGATGGCATCATCTGAGATGATCGCCGACCCGTGCGGCTATACGGACTATCTGCTCCTCTTTGAGGCCTGGATATATGGGGATGCTCAGCACCTCATCGGATATCCTCTCTGTCACTGGCAGGTCGCCCTCCTTACAGCCGTATTTTTGCCTGAAAAGAGAGGTGAGGTGTATCGGGCGGAAGTAGACTCCGGTTGATATGCCGCATCCCTCAAGATGTTTTCTCAGCCCCTCCCGCTTCTCTTTTGGCACACGGATGGTGAAAAGCTGGTATACATGCCTGTCCCCTTCGGCCTCATAAGGAAGTATGATATCGTCGATCCCGTCAAGAGCCTGCCGGTACAGGCCTGCAAGCTTTCGCCTCATCATTATCATATCCGATATCTTCTCAAGCTGGCTGAGCCCAAGAGCCGCTGACATCGTGGGCATGCGATAATTGTATCCGAGCAGTATATGATCGGCAGACTGTCCCGGAGCCTGCCCGTCCGCTATGCGCCCATGGGAGCCTATCAGCTTTAGCCTCTCATAGATCTTCTTCTGGTCGGTCGCTGCCATACCCCCCTCGCCCGTGGTTATCACCTTGTTCTGGCAAAAACTGAAGATGGAGCTGTCCCCCCGGGTGCCTACCATCATTCCGCCCCGCATCGATCCGAATGACTCGGCCGCATCCTCGATGACCAGGATATCATGGTCTGCGGCAAGCTCAAGGAGCTCATCCATCCGCCGCATCGGCTGGCCCGCATAATGGACCGGTATGATGGCTTTTGTTTCTTGAGATATCCGCTTTGCCACATCGTCGGGGTCGAGCCCGAATGAATCGGATTCAATATCTGCAAAGACAGGGGTGGCTCCAGAGAGGAGGACCGATGTTGCAGTGCTGATGAATGAGAATGATGGGACTATCACCTGCCCGGAGCATATTCCATGTGCCATTAGGCAACTGTGCAGGGCGGAAGTCCCGGAATTGAAGGCCACACAATATTTTCTGCCGATATATGCCGCTATACGCTCCTCGAATTCCCGTATCTCAGGCCCCGTTGCCCAGTAAGATCCCTTCCGGATGACCCTTGTCACAGAATCGACATCCCGTTCATCCCAGTACATCCCAAAGAGGGGGATCCTCTCGGATGTCATGGTGCTTTGACGACCTTTGCGGGAACGCCGAAGGCCACTGCATCGTCTGGGATGTCACAGGTGACATAGCTGTGCGCCCCGATGATGGCATTCTCGCCTATGGTCACCCCGGGCATTATGGTCGTATGCGTGCCTATCCTGCATCCCCTCGACAGTTTGACCTGTCCCTCCTTATCGTCTATTGTGGACACCGAATAGATGGAGCAATGGGAGCCTATCTTAACATGGTCCCCTATGACCACGCCGTTTTTTGCATTGATGTAGGTGAATGCTCCGATGTCGGTCCTGTGGCCCAAACTCAGATTCTTGCTGTATTGGACCAGAAAATTGTATTTTGTGAGCTTATTGTCGATTATTTCAGGATACCCCCACTTTTGCACTTCTTCCTCGATTGCCATAATGCCTCCCGCCTGGGCGGTTCAAAAGCCCGGGACATGTCCCGAAAAGCCCATTAAGACCTTGGCCTTTGCGGTTTAAATGCCCCCCGCATCAGATGCTCTATGGTTGGCCTTTGGGCATCTCAG
>Ga0180435_10003266_pt1 | contig 16334 bp, 16 predicted proteins | sample SS_ome_3_FD_132467 | JGI IMG/M metagenome (GOLD analysis project Ga0180435, IMG submission 132467) | Hypersaline lake sediment archaeal communities from the Salton Sea, California, USA - SS_3_S_1 metaG | ecosystem: Environmental > Aquatic > Non-marine Saline and Alkaline > Hypersaline >...
CGGGTTGGTGATTTTTACCAGGAACTGGCACACCGGGTTGTAGAAGTCCGCGCGTACCCATTGCAGCAGCAGGCGCAGCAGAACCGCCGTGGCGTAAAGGCTGATCAGAGTGCTGACCAGGTAAGAAAAGGCAGAGGCGAAACTCGAATTCATAATTACTCCCCGGACAGTTCCGAGCTTCTCTTGCGTGCGGCCTCGGCCGCGCGCCGAACCAGTTCACGGTAGCCTTCGGCCTCCAGCAGCGTCATGGCCGCGTGCGTCGTGCCGTTTGGAGAGGTCACTCTGCGCCGCAGTTCCGCCGCCTCTCCGGGGTCACTCGCGAGCATGGCGCCTGCGCCGACACAGGTCGCAGAGGCCAGCCGCCGGGCCGTCTCTAGCGGCAGGCCCATCTCCCGCGCAGCGTCGGCCAGCACCTCGGTCAGCAAAAAGAAATAGGCGGGCCCGGTTCCCGAGATGGCAGTTACGGCGTCCATCAGGGATTCATCTTCCAGCCAGACGACTTCGCCTGCGGCGCCGAGTATTTCCTCGGTCTGCTGTTTTTGCACAGCGTTGCAGCTGCTGCCCGCGACCACGCCGCTGATACCGTGACCGATCAGCGCGGGCGTGTTCGGCATGGAGCGGATCACGTCGATATCGGGGCCGAGGCGTTCCTGGATCCGTTCGATCGTGGTGCCGGCGGCGATGGACAAGACCAGCTGGCCGGGCCGGATCGAACCACGAAGTTCATCCAGAACGACCGGCATGATCTGGGGCTTGATTGCGAGCAGGATTACGTCCGCACCATCAATGGCTTGCGTCGATTCGGTAAAGGTCCTGACCCGAAACGTCGATTCCAGGTGATGCCGGGCATTTTCGTCGGGGTCTGAAACATGAATTTTTATATGCGCACGGGGTGGATTGACCAGCCCGCCGATCAGGGCCGTCGCCATGTTTCCACCACCGATGAATGCGATCAGCATTACGTCGTCCCGGTCCCGGGGCGTGGACCGAGCAGGTCGGTGCCGACGCGAACCATCGTGCTGCCATGGAGTATGGCGGCCTCCAGGTCTGCCGACATGCCCATCGAAAGCGTATCGATCTCCAGGCCGGAATGGCGCAAGTGATCAAAAAGGTCCTTTGTTCGACGGTAACTGTCGGCCGGGTCATGTTCCTCGGAGCCGATGCGTGGAATACACATCAGCCCCCGCAGTTTCAGCCCCGGCAATTCACAACACAGCCTCGCCAGGGCCTCGGTATCCTCGGGCAGTACACCGGCTTTCTGCGGCTCGTGGTCGATATTGACCTGTATGCAGATGTTCAGCGGCGCCAGCTGTTCCGGCCGCTGCCCGGAGAGCCGTCTCAGGATTTTTTCCCGGTCCGCGCTCTGTACCCAGTCGAAATGAGCCGCGGCCTCCCTGGTCTTGTTGGACTGCAGCGGGCCGATGTAATGCCATTCGATTTCCAGATCCTGCAGTTCCTTGACCTTGGCCACCGCTTCCTGAACATAATTTTCGCCAAAAGCCTCCTGGCCAAGCTCATGCAAGGCGCGGATCCGGTCCGCGGAATGGCGCTTGCTGACCGCGAGAATCCGTACCTCCGAGGAGCTTCTTTCCGCTGTTCGGCAGGCCGATTCGACCCGTGTACGGATAATCTCAAGATTTTCTTTCAAGTTGTTCATCTTGCAGGCAGACTTGGCATGAACTATCGTTATGTCCGTCAAGAGTTTTTCATGGACCGGAAATTCGTTCCCGGATGGTTGTGACGCATTGTAACGCGACAGGCTGTCCAAGGAGAGAATATGGATATTGCTGAACTTCTCGCGTTTGCAGTCAAGAACAACGCATCTGACCTGCACTTGTCTTCGGGCTTGCCTCCGATGATCCGCGTCGACGGCGACATCAGGCGGCTGACGCTGCCGGCGCTGGACACCTCCCAGTTGCAGGAGTTGCTGTACAGCACGATGAGCGACCAGCAACGCCGCGACTTCGAAGCCAACCTGGAAGTCGACTATTCCTATGCCGTCAAGGGTCTCGCCCGGTTTCGTGTCAACTGCTTCCACCACGATCGCGGTGTCGGCGGGGTCATGCGCACCATTCCGGAGAAAATCTGGACGCTCGAGGACGTGGGCGCGCCGCCGATTTTCAGGGAGATCATCTCTGCCCCTCGGGGCCTGATCCTGATGACCGGGCCCACCGGCTCCGGTAAATCGACCACGCTGGCGGCGATGATCGACCACCTGAACAACACCGTTGAAGGGCACGTGCTGACGATCGAGGATCCGATCGAGTTCGTGCACAAGTCGAAGAAGTGCGTGATCAACCAGCGCGAGGTCAACCGGGATACGCACGGTTTCAACCAGTCCCTGCGCGCGGCGCTGCGCGAAGACCCGGATATCATCCTGGTTGGCGAAATGCGTGACATCGAGACGATCCGGCTCGCATTGACGGCCTCGGAAACCGGCCACCTCGTGTTTTCGACGCTGCATACCAGTTCGGCGCCCAAGACCATCGACCGCATCATCGACGTGTTTCCCACGGGCGAAAAGTCCATGGTGCGCTCGATGTTGTCCGAATCCCTGAAGGCTGTCATCACCCAGACGCTGCTGAAACGGATTGGCGGCGGCCGCATTGCGGCCTGGGAGATCATGGTGGCCACGCCGGCGATTCGCAATCTGATCCGCGAGGATAAGGTGGCCCAGATGTACTCGGCCATACAGACCGGTCAGAACGCCGGCATGCAGACACTCGACCAGGCGCTGGAGACGCTCGTACAACGCGGGCTCATCAACAAGCTTGAGGCGGCCAGGCGGGCCGTCGACAAGATGATGTTCCGCTAGGAGGAATGAGCATGAACGTCGTAGACAGCTGGTTAAAGCAACTACACGAAGAGGTTGGTTCAGACCTGTTCGTCACCGTCGGTGCACCGCCGTGCATCAAGGTCCACGGCAAGATAAAACCGATTTCAACCGATCTGCTTACGGCCGAGTCAGCGCACGAAGCCGTACTCGGCATCATGGGCGAGCGGCAGCGTGAAATATTCCGCAACACCCAGGAGTTGCAGTTTGCCTATTCTCTGGGCCCCGAAGTGCGTTTCAGGATCAGCGCCTTCGTGCAGCAGGGAATGACCGGGCTGGTGGCCCGCCGCATCGAGACCCGTATCCCGACTTTCGAGGAACTCGGCTGCCCCAACGTGATGCAGGAACTGTCGCTCGAGAAACGCGGCATCATCCTGTTCGTCGGCGCCACCGGTACCGGTAAATCCACCTCCATGGCCGCCATGGTCGGTTACCGCAACCAGCGCATGACCGGGCATATCATTACGATCGAGGACCCGATCGAATACGTGCACGTGCACGGCAAGAGCCTGGTTACCCAGCGCGAAGTCGGCATCGATACCGAGTCGTTCGAGGTGGCCCTCAGAAACACCCTGCGCCAGGCGCCTGACGTGATACTCATCGGTGAGATTCGCACGCGGGAAACCATGGAGCATGCGATTACGTTCTCCGAGACGGGTCACCTTGTCCTGGCCACGCTGCACGCAAACAACGCCAACCAGGCCATGGACCGCATCCTGCACTTTTTCCCGGACGAACAGCAGGAGCAGATTCTGCTGGACCTGTCATTCAACCTGAAGGCCACGATTGCCCAGCAATTGATTCCTTCGCTCGATGGTTCACGGCGCTGGGCTGCGTTCGAAGTGCTGATGGCAACACCGCTCGTGAAGGACCTGATCCGCAAGGGTGAAATCGACCAACTCAAGCTCGTGATGCGCGATTCGGGACACCACGGCATGATCACCTTCGATCAATGCATGTTCAACATGTACAAGGCCGGCCAGATTTCCTACGACGATGCCCTGCGCCACGCGGATTCGGCCAACGAAGTACGCCTCATGATCAAGCTCGACGAGGGTGGTGATATCGATTCGCTGACCAAGGGGCTCGAAGACGTGGAGGTCCTGGGCGACGAGTACTGAGCGATGCGCATCCTGATCATTGAAGATAACCCCGATATCGCCGCGAACCTCGGCGATTACCTCGAAGACAGCGGTCACACCGTGGATTTTGCCGGCGACGGCATCACGGGACTGCATCTTGCCGTCGTCAACGATTTCGACGCGATTGTCCTCGACCTGGCCCTGCCGGGCATGGACGGTCTCGAGGTCTGCCGCAAGCTCAGGGATGAAGCCGGGAAAGATACGCCTGTCCTGATGCTGACGGCCCGTGACCGGCTGCAGGACAAACTTGCAGGGTTCGATACCGGCGCGGACGATTACCTTGTCAAGCCGTTTGAGCTGCAGGAAGCTGCTGCCCGGCTGAAAGTGCTCTCCGGCCGGGGCCGCCGCCGCAGCCCGCGCGAACTCAGGGTCGGTGACCTGACCTACAACCTGGATACGCTCAACGTCACGCGCGGAGGCGAGGAAATCTATCTCAACCCCATCGGGCTCAAGCTGCTGCGCAGCCTGATGGAAGCGTCGCCGAACGTCGTCTCTCGTGCGGAGCTGGAAATGGAAGTCTGGGGTGAGGAGATGCCGGACAGCGACAGCCTGCGCGTGCATATCCACTCCCTCAGAAGCGCGATCGACAAGCCTTTCGGAAGCAACATGATCCAGACGCGGCACGGGATCGGTTATCGGCTGGTCGAACCGGATGAAGTATCGTCGTAGATTAAGAAGCCGTATCGTCCTGTCTTTCCTGCTGCTCGGCACCTTGCTGAGCGTTCTGTTCGCCGTCAGCACGCTGGTCCTGCTGGACCTGGTCGAAGACAAGCTGATCGGCGACACGATCGCACAGGAGTTGGACGATTACGTCGACAAGCTTCGGCTCGATCCAACCGTGGTCGAACCGTTCTATACCCGCATCCAGGGGTATATCACCCGACCCGGCGATCCCAACCATACCGTCAGCGCCGAGGTGCGGGAATTGCCGCCGGGTGTGCACGATGTCCGTATTTCAGGCCAGGTTCACAAAGTCGCCATTCGCAAAGAAGACGATCTCTGGGCGTTCCTGATTTACGATGTCAGCGATAACCAGCGCATCAAGCACCTGCTGGTTTTTTCCCTGATCGGTGTTGTCGTCCTGTTTTCCATCTTTTCCTTCATGCTGGGCGTTTCCGCCTCGACCCGCGTGATGAAGCCGGTCACGGACCTGGCGGCGCGCCTCGACACCCTGAGCGAGGAGGGCAAGCCGGAGCGCCTGTCCGGAAGTTTTGCCGACGATGAGGTCGGCCAGCTTGCAAGCGCGCTCGACAGCTACGCGGAGCGCCTGCAGCATCTCGTGGATCGCGACCGGGAGTTCAACGCCGATGTAAGCCATGAACTGCGCTCGCCCCTGACGGTGATCACCGGCGCCACCGAGCTGCTGCTCGCCCAGCCGGACCTGGATGAGAAAGTCCGTACCCGGCTGTTGCGAATCGCGCGCGCAGCGCGCCAGTCGGCGGATATTACCACCGCCCTGCTGCACCTCGTGCGCGCCGAACAGGGTATCGACAGCGAAATCCGGGCCCAGAACGTGGGACGTATCGTCGGCGACGTCGTGCACCTCTACGAACCGCTGATCGGAAACAAGGACCTGGTCATTCGCGTGGAGTCGCAAGACCGGGTCAGCGTCATAGCGCCGGAGGCCGTCGTGGCGGTTACTGTCGGCAACCTTATCGGGAACGCGATGCGGTACACGCAGGAAGGGGAAGTCGTCATTACCACCGGTAACGGGCGCGTGCTGGTCGAGGACACCGGGCCGGGCATCCCCGAGGAAGACCTTGAGCGGGTTTTTGAACGGCATTACCGCGGGCAGAATATCAGCGGCAAGGGTGCGGGGCTGGGCCTCGCCATCGTCAAGCGCCTGTGTGAGCTGTATGGCTGGTCGATTCGTTTCAGCAACCGTGAAGCCGGCGGCCTGCGTGCAGAACTCAGGTTTTTTGGAGAGTGAAAGATGACTGCGATTTCCTGTCCCGAGTGTGGCAAAACGGTATCGAGTCGAGCGCCGATTTGCCGATTTTGCGGGTACGAGACCGGTGAAGCCACGGACGAAGACCGGGCAATTTTCCAGGCGCGCAGGCTGCGGGACCGGATTTACCGCCTCAACATGACCAGCTATTTCGTTATCGCCCTGCTTCTCGGGGGTTTTGGGTGGTTCTGGTGGGAGTCGGAGCATTTCAGCCGCATGTCGTCATACGGCCCTTTGCTATTGATGGGCATCGCTGCACCGGCATATCTTGTTGTCCGCGTCCTGCTGTTTCGGGCCAGGAGCGAACGTCGGGCACTGCGCCGCGGAGCCGGAGCGGGCAGCGTTTTGCGCCGCCGTCACTGAGAAAGGGGATACAGGTTTACTGGATTCGCCTGACCTTGCACTCGGCCTTGTAGCCTTCGATGTGCAGGTGCCAGGAATTGAACATGCCCGGTTCGATCACTGCTATGGCGTTTTCGACATCACGGGCGTAGAACTTGTCGCGGTCATCCTGAACCCAGATCATGCCGTTTTCCAGCCGAAAGACGGTCTGGCCGTCCCAACCGTCGAATTCTCCGATGATCGCGCTTCGAATGGGCGAATCGTCACGAGCTTCATCGCTCGGCAGCCCGCGCCGGTCCCCTGTTTCCGCGACGCTCGACGCCGCGGCAACCGAAGTGCCGGGGCCGGGTTTGTCCAGGGTCGCCAGCGAGCGGTTCCGGATCCAGGCATTGAGCGCATCCAGTTCTTCAGGTGAGAGCTTGGTCAGCCCCGCGGCCATGAACTCCTTGCCGGTCATCTGTTCTTCAAGCGATGAAAACCCCTCGGCTGCAAAGAGGGGGTGAACAAAAAGAATACAGAACAGTACAGCGAGTGTTTTTCTCATTTTCAGTGAACCGAGTGCTCAAATCCGCGAAAGTCTAACATGGACAACGAAAACCATGCGACGGTTCCGGGCGGGGTTGCGGGGTATTTCTAGAGATCCTGCTTGTAGCGCACGTAGGGAATGCGACCGTAGATGGATTCGAGCGGGTCGACCGGTTGCGCATCCGCATTCGTCGATACTTCCGCCCCGGCGTCCAGCACGTTGCTGGTGCCGACCGTGAGGTTGGCGTTCCAGGGCGTGCGCCAGGTGAAGTGCACGTCGAAAGTAGTCAGGTCATCGATGCTGTTGCGGTTCAGGAAGTCCACCGAGTCCCGGTAGAAGCCCGCAATGCCGCCACTGAATGCGCCCCGGCTCCACTCAAGATTGAGTTCGACGGAGTTGAACGGCTTGGCGGTTGTCCAGGAGTACTGGTCTGCCGAGCGTGCATAGAGTCCCTGGTACTCGGCCTCGAGGACCCGGGCGAATGCAAGGCCGAGCTGGATGTCGCCGCTGCTGTCGGTCGTGATTCCGACCTTGAAGTTCGGGTCCACGCCGCTCGTTTCGGCGTTCATGAAGGCCAGCGGATCGTTCAGCGTGTCGCCAAACAGCGGATTGCCCAGGCCCGGGGAGAGTAATCCGGCGCCCGCCACCGTGTTGACGGCGGGCTGGTTCAGCCGCTGAACCATCGGTTGGTTCACACCGGCTTGCTGCTGGAACCAGTTGACCGAGGCTGAAGCGTCACCCATGTCGAGCTGCAAACCCAGGTCGAAGCGCTGCTGCTCGTAAGCGGCGATGGGTTCGTTGACGAAGTGACAGCCCGACGCCGTATAGGAATCCGCTCTCAGCACTCCGTTCATGCACTGGATGCTCCCCAGTGACTGGAAGCGCGCGTTACCGAGACTCTGCTGCGTGCCGGCTGTCATGGTCAGCCTGTCGCCTGCCGGAACGGCAAGCGTCGCGTCCAGTCCCAGCAGGTTGCTGCCGTTGTCCAGCACGCGCGCCTGCGTGCCGGCCTGCAGAGAGAGCGGCCGGGCAAGTTGGAGCTGGAGCTTGGCCGTGTCGCTGCCGCCCAGGTCAAACTGAAAATCGGCAGAGGGGTCCAGCACCATCGGGAAATTGCCGGCCCGGGCAGCAGGCTCGCTGCTGTCAGAGATCAGCCTCAAGCCATTCAGGGGTGACACGCTGTTGGTGGAGCCGGCGCTCGGTTCATCGGCCAGCACGTGCGCAGAAACCAGGCCCGCCAGCAACGCAGGCATAAGCGCAGCCAGCCTGGCGTTTTGAGCTGTTTTGATGAACTGGCAAATCATTTTGTCTGCCGCTCCCGGACCGTACGACCAATGGAAGTCGTACTATAGATTTCCACTTCCTGAAAAAGTTTAATCCAATTCTAGCAAAAATATCCGCTTTCAGCCCGGTGGCCGGCGGCAACCCGTCACTAGGGCCTGTTAACACGAGCTGAAACGATGTCGCCGGAGGTCATTTTTTTGCAGATCAAGGCATGCCGAGTGCGGTATAGCACGGCTATATGAGCGAGGCATAACGCAAAGCTGCGGAAAAATGGACCCGTCCCTTCGGGTTGCGCCCCAAATGGGGTCATGCGGTGTTGCTCGTCACTCATTTGGATTCACCAAACTTCATTCCTCGCGCCTTGCCTGGCCCCATTTGGGTTCGCAACGACGCCATTTCAGTTCGTGTTAACAGGCCCTAACACACCGGTGATTCGCCGGCTGATATAATCGTGCCGTTCAACGGATGGAGGCTGCGCGCATGGTCAGTACGAACACCCCGGTTTGCGATTTCGGTGCGGTCGCTCCCGATTTTTCACTTCCCGGTGTCGACGGCCGGATCTGGACGCTGGCAGACTGCAAGGGACCGCAAGGCCTGCTGGTCATGTTCATCTGCAACCACTGCCCTTACGTCAAGGCGATCAACGAAAAACTGGTCCGCGACACGGCAGAACTCAGGGAACTCGGGGTGCACAGCGTGGCGATCATGTCCAATGACCCGACCGATTACCCGGAGGACTCTTTCGACAACATGAAAGCGGTCGCCGAGCAATTCGGGTATCCGTTTCCTTACCTCCTTGACGAGACACAGGAGACGGCCCGGGCTTACGGCGCTGTCTGCACACCGGACTTCTTTGGTTACAATCGAGACCTGCAGTTGCAATACCGGGGGCGCCTCGACGAGAGCGGGCGCAACCCGGGTCCGGCTGAATCGCGGCGGGACCTGTTCCTGGCGATGAGCCAGGTGGCCGCAACGGGGCACGGTCCGACTGAGCAGATCGCATCCATCGGGTGTTCGATCAAGTGGAAGCAGTGACAGGCTTGATCGCTGTTCGATTCACCCACTATGCTGTCCCCGACAGTTCAAACAACGGCACCGAGCGAGGTGTAAATAATCATGAGTAAAGTTCTACTGGTCGGAATCGATTGCAGTGACTGCAGTAACCGCGCGCTTCAATACGCAGCAAACGGTGCGGCGAAATCAAAATTGCAGTTGATCGTCGTACACGTGATCGATTGGTCCCCGTTTACCTTCAGCACCGCGAAGGAAAACGAGGAAAGGCGACAGCGGCGCGAAGACGAACTGGACCGTGCGCACCGGGAAATCGTGGACCCGGTCGTCAGCGAGCTCCGGGAACAGGGCATCTATGCGCGCGGCGTGGTTCGCCACGGACACCCGGCCGAAACCATCTGCGCGGTCTCCAGGGAATTCGGGGCGACCAATATCATTATCGGAAAAACGGGCTCCTCTAAATTGAAGGCGCAGTTGTTCGGCAGCGTTGCCAATACGCTGGCCCAGATCAGCGAGGTGCCGGTTACGGTTGTGCCCTGAACCCGGGGCCAATTTCCTTTTGTCGCCCTTGTTCCGGTGCCTGGGCGACATGGGTGCAGTCTTTACAGAGAACAGAATCAAACGCGCGCGGTCGCTGAATAGATACGCCGTGCTTGTCGCTTCGGTTAATCCATAGCAAAATTACAGGTCGCCCGCACGGTCGACCAAACGGCACCCGGCGCTCATCGGAGCGCACAGGCGTTTTCTTCCAAACGAGGAGCAGCGATGTCAAACCGTAAAACTCTCGCCAACGCCATTCGATTCCTGTCGATGGATGCCGTACAGAAGGCAAATTCGGGCCACCCCGGTGCTCCGATGGGCATGGCTGACCTGGCCGAGGTCCTCTGGCGAAGCAACCTGAAACACAATCCGGCCAACCCGGCCTGGCCGGATCGCGACCGTTTCGTGCTTTCGAACGGCCACGGTTCCATGCTGCTTTATTCTCTTTTGCACCTGACCGGCTATGACCTCTCGATGGACGATATCCGCGCCTTCAGGCAGCTGCACTCCAAGACGCCGGGTCATCCCGAGTACGGTGAAACACCGGGCGCGGAAACCACCACCGGGCCGCTTGGCCAGGGTGTCGCCAACGCCGTCGGCATGGCGTTGGCGGAGAAAGTGCTTGCAGACCGGTTCAATCGGGATGGTCACGAAATTGTCGATCACTTGACCTGGGTGTTCATGGGTGATGGCTGCATGATGGAAGGCGTTTCCCACGAAGCCTGCGCTCTGGCCGGTACGCTGGGGCTCGGCAAGATGATCGCATTCTGGGATGACAACGGAATTTCGATCGACGGCGAAGTGGAAGGCTGGTTCACCGATGACACGCCGGCCCGTTTCGAAGCCTATGGCTGGCAGGTCATTCGCGGTGTGGATGGGCATGACCCGGTGGAAATCCAGCAGGCGATCGACACGGCGCGGGCCGAGCGGGACCGGCCGACCTTGATCTGTGCGCGGACGGTCATCGGCTACGGTGCCCCGAACAAACAGGGCTCGGAGTCGGTTCACGGGGCGCCGCTTGGAGATGAAGAAATCGCCGCTGCGCGTGAATACCTGGATTGGCCTTATCCGCCATTCGAAATTCCGGACGATATTTACGCCGACTGGAACGCACACGCGTCGGGCTCGGCCGCCGAGAAAGCCTGGCGTGACCGGTTTGAAGCCTACCGCGGGGATCACCCGGAACTGGCCGCTGAATTCGAACGCCGCATGAGCGGAGAACTGCCTCGAGACTGGGCGCAGGAAACGTCGCGGATCGTCGCGAAAATGCAGGAGGATGGAGGCAACGTCGCAACGCGCAAGTCCTCGCAGGCTGCGCTCAATGCCTTCGGCCCGCTGCTGCCCGAATTGATCGGCGGTTCCGCGGACCTCGCCGGTTCCAACAACACGATCTGGTCCGGCAGCGTCGACGTCAAAGACGGCGCCGCCGACGGCAACTATGTTTACTTCGGGGTTCGTGAATTCGGCATGGCCGCAATCTGCAACGGCCTCTCCCTGCATGGGGGCTTCATACCGTACAACGCGACCTTCCTGGTGTTCTCGGATTACGCGCGGAACGCCGTGCGCATGTCCGCCCTGCTGCCGACACGGAATATCCATGTCTACACGCACGACTCCATCGGGCTGGGCGAAGACGGGCCGACGCATCAACCCGTCGAGCACGTGGCCAGTCTGCGGCTGATTCCCGGGCTGGATGTCTGGCGCCCCTGTGATACGGTCGAAACCGCGGTGTCCTGGAAATGTTCCCTCGAGAAGCATAACGGACCCTCGGCGCTGATACTGACCCGCCAGGGTTTGCCTCACCAGCCGAGGACGGCGGAGCAACTCGAGAACATCAGCCGCGGCGGTTACGTGCTGAACGGGGTGGAAGGCACGCCGGATGCGATTATCATAGCCACCGGCTCGGAAGTTGCACTGGCCGTGGAGGCTGCAACCGGCCTGTCATCCGACGGCGTTAAAGTGAGCGTCGTTTCCATGCCGAACCCCGGGCTTTTCATGGAGCAGGACGAAGCCTACCGCGAATCCGTGCTGCCGGCCGAAGTGACCGCGCGGGTCGTGGTCGAAGCCGGCGTGACAGCCGCCTGGGCCGGGATCGCGGGCGACGCTGGCCGCGTCATCGGGGTGGACCGTTTCGGAGCGTCCGCTCCCGCCGCCCAACTTTTTGAACACTACGGGCTGACGACGGAAAATGTCGCCCGGGCCGTCAGGGAAACCCTGGCGTAAATTGAATACTCAAACCATCAATATGCAAGGAGTAAGTCAGTAATGAGCATTAAAGTAGCAATCAACGGATATGGCCGAATCGGCCGCAACGTCATGCGCGCCCTGCATGAATACGGCTGGCTCGACCGGATCGAAATCGTCGCAATCAATGACCTGGGCGATGCCGAGACCAATGCGCACCTGACGAAATACGATACCGCGCACGGCACATTCCAGGGCGACGTTTCCGTTGAAGGCGGAGACCTCGTGGTCAATGGTCAGCGCGTCAAGGTACTGGCCGAGCGCGATCCGGCCCAGCTGCCCTGGGCGGAACTGGGTGTGGACGTCGTTTACGAGTGCACCGGCCTGTTCCGCAGCAAGGAAACCGCCGGCAAGCACCTCCAGGCCGGCGCCAGGAAAGTCATCGTTTCCGCACCCGGTCAGAATGTCGATCGGACCGTTGTCTACGGCGTCAACCATGCCGATCTGCAGCCTTCGGACGAGGTCATTTCGAACGCGTCCTGCACGACCAACTGCCTGGCGCCGGTCGCCAAGGTGCTGCACGCGGCCGTTGGCATCGAGTCGGGCCTGATGAACACCATTCACGCTTACACCAACGACCAGGTCCTCACCGACGTATTCCACAAAGACCTGCGCCGCGCGCGTTCGGCGACCATGAGCATGATCCCCACGAAGACCGGTGCGGCGGCGGCCGTCGGCCTGGTGCTTCCTGAGCTGAACGGCAAGCTGGACGGTTTCTCCCTGCGCGTGCCGACGATCAATGTTTCCGTCGTGGATCTGAGCTTCATTTCCAACCGCGAGACGACGGTGGAAGAGGTCAACGCCGCTATCAAGGCCGCTGCCGAGGGTGAACTCAAGGGCGTACTCGGCTATAACGACGCGCCGCTGGTCTCGGTGGATTTCAATCATAACCCGGCATCCTCGACGTTCGATGCAGGCCTGACCCGCGTCAGCGGCCGGCTGGTGAAAGTACTCAGCTGGTACGATAACGAGTGGGGCTTCAGCTGCCGCATGCTGGACACGACGATGGCGCTGATGAATGCCTGAGGTAACATGACGTACAAACGTATCGAAGACCTGGATCTGGACCGAAAGAAGGTCCTGATCCGCCAGGATCTGAATGTCCCGGTCAGCAATGGCCGGGTCACTTCGGACGCCAGAATTCGCGCCTCGTTGCCGACCATCCGGCTGGCGCTGGAAAAAGGTGCGGCGGTGATGCTGATGTCTCACCTCGGCCGTCCGACGGAGGGCGAGGCGAATCCCGTTTTCTCGATGCGGCCGGTGGCAGACCGGTTGGGCGAACTTCTCGAACGGCCGGTTCGGCTGGAAAGCGACTACCTCGACGGTTTGACCATCCGGGCGGGTGAAGTCGTTCTGTGTGAAAACGTGCGCTTCAACGCGGGCGAGAAAAAGAACGATGAGGCATTGGCCAGGCGCTATGCCGCCTTGTGCGACGTTTTCGTGATGGATGCATTCGGCACCGCGCACCGGGCCCAGGCCTCCACTGAGGGCGTGACCCGATTTGCCCCGGTAGCGGCTGCCGGACTGTTGTTGAGCCGTGAGCTCGATGCGCTGGCAAAAGGACTTGAACACCCTGATCGGCCCATGCTGGCTATTGTCGGCGGATCCAAGGTGTCGACCAAGCTGACCGTGCTCGAGTCCCTGCTGGGCAAGGTTGACGAACTCATCGTAGGTGGCGGTATCGCCAACACGTTTATCGCGGCATCGGGCCACGACGTCGGCAAGTCGCTGTACGAACCGGACCTGATTCATGACGCACAGCGCTTGATCCAGCGGGTGCACGAGAGCGGTGGATCGATACCGATCCCCAGGGACGTCGTCGTAGCCAAAGCGTTTGACGAAAATGCCGATGCAATCGTGCGCAAAGTCGATGAAGTGCGGAGCGACGAATTGATCCTGGATATCGGGCCGCTGACGTCAATCGAGTACTCGGAGATCGTGGCCGGCGCCGGGACCATAATCTGGAACGGGCCTGTCGGTGTATTCGAGTTTAAAAAATTTGCCGCGGGCACACGTGCCCTGGCGGAGGCCGTCGCCCGCTCGTCGGCCTACAGTATCGCGGGCGGGGGCGACACGTTGGCCGCGATCGACCAATTCGGTATCCGCGACGACATCAGTTACATCTCAACCGGCGGCGGTGCCTTTCTCGAATTCGTGGAAGGCAAAACACTGCCTGCAGTTGCTGCGCTCGAAAAGGCGGCAGCCCGTTAGCCTTGAAAAGTACGTTCCGGTCCGGACCAGGCCCGGTACGAAAGCCGGTCATTTTTCTGAGTGACCGGCATGCTTTCTGTTGATACGATGACCTATCTGAATATTCCGGAGCGAGCCATGTCTTTTAAATCACTGTCAAAAACGATGGCGTTTGTGACCTTCTTGATGATTTCAATCGTCATTACGTCGGCATGTTCGTCAAGCGTCAAGGTGCGCAGTGACGCTGCTCCCGGCGTGGACCTTTCTGCATACGAAACCTTCGGGTTCTTTTCCCAGTTGGGTGTGGAAGGTGAGCACTATTCCAGCCTTCTCGGACAGCATTTCCGCGATGCGGTCTCAAGGCAAATGGAGTCGCGCGGCTTTGCGCCCTCGGATTCGCCGCAACTGCAGGTCAACGTTTCGGTCGGCGCCCAGGACAAGGTTCGGGTCAATACCTACGACGATCCCTATCTGTACGGCGGCCATTACGGCTATCGCGGTTACGGTTACTACGGAAGTCCCTGGTATGGCGGCGGGACGCGCACCACGGTTCACCAGTACACGGAGGCCAACGTCTATGTCGACGTGGTCGACGCCAGCAAACACGAACTCGTCTGGCAGGGGGTCGCGACCTTTACCCTCACGGACAAGATGCAGGAAAACGTTCGCGAGACCGTGAACAATACGGTGGACAAAATTTTCACCCAGTTCCCGGTGGCCGCCCCGGCGACACCCTGAGAAGAAAAGCCAACATGACGAATCAACCCGGGCTGCCGATCGTGGCCAGGCTCGCCGCCCCCTTTTTTGCGCTCCTGCTCGGTGCCTGTGCCTCCGGGCTTGAAGTGCGCAGCGATCAGGATCCCAACGTCGATTTCAGCCAGTACCGGACCTGGAATTTCTTTGAGCAACTGGGTATCGAGGGCGGCTACAACTCTCCGGTGTTCGGTGAGCATTTTCGCGACGCCATAACGGAAGCGATGAAATTTCGTGGATACCGCCAGTCCGGGGATCCGGACCTGTACATCAACGTCACGCTGCGCGCCGACGACAAGGTCAAGATGAAGTCCCATACCTCGCCCTACATGAGCGGCTCCTACTATCAGCGACCCGGCAGCCCCTATTACGGCTCTGCTTTCGGCGTCGGCGTCGGCACGGTCTCACGAGCCACGGAAGTCACCGAGGCCTCGATATTCATCGATTTCGTGGATAACGAAACCGATCGGCTGGTCTGGCAGGGTGTGGCCGTCGCGGAAGCTGACGACAAGGCTGCCCAGCAGTTGCGTGACGCAATTTTCACCGCGGTCGAGCGCGTATTCACGCTGTATCCGTACACCGCCCCCCGCTGACAGCAAGACCCCTCTTCGGGCACCATCCTTTGCTTGAAAAGCGGTGCCGGCGAACCCACTGCTTCGGTTGGGATTGTATCGGTCAGCCAATTAGCATCACTTTTTGTCATCTTTTGCCTATATAATCGGCCGCCATGAACGTAGACATGAAGAAAAACGCCAGCCATCGCCGGCGCACGAAGATCATCGCGACGATGGGCCCGGGCACGGACGATCGCCAGGTTCTCGAGGGCCTGATCCGCGCGGGCGTCGATGTCTTTCGCCTCAACATGTCCCATGGAGACGCCGAGTCACAGCTGCGCCGGGCAAAGATGGTGCGCGAAGTTTCGCGTGAACTGCGCTGGCAGGTCGCTATTCTGGTTGACTTGCAGGGCCCGAAGATCCGCATCGAAAAATTCAAAAACGGGGCGGTAGAATTGGAAAGCGGCGGACATTTCACGCTGGATGCAGGGCAGCCCGATGTCCCGGGTGACGAGCACCGGGTCGGGATCAGCTACCCGGACCTGCCCCGCGATGTGAAGCCCGGTGATACGCTCCTGCTGGATGACGGACTCATTGCCTTGAGTGTGCAGTCGATCGACGGCGACCGGGTGCACTGCCTGATCGAGACCGGCGGCCGCTTGTCGAACCGCAAGGGTCTGAACCTGCTGGGCGGCGGCCTGTCGGTGTCCGGACTCGCCGAGCACGATTATCCGAATATTGAACTGGCGGCGCGCATGGGTGCGGACTATGTTGCCGTTTCTTTCGTCAGCAGCCCCAATGACATCATCGAGGCGCGCCGATTGCTGCGGGAAGCCGGCAGCGAAGCGGCGCTGGTGGCGAAGATTGAACGCATGGAGGCGATCCGCAACCTCGAGGAGATCTGTGAAGTTTCCGACGTCGTCATGGTGGCGCGCGGGGACCTGGGTGTGGAGATCGGAGACGAAGA
>Ga0180435_10003267_pt1 | contig 16332 bp, 18 predicted proteins | sample SS_ome_3_FD_132467 | JGI IMG/M metagenome (GOLD analysis project Ga0180435, IMG submission 132467) | Hypersaline lake sediment archaeal communities from the Salton Sea, California, USA - SS_3_S_1 metaG | ecosystem: Environmental > Aquatic > Non-marine Saline and Alkaline > Hypersaline >...
GATCAGCCATACCATCAAGTCCGGCGATACCCTTTCAAGTATTTTCAGCAAACTGGAAATCCATAGCCAGCTGAAACTTATCCTGGCTAACAAAACGGCCTCAGACACCCTGAAATCGATCTACCCCGGACAGGTGATCAAGGTTACAAAGGATGAGGGCCAGCTACAGAAACTGGTCTATGAGCCCAATGACAAGGAATACCTGCTTGTAAGCAAAAACAATGAAGGCTACGAGGTCTCCAGGCTCGAACACCAAGTTGAGAAGCGCACTAACCGTGCCAGTGCCACAATCCAGGACTCCCTGTTCATGGCAGGTCGTTCTGCAGGGCTCTCAGACAATATCACCATGGAGCTTGCCGGCATCTTTGGCTGGGATATCGACTTCGCACTGGATATCCGCACCGGGGACCAGTTTACTGTCATCTACGAGGAGCTTTTTCGCGAAGGTGACAAGATTGGAGATGGTGCAATCGTAGCCGCCGAATTTACTAACCAGGGCCGCACGTATCAGGCAATTCGCTATCAGAGACCTGATGGAGAAACCGACTACTACAGCCCTGATGGCCGCAGCATGCGCAAGGCCTTCTTACGCACACCGGTCAACTTCACTCGAATTAGCTCTCGGTTCAACCTGAAACGCAAACATCCTGTTTTGAACAAGGTCCGTGCGCACAAGGGTGTTGATTACGCCGCCCCCAAAGGCACCCCAATCAAGTCTGTCGGTGATGGAAAAGTGGTCTTCAAGGGCCGCAAGGGTGGTTATGGACGGGTGATCATTATTCAGCACGGCTCCAGGTACAGCACGTTATACGCACACCTCAACAGCTACAATAAAAAGGTTAAAACGGGTGGCCGTGTAAAACAGGGACAAACCATCGGGTACGTTGGCATGTCTGGCCTGGCTACAGGCCCCCACCTGCACTATGAATTTCGGGTCAATGGCGTACACCGAAACCCGCTCAGTGTAAAACTCCCTGCCGCTGATCCGCTGCCTAAAAAATACATGGCCGACTTCAACGCGCATAGCCAGACCCTGCTGAGCCAACTTGACCTATACCGCCGCACTACCATTGCTAATGCCGAGGCAGCCAGCGATCTGTAATGGCATCTGCCCATGAGTGAGATTTACATTGGACTTATGTCTGGAACCAGCGTGGATGGCATTGATGGCATAGCGGTCGATTTTGAGACGTCCACACCTACCCCCCTGGCCTGGCATTTCAGTGCCTTTAAACCTGAGCTCAAACAGCAGATCAACAATATCCTACATCCGGACTGGCACGGACAACTCGAAGAAATTGGTCAGCTGGACGCCTTGCTTGGTGAGGCCTATGCAGACTGTGTTAACAGGCTCATGGAAGAATCCAGACTAAAACGAAAAGACATTCAGGCCATTGGTAGCCACGGCCAAACTGTTTCACATGCCCCTGCCAGCAAGGCTGCTTATAGCATGCAGCTTGGTGACCCTAACCGTATTGCAGAACTAACCGGGATTACTGTAATTGCAGATTTCAGGAGACGGGATATTGCAGCTGGCGGACAAGGAGCTCCACTGGTGCCAGCCTTCCACAGGGAAATGTTTTATTCGGCTGATGAAAACAGAGTCATCCTGAATATCGGAGGAATCGCGAACATTACCCGTTTATCCACCGACAGGGCCATAATCGGTTTTGATACGGGACCCGGCAATACCCTGATGGATGAATGGATCCTGAAACACCAGGGGGCAGATTTTGATGTAGATGGAGCCTGGGCAGCATCAGGTAACGTCGACAATGCCTTGCTCACAACCATGCTTGAGGAACCTTACTTTGCCTCACCGCCTCCCAAAAGCACGGGTAGAGAGCTTTTCAATCTCAAATGGCTGGAACAGTTTCATTCAATTAAGTCATCTAACCCCGAAGATATTCAGGCCACACTGGCCGAATTAAGTGCTCGTAGCATTGCAAAAAGTATTGAGCAAACGGCCCCTGAAACTGAATCAATCTATGTTTGCGGAGGTGGTGCCTATAATAAACATCTCATGCAACGCCTTGAATCCGCAACAGGTGGGCTTAATGTAGCCAGCACTAGCCCACTGGGCATCGAACCAGATCGCATTGAAGCCATGGCCTTTGCCTGGCTGGCAAGACAAACGCTGAAAGGGCTGCATGGCAATCTTCCGGATGTCACAGGTGCTCGAACAGAATTAATACTCGGCGGCATCTACCAGGCATAAAAAAAGGGGCCGCAATAGCCCCTTTTCTCTATCAGACAACCTTCCTGATCAGGCAGGTGAGAATGAAGATCCACAGCCACAGGTAGTCACCGCATTGGGATTGCGAATGACAAACTGCGCACCCTCAAGACCTTCTGTGTAATCAATTTCAGCACCTACAAGGTACTGGAAGCTCATTGGGTCGACCAGAAGGGTCACGCCTTCTTTCTCTACGGCTGTATCGCCATCGTTCAGTGACTCATCAAAGGTAAAGCCATACTGGAAGCCAGAACAACCGCCACCACTTACAAAAACTCGTAATTTCAGGTTGGGGTTATTTTCTTCCTCAATCAGCCCCTTGACCTTGAGGGCCGCGGCCTCGGTAAAGATAACAGGATCATCAGTTGCAGTAGCTGTTTCAGTCATTTTGGGGTACTCCAGAATCAATTTTCCGCAAAGCTATCATTTGCCTAGTGAAGCGGTCAAGAATTCCCGGCCGCCGCCATGGTTTTATTAGCGCTCTTAGCTGAACTCTTTGGGCTCTCATCAGCACTTGACTCTTTCGGCTTAGTCTCGACCCTGGCAACTTCTTCCTCATCCTGGCCAGGTCCTTTGTATTCCAGCTTGGGCTTACCCCCCTCCTGATGAATCAGGCTGCCATTTAATGTTGAGCCCATGGACATTTCAATCAGGTGGTAATAAACATTGCCGTTAATACGGGCGCGCGGTGCCAGTTCAACATGGTCTGAGGCATATACATCTCCCTCAACCGTGCCATTCAGTACCATATTGGGGACATGTATATCGCCCTTTATGACACCGTCCTCACTCAGAATTAACACGGAGCTGTCATCACCTGCGTGAACATTGCCATCAATCTCGCCTTCTACATGCAAACCACCCGTAAAACTTAAATTACCGGTGACACAGGTATTTTTCCCGACAAGAGTCTCAATTCGGGTTGAATTGACCTTCTTGTTTCTACCAAACATTTAGACCTCTCCTTCATCTGAAAGCACCTGCCAGGCAAAGTCCTGCTCGACAGGATCCATCTTCTTGCCCGTCGGCAAGACAGAAATATGTACTGACTCTGGCTCAAAACCCTCAGGCAAACTTACATCCCCTTCTAAACGCTGAAAATAGCGAAATGAGAACGAGAGTCCCTTATCCTTACCCTTGAGCTCTACAGTATCAGGCTTGCCATCAACCAGGCCATGTATTTTCATGCTGACACTACCCTTAGCATAGCGGTTTTGTCCACGGACAAGTGCCAGCACCAGCTTATAGCGATATTCCCCTTTTGCTCCGCCCTTTTCCAGCTCAAGACTCTGAATGTGCAGGCCAGGTCTCATATCGGAGGGGGAAACAAGACTTCTATAAAATGCCAGCTCCTCTTTGAGGGTCAGGATTTCGGCATCTCTTTCCTCGAGAACAGTCCGTATATCTTGTAAGGCCTGATGCTCAATCTTGCTGCTGCGGGCGTTATAGGCGGCTTCATCACTCAGGCGTTGATTTTCTGCCTCGAGAAAGCCAACCCGTTCCTGCAGGGTATGAATATTCTTTTCTGCGGCTATTTCCTCAAACCCGCTAAAACGGAAACCCAGGTGAAACAAGGCCCATCCCAGAACAACAACCAGAGCAAAAACACCGCCCTGGATCACATACTTTTTCACCGGGTCATGATGACGGATTTGGTAACTGCCCGTCCTTGAGGCATTAAACTTCTTCTTTTTTACCACGCTGACTCAGCCTCAGGGCAACAACGCAGGCTGGGCAAGACCCAGCCGCTCATCAAAACCAAACATAATATTCATGTTCTGAACCGCCTGACCAGCCGCGCCCTTGACCAGGTTATCAATCACCGACAGCACAACAACCGTATCTGCTCCCTGCGGCCTGTGCACCGCAATACGACAGACATTCCCACCGCGCACGCTCCTGGTTTCTGGAAGCCCACCTTCCGGCAGCACATCGACAAAAGGTTCATCCGCATAATAATCTTCAAACAGAGCCTGAAGATCGACAGACTTATCCTGCAACCTGGTATAAAGAGTTGAATGAATGCCACGAATCATCGGTATGAGATGGGGTACGAAGGTCAGCCCTACAGGATCGCCAACACAGGCCTCCAGAGTTTGCCTTATTTCAGGTAAATGCCTGTGACCGGCAACACCATAGGCCTTGAAGTTCTCGTCGGCCTCACTAAATAGCGTAGCGACCTGGGCCTTCCTACCCGCGCCGCTAACCCCTGACTTACAGTCCGCAATGAGGTGATTTCTGTCTACCAGCCCCTGCTGCATCACCAATGGCAGAAAGCCAAGCGTTGTTGCTGTGGGATAACAACCAGGATTTGCAACCAGGCGGGCATCAGCGATGGCTGAACGGTTGATTTCGGGAAGACCGTAAACGGCTTCATTCAGAAGACCGGGGCAGGCATGTTCCAGCCCATACCAGTCTGACCAGGTTTCTACATCGCGAATACGGAAATCAGCGGCAAGATCGATAACCCGCGCTCCACTCTCAAGCAGGGCAGGCACCATTTTCATGGCTGTACCATTCGGGGTGGCAAAGAATACGATATCGCAATCACCCAACGAGGCCTCCGCAGGATCTGTAAAACAGATGTCCAGATAACCTCGCAGACTAGGAAAGAGGCTATCAACCCTGCTCCCCGCCTCCTTGCGTGAAGTGACCGCCGTGATCTCCACCTCGGGATGCGGTACCAGCAACCGCAGTAACTCTACACCCGTATAGCCTGTTGCCCCGACCACACCAACCTTGATCACCGGTCATCTCCTGAATCGATTTGAAGACGGATTATCATACAGATTCAATAGAGCCGGTGGAATCTCGCCTTTTCCGGCAAAGCCAACATCGCCTCTGGCATAATGACGCAATGAATCGCCTCTCACATATTTTCCAGCGTTTTCATTCAAAGGTTGATGCACACCGCCTCGAACTCTCCAGGCAGGACGCGCTATTACAACTGTCCTTGCTCGGGCTTCTGACAGGGATAGCAGCTGGTCTGGTTATTTCACTGTTCCGCTGGATCATAGACCAGGGTCAGCTCGCTCTGCTGCCAGGTTCTGATATGGAGAATTACGAAGCACTTTCCGTGTACTGGCGTATTGCCATACCCGCAGCCGGTGGGCTGATGATAGGCGCTATTTTCCATCTTTTTTCGGGGGGCTCAAATGTCGTCGGCATCGTGCATGTTATGGAGAGACTCTCCTACCATCAGGGTTACCTGACCCTCAGGGCGACTATCCTGCAATTTATTGGCGCTGCCCTGGCAATTATCTCAGGGCACTCCGTCGGCAGAGAGGGCCCTGCTGTCCACCTCGGTGCTGCAAGCGGCAGCCTGCTTGGTCAGTATTTAGCTTTACCAAATAACGTTATCCGAACACTTGTTGGTTGCGGAACGGCAGCAGCCATTTCCGCTTCCTTCAACACACCACTGGCCGGGGTTATTTTCGCTCTGGAAGTCATCATGCTGGACTATACCCTGGCCAGCTTCACGCCCATCATCCTGGCTGCTGTTAGTGCCGATGCTGTCTCCATATTTTTCTTTGGTTCCGAATCTATTATCCAGTCCCCAGCCATGGTACTGAACAGCCTGACCGAGCTGAGCATCGTGCTCGTTCTGGGGCTCGTAATCGGCATCACGTCCAGCGGCTTCATTGCCACGCTACAAACTACAGCAACAAGATTCAATCATTTGCCATTCTGGGTGAGGACGACACTGGCAGGCATCATTGTTGGCATTTGTGCAGCCCCATTCCCTGAAATCATGGGCATGGGTTATGACACCATGAATGATGCACTGCTGGGCAAGCTGGGGCTGGGAATACTACTCGGCATCACACTGTTCAAACTATTTGCCTCTGCTACCGCTGTAGGGCTGGGAATTCCTGGCGGATTAATTGGCCCCACCCTCGTCATTGGGGCAACCATGGGGGGCGCCGTAGGTGTTATCGCCGTAAACCTGTTCCCGGAGACCGCTACTAATAGCGGTTTCTATGCCCTGCTGGGTCTCGGCGCCATGATGGGAGCGACCCTGCAGGCACCACTGGCTGCGCTCGTTGCCATGATGGAGCTGACCCACAGTCCCGCCATTATTCTGCCTGGTATGCTGGCTATAGTCGTCGCCAACCTGACGACCAGCGAAGTGTTCAGGCAGCGTTCCATCTTCATAACCCTGCTAAGAGCCCGTGGACTCGATTACAAAAATGATCCCGTTACCCAGGCACTGCGTCGACAGGGGGTTGCAACTAGTATGGAGCGTAATTTTACAGAACTGCATTCAACGCTAGACCGAGGTTCCTGTGAGGAGGCCCTGAAAGATTCTCCGAACTGGATACTGATTAAACAGGAAGCAGACTACAAGGCGCTGATGCCTGCAGTAGACCTTGCTCGCCACCTGCAGGAATCCAGTGGTGAAGAAATCGACCTACTGCAGATACCGGCCACCCGTTATGAAGTTATTGCCATTGACCTGAATGCAACATTGCAGGAAGCTCGGGAAACACTGGACAATCATCAGGCTGAAGCGCTCTACGTCCATCGCATGAACGCCCCGGCAATTTACAAGGTCTATGGTGTGCTAACCCAAGAGCAAATTGAGGCGGCTTACCGTTATTAAGCCTGTTGCCAGAAGATATATCACCACATTGGATTTTTAGAGCATGAGCAAGAAAGATATTCTGATCACCAGCGTACTCGTTATCGTACTCGGCATTGCCGGCATTTTATGGATGACCCCCGGTAGCCTGTCCCAGGCCGCACCCAATGTTGCCATGCAGGACCTTGGCGGAAAAAATTTCCAGCTAAGTGACCTTAAGGGAAAACCAGTACTCATCACCTTCTGGGCCACGACCTGTCCAGGCTGCCTTAAGGAACAACCCCATCTTGCAGAGCTCTATGAGAAGCTACACCCACAGGGCCTGAATATCATCGGTATTGCGATGGAGTATGACCCGGCTGAACAGGTGCGCATACTCACTGAAAAGCGGCAGCTACCCTATACCATAGTCATGGACAGTGATGGCAAGCTGGCCAGGGCCTTTGGAAATGTGAAACTCACTCCAACCACATTCCTCATCAACCCTGATGGTAATATTCTGTTCAAGAAAATTGGTGAAATGGACATGCATCGCGTAGAGCTGTCCATCCAGGAAATGATTAATAAGAAAGGTTAACAATAAATGGACAACGTCTACCTCTGGCTAAAAACCTTCCATATCGTCTTCATGGTTTCCTGGTATGTTGGTCTGTTCTACCTGCCACGTCTGTTTGTCCACCATGCCATGTCTGAGGATATAGCTACCCGTGAACGTCTCGAGATCATGGAACGCAAGCTGTATTACTTTGTTACGCCCTGGGCGCTTCTCACCGTGGTGCTTGGGCTCTGGATGCTGACCTACTTCCCGCTTGAAAGTCTTAAGACCATGGGCTGGGTACATGCAAAGGTAACCCTGGTAGCCCTGCTTGTGGGTTACCATTTCTGGTGTGGGCATCTTCTTAAAGCCTTTAAGGGTAGTGGCAATCCACATAGCCACGTCTGGTTTCGCTGGTTTAATGAAGTGCCGCTGGCATTTCTGGTGGCCGCTGTCATCCTGGTAGTCTTCAAACCATTCTAACCATAAAGGTTTAGTCCTTACCGGGGCGAACCAGGCCTCCAAGCCCCGCATCAACCAGGGTTTTCTGCAGCATGCTGCGGATCTGTGCCGGCTCGTCCATATCCATGGCCTGCTGGAACAGGTCTCTGGCCCTGGCCTGCTCAATATTCCGGATAACCCATTTAATTCGAGGCAGAGCTCCAACACTGACACTCAGGGCGTCATAGCCCATACCTAATAGCAAGATGACTGCCTCCGGGTCAGCCGCCATCTCACCACATATGCTCACGGGGGTGCCCTCCTGCCTGGCGCCCTGATAAATCTGGTTAAGCGCACGCAGTACGGATGGGTGGAACATATTGTAGAGGTCTGCCACGCGTGAATTATTTCGATCCACGGCAAGCAGGTACTGAATCAGGTCATTCGTACCCACGCTAAGAAAGTCCACACGGTGGGCCAATTGTGCTGAAAGATAAACCGCCGAGGGTACCTCGATCATGACCCCGACACGCGGATACAGCAGATCATACCCATCATCCACAAGCTCTTCATAGGCCTGTTCAACCAGCTTCTGGCTATCCTCTACCTCACGGATTGAGCTCACCATGGGCAGAAGGATATGCAGATTATTCAAACCTTCGCTGGCCAGCATCATTGCGCGCAACTGGGTCAGAAAGATTTCCGGGTGATCCAGGGTAACGCGTATACCGCGCCAGCCCAGAAAGGGATTGTCCTCTTCGAACTCAAAGTAAGGCAGCGGCTTATCTCCGCCAACATCAAGTGTGCGCAATGTCACCGGCCTTGGCGCAAAGGCGGATAATACCTGACGATATAGCAGCGTCTGCTCCCGCTCACCCGGGAAGCGATCACGCACCATGAAGGGAATTTCAGTTCGGTAAAGGCCGATACCATCTGCCCCGGTATCCAGTGATGGAGCAAGATCTGCTATCAGACCACTATTCACGTAAACAGGGACGGTCACCCCATCAGGCGTGGTTGCCGGCTCACCCGCAAGCTTTTTCAGGTCCTGGGAAAGCTCCTGCTCTTCCTGGTACAGGCGCATATATTCTTCGCGAATAGCATCGCTGGGCTGCAGGTAAATCCTGCCGCGATAACCATCCACAATAACCTCACGCCCTTCCATGCGCTCAACGGGTAAATCGGCTGCGCCCATCACGGTAGGCACGCCCATAGCACGAGCAAGTATGGCAACGTGTGAAGAACCAGTGCCCTTCATAGAAATGACACCAGCCAGCGCCTCATGAGGGATCTCGGCCATCTGGGTCGCAGATACTTCTTCACCAACCAGGATGGTTCGTTGCGGATACCCTGTGCGACGCTGTTGTGCCGACTGCAGGCTAACAAGAACACGCTCGCCTATATCACGTAGATCCGCGGCTCGCTCCCTCAGGTAAGGGTCATCCATCTCCTCGAAAATACGAACGTTTTCCTTAATCGTTTCCCTCAGAGCACCAGGCGCCCAGTTACCATCACGAATCTTGCCAATGGTGCCGTCGACCAGAGTGTCACTGTCCAGCATCATTATGTAGGCATCGAAGATCAGTCGCTCTTCGGCCGGCAGACGGTCACCCAGTTTGACCTTGATCTCTTCTAGCTCGTCCTGAACCTTCTGCACAGCCTTATGAAAAGATTTTATTTCTTCCTCAACATGGGTCGGGGCACGGTCTGGCACACTGTCCAGACGAGATTCTTGGAACACCACCGCTGCTGTACCAATGGCCACACCAGGTGCCCCTGAGATACCAGGCACACTAAAATCAACCGGGATCGAGGTATGGCTCTTGGGCTGCACGAGGATCTGACTGGTGGCATTGGCATGACTGATGGCGCCGGCAACCTGTGCGGCCAGGGTCACCAGCAGGGCGATATGTTCATCATCAAAGCGGTCCTTGCTCCGGTCCTGGACTACCAGTACACCGAGCAACTTGCGCTGGTAGATTACCGGTACACCGAGGAAAGCCTTGTAGGCCTCTTCACCGGTCTGGGCAACATATTTAAATCGGGGATGATCAGAGGCGTTTTCAAGGTTAATCGGTTCAGCGCGCTGAGCAACAAGGCCAACCAGACCCTCTGAATATTTCATGCGCACATTGTCAACACAGGACTTGGGTAGCCCTGAGGTAGCCTTTAGAAGCAGTTCCGACTGGTCAGGCAGGGCCTGGTAAACCGTGCAGACATCAACCTCCAATGCCTCACGAACCCTTTCAACAATAATATTGAGGGCCTCTTCCAGATCCTTTGCCGTACTAACTTCCTGTACGATACGTCGCAGTATGTCGAGCATAAGGGTAACCCGATCCTCCAGACAGGGTTATTCAGTTTATAGTTATTTTCTAGCGTCTGTTCTTATGTTTTCTTGTTCTGGAGTGTGCTCCTCATTATGGAACAACAAGGGGGCAAGCTCATTCAGGGCAAGTTGGTAAACCCTGCGCTTAAAGAACACTACTTCCTGAACAGGATGCCAGTAATCAACCCAGCGCCAGCCATCGAATTCGGGCTTTTCCGTCGCATCGAGTTTGAGACAGTGCTCATCAGCGACCAGGCGTAACAGGAACCAGCGTTGCTTCTGTCCAATACACAAGGGATGAGAATGACGGCGAATCATACGCTTGGGCAAGCGGTAACGTAGCCAGCGACGGGTCTGACCAATAATCTCCACATGATCTGGTTGCAGCCCCGTTTCTTCATATAACTCTCGATACATGGCCTCCCTGGGTGACTCATTTTTGCTGATACCCCCCTGGGGAAACTGCCAGGCATCCTGACCTTTTCGCTTGGCCCAGAAAACATGACCCTGATCATTGGTCAGAATAATACCAACATTGGGTCTGAAGCCTTGCGAATCAATCACTTGCGATCACCGTAATTCAACTATTGCTTTCATTCTTCCATAACCCTCAGGCACAGGCAAGACTACCTGCCCCTGCGCTGGATTCGCCTGTTACTGAATCGGTACAATAGCCATCCCCTTCCATTTTAAAGACGAGAAGCCACCTTGAGCCTTGCCATTTTCGACCTCGACAATACCCTGCTAGCAGGTGACAGCGACTATCTCTGGGGCCAGTTTCTGATCGACAAGGATAAAGTCGATGGTGAGGAATATGCCCGGGCAAACCAGTATTATTACGACCACTACAAAGCCGGCACCCTCGATATTCATGAATATGCCCGGTTCGCCTTCAGGCCACTGGCAGAACACCCCCGTGATGAACTACTGCAATGGCGCGAGGACTTCCTGCAGAACTACATCAGGCCGATCATGCTGGATAGCGCCCAGGCGCTCATCGATTCACATAAAGCTCAGGGTGACACCCTGCTGGTGATAACCGCCACAAACCGTTTCGTGACTGAGCCGATCGTTCAGGCCTATGGCATCGATAATCTTCTGGCCACTGACCTGATGGAAAAAGACGGCCAGTTCATCGCCGAAATCGAAGGCACCCCCTGTTTCCAGGAAGGCAAGGTCGAACGTCTGGAGATGTGGATGCAGGAATATAACCACGACCTCGAGGGAAGCTGGTTTTATAGCGACTCACACAACGATATACCCCTGCTTGAGCGTGTCAGTAATCCCGTAGCAGTTGACCCCGATGAACCTTTGAAAGCACAGGCCGAATCACGTGGCTGGCAGATCATCAGCCTCAGATGAGCCCGTATCAGAAAGCTATAATTAACCTATAGCGTTAACCGGGAGCATCCATGGATAAGTACCGTAGAGAACAACTGGCACGCTACTACCGCTGGCTAAGGCTTTATGGATACAACGACTCACACTCGGGCAATGCGTCCTGCCGGCATCGGCATAGTAATGCCTACTACATCACGCCAACGGGTGCCTGTGCAGATACCATTACGGCTGAACGACTGATCTACTCAGAACTTGACAGGGCACCGCCCAAAAGCGCCTCGCTGGACAGCGAGCTCCATAGACAGGTCTATCTGAAATATCCAGAAGTAGGCGCCATTCTTCACAGCCATGCACCCCACCTGGTTGCAATTACCATGGACGGGAAAGACTTTGTGCCCGAAGATTTTGAAGGGCAGTACTACTTCCAGAAAATCCCCGTGGTGGATTTGCCGTACGATAAGGTGCTTTCGGATGCGCCCGGCATAATTACCGAACTAATGGGTGAGTATCCCATTGTCGTTGTACGCGGGCATGGTGCCTATGCACAGGGAGAGAACCTGGACCAGGCTTACAAATGGACCTGCTCGGCAGAGATGTCAGCCAAAACTGCCTGGCTGACGAAGCAATTCCACGGTTAACACCGAAACCAGCTTTAAACTTCCGTCATCTCGAAATCGGCCTTGGTCGTTCCACAGTCGGGGCACAGCCAGTCTGCCGGCACATCTTCCCATTTTGTGCCTGGTGGAATACCCTCGTCAGGTAATCCTTTTTCTTCATCATAAATAAAGCCGCAGATCACGCAGATATAAGTCTTCATTACTTCGAGCTCATCGATTCACATTCAGATTCTATTGTTGCTGAAAATTACGTTATCACACAAACCGCTGTCCAATGACCTCAAAGACAAACGAAATGCTTGGCCCTGAACTTCCGATTGCCCTGACCATGGCGGGACATGATCCCACCGGGGGTGCCGGCATTCAGGCCGATATCGAAACCCTGATCAGCATGGGTTGCCACGCATGCTCGGCTGTTACCGCTCTGACCGTACAGGACACCTCGCATGTCTTTTCCTTCATGCCGGTAGAACCTGAAATGCTAATACAACAGGCCCGCACCGTGCTTGAAGATATGCCCGTACATGCCATCAAGATAGGTATGACCGGCTCTGTCGAAATCGTCGAAGCAATCCATTCCATTCTGATCGATTACTCCGAAGTACCCGTGGTACTGGATCCGGTCATGGCCTCCGGGGGTGGTGACTCGCTTTCTGAACGCAGCGTACGGGAAGCTATGACTGAATTGTTATTACCCTGTACCACCATCCTGACACCCAACACACCAGAAGCCAGGGAACTGGCTCCTGAATCAGATACCATTGATGCCTGCGCCATGGCCCTTCTGGATCATGGCTGCAAATATGTCCTGATCACTGGTACCCATGAGCAGACTGGCGAGGTCATTAATTCACTTTATGGTGAAGACCAGAAACTGGAGACCTTCAGCTGGCCAAGGCTTGAAGGCAGCTACCATGGCTCTGGCTGCACCCTGGCCGCTTCGATTGCTGGCTTGCTGGCTCAGGGCAAAACACCCCGACAGGCCGCACTCGAAGCTCAGGAATTTACCTGGCAGGCACTCAATGGTGGCTACCGTACTGGCATGGGCCAGAAAATGCCCAACCGCTTTTTCTGGTCTGCCGGAGACGACAGTGAAGGCGCGCCATGAGCAGGCTCAGGGGCGTCTATGCCATTACCGATAATCGTCTAACTCCTGAAACGACACTACTCAAACAGGTAGAACAGGCTCTAACGGGCGGTGTTCGAATTCTGCAGTACCGTGATAAGCAGTCACCTGCTGAACTTCGCCAGCGGCAAGCCAGCGCCCTGGCGAGGCTCTGCCATGACTATGACGCCCTGTTGATAATCAATGATGACGTCGAGCTGGCCAGAAGCAGCGAGGCAGATGGCGTACACCTGGGTCAGGATGATCAGGGTATTTCCCATGCCCGTGATGCCCTGGGTGACCAGGCCGTCATTGGCGCCTCCTGTTACAACCGAATCGAGCTTGCAGAACATGCTCGAAAAGCAGGGGCCAGCTACGTGGCCTTTGGCCGGTTCTTCCCATCGCAGACCAAACCTAATGCTATCCAGGCCGAGCTGAATGTCCTGGAACAGGCCCAGAACCTGGATATCCCCATTTGCGCCATTGGCGGTATCACCTGTCAAAACGCTAATAGCATCATTTCAGCAGGGGCCGATATGATTGCTGTCGTTGATGGTATTTTTGGCCAGCCAGACATTCGCAAAGCCGCCTCAGACCTTGCTTCCCTGTTCTGATACCGCCTGGCTGTGTACAATCCTGACCCTTTCGCACCATAGGTAAAGGACTCTGGTATGACGACTTCACATGACCTCTTTCAACAGGCCCAGGAACACATCCCCGGTGGCGTTAACTCACCTGTACGTGCCTTCAAGGGCGTAGGTGGAGATCCGGTCTTTGTCGATCATGCAGATGGCGCTTACTTCTACGATGTAGAAGGTAAGCGTTATATCGATTACGTCGGCTCCTGGGGACCCATGGTTGCCGGCCATGCCAACCCAAAGGTCATTAAGGCCGTACAGGAAGCCATCCCGCGGGGTCTGAGCTATGGCGCACCCACTGCCATTGAAACCACCATGGCAAACCGCATCTGTGAAATCATGCCCAGCATGGACATGGTGCGCATGGTGAGCTCCGGGACTGAGGCCACCATGAGTGCCATCCGCCTGGCACGTGGTTACACCGGACGCGACACTATCGTGAAATTCGAGGGCTGCTATCACGGCCATGGCGACTCACTTCTGGTTAAGGCTGGCTCAGGTGCCCTGACCCTGGGCGTACCAAGTTCACCCGGCGTTCCTGCAGCCCTTGCTGAGCACACCCTGACCCTCACCTACAACGATAGCGAACAGGTCCGTGAAGTCTTTAAAGAGCGTGGACAAGAGATAGCCTGCATCATCGTGGAACCAGTTGCTGGGAACATGAACTGTATCCCTCCTGTGGCAGGCTTCCACGAAACCCTGCGCGAGGTCTGTGATGAACACGGCGCGGTACTGATATTCGATGAAGTTATGACCGGTTTCCGCGTGGCACTCGGTGGTGCCCAGGACGTGTATAACATCACTCCAGACCTGACCACCCTGGGCAAGATCATTGGGGGCGGCATGCCCGTTGGCGCCTTTGGCGGCAAGCGTAAAATCATGGAGCACCTGGCACCACTGGGCCCTGTCTACCAGGCTGGAACCCTTTCCGGGAATCCCATAGCCATGACAGCTGGTCTTGCAACCCTGGATATCATTTCTGAGCCCGGCTTCTATGATGATCTGACTGAAAAGACGACTTACCTCGTCAATGGCATTCTTGATGCTGCAAAGAAAAATAACATTGCCATGACCAGCAACCAGGTCGGCGGCATGTTTGGCCTGTTCTTTACCGACACAGCTAAGGTAGAGAATTTTGCCCAGGTGACGCAGTGCAACCTGGAACGCTTTAACCAGTTTTTCCATGGCATGCTTGATGAGGGAGTCTACCTGGCACCTTCAGCCTACGAGGCGGGCTTTGTTTCCAGTGTCCATAGCCAGGAAGACCTGGACAACACGATTGCAGCGGCCGACAAGGTGCTTTCAGGCCTGTAATAAAAAAGGGCGCAGATATCTGCGCCCTTTTCATATCGATTCATCTTATCAGCAGAAGTCCATCACAAGGCCCTGGCTTTCATCTGCAGTATCTTGGTTTCATGTGTCATGTCGGCATTATTGGCCATCTCAAGCAACTGGGTAATTGAGCAGACAAAATGGCCAAAGGCCACTTTCTGCTTTGCGCTCACATAGCCTTCCTTAAATGGCTCGAATCCTTTGGAACGCAGGATAAAGGTGCCATTGGTTGAGCCCAGATCCATGAGATGCATATCATCGCCAATAACAATGAGCTCTGCATGACGTCCACTGACGGTAGGATCGTCCACCTGGATATCGCAGGTACGGCTACGACCAATGATGTATGTGCGGCTTTCCATCTGTACTACCTCAGAAACACTCAATCAAGATGACTTAACCTGCAAACTAGACAATTTCAGCTTCAATGTCTTTATTGATTACCCGTTTTTGTGATTCACCGCACGAGGAAATCGCTAAAACAGTTCCTTTATTGTTCTTTAGTACAAATCGGCAATCTGCTTAATACTGCCGCAGAATCAGGGCATCCCCCCGCTGGGTGAATTCCAGGTGTTTGAGGAAAGTCATCCCCAGTAATACCGATTCTCCTTCCATGGTGGGATTAATACTGGCCCTGACATCATCGATGCGAATCTGCCCAAGCCCCACATGATCAAGCCTGGTCATATAGCCATAGGTCGTTCCATTGGCTGTCTCAAACTGCACCTTCGCTCCCTCACGTAGCCCCAGCCGTTGAGCTGTCGCTGCAGGCACGGCAACGGTCGTCGCACCGGTATCCAGAAGGAATTCAACCTGATGGCCATTAATGCTGCCATTGGCCACATAATGCCCATAGCGATTTCGTTTAAGCACCACTTCACGCATATCACCTGCTGTAAAGCTTTCAGGTGATGCATTTGGGTTACGCTGCTTTTCCAGCATGGAATTAAACCCCAGGGTCAGCAGGCCTAGTACCAGCAACCACATCGCTACCCACATACCCTTGCCAAGACGGCGTGTATCCATGTGCTACCTTTCTTGAGAACTGTCGTCGTTTCAAAGTGTCTCAAAATTATTAAATCCAGACCATGGAAAAACCATATGGACTCTCAAAAGAAAAAACGCACCGTAGAACAGGCCATTACTGCTTCAGCAACCAGTGATGGCGCCGGCGTA
>Ga0180435_10003268_pt1 | contig 16330 bp, 16 predicted proteins | sample SS_ome_3_FD_132467 | JGI IMG/M metagenome (GOLD analysis project Ga0180435, IMG submission 132467) | Hypersaline lake sediment archaeal communities from the Salton Sea, California, USA - SS_3_S_1 metaG | ecosystem: Environmental > Aquatic > Non-marine Saline and Alkaline > Hypersaline >...
CAGGCCGATAACTGTGGCTATGGTTGCGGCAGAGAAGTTAACCAGATTGTTGCCCACCAGAATAACGCCCAGCAGACGGTCAGGGCGACGCAACAGGCGATTGGCTTTACGAGCACCTTTGTGACGCTGTTTGACCAGGTGTTTAAGGCGATAGCGGTTGAGCGCCATCATCGCTGTCTCGGTGCCGGAAAAGTACGCCGACAAAAAGGTTAAAACCACAATGCTGCTTAACAGCACCCATACGGGAAATTCTTCGCCGTTCAAAGTCTGAAATTCTCCAACACTACCGTTCGTTTATCTGTTTAACAGATACTCCACTACAAACTTACGGCCCAGATAACCCAGCAGCAGTAAAGTGAATCCTGTCAGGCTCCATTTCACCGATGTCATGCCCCGCCAGCCGTAAAGGTAGTGGCCGCTGAGAAATATGACGTAAACCAGCCAGGCCAGCGAGGTCAGTACCAGGTGATGCAACACCTGGCGCGCAAAAACATCTTCCATGAACAGGAAGCCACTCAGGATGGAGGCGGATAAAAGGCTCAGACCAATCCACAACATCATCAGATGCAACCTGTCCATGGTTTCCAGTGGTGGCAGAATTGCAAAAGCCTGTTCGCCAGGGTGGCGTAAACGTCTTTCCTGTAACGCCAGCAGGATCGACTGGCAGGCGGCCATCATCAGTACACTGTAAGCTGCCAGCGACAGCAGAATGTGCAGCAGCAGACCACCAGACAGGTTTTCCAGCGGGTCTCCACCGGGCTCAATCAGGTTGGCTGCAAGCAGGACCACAATGGAAATCGGGAAAAGGAACAGATACAGGTTTTCTACGGGCAGGCGAATATTTGCCACGGCGACGACGGCGACGATGATAAAAGCCACAAGGGTACTGACCGGCACCACGCTGAGGTCAAGGCCGTAGCTGCTGTTGATCAGGCTGAAAGCGGCAAAACCATGGCATACAAGCGCGCCCAGCGTGATCGCCAGGATCACCCGGTTGGGTAGGGTTTGTTCACGTTGACGCCAACGGAAGTGCAGGCCCGCGCAGTAGAGTGCGATGGCGGCAATGGAGGCTGTCAGGGTCACGATGATCGTCCCGAAAGGGCTGCAAAGATGTGCGTTGCGAAAATGTCGATACTCAAGCAGTTTGAGCTCATTTGGTCTATATGCTCCAGTTTGGCACATCAAACCCGGCTCTTGAAGCATTAAGCACTTAGTCGAACAGGCCTGATGTGGCTATAATATCGGCCCCGCAAATCAACGCGTAAAGATTCATGTTCGAAAATCTCTCCGATAAAATAACTCAAACCCTGCGCGGTATCTCCGGGCGCGCCAAGCTGTCGGAAGAAAACGTCAGCGATGCTCTGCGCGATGTGCGCATGGCCCTGTTGGAGGCAGACGTCGCGTTGCCGGTGGTGAAAACGTTCATCGAGCAGGTCAAAACCAAGGCATTGGGTACGGTGATCTCCAACGCCCTCAATCCCGGCGAACAGTTTGTCAAAATTGTGCACGACGAACTTGTGCACACCATGGGTGACGCCAACGATGCCCTGAATCTGGCAGCCGCACCGCCGGTGATCATTTTGATGGCAGGTCTGCAGGGTGCAGGTAAAACCACCACGGTTGCGAAGCTGGCACGTTATCTGTCAGAACGGGAAAAGAAGAAGGTGGCTGTGGTCAGTGCCGATGTCTATCGGCCTGCGGCAATTGCACAGCTGCAGACTCTGGCAGGTGAAGTGAAGGCCCATTTCATTGAATCCACCGCGGATGAGGCGCCGCTGGCCATTGCCGAGCGTGCGGTAGCCGAAGCGAAAAAGCAGTTTGCAGATGTCCTGATTGTCGACACAGCAGGCCGGTTGGCTGTCGACGAAGCAATGATGGGTGAGATCCGCAGCCTGCAGGATGTCCTGCAGCCTGTCGAAACTCTTTTTGTCGTGGATGCAATGACCGGCCAGGATGCGGCCAACACAGCCCAGGCATTTAATCAGGCGCTGACGTTAACCGGTGTGGTATTGGCCAAAGCTGACGGTGATGCCCGTGGCGGTGCGGCATTGTCGGTGCGTGCGATCACCGGCAAACCAATCAAATTCCTCGGTATGGGTGAGAAAACTGATGCCCTGGAGCCATTTTATCCGGATCGTCTGGCCTCTCGTATTCTGGGTATGGGCGATGTGCTGTCGCTTATTGAAGAAGCTGAGCGCAAAGTTGATAAAGCCAAGGCGCAGAAGCTCGCCAGGAAAATTACCCGCGGGCGAAAATTCGACCTTGAGGATTTTCGCGATCAGATTGATCAGATGGCTAACATGGGTGGTATATCCAGTATGTTGGACAAGTTGCCAGGCGCAGGGCAGTTACCAGCCGGTGCCCAGGCGCAGCTCGACGACGGGTTGTTCAAGCGCATGGGTGTCATCATAGACTCCATGACCGTCCATGAACGCCGCTTCCCGGATGTCATCAATGGCTCTCGTAAACAGAGAATTGCGAAAGGTAGCGGCACCGAAGTGCCGGATGTGAATCGTCTCCTCAAACAACACAAGCAGATGCAGAAGATGATGAAGAAGGTGTCCAAGAAAGGCGGCATGCAGAAAATGATGCGTGGATTGCAGGGCATGAAGCCTCCGCCAGGTATGCCGCGCAGATAAACGTCGTAGAAGAAAGGTCAATATGCAGAGTCTTGAAGCCGATTATCTGGTGGTAGGCGCCGGGGCCATGGGTATGGCCTTTGTCGACGTGATTCTCAATGAAACACAGTCAACGGTTGTGATGGTGGACAGATACCATCAGCCGGGTGGCCATTGGAATGTCGCTTACCCCTATGTGCGGCTGCATCAGCCGTCTGCTTTCTATGGGGTTAACTCCCGTAAGCTGGGGTCTGACATCATTGATGCTCACGGCTGGAATGAGGGGTTGTATGAGCTCGCGACCAACAGCGAAGTCTGTGCCTATTTTGATCAGGTCATGCAACAGCAGTTTTTGCCCAGTGGCCGGGTGCAGTATTTCCCCATGTGTGAGTACACAACAGGCGGTGTGTTCAAAACCTTGCTGAGCGACAAAACCTATCAGGTTGAAGCGGGAAAAATTGTCGACGCGACGTACATGAACGTCACCGTACCTTCCATGCGTGAGCCCACCTACCGGGTTGCAGAGGGGGTTACCTGCGTACCGCCAAACGCGCTTCCCAGGCTCGCAGCTGGGTTTAAACACTACAACATTGTTGGTGCTGGCAAGACCGGTATGGATGCGGCGCTGTTTCTGCTGAAAAATCAGGTTGATGCGGATCACATCAGCTGGATTATGCCGCGGGATTCCTGGTTGCTCGACCGCGCCAACATTCAGCCTGGCAGACTGTTTACGCAATCGATAGGTCAGGGGTTTGCGAAGCAGATCATGGCAACTGCAAAGGCAACGTCTATCGAAGATCTGTTTGAGCGTGTTGAAGCCAGCGGCCAGCTGTTGCGCCTGGACCCCAACATCGAACCCACCATGTACCGATGCGCTACGGTAACCCGGGCGGAGCTTGAGCAGCTCAGGCGTATTAAAAACATTGTGCGCCTGGGACGTGTAGAGTCTATTCAGCCCCAACAGATCAACCTGCAGCAGGGTGATATCACCACCAACGCGCAAACTCTGCATATCGATTGCACCGCGGATGGCCTTGAACGGCGTCCGGCAAAACCGGTTTTCAATAACAACGCATTGACGCTGCAGTCTGTGCGCACCTGCCAGCAGGTTTTCAGTGCAGCGTTCATTGGCCATGTCGAAGCAGGCTACAGTGATGCGCTGGTGCAGAATGAGTTATGTACGCCAGTGCCGCATCCGGATGAGGCGATAGATTTTCTGCGTACAAATCTGATCAGTAACAGGAATGCAGCTCGATGGGCGCAGGATCCCGAACTGCAGAACTGGCTGCTCAATGCTCGTCTGGATGGGTTTTCCAACTCTGAAAATGTGCCTGATGCCAGCGATACAAAAACGGCAAAACGACTGGCCAAACTGGCAGATGCGAGCCGCAGGTCGATGGAAAATCTCAGCGCTTTACTGGCTGATACCAATCAGCAGTGAGGCTGCAGGGCGCAGCCTTCTGCGCTTGCATTCTAAAAGTCCTGCTATAGAATACGCCGCCTGAAATTTCACACTTTCGATTAAACTTTAAAGTAGACAGAGCAACACATGGTATCAATTCGTCTGGCCCGTCACGGCTCCAAAAAAAGCCCCTTCTACCACATTACTGTGGCAGATCGCTCAGATAGTCGCGATGGACGCTTTGTGGAACGACTGGGTTTTTATAACCCGGTTGCAAAAGGTCAGTCCGAGTCTCTGCGGCTCGATCTTGATCGCGTAGATTACTGGATATCTGTAGGTGCCCAACCATCGGATGTTGTTAAAAAGCTGATCAAGCAGGCACGTAAAGCCGCCCCCGCGGCCGCTGCTTAACCGCTTTATTTTCGCCTCGTGCCCGTCGCGGACACTGCGGACAGGGTCATTGTGGTGGGGCGCATCGGCGCTCCCTATGGCATCAAAGGCTGGGTCAATGTCCAGTCTTTTACCCAGCCTTTAGAGAACCTATTGTCGTATGAACCCTGGCTGCTGCAGGCATCCGGCGCTTCCAGCTGGCAGAAATCGGCCAAACACAGTATTCGTCCGCATAAGAAAGGTTTTGTTGCGGGTTTTGAAGGCGTATCTGATCGGGATCAGGCTGCTGCCCTCACGGGTACCCTCATCGGGGTTGAGCGGTCCGCGTTTAATACCGCAATAGCTGCAGACGAGTTTTACTGGCAGGATCTGACCGGCTGCGAAGTCATCAATCAACGCAAACAGGTTTTAGGGGTGGTAGACCATCTGATGGAAACCGGAGCCATGATGTGCTGGTGGTGACAGCTCCGTCTGAGGCCGGTCGATCTGAAAAAGACCCGCTACCGGAGCTGCTGATTCCCTTTGTTGACCCTTATATAGAAAGGGTAGATCTTGAAGCCCGCCGTATCACAGTGCAGTGGGAGCAGGACTGGTGATGCTGCCGTGTGGTTAGGCATCATTTCGGTGCTCCCGGAGCTTGTCGAGGCCGCGCGAAGCGGTGGTGTGTTTGCCCGTGCTCTGGAGGCGGGCAGCCTGCAGCTGCAGACCTTTAATCCGCGGGACTTTGCCAGGGACAAACATCGTACGGTGGATGACCGTCCTTATGGTGGGGGTGCCGGTATGGTGATGATGACTGCACCGCTGGTTGCAGCGCTGGAGGCGGCACGTGCGGCGGCACCGAGTGCCAGCAAGGTGGTGCTCATGGATCCCCAGGGCGAGGTTTTCCAACAGGCGAAGGCAGTGCAGGAAAGCCGCACAGGCAGCCTTATCATCGTCTGTGGTCGCTATGAAGGCCTGGATCAACGCTTTATTGATCACTACATCGATGAGCGCTGGTCTATTGGTGATTACGTGCTCAGTGGTGGTGAGCTCGCCGCCCTTGTGGTCTGTGATGCCATTGCGCGACATATTCCCGGCACGTTGGGTAATTCTTTGTCGGTTTTTGACGAATCACATCTTGATGGAACGCTCGATTACCCTCACTATACGCGCCCCGTGGACACCGCCGAAGGTAGTGTGCCTGACGTTCTGCTCAGTGGTGACCACCAAAGGATTTTTGAATACCGACGCCGGGAGGCGTTACAACGAACTTTCCATCAGCGCCCGGACATGCTCACCCGTCGAGTGTTCAGTGACGCGGATCGAAAGTTGTTAACAGCGTGTTTTGCCGCATCGAAAGAACAGCAGAACACTCCGAAAAAGCAGTGAGGCTTAACATGCGTAGAAATAAAATCATTGAAGAGATTGAAAACGATCAGCTAAATCAGGATATCCCTGAGTTTGCACCTGGCGACACCATCAGTGTGCAGGTTCGTGTCAAAGAGGGTGATCGCGAGCGTCTGCAGGCGTTTGAAGGCGTTGTTATCGGTATTAAAAGCCGCGGCCTGAACTCAGCGTTTGTGGTGCGGAAGATTTCCCATGGCGTTGGTGTTGAGCGTACGTTCCAGACCCACAGCCCGCTGATTGCCGGTATTGAAGTGAAGCGACGTGGTGATGTACGCCAGGCGAAGTTGTACTACCTGCGCGCCCTGTCGGGTCGAGCAGCGCGAATCAAAGAAAAGATCAAGTAGCCTTTAATGCAAGCGCGCTGAAGGCTTGCAGTTTGCTTTAGGCAATCTCTCTGCCCTTGAAATCGGACCCATAACAACGGGAACGATGGAGAGAGCAAGGGGCTTTAGAAAATAGAGCCAGCTTGCTAAGCTTGGGAGAGAGGGGGAGAGAGATCGCTTAGCAAGCTGGTCAGCATCACGGGAGAGACGTCCGTTCAGCTGTGGTGCTCCAATATGTCGAGGGGACGGTGACATACTGCATTGAAGCTCGATTTCTAATATGCATCCCCCATGCCAACTTTCCAGCATGCTCTCTGCACCCTACAGAATTTTAGCTCTCAGGTTTGAAATCCATTAAATTTCAATAACTTAGTGGTTTGCCCGGACGCTGAAATAAATCCGTTGCCGGCGTCGCGGCCAGTCGGTCAGGCGGCAACGACATGTCAATCTGGGTCACTTTCGGACTAGAATCGTGACTCAGTACTATCGGATGGAAGCAGTTACCGTGCCCGCTCCAGATGAGGTTATCAACGCCTATATAGATGCCATGTGGCTCGAACGGGGTCTCAGCGAGCACACGCTGGCCGCGTATCGCCGGGATCTGCAGAATGTGCAGAACTGGTTGCTGCCGCGTGGGCACAACCTGCTCAGTGCACAATCGTCGGACCTTATGGACTACATGGCGCAGCGTTTCAGTCAGGGTATCGGCAGCCGCAGCGCGGCGCGCAGCTTGAGCGCTCTGAGAGGCTTCTATCGGCATCAGATGCTGAAAGAGCTGCTTACTGAAGATCCTACGGCTTTGCTTGCGCACCCTAAAATTGGTCGGGCGCTGCCGCTTGTGATTTCAGCTGCCCAGGTAGAAGCGCTGCTGGCAGCGCCAGATGTCGAAACTGCTCTGGGTCTGCGTGACAGGGCGATGCTTGAGGTCCTGTACGCCACCGGTCTGCGCATCTCTGAATTGATCTCGTTGCAACTCACCAGCGTCAACCAGCGTCAGGGCGTGGTGCGCGTCACGGGCAAAGGTGGCAAAGAACGTCTGGTGCCCATGGGTGAGACAAGTCTGCTCTGGCTGCGCAGGTACCTGCAGGATGCTCGCGAAGTACTCCTCGGAGAAGCGGGCAGTGTGCTGTTCCCTAGCCGCCGGGGGCGGCAAATGACCCGGCAGACATTCTGGCATGCCATCAAACGGTATGCGCTGGTTGCGGGCATTCCGACAACGGTATCGCCACACACATTACGCCATGCTTTTGCAACGCATCTAGTGGATAATGGCGCCGACCTGCGTGCTGTGCAGATGATGCTGGGCCACAGTGATCTATCTACAACTCAGATCTACACGCACATAGCCCAGCAGCGACTGCAGAATCTTGCACGTACGCATCACCCTCGCGGGTGAAGCCAACAACACCCGATAGCCGAAAGGAATGAACGACACGTGAACAGTAAATCCCTAAACCTGGTAATTGCAGCAAGTCTTGGTTTGAGTTTGCTGTTTGCCACGCCTTTTTCTGCTGCGGCGCAGCCCTATCCCGAAGGCAGTGAAAAGCTCATGGCTAAACTTGCGGAACTGCTGCCAGACCTGCCCATCGAATCTGTGGTAGCGACGCCGATGGCAGGTTTCTTTGTGGTTGAGCTGGATGGTGGTCAGAATCTTTACGGTAGTGCAGACGGCGAGTATCTGTTTTCCGGAGATATGTATCGACTGACTTCTGAAGTTGAAAATCTCGCGGAAACCCGTCGCATGACAAAACGGCGTGCGCTGCTGGCTGCTGAACCACTGGAGAACATGGTGATCTTCAGTCCCGCGGGTGAAACAAAATCATTTATCAGCGTCTTCACCGATGTTGACTGCGGCTACTGTCGTAAACTCCACCAGGAGATTGCGGAAATTAACGCCCTGGGTATTGAAGTCAGGTACCTGGGTTATCCTCGCGGTGGCCTGGGTACGCCCACGCATGCAAAAATAGTGTCTGCCTGGTGTGCCGATGAACCTACTGAAGCAATGACTGCGCTGAAATCCGGTCTGAATATCGATATGAAAGACTGCGACAATCCGATTGCAGAACAGTATGAGTTGGGCCGCAAAGTCGGCGTGACAGGTACACCCGCTATTGTGACTGCTGATGGCCGTTTATTGCCAGGCTACATGCCTGCTGCCGCTTTGGCAGAAGCGATTGGTCTGAACTAGGCGAGTCGACAATGCAGCAGATTCGATTGGGCATTGCCGGCCTCGGCACAGTTGCTTGCGGCGTTCTGGAGATTATCGCTCAGCGTCAGCAGTTGATCGCTGCGCGTGGTGGCGTAGAGCTTGTGGTTACCCGCGTTGCCAGCCGCACCCCAAAGCCTGAAATAGATCTGTTGGGTGCAAGCTTTTCCACCGAGCTGGACAGTCTGCTGGCTGATGATGTGGACATGGTGATTGAACTGATTGGTGGGGAAGATGCAGCGCTTAACCTGATTAACGCGGCGGTCCGTGCCAACAAGCTGGTGGTGACAGCCAACAAGGCAGTTATCGCAAAGCACGGTAATGAATTGCAGGATTTGCGAAACACTATTGCCTTTGAGGCTGCGGTTGCCGGTGCGATTCCAATTATTTCCAGCATTGAACGTGGCCTGATTGCGAATCAGTTTGAGCACGTCATGGGCATCATAAACGGTACCTGCAATTACATTCTCACAGCGATGAAAGAAGAGGGCGCAAGCTTTGCAGATGCGTTAGCGCGTGCTCAGGAACTGGGTTACGCGGAAGCGGATCCAACCTTCGATGTGGAAGGGATTGATGCTGCCCATAAGCTTGCCATCCTGCTGGCGCTGGCGTTCGATCAGCCGTTTAATTTTGCGCAGCTGCATGTTGAAGGTATTGCCCAGGTCACGGCGGATGATATTCGTTACGCGGATGAGTTGGGGTATCGAATCAAACACCTGGGTATCGCGCGCCAGGTGGACGAAGGTATTGAGGCTCGGGTTCACCCCACCCTGGTGCCCAACAGTCAGCTCCTGGCGCATGTTGATGGCGTTATGAATGCCGTGCTGGTCAAGTGTGATGCCGCTGGTGATACCTTGTACAGTGGTCCAGGTGCTGGCGGTAGCGCAACGGCTTCAGCAGTTCTCAGTGATGTGGTTTCTCTGGCACAGCGCAGAGGTTCGAACATACGTATTGCGTCTGCCGGTACAGAAGCGTCCAGTGTAGCTATTCTGCCGATGGCGCAGGTACGCAGCGGCAACTATCTGCGCATCCCGACCAAAGATGAGCCCGGCGTGTTTGCGCGCATTGCCCAGGCATTGTCCCAGCATGGCATCAGCATAGAAGCGGCGATACAGAAAGAACCTAAAGCCGGTCAGACCACAGTTGCCATTGTCATGCTCACCCAGATGAGTACCGAAGCGGACATAGAGGCGGCCATGGATGAGGTCAGAGAACTGCCTCAGGTGGCGGGTGAAATTGTACGGATTCGTGTTGAAGGCTTTGACTGAGCAAGACAGCAAATGGAAATCCTGACCCGCCAGGTGAATCCTGATGTGCTGGCAGACCTGCAACCGCCGCTGTTGCGGCGCATCTACGCAGGTCGCGGTGTGCAGACCAGCCAGGAGCTGGACCGTTCGCTCCAGGCGCTGGCATCGCCGGTTAAATTGCCCGACGTGCAGAGAGCGGCGGAGCGCCTGGCAGATGCTGTTGCGCAACAGCAGAAGATCATGATTGTTGGTGACTTTGATGCCGATGGCGCCACCGCAGTCACCCTGTGTGTAAAGATTCTGCGGGATTTTGGCGCTGAGCATGTAGATTTTCTCGTACCCAACCGCTTTGAATATGGCTACGGGCTGTCGCCGGAAATTGTAGATCTGGCCAGCAGGTCCCAGCCGGACCTTATTGTTACCGTCGATAATGGTGTATCCAGCGTCGCTGGTGTAGATCGAGCTCGGGAGTTGGACATCGACGTGATTGTGACTGATCACCACCTTCCAGGCGCTGAACTTCCCCGTGCTTTTGCCATAGTAAATCCTAATCTGCCTGATGCGGACTTCCCCAGTCGCAATATGGCGGGCGTTGGTGTGGCGTACTATGTGCTGGGTGTTGTCCGCACAGCTTTACGTGATCGCGGCTGGTTTACCGAGCAGCGCCCCGCGCCGAACCTGGCGCAATACCTTGATCTGGTTGCTCTGGGTACCGTGGCTGATGTCGTGCCGCTGGATGCCAACAATAGAATTATGGTTCATCAGGGTGTCGCCCGCATGCGTGCAGGGCGCTGTTTGCCCGGTATCAAAGCTTTGGCTGAAATTGCGAAACGATCGCTGGCAACGCTGTCAGCACAGGATTTAGGGTTTGCCCTGGGACCACGTCTTAATGCAGCCGGGCGCCTGGAAGACATGAGTATCGGCATTAAATGTCTGTTGGCTGATAGCCTGCCTGAAGCGCGGCGTCTGGCCACCGCGCTGGATCAGCTGAACAAAGCCAGACGCCAGCTGGAACAGGATATGGTGGGCGACGCGGAGTTGCTGCTGGCGCAGGATCAGGCGGACAGTGATCGCGTGGGTTTAACCGTATACCATGAATCGTTCCACCAGGGCGTGGTGGGTATTGTCGCGGGGCGCCTGCGCGAAAAATTTCATAAGCCGGTGATTGCTTTTGCTGATGCCGGTGATGCGGCACCGGACGAACTTAAAGGGTCTGCACGCAGTATCACGGATCTGCACATCCGCGATGTGCTGGATTGGGTTGCGGCCAGCCATCCCGGACTTCTGTTGAAGTTTGGCGGCCACGCCATGGCAGCTGGATTGAGCATAAAACGCGTACACCTGCCGCGCTTTGCGGTGATCTTCGATAAAGCCGTGCAGCATTTCAGTCACGCCGAGATGCTGCAGGCGCGCCTGATTACCGATGGGGAGCTGGACACACACGAGTTATCTCTGCAGATGGCTGAACATCTGGCTGCAGCCGGCCCCTGGGGCAGCGGTTTTCCAGAACCTTCGTTTTGTGGCGAGTTTGAACTGGTGAGTCAGCGGGTCGTTGGAGACCAGCATCTGAAAATGGTGCTGAAGAAGGGCGCCCGTATTATTGATGCCATCGCCTTCCGTCAGGCACCTGTAGCGACGAATACCGAACACGTTCGTGTCGTCTACAAGTTGAGTGTCAACGATTATGGTCAGATACCGACGCCTCAGCTCATGGTTGATTTTCTCGAAGCATTGTAAGGCGTTTAAGGTCAGTCCAGGCGTTGCCGCAGTTCGCTGCCCACCCGTTCAAAGCCATATTTCCGGTAAAAAGGCAGATTTTTCTCTGTGGTCTCGACCAGATATAACCCGTATTCAGCACAACCCCGTTCTCGCGCCAGTTTGAGACTCGCCTCTACCAGCAGGCCGCCGACGTTTTTGCCGCGCGCGGCGGGGTCAACCACCAGTTCTTCGAGTTGGCAGTATTCTCCCCCATAGCGCATGGCCAGGTTGAAACTCACAGCAGCGAGGCCAAGAATCTGCGCTGATTCTTCGGCCAGCAGCACCTGGCCTCTGGAACCATCCAACAAGGTGTCGAACACGTTGCCTGCGCGTTTGTCGATGGCGCCTTCAGCTGCTTCCGCCAGTTTGTTCAGCAGTTCTAAACAGATGGTTTTATCTGACGCGTGAGCGGGACGTATTATGGCTGTCATGATTTTACTCCAGAATGTAAGTCTTCCCGTGGCTGCTGTCAGTATGCCGTTACAGGGTTATCGCTGCAGCCATTTTAAGTTGTCCAAACCCTAGAAAAAGTGTGGCCAAATCCTTACACTAGCCGCCCACTGGCCTGCGCCAGGGTACTGGACTTCTGGTTTTTAACTGCTAACAAAAGATCCGAATTAACATGGCTGAGATAACTGCTCTGCGCGAAACTTTTAAAGATCTGGGTGACCGCGAATCCGCGCTTCGGGGGTATCTTTGACTACGCTGGCAAGTGTGAGCAGCTGGAAGAGGTTGAGCGCGAGTTAGCGGCGCCTGCTGTCTGGGACGACCCTGATCGTGCGCAGAAGCTGGGACAACAGCGCGCAGCGCTGGAACAGGTTGTCAGTGGCCTGGGGGATATGCAGGCAAGCCTTGCGGATCTGGCGGAGCTTGCGGAACTGGCCAGTGATGAATCTGACAGCGATGCGCTGGATCATATCGCTGCTGAATTAGAGGTTCTGCAGGCCAAACTGGCTGAGCTGGAGTTCCAGCGCATGTTCCAGGGTGAGATGGACAACGCCAATGCCTTTGTAGATATACAGTCTGGTTCCGGTGGTACAGAAGCTCAGGACTGGGCTGACATGCTGTTGCGGATGTATCTGCGCTGGGCGGAAAAAAGAGGATTTAAGGCCTCAATAACCGAATTAAGCCCGGGCGAAGTCGCAGGTATCAAAAGCGCAACCGTGCAGATCGAAGGACCTTATGCTTTCGGTTGGCTGCGTACTGAGACGGGTGTGCATCGGCTGGTGCGCAAGTCACCGTTCGATTCCGGCAGCCGACGCCACACCTCGTTCGCTTCTGTATTTGTCTCACCAGAAATAGATGATGATATCGAAATCGAAATCAATCCCGCAGATGTGCGCACTGACACGTATCGTGCCAGCGGTGCCGGTGGCCAACACGTCAACCGGACTGATTCTGCCGTCCGCCTGACACACCTGCCGACAAATACGGTTGTGCAATGCCAGAGCGAACGGTCACAGCATCAGAATAAAGACCGTGCCTACAAGCAGCTTCGTGCGAAACTATACGAGCTGGAAATGTTTGCACGGCGTTCAGAGCAGCAGGCGGTAGAGGATGCCAAAGCTGACATTGGCTGGGGCAGCCAGATCCGCAGCTATGTACTGGATCAGAGCCGGGTCAAAGACCTGCGCACGCATATCGAACGCACTGATCCGAACAGCGTGTTGGATGGTGACCTGGATGGATTTATAGAAGCCAGTTTGAAAGCAGGCTTATAGCTGTCATTTGCTGTGGCACTGGCCAGGTATGAAACGCGCTCGACAAATGCAGAGAAAAAGGCGACCTTAAGATGAGTGAAGAAAGAGACTTGCTGGCAAATCGACAAGCGAAAAGACAGCGGTGGCTGGCGCAAGGTGGCGGTTATCCCAACGCTTTTCGACGCTCTGACCTTGCAGCAACTCTACACGCTACTTACGCGGACGCAGATAAACCTCAGTTGGAGGAGGCGCAGTTCACAGCAAGTGTTTGTGGTCGATTGATGCTGCGACGTGTGATGGGGAAAGCCAGCTTTATCACCCTGCAGGACAGCAGTGGCCAGATCCAGTGCTTTCTCAGGAAAAACGACATGGGTGAAGAGGCTTATGATCAGTTCAAAGACCTGACGGATATCGGCGATATTGTGGGCGTCAGCGGCGTACTGATGCGCACGGACAAGGGTGAGTTGACGGTCCAGGCGCAGAGTCTGGAACTGTTGAATAAAACTCTGCGCCCGCTGCCGGAGAAATTCCATGGCGTCACGGATCAGGAAATTCGATATCGCCAGCGTTACCTTGATCTGATCATGAATGATGAGTCGCGTGCCGTATTTAAAACCCGGTCCAGGGTGATTGCGCGGATGCGCGAGTTTTTTGACGCGCGCGATTTCCTCGAAGTGGAAACGCCCATGATGCACAGCATTCCTGGTGGCGCAACAGCGCGTCCTTTTGTAACGCACCATAACGCGCTTGATCTCGAACTGTATCTGCGTGTTGCACCTGAGCTGTTTCTGAAACGATTGGTAGTAGGGGGCTTTGAGCGCGTTTATGAGGTAAACCGTAACTTTCGTAATGAAGGTCTGTCGACCCGACATAACCCCGAATTCACGATGTTGGAGTTTTATCAGGCGTATGCTGATTATAAAGATCTGATAGCGCTCACCGATGAGCTTCTGGCGGTGCTGTGTACGGATGTTGGGGGCTCCCCAACAATTTCCTATCAGGGGTTGGAGTTGGATTTCAGTAAACCGTCTGCGCAAATGACCATGGCAGAATCTCTGGTAGCGCTGGGCGGCATGAATGAGTCGTCGGTCGATGATGAGGATGCGCTGCGGGCGCGATTGCAAACGCTTAATCTTTCTGCTGACCCTGGTTGGGGCGTAGGTAAACTCCAGTTGGAAGTCTTCGAAGCGCAGGTAGAAGAGCGTCTGGCCCAGCCAGTTTTTATCACTCAGTATCCTGCAGAGGTGTCGCCACTGGCGCGACGCTGCGATCATAACGATGCGGTGACGGATCGATTTGAACTGTTCATTGGTGGGCGTGAGTATGCCAACGGCTTTTCTGAGCTGAACGACCCTGTTGACCAGGCGGAGCGATTTGCTGCGCAGGCCGCCTTGAAAGGCTCAGGTGACGATGAAGCGATGCACTTTGATCAGGACTATATTGACGCCCTCGAAGTTGGTCTGCCGCCCTCTGCGGGAGAAGGCATAGGTATTGATCGCCTGGTCATGTTGCTGACAGACTCACCGTCAATCAGAGATGTTCTGCTGTTTCCACTGATGCGGCCACAGTAGCCCTCTGCTGTTGGCGCGATAGACCATGGCAAACGCTGCAATACAGCTGGATCCCTCCTGGCACAAGCTGCTGGGTGCGCAATTCGAGCAACCCTATATGCAGGCGCTGGGCAGCTTTCTCCGGGCAGAAAAAGCCCGCGGGGCACGTATTTTCCCTCCGGGCAAACAGATGTTTGGCGCTCTGAATCTGACCCCGGTAGAGAAAGTGAAAGTTGTGATCATTGGTCAGGACCCGTATCACGGTCCAAACCAGGCCCATGGACTGTGTTTCTCGGTTCTGCCAGGTACGCCGGTGCCCCCGTCATTGCGCAATATTTTCAAAGAAATACAGTCCGATTTGGGTGTGCAGGAGGAAATCAGCGGTGATCGTGGCTCTTTAACCAGTTGGGCGGAACAGGGTGTACTGTTATTGAACGCAGTTCTAAGCGTTGAGCAGAGCAAGGCTGGTTCCCATCAGAATAAAGGCTGGGAGCAGTTTACCGATGCTGTGGTTAACGAGTTGTGCCAGGCGCGGGAGGGACTGGTGTTTATGTTGTGGGGGAGCTACGCACAGAAAAAAGGTGCCATCGTGGATGCAGCCAGACACTGTGTGCTGAAGGCGCCACACCCCTCACCGCTGTCGGCGCATCGGGGCTTCTTCGGTTGTAAACATTTTTCCAAAGCTAATGCCTACCTGTCTGCACACAACCAGGAACCCATAGACTGGCTGGCAATCGACTGACAGGTTGTCCACACTTTGTCCGTACAATTCATGAATAACGTTCACAAGTAGAGAGGAGAGGAATAAGCCATGGTGACATCAACAACTCCGAAACTGGTTCTGGAAATACGCGGTCACACCGCAGTTGTAACCATTGATAATCCGTCCGCAAACACCTGGGATCCCGAAAGCCTGTCAGGGTTGACCCAACTGGTACACGATTGTGAAGCGGATAAATCAATTTACGCCATGGTGTTAACCGGAGAAGGTGACAAGTTCTTCTCTGCCGGTGCTGATCTGAAACTGTTTGCCGATGGCAGCAAAGACACCGCACAAATCATGGCTGAACATTTTGGTCGAGCCTTTGAAACACTGTCTAACTTCCGTGGTGTCACGATAGCGGCGATCAACGGTTTTGCCATGGGCGGTGGCCTTGAGTGTGCCTTGGCTTGTGATATCCGTATCGCCGAGCAGCAGGCGAAACTGGCATTGCCCGAAGCCACAGTAGGCCTGTTACCCTGTGGCGGTGGCACTCAGAATCTGGCCTGGATGGTAGGCGAGGGATGGGCAAAGCGCATGATCCTGTGTGGCGAGCGGATCGACGCGAACACCGCGGAAAAAATCGGTTTGGTAGAGGAAGTGGTGGAAACCGGTCAGGCCAAAGGACGGGCACTTGAGCTCGCTGAATCCGTCGCCCAACAGAGCCCCATCGCCGTGGCGGCCTGCAAGGATCTCATTCAACAGGCGCGTTCAGGTGACATTGCCTCGGCTTACGCGGTGGAACGCAACGCTTTTGTTGATCTGTTTGACAGCAATGACCAGCGAGAAGGGGTCAACGCATTCTTAGAGAAGCGACCGCCAGCCTGGACCAACAGCTGAGGTGTTTATCTGATGAGTAATGTCATGGAACAGGGCAGTGTGGTGTTTAGCGAACACATGCTGGCTTCGCATTTAGTGTTAGCGGAAGCCAGGTTGAACGTGGAATCGACACTCAACTCGCTTAATCTTGAGATGATTCAATTGTTGACC
>Ga0180435_10003271_pt1 | contig 16317 bp, 20 predicted proteins | sample SS_ome_3_FD_132467 | JGI IMG/M metagenome (GOLD analysis project Ga0180435, IMG submission 132467) | Hypersaline lake sediment archaeal communities from the Salton Sea, California, USA - SS_3_S_1 metaG | ecosystem: Environmental > Aquatic > Non-marine Saline and Alkaline > Hypersaline >...
CCAGGTGCAACCCAGGGAAGCTCAGGCACCCCTCCTTGGAGACCACCGTGCCGCTCTGCTCGGTGATGGTCGGGTTGATGAGGTAGAGGAGTTCGTGGGCTCCGTACTCGTCGGGGCAATCCACCACCACGATCCGCAGCAAACGCCCCACTTGGGGGGCCGCCAAGCCCAGGCCATCGGCGGCATACATCAGGGCCGCCATCTCGCGGGCAATCTCCCGGACGACAGGAGACACGCCCGAGACCTCCGTCGCTTTCTGTGTGAGCGCTTCGCTCGGGTAGGTGTGGATGGACAGCATACTTTCTACTACTCCGTAACCTTCGAGATCGGACAGCTTTTTAGTCGCCGAAGCCGAACAGATCGGCCAGATCCTGCTTCTCCGGGAGGTCGTCCTTCTGCTCGATGTCGGACTGGATGTCGGCGCCTATCCACCCGGTCTCAGCCCGGTCCCAATGCCGTACCCGCTGGTCGGCCGTCCGCAAACTGGCCTCGTCCTTTTCGATGCCGATGATGTCGTGGCCTGTCTTCAATCCTGCCACACCCGTCGTCCCCGACCCTACGAAAGGATCGAGCACTGGACCTTCATCTCTGGGGATGTCCTCCAGTAGTTCCTCCATGATGCGGATCGCTTTGACCGTGGGATGGCGGTTGGTGTTCTCGTCCTGCCTGCGCTTGAAGTAGCCCTGCAGGGCCTCGGGGATCTCCTCCAGGCCAATGTTCTCCAGGTCGTTCAAGATGTCCTCGTCCACCCCCTCGGCAGCCAACACCTCTGCCACCTCGGCCAGCGTTTCCTCGTCGAGCCCCGACCGAAGGAACCACAACCACGCCCCCGAACCGACGCAGCCGGCGTTGCGTTCTGACCGAGAAGCCTTGGGCACGTAGTGGAGGGCTCCCGCCTCGCGTGCCCATAGGATGGCATCCCGGATCTCGAAGCCCTTGTCCTCCAGGGCACACGTCCCGGTGTGCCCTGTCGGCTCGCTGTCGGGGGCGAACAGCATGACGTGGGCACCCGGCTTCAACACTCGCCAGACCTCCTCCATGTACAGAGAGGGGTCCCCCTGGGCGATCAAACCTGAAAGCTCCTCGTCGGCGTACTGCGTCCAATCCACCTCCGCCAGGTCCAAGGCGATGAGGGTGACACCGCCGACATGAGTCGGGGTGATCATCGTGTGCAGGTAGTCCAACAGGTCCTGGGGGATTGGCTTGTTCATCATGGCTACCTTTAGTTACTCGATTAGCTGTCCAGGATGTCGCCAAGTTCTTCCGCCTTGACCTCGATCTCACTGTCGGGCTTGCCGACGATCATCTCGTCCACGTCGTAACAGGTCAGCATCCGACGGCACTCCCACTCGATGCGAACGTAGAAGGGCTCGAAGGGCTTGTCATCCCGAGCCTTCAGGTTCTGGACACGGGCTCGGTTGTGCTTCCGCAACTCGTCGTTGACGAAGGTGCTGGTCACGACGTCCGAGGACCGCTCGATCTCGTTCGAGTAGGAGAGGTGGGTCAGGTTGTAGAAGCCGCCGTTCTTCTCCGCCGCCCGGAAGCCCTCACGAGACAACTGCGCCAGACCGACGACGGCGATGCCCGAGCCTCGGTTGAAGTTCATCGCCATGCGCTTCAGGTCGCGAACGACCTCGTTTAGCCGCTCCGTCGTTTTCGGGACCCACTTGCGAGGTGCCATCAGACCCATGTGATCGACGAAAATCATCGAGAACGGGTCCTTGGAGTAGATAAGCTCCGCCTTCGAGCGGAGATCCGGCACCGTGAAGTCATCCTTCATCGGGTCGGCGACCTCGATGTGGATCTTGCCGTAACCCCCCGCCGGCCCCTCCGGCTCCTCCTCGCTATCGGGGGGAGGCGCCAGGAGACTCATGTCCATGAGATCCGGCACGACGTAGTTGCGGAGGAACTCCTCCTGGGCCGCCTCCAGAGCCCCATCGCGGATGCCCTTGTAGGGGAGCCCCTGGTTGGCCTCGGGCTCCTGCAACCCTAGCTGCACGCGGATCTCGTGGAACTTCTCGTGGTAGCTGTGCATCGCCACGACGATGCGGCGACACTGGCTGTAGGGCATCTCCAGGCTGAACACCATCGACGAGTGGCCGTAGTAGACCGCCTGGTTGTAGGCCCAATTCAGCATCAAGGTGGACTTCAACCCTCCCGTGAAGGCGGCATGGGTCCAAAGCTCGTGCTTCTTGGCACCCCCCAGGGCATCATCAATCTGTTTGAGTCCGGTGTGCTGCCCGATGCCGCTGAGGGGGTCGGCCTTCACCAGGTCGTACTCGTCGAGGAAGTCCTTGCCGTCCTTCGTCACCTCGCCGTAGAGGCGCGTCCCCACCGTCGGAGCCACGATATCGTGGCCCTTCTCGATGACGTGCCGAATGGCATCGATCGGCCCCTTCATCAACTTCTTGCCGCGGTGCTCCCCAACCTCCATCCCCTTCTGGTTGATCTGGTTGGCGTCTTTGAGGATGGTGATGACGTTCCGCGTGCGGCGAGCTTCGGCCTTTTCTTCCAGGTGCTTCTTGAAGTTGCCGCGGTACATCGGAGCAACCGAGCGGAAGACATCGAGGCGATCGACAACCTCGTTCTCGCGCTTGCGGCCGAAGTGCTCACTGATGATCGAGAGATCCGGGACGTGGTTGAAGCTCTGGACAAACTCCTGGATGAAGGTCCAGATGGCGTTGTCCTCGGGGGACTCGAACCCCATCTTGGAACCCGCCAAGACGAAGTAATTTTGAAGCAGAAGCCCTTCGTCGTCGCCAGGGTCCGCCTTGAAGCAAGAACGGAGGAGCCGCATCATCGCTTGGGCCCTCCCTTCTTCTTGTAAGGCTTGCTTTCACGTTCCCGAGCTTGAAGCTCCGCCAACGGGTCCTTTTTTGCTTTCTTGCGACTCCCGGGGACACGAACCTTGGGGGGACCCGTTTCATCCTCCCCACTACCCTCGTCGGCCAGGGACAACATGTGGTAACCCCCCTGGGGCAACCGGATGTTGGGCTTGGGGGGAGCCGAGTCGTCCTTCAAGGTGATCTTCGGCCAGCTACAGAAAAGCTCGTTGAGGGACTCGCTGTAGCTCACAAGGTCTGGGTCCCACGGTTCGCTCGGGCTGTCCACGATCCACGTCGGCTTCCCTTCGTGGTCTCGTTCGGCCAACGCCTCGTGGAAGGCGGAGTGGGCGTCCTTGTTCGGGGTGTGCTTCACCCCCACCCGGAAGATCAACAGGTCGGGGGGCAGCGCCAGATCCTGGATAGCGAAGTAACGGGTGCTCTCCTCCATCGCATCGAGGTCGTAGATCTCTTGCCCCTTCACAGCAAGGTTACTTAGCCAAGCCCCCACCACCGAAGCGTCGGTCTCCAAGCGAACAAACCACTTCATTGGGTTTTCGCTGATGACGTAGCGAAGGTGCCGTTTGAAAACCTCGATGGGGCCATGAACCCAGAGGTTTGTCGCGGGGTATTTGGTCAAGGGAGACGTTTCGAGACGCTTGACGCGGCTCAACCCCTTCCACACGTTTTCGAGCTTCGCGTTGCGCTCCGTGATGAACGTACACCTGCAAGGGACAAAGGCCGGTGGCCCTACCGGCTGGGGCTCGTCCGTACCACCCCGCCCCTTGCAGAGAGGGCAGTCGGGGTGGCCGTTCCCGTTCGGGTAGGGGACCTTCGGCATCGCCTAGTCGTCTCCAAACATGTCGTCCAGGTCGGAGAGGTCCTCCTCGAAGACCTTTAGATCACTACTCGTCTCAGGCGTGGAGACAGGCGGCGGCTTGATTGATCGGGGAACCGGAGGGAGGGGCGTGGGCTTCGGGTTGTGCCCCTTGCGGCCCTGGGCATCCCCTCGGAGGATGCTGAACAGGTCCTTCATGCCGGTGCCCGCGCTCGCCTCGACGGGATGTTCTTCCTCCCCCACCAGACGCTTGCCCAGAACGGCCTCGACGATCTTCCGCTTCCGTTGCAGCACCTCCATCACACGACCGTCGATGGTGGGAGTGCCGTCCTTCCGGCGGCTCACCAGGTGGAGGGCGTAGCAGCGGTCGTGGGTCGAGCCGATGCGAAGCATTCGACCGAGAATCTGAAGATAATCCCCAAAGCTCCACGGGGCGTCGTAGAAGACGATGGCCTTGGCCGCCTGCAGGTTGATGGCATCCGACCCCGCCATCGTGATCATAACGACCCGGGTGGGGTTGTTGGGGTCCTGGAAGGCATCCTGGGCCGCCTGTCGCTGGTCCCCGTCCTCGTCCCCCGTGATACGAACGGCTTTGATCCCCTCCTTCTTCAACAGCGGTTCGAGGTAGTTGACCATCTTCTTGAAGCGGGTGAACAGGATCACCTTCTCATCGGCCAGTTCGCCGTTCTTCAGCAGGTCGATGAGGTTGTCGAGCTTGTCGGAGTCCCCTTCGCAGTCGATGAGGTCGAGATGGTTGACGATCTGCTGGCAGTAGATCAGGGCCGTGAGGATCGTTGTTTCCTTGTCCTCGGTCTCGGCACCAGCCCTGGTGCCGACGGTCAACAACCCGTCCAGCGCCTCGTCGTACTTGTCCTCCTGCTCCTCGGTCAATCCCACGAAGATGCGCTTGGTCGTTAGCACCGGAAGCTCATCGGCGATCTCGTGCTTCGGGCGCCCGAGGTAGTACGGCTCGACGACCTTGCGGAACTCCTCCAGTTGCTCCGGCGTGTGGCCCACCACCACGGGGATCTGCCGGCGACCTCGAATCTGCTGCATCCGGATGATGGCGTAGTGGATCATGAACTGGTTTTGCGACATCGCGAACAGCCCCGGCACGAGGACCCTGTAGATGCCGTAGCCTTCCATGAGGTTGTTCTTGATCAGGGTGGCCGTCAGGCACCATACCCTCTCGGCGATGTCTGGAGCCCCCAGGTGGCGGATGACCTGATGGACCTGCGTCTTGTGGTTCTTGAAGGCGGTCGCCTCGTCGGCGATCAGCGTGTGCCCCTTCCACTTCTGGAGACGGGTGAAGTCCTGCACGCTGGAGCGGTAGCCCATGATGATGGCGGTGGGCCCCGTGGCCTCCTCGTAGGCCCGGTACGCTGCCTCTCGCTTCTCAGGTGTCCCCTTGACGGTGATCACCGTGATGCCCCGAGTGAACTTCCGAAACTCCTTCGCCCACTGCGCCACAGCGCTCTTGTTCGTCAGGATGACCGCCTTGAAGTTAGGGTCCTTCTCCCACAGGGTGCAGAGGGCGGCGATGGAAGAGAGGGTCTTCCCGACGCCCGTATCGTCCCCCAGGAGAAACCGCTTCATCATGTAGAGATGGAGGACCGCCTGGATCTGGTAGTAGCGGACTTTGAGGGGGTGCTCCTCACCATCGAATCCGGTGAAGGTGTCCTTCAAGTACCGGTTCGGTTTGAGCGTCAGGTCCTTCTTGCTGCGGATCTCACGCAGCTTGGCGTACACCCGCCCGAGATTCGGGTCCGCGTCCGACATCGAGTTCTCCCTGCTGTCCGATCTTGTATACCCGTGTCACAGGGAAGCGTAGCTGCTTTTTGTGGTTCGGCTACAGGCCGACGTGGAGGGCGTACTCGCGGAGGAAGTCTCCGGGGCCCCCACCCTCGAAGAAGCCAGGGTGCTTCCTCGCCTGGCGCTTGACGGCGTGCATGAGGTAACCCACCGCCTCATCCTTGCTCTCCAGGAAGGGTTCAAGCTCCATGATACGGCGGGTGTACTTCTCAGCGATGTCCCCGAGATCCCCCGCCGACTGAAGGAAACGGAGGTTCGCCCACTTCCCGAGGTTCTTGATGGCCTCGTTCACCTGCCAGTCCACGGCACTGGACGGCAACGAGATCTTCCCGTAGCGGGGCATCAACCCCTCGTGGGCTGCGATGCTCAGCAGCATCTGCAGGCTGGTGCGGTTGACCTTGTCCATGTTCGGCCACGTCCGCTGGCCCTCTGTGAGGGCGTGGACGAAGTAATCCTTCGAGTTTTGATCGAATCCTGCTTCTTCGGCCTCGTAGTCGACCATTCTCACCAGATCTTTGGCGTAATCGACGAGTTCTCCCCAAAACTCCATCCCCACCCGTCGGATGATCTCCTGTTGTGTGAGTTCTTCGGATGTAAATGGCTTTTTGAAAAGCTGATCCACGAGTTGTTTGATGATTTTCATAGCTCGTCCCCAACGTCCACCACGAGGCGCCCCGGACCCTCGATGTCCAGAGCGGCTCCGGTCTCCGTGACCGTGGCTCGCACCCCGCCATACGCCGCGACGGATGTCTGTCGCCCGCTGACAACGAGATGCCCCTTGGTACTCTCACCCTTCACCCGATGGCGGGTGTCCCTCGCCGCTAGGTTCTGTGCTACCGCCTCCAGAGGGAGCCCTGTCAATCCCATCGTCTCGAAGGCTCTCGCTGTCCGCGGTCCTACCACCCCGTCGATACCGCCAACGTTCTGGCCGATGCGGTGTAGCTGCGCCTGGATGAAGCGCTCCATCTCCCGGTCCCCCTCCCACACGCCAACATCCACCTGAGCCGCACAACAAACGGAGGGCCACGCAAGGTGTCCCCGTCCCTCCGACAGTACACGATCCATCAACGTCTTCCACGGCCCGAGCCAGTGGAAGACCATGCTGTGAGGTCCAGGCACCGCGTAGCGGTTGTACGGCGTGAAGCCGAGGGGGATGGCCAAGGACCACATGACGGCTACCCGGTGCGTCGGATCCTTGAACTCGTCGTGCTCGGCCCGTAGCCAGACCTCACGGCCTGCTGGGATGAGGGAAAGCTCCCGAGGGAACAGCCCCTCCTCATCGAACGTCGGGACCTCGAAGCCGAGGCGCCAGCCGACTTCCTTGGCTCGCTCGACGAGCGAGGAGAGGGCGTCCCGGGTATCCGGGGTGACGGTGAGTTCGCCGTAGCGAATGAGGCTCAGTCGCTTCACGACAGGGCTCCGATCTCTCTATGGAGGGGGAACGATAGGATATCTAGTGGGGAGAGGGGGAAGGAAGGGGAGGGGTGGACATCCTTCGCCTCCTTCGATCTTCCCACACACAACTTGGCCCTTCTACCGCAGAAAAAGACCGACGCCGTAGTGTCGAAGGTAGCCACTCGCCAGGTCGTCCTCCAGGGCCTCGTCACGAGGCCCCCGCACCTCCCGCCCTCGGAGGGCTTGGGAGATGAGTCGACAGGTCCAGAGGAAGCACGGCTGGGGCTCCCACTCGGGGTGCAGGCGCCTCACCTGATGGAAGCACGGCTCGATGGCAGACCAGCCGAACATCCCCATCTCCTCGCGGTCCTTCTTTGTGGGCTCCTCGCGGTTCCACCCCAGCGGGGGATGGAAGCGGTGAAGTGCTTGCCGGTGCCCGTCGATGGTGTCGTAGACGACGATGGGCTCGGGGCGGGCCTGTTCGATCTCCATGAATCCTCCAAGCGAACAGGGCCGGAGACCCGTTCGAGTCCCCGGCCCTGCGTCTCCCTAGCCGCTGTCCACCCAGCAGTCGTTGTCTACGCGGCGGGCTTCTTCCCCGTCGAGAAGTATTCGCCCTTCACGAAGACGGTGATGATGGACTCGCCGACCTCGAAGAAGCTGCCGTCGAGTTCCGCCTTGGCGACCTTGATGGCCGGGTACTTGGCCTTCAAGTCGTCGGCGGTCATGGCCTTGGCGCCGAACTCGTCGGGCACCAGACCAGTGGCTCCCACGTAGAACGCCAGCGGGATGACCTCCTCCTGGTACACCTTGTCCAGGGCACGGTCGATGGCCTTCTTGACCGTGGTGAGCGCCTCGACCGTCTCCTCGCCGCGGCCTCCCGAGGGGTTGATGGCCGTCAGGAACGCCGTCGTGTCCTCGTCCCCGACACCAGCCAGGGCGAGGATCCCCTCGACGGACTCGTTGGACGAGAGACCCAGGAAGTCCTCGTAGATGGGCTTCATCAGGTCGTCGATGGCATCGATCTTGGTGCGGGCCGAGAGGGTCTTGTAGTCGACGACGGCCTTCTCGTTCCACCACAGCGGCCACTTCGGCTTCTTCTGCTTCTCGCCGTCGATGGTGACGGTGAACATGCGGTCGAGGAAGGCGTTGGCCGACTTCATCTTGCCAGCGTTGAGGATGGCCGGCGTCCCCACATCCACCTTGAAGCTGAGCTTGGTGTCCACCTGGCCGGTGGAGAGGGCTTCCTGCAGGTCGGCGTACTCGGTGGTCGTCGGGAAGTTGACGTACATGGCCGGAGACAGGTAGTGGGCCTTCAACTCGTCGATCTGGTCACGAGTGAGGTCCGCCGCCTCGTCCTTCAACAGGGCCGAGAGGATGCTCTGCATGATCTTCAGCTTGGCGATCTTGTCGAACACGCCGTCGGGGGCCTGGAAGGTCTGGTCGTAGGCCACCAGCGGGCGCCCCTCGAACTTCACCGTGTACTCGGCCTTGTGATCGAAGGGCTCGTTCGGCAGGGCGCCGATCTCGACCAGGGCAGCGTGGGCCTTGCGGTTGCTGATCTTGAAGACCAGGTAGGGGACGTTGAGGGCCCCGTCGCTGATGACGGTGTAGTTGCGGAAGTCGCTGAGGTCGAGGACGATGCCAGCGACCTCCTTGATCACCTCGTCGGTGCCCCGCTTGATCAGTTCGATGGGCCGCACGATGCGGATGTTGGCCGTGGCCGTGTTGCGGTTGACCTCGACGGCCGAGACCTTGACCCAGGGCGGCGTGTCCGTCGTCCGAGTGTCGAGGGTGGGGGGCACGACCTTGCCATCCTCGCCGCGGATGCCGGGAACCCGCTTGACCGAGCGCTTCGTGTAGACGGTGTGAAGCTCGTCGAGGTTGAGACGCAGGTCGCGGCTGTACTCGTTGAGGATCGACAGGACGGACAGCACCGACGCCTGCGACGTGTCCATGCCGTAGTTGTCGCCCGTCGCGTACTGATGGTTCTCCCCCACCTCGTCGAACAGGGCCTTGTCGAGGTCCCCGCTGAACGCGGCGATGTCCGTGCTGATCAGCGCCTTGGCGTGGCGGTCCAGCAGGGTCATGTTCTGCGTCGAGACGAGGGCGTACTTGGCCCGGTTGACGTTGCCCTCGGCGAGTTGGGCGCGGGCGAAGGCCAGGACCGGCTTGATGTCTCCATCCCGGTGGCACTCGGGCTCGGAGCGCGTCTTGAACTCCATCTCGCTGATCTCACGGTAGCGGTACACCGTGCGGTCGTCGTCGGAGCCCAGACCACGTACCAGGAGATCCCCGCTGGCACCCACGACCTTGCGGTTGCCCGAGGAGTAGAAGACCTGGTAGGTGGCGTTGCCGGAGAGAGGCACCTCCAGGGCCGGGGACACCTGGCCGGCGAGGAGAGCCGACGTGTCGTACATGGCGTCGTAGACCTGCTTGATGTTGTACGCCTGGAGGCAGGTCCCCGAGAGGCTGTTGGCCATCGCCGACAGGAGCTTGAAATCGCACCAGTCGCGGTAGGCGATGGTGTTCATGAAGACGTTGGGCTTCTTCGCCAGCAGGGCCACCAGGCGATCGATCTCACGGTACTCCGACGACGGCGAACGGTCGTTGGCGTAGCCGTCGGAGTGCAGCGAGATGCAGGTCATCTCCTCGTCCCGCACCTCGTCGAGGGCCATCTGAACCGCCTGCGAGATGCAGGTGAGGCCGGTCACCCGGATGGAACGGATGCGCTCCAGATACGGGTTCGAGGGGTTCATCACGTCGGCGACGGGGACGTGGCAGAAGTGCAGCGTCACGTCTCCATGGCTGCTGTAGCTGATCAGCGAGTAGCGAAGCTCGCTCTGGCGATACTCGTCCAAGGTCATGACCTTTTCGAGCATCTCTTTGAGGTTGCCGAGGTCGTAGTACATCGAACCCGAGCGGTCCACGATCGCGATGTGGTGTGCCGGGGTCTTGACCTCCGTCGGCTTCGCAGCCTCCAGGGTTTCGGTGGAGACGGCGTAGTACGCCACGGGCTTGCCGGTGAAGCTCCGCAGAGCGAATCGTGCGTCGGGCATGGTGCTGAAATCCTCCCTCAAAGGGGTGTTGCTTTCCTTCTATTACTCAGGTGGCTTCCCACCCTCGACGGATTTTTCTCTAAATGAGTCCTTTACCCATCTGTTCGGACGTCCAAGCACACGCCTTGCGGTTGCAGGCCAGGATGTACTTGCCCGTCGTCAAGCTAATTACCGGGCGCACCGAACCCCCACAACTTGGACACCGGGGGACCACCTCTTCATGAGCTTTGAGCTTCGCTTGGAGGCGCCAGACTTCTTGGAGGATCGCCTGCGTAGGTTTCCCGATCTCCTGACTCTCCATGAGCAACAGGTGCTTGTGGCGAAGCTGCCCAAGCTCCGAAGCAACCCGATCGAGCTTCGCTTGAAGCTCTTTGAGATCCGCGACCATGCCGAGCATCTCGGTTTCACAGAAGTCGAGGTTCTCTCCCGTCACCAACGGCTCCATGTTCAAAAACTCGTGGAGGCGCTCCTCCCACTCAGTCGGTGTTCGCCTCACCTTCCAAGCCCTTTCCAAGCTCGTCGAAGACGTCGTAGAGGGGCACGTCAAGCTCCCACAGGATCTTGACCATCGACTCGAAGGTGATGTTGCTCGTCTCCTGGAGCTTCTGGCTGAGAGCACTCTCCGTGACGCCGAGACGCACGGCGAGGTCCTTCCGCTGCCAGCCCTTGGCCTCCAGCAGTTGATCCACCAGGACGACGAAGGCCGCCATGCTGCGACCGACAGCGTAGCCTTGCTTCGATCGGTGACCGGCGAGGAGCCCTTTGAGGAGGGGGCTATTCTTCTTCTTGAAGCTCACGAAGCTTTCCTTCCGCTCGGGTGAGGCGCAGCAACAACCGGTAGGCGATCTGGTGGGGCTTGTCGTCCCACCATCCTGGCATCGTGCTGTCCTCGGCGGGGTCACCCCCCGACAAGTGCTCCCACAGGTTGTCGAGGTCCTCGTCGTCGAGATCGTCGCCGATCCAGTCCGGTACATTGCCGTCGAGCTTGCCTTCGGCTCGGTACGCCTCGAAGATCGCGTGAACCTCGTCGTCCCACGGCTCGTCCCCAAGGCGCCCCTCGGCCTGGGCCTCACGCACGATCTGATCGTAGAGAGGGGGTCGCCGGTAGGCATCGTCATGTCGGTTGTTGATGCGGCACATGTCAGATGATCCCGATGTTGGGGTTCTCGTCGAAGTTCAGCCGGCCCGCACGCCACTCGGCGATGCTCGTCAAGATCAGTTGGCGGGCCAGCCCCTCCTTCGCCAAGATGCCCTGGATGCCCATGCGGTTCGTGTCCTCGTCCTCCGCCGTGATGAAGCTGATGTAGTAGCCCGCCGGGTCTCGCAACGTGAACACGACACGGCCAGCACAGGCCCACGACAGAACATCCCCACCAGGCATCGAGGCGCCGTGACCCTTCAGCTTGGCGTTGCGGACGATCTCGTGCAGACCGCCGAACCACACCTCGCGCTCCCACACCTTCATCAGGTGGTGGAGGCGATCGAGGGACTCGTGGACCTCTTCGAGGACGGGGTCGCGCCCCTCGGCGTAAAGCCTCCCCCCGTGCCGCATGGCCTCGGCGATACTGCGATTGACGAGACCCAGGGCAGAGAGGGCCGTCACGGTGTGGTGCCCTATCCGGCTCGTGTGGCCGTCGTTCATGGTGTTCCGGTAGGTCCAGCCGAAGCCCTCGATCTTCTTCCCCAGGGCCTCCATGAGGTCCGTGATCTCCCTCAACGCCTGCTCGTAGTAGGGGTCGAAGCGCTGCGGGAAGTCGCACTGGTAGAAGGTGGCCAGCGTCATCAGCTTCGATGTCAGGACGTGCGTGCGCTGGTACGCCTCCTTCTGCTTCTTCGCATCACACTCGCGGCAGAGGATCTCACTCACCTCCTCCGTCTTCGAGTTGAAGGTGTAGCTGTAGTGGCCGTCCGTCGAACCCCCGCAGCCCGTGCAATCGGGGTTCCTCGGGATATCACTCGGCTTCATCGCGGTCGCCACCATGGCGCTGCTCCTCGCGTGGCTCGAACAGTTTGTCGCTGAAACGCCAGATCAGGAACGCTAGGGCACACCCGAGCAGGGTGAACCCCAGCAGGAACCCGATGGCTTGCAGGGAGGTCATGTCAGCCAGTGCCCACCTGGATGTCCGTCTCGGCGTCCTGGAGGAGGTTGACGACACAGGTGACGGCCCGCTCGATGGCGTCGTCGCCCTCGAAGACCGGCACGCCGTAGCCCTTGGCCAGGCCCATGAGTTCGGCTCGGGCCATGTTGATGTCCATCGCCTGCTCGACGGTCAGCGTCTGGCCGGCGATCTCCAGCCCCGGCTGCACCATCTTCATCGCGATGACGACACGCTGCGCCCCGGAGGTCATGAACTCGACGGCCTCGTTGATGCTGGCGATGGCCCGCGTCTGGTCGTCGAAGACGAAGATCAGGACGTAGCTCTCCAGCTTCGCCTTGGCTTCGATCTCCATGAGTTCGGGATACCAGTCGTCCACCTGCGGGTCGTAGTAGCGGCAGCCGGCCTCCTCCAGGGCGGGGATGGCGATGTCCTTCCGCCACGTCGTCGGGTCGCAGGAACCCCCCAGGAAGACCTGGTTGACCAGCTTCCGGCGTTCGGCCATCTCGTGGACGTAGGACAGCCCACGCTCGTAGTCCTTGCGGAAGCGGCCTTCGTACTCCGCTCCGAGGAACTCCAGGTCCTTGTCGTCGGGGGTGACCTCCCGGTCGATCTCGACCTCGGGGAGGGTGGCGGCGGCGTGGGTCGTGTGGAGGATGTCCCTCGCCGTCGGTGGGGAGAAGCGGTTGAGGAAGATCACACGAGGCATGGGCTGTCTCCTATGGGTTGTACTGTCTCTACCCGTTGAAGACGCCCTCTAACGATTTTTCTTACCCCGCGTAGGTCACAAGCCACAGTTGCGGCTCGGTCTCGATGCCGTGGTCAGCTAGGAAATCATTGACCTCCCAGCGATCTTCGTCCTCGATGTTCACGTCGACATGACCACCCCCGGACCCTGTGATGTCACCCACATGGGCGAGGGTCTTCCCCACCAGGAGGTCGCCGCCGTAGCCCCCGCTGTGGTGAATCCACTCCTCGCCGTAGAACTCCATCGCAGGGACCACCTCGGTCACCATCTCCGTCTGGAGTTCCATGGGGGCTCCGCACTTCCCACAGAAGTCGCTGGCTGAGCGGCCGTGCCCGTTGGGGCAGGCCCGGTAGCTCCGTGGCTCCTGGAGGGTGCGGAGCTTCTCGTCGTCGAGGATGCCGTAGAGGACGGTTGCGCTGCCATGGACTCCCATCGGTTACCTCCGCTCAGTAGTTTCTACTCTACTGAGCGGAGGCCGATGTCAGTTTGCGATGCCCATCTGCTTCAACGCAGAGAACGCTGCCCGCATCTTCTCACGGGGGAGCCGCCCGCTCAGAGCCCGCATGACGGCGCCCTTGCCGTCCTTCTCCCACGACAGCCCCGTGCTGCGGTACTCGATCATGACCTTCTCGCGCCAGGCGAGGGTGGCCTTGACCTGATCGACACACTTCCGGATGCGGTAGTCGCTCTTGTTCACCTGGCTGTCGGAGAACTCCTCCAGCAGCAGTTCACGGACGTACTCGACCGTCAACTCACCAGGGCACGACTCCAGCGAGTTCCACACCGTCGGCAGGATGACCGCCTCGGGGAGGTAGTCCGTCGTCCAGTGGAGGACCTCTACGCTGTCCGGCTTGCACTTCCACATCGACCACTCGCCGGTCTCGTCCAGCAGGTAGAAGATGTAGCCCTCCGTCCCCTTGATCACCTCCTCGTCGCCGTCCTGCAGCTTGACGTTCTGGGCGTCGGCCTCATCCCGCTTCTCGTTGTAGAAGTGGATGAGGTCGGAGGGGTCCTGCAGGTTCGCCTCGGGAACCAACGCGAACAAGTTGCCGCGGGCCGGGGTCCACGCCTCGGGCGGCAACACACGAGCGTTGTTCTGCTGCACCACGAACAGCAGCTTGGTCGCCAGTGCCTCCTCGTAGACGATCAGGTGCTGGTTGCGGTAGCCATATAGCTCGAACGACAGGCCGACAACGCCCTCACGGACATGCTCGACCATCTCCCGTAGCTCGACGTTGGCCTCCATCAACTCGGACCACAGCGAGTAGAACGAGCCCCACTTGCTGTCATCGTTGAGGATCGGCGTCAGTCGAGTCTTGAAGGTGATGAACCGCTCGCCGGCCGCGTTCGCGTAGCTGTACGCAAACACGTTGGTCCCGTCGAGCTTCTCATACACCGTCCCTCGCACGATCTTCGTGGGGAAGCGGTACTTGCGGTCCTCGGCTGCCTCACCCTTGCTCGACCGCTCGAAGGGGTAGTGGAGCTTGGGGGTGCAGTAGATCACCTGGGGGTCGGTGTCCTCATCGTTCACCTGGACGATGACGAGGGCCCCGTAGCGGTGGTCCGACTGCCGGCAAAGGTATCCCTTGAACCGATTGCCGTCGTTGGCCGGGTCGCGGGTCTCGAACTCGTTGAGGGTGCTCTCCGAGACATCAAGGAGAGCAGCCACCTCGGTGGGTGTCATCGTCATGGTTCACCTCCATGGCAGAACGCAGGCCGAGATGGCACAACGCCACCTCGCTTACGCTACCGATGTAACTGGATGTAGGACCCGGGCGGCTGAGACCCCCGCCGTCCGGTTAGTTACGAGGGAAGTACCATCTACGGAGAGGTTCTGGCAAGGCTCCAGTTCAGCCAGTGTTCACGAAGGCGGTCGTAACGGCCCGCGTCCTCGTCGGGGATCGCCGGGCCTTCCTCTCCCCACAGCTTGAACAAGGCGAGGAGAGGGACCCACCCGTACTCATGGCGGTCCTCTTGCAGGAACGCGATCAAAGAGTCCGTGGCCGCCCCACGACCGATGCTCACAAGCTGCTGAAAGGAGGGATGTTGCAGCGTGTCGTTGGGATTGGAGGACAGCATCGTGTCCTTCGCCGCCTGGAGGGTCAGTTCACGGAGGGGTTCATGAGGATCCGTCACGGCAGCACCCACATGTCATGGTCGATTCGGTGCATCCCGCACTTCGAGCACACCTGCGTTCCGATCTGGCCCCCTCCTGGGGCTTCGTACTCTTCCCAGCCTCCCCATTCATGCTCACAGGGGCCATCGGGGCACTGGCACTTGCACTCCGGACGCGAAGGTCCACAGACGTGGATAGTGAGGGGCTTGGGCTTGGGATCGGTCATGTGCTCGTCTTCTCGTCCTGGAACTCCGCGATGGCCCGCTCGATGGTGGCCCTAGGCGGCCCGTAGGTCGGCTCGTCGAGGGGGAAGATGCGCTGATACCAGGGGAGGAGGTTGAAGTTCCCACAGGGGCAGAACCACCCGGCCCCTCCCGTCACGTTGGCCGTGGCCCCACACTCCGAGCATCGAGAGGCGGTGTACCCCCCGAAGTGGGGCATCCCCAGGAGTTCCTTGATCTTGTCGTGGTCGTGGTCGAGATCTGCCGCTGTCACCTTCTGCATGACCGCCTCCGTTCCCACTCTACTCCGGCTTGGGACGGAAGGTGCCGCACATGCAGTCTTTGCAGTGGGGGTGGTAGTCGTCCCCCCAATCGAAGTGCCGCTCGTAGTCGTCCCCGCACTCGCACTCGGCCTCCTGGTCGTAGTGGGGATTCCATACCCGGATCCACTCCAGTTCACCGTTGGCGAGGTCCACCGCCTCCCAGCGGTAGAGACGCCGGTACTCCCCCGTCAGCTTCCAGGTGTACTCGGCGCCCCCCTCGGGGCCGTCGTAGCTGCCACACGGCACGACCTGGCCGTAGCCCACCCACATGAAGAACCCGCGCTCGTCGGGGGGCAGCGGGAGGGCCCACTCCTCATCGAAGTAGCCCGTGAGGCCGAAGACCTCCCTCATCTCAGGATTGCAGTCCATCACCAGGTAATCGTCGTCGGCAGCCCTCTGCACGACGGCCCACATGGGGACTTTCTCTCCCGGCTCCGGCTCCTCGAAGAGGACAACCTTGGGCTCAGGCCGCTTCCCCGTTCCTCCACAGGTGGGGCATCGCGTCGTCTCGCCCAGCGGGACGACCAGCACGTTGGGGGTGGCGTAGGTGGCCTTGGGGTTGACCTTGGTTCCGCGACACGTTGGGCAGGTCTTGTTCATGTTCCTTCTACGCAGCTACCACTTCCCCTAACGAGGGTGTCGTTGTCAGGCATCACACTCTCCCGCTCTGGCTTGGCGACGTTCCTTCATCCTGAACCGGATCAGGTCGATCACGCCGTAGATCCCCAACCCCGTGTAGAGGAGCACGACCGCACCGACGGCACCGACGACTCCCCACACCAGGGCGAAATGGAATGGCCGCATGGGGAAAAGCAAACCCACGACGCATACCCACACAGCCAGGTACAGGCCGAGGGGGGCGACGGGGTCCTTGATGAACTCCCACA
>Ga0180435_10003274_pt1 | contig 16312 bp, 12 predicted proteins | sample SS_ome_3_FD_132467 | JGI IMG/M metagenome (GOLD analysis project Ga0180435, IMG submission 132467) | Hypersaline lake sediment archaeal communities from the Salton Sea, California, USA - SS_3_S_1 metaG | ecosystem: Environmental > Aquatic > Non-marine Saline and Alkaline > Hypersaline >...
CGTGGCGGGGAACCGGTCGTTCAGCATTGCTTCGAGGACCCTGGCGAAACTGAATGCGGCGTTCGGCATCCCGAACGCCGCGGACCCGCCGAACACGAATATGCGGTACGTGTTCTCGGGCTTTTGGCGCGCCATCACTGCCGGGATCGGCTGGCGGTTCAAGTCGCGCCCGAAGAACGTCACGCCGAAGTCCGGGTTCGACAGGTACATGTCGCCGTTTCCGGACGGGATCCAGTAGGATGTGGCGCGACCGTAGTTGAACGCCGACAGAGCACCTTCGAGCAGACCGAGCGCGAGCGCCGGCGCGGCGATGATGAGCGCCAGCCGCAGAGCCCACGTCCTCCAGCCCTTGATGCGCCCGCCTCGCTCAGTCGGACGAGACGCCGTTGTGGCGGCTTCTTCATCAACTGACGGTGTCATCGCACTCCTCTATGGCCCGTGCGGACCTCTCGCCAACATCAGGCAAGTCCGTTCACTCGTCCATCGACGGCCGTTCCGACCGCAGTTTCTTGAGTTGTCCGCGGCGTTTCTTGGCCTGCAGGCGGCGCACCTTGGAGGAGTGCGACGGCTTCGTCCGCTTCCGCACCCGACGCCGCCGGACGGCGTCGCGAAGGAGCTCCGCGAACCGCGCGACCGCGGCGGCGCGGTTGGCCGACTGCGTCCTGTGCCGCTGTGACCCGACGACCAGCACGCCGTCCTTGGTTATCCGCGTCGCGAGGCGCGACAGGATGAGCCGGCGTTGCGGCTCGGACAAGCTCGGCGAATTGGCCACGTCGAACCTCAGCATAATTCGGGTGTTGACCTTGTTGACGTTCTGGCCGCCCGGCCCGCCGCTCCGGGATGCGGAGACGGCGAGCTCGTCTTCCGGAATCGCAAGCCGGTCGGTTATCGTGATCATCGGTCATCCCTGCCGCCGGGGCCGGGTCGAATATAGCACATTCACGCCGCCCGCGAAAGACGAAGTTCGATGAAGTCAGCGGCGAAGTCGGAGATTTGAGACGGCGGTCCCGATTCGGCGGCGGAGTTCGGAATCACCGGCCGCCGCTCGCGGACGGCGTGTCGCCCGAAGGCATGCTAAGAATTTTTCCCAGCTGGGATAATTTCTTAGCATGTTGCATCGCCCATGGCGTGGCCCTCTGGCGGTGTCGGGGCAATCCATTGGCGCTCTGAGGCCCCCGCCGCCGAAACGTCGACAGCCGACGGAGGCGGCCGCGTTCCTTGACTGCCGCGCGGCTTTGCGCAAGAATATCCCGGACGAACACGGGCGGTGCAACTATGTCGCTTTACTCCGATGTGCTGAAGGTGGTCCGGCGTCACGAACTGCTCGACGGCGTGCGAACGGCCGTCGTGGGCGTCTCGGGCGGCCCGGACTCCGTCTGCCTGCTGGACCTGCTCGCGCTGATGGCGGACCGGGGCGATATCTCCGTTCGCGTTCTCGCCGCGCACCTGAACCACGGCCTGCGCGGGGCCGAGTCGGACGAGGACGAGCGTTTCGTCCGCGAACTCGCCGCGCGGAAGGGCGTGCCGCTTGCGGCCGAACGGCGCGACGTGAACGCCGCACGGTCGAGCGGCGGCGGATCGATCGAGGAGGTCGCCCGGCGCGAGCGCTACTCGTTCCTCGCGTCCGTCGCGCGGGAGGCCGGCGCCGAGGCCGTTGCGGTCGGCCACAACGCGGGCGACCAGGTCGAGACGGTCCTGCACCGGCTGGTCCGGGGAGCGGGCATCAACGGCATCCGTGGAATGGCGCCGGCGCGCGCCATCGAGAGCGGGTCGGACGTGCGCCTCGTCCGGCCTCTGCTCCAGTCGCGCAGAAGCGAGATTCTCGGGCACCTCGCCGAGCGCGGCCTGCCGTTCCGCGAGGACTCGTCGAACCGCGACCCGGCATTCATGCGAAACCGCATCCGCAACGAACTCCTGCCGTTGCTCGAATCGGGTTATAACCCCGCGTTCGGCGAGGCGTTGCTCCGGCTCTCGCGCTCGGCGGCCGACACCTATCGCCTGCTGTCAGACTTGGCGGATGCCGAGGCGGGACGGTGTGTGCGCGGCGGTGCGATTGATGCCGAACGGTTCGGCTCCGTCCCGGATGCGTTGCGGCCGCTCGTGATCGACCGCGCGGTCGCGTCGGTGACGCCGGACGCGGCTCAGTTCGACGCCCGTCACTACGAGGCGGTCATCGGGCTGGTTCTCGACGGCCGCACTGGCTCGCGGACGGACCTGCCGGGCGGGCTGGCCGCCGTCCGCTCCGGCGACGTCGTCACGTTCGCAAAGCGGCCGTCCGGGGCGCCGCCGGCGCCGGTCGCAGTTCCACTCCCCGTGCCCGGCGAAGCCGATGCTGGCGGATTCACCGTCACGGCGACGGTCCTGGACCGCGGCGCGTTTGATTTCGATGCTTTCATGAGGACAAAAACGCGCTATGATGAAGTGATGGACGCCGGGGCGGCCGGCGGCCCGCTCGTCCTGCGGTCGAGGCGCGACGGCGACGCGTTTCGTCCGCTGGGCGCAGGCGGCCGGAAGAAGGTGGGCGACTTCCTCACCGACCTGAAGTTGCCGGCCGAGGAGCGCGACCGGGTGCTGGTCGTCGCCGGCGGCGACGGCCTTCTGTGGGTCGTCGGCCATCGCATCGACGAGCGGGCAAAGGTCACGCCCGAGACGAAGAAGGTGCTGGTGCTCGGGGCCAGGGACGCGAACGCAACCGAGGAGGACGGCTGATGGCGGAAAGGGACCCGGACTGTGTGTTCTGCAAGATCGTCGCGGGCGAACTGCCGTGCGTGAAGATATACGAGGACGACCACGTTCTCGCGTTCATGGACATCAATCCGACCAGCGTGGGGCACATGCTGGTCATCCCCAAGGGGCATTACGATGGTCTGCTCTCGACGCCGGTCGCCGAGCTCAAGAGCGTCGCGTCCGTGCTTCCGAAGCTCGCGGCCGCGGCGGTCAAGGCCGTGGACGCCGAGGGGTTCAACGTGCTTCAGTCGAACAGCCCGTGTGCGGGGCAGGTCGTGATGCACGCGCACTTTCATATCGTGCCCAGGCGGACGGGCGACGGGATCGGGCTGGGGTTCCGCCAGGCCCCTCCGCGCGAGGATGATCTTGAAAAGACGGCCCAGGCGATCCGGTCCGAACTTTAGGCCCGGTCGCCATGTCGCCGCCGGGAAACTCTGATGGCAATACAATCATCCTTCCGCAGGCGCGCCCTGCTCGTCGTGATCGTACTGCTGGTTTTTTACCCCATCGGCATGTACGTGTACACGGAGTCCGTGCGGCGGGCGAACGCGAGGGGCGTGGTACAGAAGAACATCGACGCGGGCGTGCGGTACGCGTTTGAGGTCAAGGATACCGTCGAGCAACTGCTGGCGCGTCTTTCGCGCGAGTCCGCGGACGAGAATCCGCTTCACGGTCTGCTCGACGACACGGGCCGCAGGCGGCTGGAGGGCCGGCTCCAGATGCTTCTCTGCACGGGCGGCATGACGAACACCCTCATCCGCTTCACCGAGGTCTACGAGGGAGGGCGGCTTCTACTGCACTGGGGCCAGGACGCCCGTTCCGGCGTCGTGGAAGAAGTCGTCTGCCACGATCCGCTGAACTTCGAGGACGTGCGACGGGACGTCTTCGAGGCGACAGCCGAGGGCCCCGAGACGGGCGTCTGCAAACTGATCATGCCCCTGAACCTGGGTGAGGGCCGCCGCGGGCGGCTCGCCGTCGGCCTCGCCTCCCCCAGTCTGAGCACGCAGGTCGAGGAACTCTCCAAGCGCATGAGTTCGCGGGCGCTCCGGCTCTCGCTGTTCGGCACGTCACTGCTCGCATTGCTCGCGGCGTACATCGTCTACCTGAACGACCGGACGCGCGACCTGGAGCTGAAGCTCGAGAAGGAACGGCGGCTGGCGTACGTCGGGACCATCGCGGCCGGCATGGCGCACGAGATCCGCAACCCGCTGAGTTCGGTCAAGATGAACATCCAGATGATCGAGGACCGCCTGAGCGAGTTCGGCGAGAAGGAGAGCGACTACCTCGTCAACAAGGTCAGCCGCATCCACAGCGAGACCGTTCGGCTCGAGGAATCCGTCAACAACTTCCTCATGTTCGCCCGCCCGAAGCCGCTCGAGCGGGTCTGGGCGAACCTGAACGAGGCCATCGACCACATCGTCGACTTCCTCGAACCGGCCTGCGCGAGCAACGGCGTCCGCATCGTGCGCGACTACAGCGGCGACCTGCCGCAGGTCTACATCGACCCGGACCAGTTCGGCCAGGCCATCGAGAACATCGTCCGCAACGCGCACCAGGCGATCGGCAAGGACGGCTCCATCGAGATATACACCGGCCGCCACGAACGCCACGTCGAGATAAGGATTTCCGACGACGGCCCCGGCGTCCCGGCCGACGTGCGCGAGAAGATGTTCGAGATATTCTTCACCACGAAAGAGGGCGGCACCGGCCTCGGCCTCACCATCGTCAAGCAGATCGTCGAGGCGCACGGTGGCACCGTCACGTTCGACACCATCCCCGGGCGCGGCACGACCTTCACCATCCGCCTGCCCATCGACGAGGAACTATGAGCGAATCAGAGACAATACAGCGTTCCGTGCTCGTGGTCGACGACGACCGCACCGGCCGCGAGACACTGGCCGAGGCCGTCGCCGAAATGGGGTACGACGTGGCGTCCGCCGCGGCCGGGCCCGAGGCGCTCGACGTCCTGCGGCAGAAGGAAATCGACATCGTTCTCACCGACCTCAAGATGCCGGGGATGGACGGGCTCGAGGTCCTGAAGCGGGCGAAGGTCATCCGGCCCGACGTCTTCGTCATCCTCGTCACCGCGTTCGCCACGGTCGACACGGCCGTCGCCGCGATGAAGTCCGGCGCATACGACTACGTAATGAAGCCCATCGACCTCCGCCAGCTCCGCGTCCTGCTCGACCGCGCCACGCAGTCGCGCGACCTCCTGATCGAGAACGAACTCCTCAAGGAGCGGCTTGGCGAGAAGTACGACTTCTCGAACATCATCGGCGACAGCGCGGCGATGGGAAGAGTCTACGACCTCATCCGCCAGGTGGCGGACACCAACGCCGTCGTCCTCATAGAGGGCGAGAGCGGCACGGGCAAGGAGCTCGTCGCCAACGCCATCCACAGCCACTCGGGCCGACGCGACCAGCCCTTCATCAAGGTCAACTGCGCCGCCCTGCCGGAGACACTGCTCGAGGCCGAGCTTTTCGGGCATGAGCGCGGTGCCTTCACCGGCGCCATCGAACAGCGCAAGGGCAGGTTCGAAGTGGCCGACGGCGGCACGCTCTTCCTCGACGAGATCGCCGACCTCTCGCCCGGAACACAGGCGAAACTTCTGCGTGTGCTCCAGAACTACGAGTTCGAGCGAGTCGGAGGCACGAAGACGCTCCACGTGGATGTACGGGTCATCGCCGCAACGAACGCCAACCTGGCCGAGCGCGTACAGGAAAACCGATTCCGGAAGGACCTCTACTATCGCCTCCGCGTCGTCCCCATCCTGGTCCCGCCACTGCGCGAACGGCCGGAGGACATCCCGTTGCTGGTGGCGCATTTCGTTCGCTTCTATGCCGAACGAAACAACAAGGACGTCCGGGGAATCTCGGCCGAGGCGGCGAACGTCCTGACGACGTATCCCTGGCCCGGCAACGTGCGCGAGCTCCAGAACTGTATTGAGAACATGGTCGTGCTCTCGAGCGGTCCGATGCTCGGGCCCGAATTGCTCCCCACCGAACTCCAGCAGACGACTATCGCGAGCGACCAGGCCGGCTTTCCCATCGGCCTCTCGATGCGCCAGATCGAGGAGAAGGCAATCCGCGAGACGCTGTCGTCCGTCGGCGGCAACCGCATGCGCGCGGCCGGCATCCTCGGCATCAGTCTCCGCACCCTCCACAGGAAGATCACCGAGTACGGCATCGACCGCATACGCAAGGGCTGAGCCGGTCCGGCCCTCAGTCACCCGCCTTATCGTCCCACTGACCCGGTCATACAAGGCGCCATGATGCCTATTGCTCATGGCTCCGCGTTGCTTTTCGGCAACATTTCATGCAGGGACGGGGACTCCCGGCAACATGCCAAGCGCCCGAACTGACGGAATGGCATAAGGGGGCGCCCGCATAACCACTGGCCCGGCATGGTCATCCGCATCGTGTCGTTCCCGTGCGCATGTTCTTCGGGCGGGTGGCACACCGTTTGCTAAGGTAATGGGTGTCTTGGGCGTCCGCAATCGTTCAGGGCGGATAAATAGCCCTTGCGAGTGGCGCGCGAGCGTGTCTCGCGTAAGCAGGGTTGATAGTGTTCCTCGGTGGCGGATTCGGATGGATTGTTTCCGCTTCGGGGTCGGTGAACGCGTGTGCCGCGCGTGGAAGTGTGCGCATGGTCTGCGCGCACGCTCTGTGCGCGCGCGCGAGCTGTCAGCATGTGTCAGGGCCGAAGGCCCGGAGCATGCTGTGATGACAACGGAACGGAACAGTGGAGGGAAGACGCCGGTGAACAACTCACACAGAGGAGGGAACGCAATGGCTATGGGTATGAAGCGAGGACTGGCGCGATTCTTTGGCACGATGTTGATGCTGGCGTCGATGGGCGTGGCGCGCGCGACGCTTTACGATGACGCGGTCGCGTATTGGCCGCTTGACGACAACACCGGAACAGTTGCGCAGGAAGTCCAAAACGACTTCCTGGACGCCTCTCTCGTCGGGGCTTCGTGGACCACGCCGGGCAAGTTCAGCCCGGCCGCGGTCGATCTCAACGGCGCGAGCAATTACGTCGTCGCGTCCGACTACACCAAGTCGACGTCGGCGATGTCCGTCGCGGCCTGGGCCTGGTCCGACACCCTGCCCACGTCGGGCGACGCTTACCATTTCCTGCTTCATACGGAAACGCTGTTCCAGGTCCTCATAAGGCCGACCGGCGCCCTTGAGGCCACGTTCTGGGACTCCGCGGGCGCTCCCACCACCACACTCACGTCGGCCGACGCCGCGTTCACGACCGGCGCGTGGCACCATGTGGCGTGGACGTTCGACGGCTCAACGGCCCGCCTGTACCTCGACGGCTCCGAGGTCGACGACGGCGCGCTCGGCGGGCTCTATGGCTCGTCATCGCCCGAACTCGGCATGGGCGTCCAACTCGCTTCGGGCGTTCCCTACGGCTCGTACCCCGGCTACTGGGACGGCAAGATCGACGAGGTCGCCGTCTGGGATCGCGAGTTATCCGAGACCGAGGTCGCGTGGTTCGGCCTGATTCCCGAGCCGAGCGGGCTTGCGTTGATGGCGGCGGCCCTTTTCATGCTGCGAAAGAGGCGCGGATAGAAGCGTTGCCAAAGGCCACAGACCGGGGACCCGTGCAGGAAAGCCGGAATTGGTCGTTCTGCAACGGGCGTCCCTAGGAGAACTCAACGATGAGACGCAGTCGTACTGTGCCGTTCAGATTCTTCGTGCTTGCGGTCGTGCTCGCCCTGGTTCAGTGCCTCAATCTCTCGTCACTGCCGCCGGCCTTGCGAGCACCCCCGCGCCACATCATCCTCTTGATCGGCGACGGCATGGGCCCGGAGCAGGTGAAGGCGGCCGGGATGTATGCCAACGGCGCGGCCGGCACGCTCTCGTTCGAGTCATTCGCGCACGCGGGGTATGTGACAACGTATTCGGCGAACAATGCGGTCACGGACTCCGCGGCCTCGGGGACAGCGATGGCCACCGGTGTCAAGGTCAACAACGGAGCCATCAGCACGGCCCCCGATGGCACTGAGCTCGAGACCCTTGTCGAGCACTACTCGGCGCTCGGCCTGAGCACCGGCCTCGTCACAACGACCTACATGACCCACGCCACCCCGGCCGCGTTCGGCGCGCACAACCCCAGTCGAAATCAGACCGCCGACATCGCTTCCGACTACCTCACACAAACACGGCCGGACGTGTTGCTCGGCGGCGGCGCCAACGGGCTCTCCGTCGCGTCGGCCCAGGGCGCCGGCTACGAGGTCGTCACCACCGCGGCCGAAATGGCGTCCGTTGATACCGAGGCCGCCGGCCTGAAGCTCTCCGGGCAGTTCGGCACAACGAATCTTCCCTACGAGCTCGACGGCCTCGGCTCGCTCCCGCACCTGTCAGAAATGACGCAGACGGCGCTCGACGTGCTGGACAACAATGCAAACGGGTTCTTCCTCATGGTCGAAGGCGGCCGGATCGATCACGCCTGTCACGGCAATGACTTGGAACGAGCGGTGCGCGAGACAATCGAGTTTTCCAACAGCGTGCAGGTTGTTCTCAACTGGGCGGCGACTCATCCCGACACGCTTATCATCGTCACCGCCGACCACGAGACCGGCGGACTCGCCGTCACGGGCCACGACGGAATCGCCGGGCACCTGCCCGTCGTCACCTGGTCGACGGGCGGCCACACGGCGGCGAACGTGCCCATCTATGCGTGGGGCGTGGGCGCTGACCGTATACTGCCGCTGATGGACAACACCGGCATCTACACCGCGGCGCTCTTTGATGTGACGTCGATCCCCGAATCCGCCGGCATCGGGCTTGTAGCCATTGCGGCGCTCGCGCTCGGCCGGCGGAGCGGTTCCGGGCTTTGAAGGCGCGGGCTTCGTTGAACGCGGATCGGTGCCTGGCGTTGTCCCTCCTCGCGCACCTATCGCACATGTGTATGCTGTTTTGGCTCAGGTGAACCACCATAGTGTGGTTGGATAACCATAGTGGCGCACCGCACCCGTACCGTACGTGCGTCGATTTTTCGTTTGACTGTGACGTGTCCGAGGACATATCCTCTTCTAGTCAGGTCTTGTGTCTTGGCAGGGGATTACGGAGGGTGGGACCCATGTGTATCAGGATGCCGAATCGTCTGGCCGCTTTGCTGATGTTGTCGCTTCTGGCGGCGTCGTGTACGCAGGTGCCCATCACGGGCCGGTCGCATCTCACGCTGATGGACTCGGCCGAGCTGAACGCGATGAGCGTCACGGAGTACCAGAACTTCCTGAAGGAAAACAAGTTGAGCGGAGACGCGGCGCAGGTCGAGCGCGTCCGTCGTGTCGGCGGCCGGATTCAGAAGGCCGTCGAGGAGTATTTCACGAGCCAGGGGGCGGAGAAACAACTCGCCGGGTACCAATGGGAGTTCAACCTCGTCGAGTCGGACGAGGTGAACGCGTGGTGCATGCCCGGCGGCAAGGTTGTCGTCTACACCGGCCTCCTGCCGGTGGCGCAGGACGACGCGGGGCTCGCGGTCGTCATGGGGCACGAGATCGCGCACGCCGTCGCCGAGCATGCGAACGAGCGAATGAGCCAGAGCATGTTCGTCGAGTTCGGGATGAGCGCGCTCGACGATGCCATGGCCCAGCAGCCGGAGGCGACACGGGACCTGTTCAAGGAGGCCGCCGGGCTCGGAGCGTCCGTCGGCGTCCTGCTCCCGTACAGCCGACTGCACGAATCCGAGGCCGACCGCCTGGGCCTTGTCTTCATGGCGCTCGCCGGATACGACCCGCACGCCGCGATCGGGTTCTGGCAGAGGATGTCGGCCATGGACAAAGGCCCCAAGCCGCTCGAGCTTCTGAGTACGCATCCCGCCGACGAGAGGCGGATAAGCAACATCCGGAACCTCATCGACCAGGAAGCGATGAAATACTACAAGCCGGCGGGCGGCGGGGGCTGAACGGCCGCCCGGTACGGCGCTTGCGAAAGGTGGCCCCTTGCAAACGGGGCGCCCAGCCCTATAATACGACCGCCAAACACAAGTTATCCGCGGATTGGAGGGTTACAGTGTCAGACTACACGGAAGGCAAGCCCGAGGAACAGCCCGTCGAGGGCGAGGCCGACGAGCAGGAACAGCCGCAGGAAGAGGTGCAGGGGACCCCGGAAGAGCCCGCCGCCGACGAAAAGGCGGCCGAGGAGCCGGTCGGCCCGGAGCCGACGCTCGAACCTGAGCCCATCGAGGCCGCGGTTTCGGAGGAGCCGGTGCCGGAGCAGGAGCCGGAGCAGGAGGCGATTGTGGCAGAGCCGGAGCCAGAACCGGAGCCAGAGGCCCCGAAACCTCCGCCGACGCCCAAGCCCGCACCCGCGCCCAAGCCCGAGCCGGAGCCGGCCGAAGGATCGGTCGGAACCGTCGAGCTTATCGGCAACGCCATAATCGCGCAGTCCGGCGGCCCGACGAACGTGATAAACCAGAGTCTCGTCGGCGCCATCAAGGAGATGGCGCGGTCGAGGGAGATCAAGGGCATCTACGGCGCTCTGCACGGCCTCAAGGGAATGCTCGCCGAAGATTTCGTCGACCTCCGCGCCGAGAACCCCCGCTCGCTCGACAAGCTCGCAAAGACGCCGTCCGCCGCGCTCGGCTCCGTCCGGATGAAGCCGACGCGCGAGGACTGCCACAAACTCTTCGACATCTGCAAGAAGCGAGACGTCAGGTATTTCTTCTACATCGGCGGGAACGACTCGGCCGAGACCGCGCACATCATCGCGACCGAGGCCGCGGACGCGAACTACGACATGCGCGTCTACCACATCCCCAAGACCATCGACAACGACCTCCGCGAGACCGACCACTGTCCGGGCTACGGCTCGGCCGCGCGGTTCGTCGCGCTTGCCCTGATGGGCGACCAGCTCGACAACCGCTCCATCCCGGGTGTCAAGATCGACGTCGTCATGGGCCGGCACGCCGGCTTCCTTACCGCGGCGTCCGCGCTCGGCCAGCAGAGGAGCGACGACGGCCCGCACCTCGTCTACCTGCCCGAACGCACGTTCTACCTCGCCAGGTTCGCCGAAGACGTGAAGAGAGTGCACGACGAGCTGGGCCGCTGTGTCGTCGCAGTCTCCGAAGGCATCCAGGACGACCAGGGCGACCCCATCTACAAGAGCGGCGAGACGGATTCGCACGGGAACGTCCAGCTTTCCGGGACCGGCGCTCTTGGCGACTACCTCGCACGTTACATCAAGGAAGAACTCGGCCCCAAGCTTCGCGTCCGGGCCGACACGTTCGGTTATCTGCAGCGCTGTTTCCCAGAGGTCGTGTCCAAGGTCGACGCCGAGGAGGCGGCCCTGGTCGGCCGCAAGGCCGTGCAGTGCGCCGTGATGGACGAGCACCCGAGCGGGTCCATCGTCATCAAGCGCACCGGCACCACGAAGACCTACGCCGCCAGCTACGAGTGGACGGCGCTGGAGAACGTGGCGCGCGACACGCGCAGCATGCCGGACGACTTCATCAACGCCGAGAGCAACGGCGTCACCGAGGCCTTCCGCGAGTACGCTCTGCCGCTCGTCGGCAAACTGCCGCGGTACGGCTGGCTCAAGGGCAAGAAAGTTTAGATTGGCCAAGAAGTCCCTCGTCATAGTCGAGTCGCCCACCAAGGCGAAGACGATACAGAAATACCTCGGCCCGGGGTACGCGGTATGCGCGTCAAAGGGCCACGTCCGCGACCTGCCCCCCAGCAAGCTCGGTGTCGATATCGAGAACGGGTTCGAGCCGACTTACGAGAACCTGCGCGGCAGCGCGGCCGCGCTCAAGCAGATCCGGAGCGCGGTGAAGGGTGTCGACGCGATCTACCTCGCGCCCGACCCCGACCGCGAGGGCGAGGCCATCGCCTGGCACGTCGCCGAGGCGTGCAAACTCCCCAAGACAAAAACCTATCGAGTCACGTTCCACGAGATCACCAAGCGAGCGATCAAGGATGCGTTCCAGCGGCCGGGCAAGATCGACATGGCCAAGGTCAACGCACAGCAGGCGCGGCGCATCCTCGACCGCATCGTCGGGTACCAGCTCAGCCCGCTCCTCTGGAAGAAGGTGGCGAAGGGGCTGAGCGCCGGGCGCGTCCAGTCCGTCGCAGTGCGGCTCATAGTCGAGCGCGAGAAGGAAATCCGCGCGTTCAACCCCGAGGAATTCTGGCGCATCGTTGCGAAGCTCGCGCCCGCCGGCGCGGGCGAGCCGGCTCAGTTCGACGCCGAACTGATGGAATGGAAGGGCGCGGAGTTCCGGCCGTCGACGGGCGACGAGGCCGGGCCCATCGCCGAGACGCTGAGCGCGGCGCAGTACGTGGTCGGCTCAGTCCAGTGCAAGGAGCAGAAATCCGCGCCGCCGCCGCCCTTCAGCACGAGTCTCCTCCAGCAACGAGCGTCCAGCGTGCTGAGGTTCTCGACCAAGCGGACGATGCGCGTGGCGCAGCAACTCTACGAGGGCATCGACGTCGGCGACGAGGGCTCCGTCGGGCTCATCACCTATATGCGGACCGACTCGTTCCACGTGGCGAACGATGCGGTCGCCGAGTGCCGGGAGTTCGTCGAGCAGACCTTCGGAGCGGAGTACCTTCACGGCAAGGACCGCGTCTACAAGTCGCGCAAGGGGGCGCAGGAGGCGCACGAGGCCGTCCGCCCGACGCTGGCCGCGCGCACGCCCGAGCTGATTCGCCAGCACCTCACGACGGACCAGTACAAACTCTACGAGCTGATATGGCGGCGGTTCGTCGCGACGCAGATGAAGGACGCCGTGTACGATGCGACGACCGTCGAGGTCCGCGCCGCCGACGGCGTCTTCCGCGCCAAGGGGCGCGTCTGCAGGTTCGACGGCCACACCAAGGTGTCCGGCGCTCCGGACGAACAAGACCTCCAGCCCCTGCCGCCGCTCGAGGTCGGCGCGAAGCTCGACCTGCTCGAGCTCAACCCGTCACAGCACTTCACGAAGCCGCCCGCGAGGTACACCGAGGCGTCGCTCATCCGGACGCTCGAACGCGAGGGCATCGGCCGACCCAGCACCTACTCGCCCATCATCTCGACCATCCAGGACCGCGGATACGTCAAGCAGGAGAAACGCGCGTTCGTCGCGACCGACCTCGGCATGGTCGTGACCGATCTGCTCGTGGACAGCTTCCCCCGCATAATGGACGTCAGTTTTACTTCGGGCATGGAGGAGAAGCTCGACAAGATCGAGGAGGAGGGCGCCGAGTGGGTCGCGGTGCTCGACGAGTTTTACAAACTGTTCAAGGCCAACCTCGACAAGGCCGCGGAAGGCATGAAGAGCGTCAAGGGCGCCGAGGTCGAGGGTGAGGTCTGCCCGGAATGCGGCCAGCCGCTTCTCGAACGCTGGAGCAAGTTCGGCAAGTTCCTCGGCTGTTCCGGCTACCCCAAGTGCAAGTACATCAAGCCGGGGGAGGGCGGCGCGGACGGAGAAGAGCCGACCGCGACCGATCTCGTCTGCGACAAGTGCGGCAAGCCGATGGTCGTCAAGACCGGCCGGCGCGGACGGTTCTTCGCCTGCTCGGGCTATCCGGAGTGCAAGAACACCAAGAGCGTCGGTGCCGACGGCAAGCCCGTCGCGCCGCCCGAGCCGACGGACGAGAAATGCGACAAGTGCGGAGCGCCGATGGTCATCCGTACGGGCGCGCGCGGCCGGTTTGTGGCCTGCTCGGCATTCCCGAAATGCCGCAACACAAAGCCCCTGCCGACCGGCGTCAAGTGCCAGAAGGAAGGATGCGACGGCGAACTCATCTACCGACGCGGCCGCGGCCGCCGCAAGGGCTTCTACGCATGCACCAAGTATCCCGACTGTGACTACACCGCGAGCGAATTGCCCAAGCCGGAGGAAGGGTCATAGGCCGCTGTGCGCTCGGACAGGAGGCGCGAAATGGGAGTGAACGCAGACGTCAGAATCGTCGGAATCTACGGCAGCCCGCGGGTGGGCGGAAACACAGACACGCTTCTTGACGCGGCCCTGAACGGGGCGGAGGAGGCCGGGGCCGCCGTCCAGCGCATCCATCTCCGGGACCTGAGTTTCGTGCCGTGCCAGAACTGCGGCGCCTGCTCGAAAACCGCTCACTGCCGCATCAAGGACGACATGGCCGTCGTCTATGAGGCGCTCGACAACTCCGACGTTATCGTCCTCGCCGCCCCGATATATTTCTGTTCCCTCTCGGCCCAGGCCAAGGCCATGATCGACCGTTGTCAGCCGTACTGGGCGCGGAAGTACGTCCTCAAGCAGGAGCCGCCCCGAAGCGGCCGGAAGGGCGGGTTCGTCTGTTGCTGTGGGTTCAAGGACGACCGTTTCCTCGCGTGCACGGAAGAGATAGTCAAGAGCTGGTATTACATAATGGGCGTGGACTATCGGGGGTGTTGCTTCGTTCCGGGCCTCGACGCGCGGAACGACGCCGCCAACAATCACGATGCAACGGCGAGTGCCCTCGAATACGGGAAAGGGCTGGGGGAAGAGGCGGTGGGGCGCTGAGCCGACCGCGGGGCGAGTTCCGCGATTTAGTTCGAACGCGACATGTCACGAACGATCCGCTGAGCCCGAGTATTCTCCAGCTCCATCGTACCGACCCAGGGGCGGTCGAGTCGATATCGGGCGCGTGCCTTTCGGATCGCCTTCCTGAACCTGCTCTGGACGTTCTTTTGCATAAGCGGCTTCCCTCGGGTAGATTCGTCGGTATTGTTATCGGAAGTTGCGGCGGGAGGTTAGCCGGTTCGGGGTGAATTCTTTGCCAGGGCAGACGTATCCGCGGTAGGGTTTCGTGTCGTAGACGATTCACCGGCCCCCGTGCCTAGCGACGTGGCGAGCTCCGGAGAAGTGTCCGTGTGTCCGGACATACGGACACTTCTCGTTGACGCTATGCTGTGACTGTTCCAGCAGCGCCGGTGAATTACGAAGACACAATGCTTATCTCAATGTCTGCCGGGCCTGCCCGCCAGACGAACGGCGGGCAAACTTCGCAGGCACTGAAAGCGGTGTCGTGCCGCCGCACTCCACACCGAATGCAGCGTCGCGGAAAGAGGCGCGAGCCAGTTGCTTGACGGCGACACATGGGCTAAAATGCTTGCCAGCAAGAAGGAACGGTCGACGTGACCGGAAATAGGTATGCTGTCCCCAGAATACAGGGATAGGGATTGTCAGGGACGCCGCTGCAAACGGAAATAGATATGCTGTCCCCGGAATATAATTAATATGAAGGCGGATGGAGTGTTTGGTGGGGACAGCGGAAGAACAGCAGATTTTGAAGGGGCAACAGATGAAGAACTGTCTGCACTGGCTGGGGTTGGTCTTTCTGGCCTGCTCGGTCTCGACAAGCTGCGTTGGTGGGCCTGTGCGGACGATGACGGTACACGAGGCCGCCGAGGCGGGCGATATCGAGCAATTGCACCTTCACATTGCGGATCGCGCAGACCTCGACGCGCGTAATGCCGACGGCCGTACCGCCCTGCTCGTCGCAACTGTCGCTAGGCAGCCGAAGGTTGTGGAGCTGCTGGCCTTGAGGGGAGCGGACATCCACGCGACAGAGGCCAAAATCGGCTGGACTGTCCTTCACAACGAAGTGCTCCGGGGTCACATAGAAACAGCGCGGTTGCTGATCGCAAAAGGCGCCGACGTGAACGCACTGGACAACGGGCATCGCGCTCCCATCATCTGGGCGGCCGGTGGCGGACAACTGCCCGCCGTAGAATTGTTGCTGGACAGCGGAGCGGACATCAAAACAAGAACGGCAATGGGCTGGACGCCCCTTCACGTTGCCGCAGCGATCGCGTATGGCGAAATGATTGCTTTGATGCTCGAGCGCGGGGCCGAGGTCGATGCGTGCGATGCGAACGGCGAAACGCCTCTGCACTACTCGGCCAGCAAGGGACATGTGGCGGGTGCGCAGTTGCTGATACAACACGGCGCCTACGTGAACACGAAGGACAGCAACGGCCGGACTCCGCTGCACTATGCCAGGGCGAACGGCCACGCCGCGGTCGTCGAACTGCTCGAAAAACACTGTGGTAAGGAATAAAGCTCTGCTTTGGGCGCCTGCTGGGCTCCCAGGGATATTTCGCTTTGGGGCCTGACGGCAGTCGTGCAGAAGGTAGGGGGCGGCGGAGTAAAAGTGCAGCGCCCATTCCCGTCGCCGGTGCCCGACGAATTACCGACACTCATCCGCGAGCCGCTTAACGACAGTAATTGAAGGAAGCACCCTTTAGTTACATGATAGAATAGCTACGGTCGACTTGGTGTCAAATCAAAAGTCAGCCCTTCGGACCGCGAACATGTGTTCGGACCACACGCCCCCCGGTATTCCGGGGACAGCATATCTATTTCCGCCTGCGGTGTGGCCTGCGTCCTGGCTTCTGCCTGTGGAGGACGCGGCGAAGGGCTTTCTCGAGCCGCGACACGAACCGCGCCCCGCGTAGCGGCCGGCCGGTCCGCTCGTGGCGCCGCAAGGGTTCCGCGTCGTCGCGCTGGGACGGCTCGCCCGGCCATCTGGTCGCGCCGGTCTCTGCCCGCAAGCATTTTACCCCATGTTCCGAGGCCGGGCAAGTCCGCCACACGGACGGCGGGTAAGCTCCGCGGGGGATGAAGGCGA
>Ga0180435_10003275_pt1 | contig 16309 bp, 14 predicted proteins | sample SS_ome_3_FD_132467 | JGI IMG/M metagenome (GOLD analysis project Ga0180435, IMG submission 132467) | Hypersaline lake sediment archaeal communities from the Salton Sea, California, USA - SS_3_S_1 metaG | ecosystem: Environmental > Aquatic > Non-marine Saline and Alkaline > Hypersaline >...
AGACGATGGCAACGGCGAAACAGACGGGCATCCAGACGGTATTTGACGGCATCGACGTGGCGTTCGACGTGACGCTCGATGACTGGCGCGGCCAGCGGATGACGGTGCGGGGCCTGAAGATTCACATCCCTCCGGCTCGCGCAGACAAAATCGATGCAATCGATCTGGCGGCGGCGCGCGAGAAAGCCATCGCGTGCGCAAACGACCGCTACGGGCAGGCGGGGGCGACGCGGGAGCGGGCGATGCTCGTCGAGCAAATCAAGACGCTGCAGGCACAGGTCGACCAAATCGACGCGGAGCGCGCCGTCGTGGCCGACGAGGGGAGGCTCTGATGGCGACGAACACCTTCACACAAGTGAGCGGCAACGCCTGGGAAACCGCGGCAAATTGGAGCCTCGGGCGGGTGCCCGACGCCACGGACGCCGTGGTCATTCAGGATGATTGCGAGGTGTCGACCGACTATTCGGCCTTCACCATCCCCAGCATTTCCGTGGGCGTGTTAGGCGGGTCCACAGCGGTGCTTGCGATGCTCGACGGGGCACACCTGGTCTGCACCTCGTGCTCGTTGCAGACCTGGCCGTTTGCTACGCCCACCTATTCGACGATTGAGTTTCGACCGGCCAATTCCGCCGACAGCGTGATCCTCGATGCAGCCACGCTGAGCTTCGAGGCATCGAAAATCATCACAACGCAACCCGGCGGAGCCACCCTGAAAACGGACAACAACCTCGTCGCAACCAACACGTATCAGCATACGACGCTCCAGCTACTTGGGACATCGACGGCCCACGCGAAGATTGAGTTTGGGGTGGCAAAAAGCATCACATGGAGCCGCAGCGCGTCGGCCGAATGTTTTTACGCGGAGCTCAAGCTGGAGTATTGCGACATCAGCAACTGCGCCGCGTATGGCATCGTGCTGACCGAAGCCAGCGTGTGGATCGAGAATTGTAAATTTACGGGAGCGGGGGGCATCCGGCTCGACTATTGCTATCAAGAGCACATCCACATCCGCAATTGCGAGTTTGATTGCAGCGGCTCCGTTGGCGTCAGGGTGGTAGCGTCCAACGTGCGGTTTGACAGTTGTTGGATCCACGACACAAGCGGCGACCAGGTGTTGTTTGTCGGGCTACAGGCCACCAGTGGATCGCACGTCTATTGGCACGGCGGAGGCATCGGTGTTGATCCCAGTGGCACGAACACGGCCGTGTCATACGGGCTCGATTTGTCGCTGGGCACGCGTGTGATTACTATTGCTACGGATACGAGCCAGTGCACGACCAAGCTGCTATCTACCGGGGGCGCCACATGGATCGAGAAGGGTCAGACAACACACGACACGCCGTTTACCAAGTTCACAGCGGACGTGGATCAATATGCCGTTTACACCGAATGGTCCAGTCCGCTGATTCTGGGCAGCGATAGCGGCGGCGTGCAGGGCGAAACGGTGTTGCATTGCGACGACCGCAATGCCTCCAGCACCTACGGATCGGAGCCGGGCGTGCCGTTTGTGTTTCCCGCGACAGACGGTGATGTTGTCACCGTCGTGGCAACGGTCAAAAATGCGACGCTGACGGCTCTGCTCGGAGGCGTAACATTGGAGGTGGGGATCACCGGGGCCTGGGGCACCATTGCAACGGACACGACGGACACGTTGACGCTGACGAACGAAGAGACCTTATCGGCGGAGTTCACGCTCGATGATGACCGGATCACCACGGGCGACATTGTGACGGTGCACGGGCGCGTGTACTGCGCGGCGGACGCTCCGATTTACGTCACGTTCGAATCGACGGATGTCAACACGAGCACGGAGCAAATCACGGTGGCGGGTCACGGCTTGACCAGCGGCGATATGGTGAATTTCACCACGACGGCGACCTTGCCTGCTCCGCTTGCCGCAGCCACGGATTATTACGTCAATGCGGTGGACGCGAATACCGTGACGGTGCATTCGAGTCAAGCGGACGGCATCTCCGGTGACAACCCGATCGACCTGACAAGTGCAGGGAGTAGCCCTCCCGAGTCTCATACGATCCGCGCACAGGGCCGCGTGACCGTCAAGGATATTGCGATCACCGGCAGCAGCGTGGACGGCGGGGATACGGACTGGTGGCGCAAGTCGGCCCCTGCGGTGGGGCCGGTGTTCCCGCTGTTCCAGACGGCGACGGGCGGCGGCGGTAGTGTGATTGGCGGAGTAATCGTCAAAGGATAAAGCGATGGGATGCCCAAGCGAAGTAACTATCGGTGATAACCTCACCTTCAGCATCACGACACACGACCCCGATACCGGCGTCCTGACCGACGCGGACTCCGCACCATCCTATCGCGTCTACGAGGACGAAACGGGCGCCGCCATCCTGACCGGCAGTATGGCGAAGCTGGACGACTCGAACACCACGGGCTTCTATACCGAGCAACTGGCCTGCACGTCCGGCAACGGGTTCGAGAGCGGCAAGACGTATACCATCTACATCGAGGCCACCGTGGATAGCGACCAAGGCGGTATCTCGTTTGGGTTCCGGGCGCTTGAGCAGGACGCCGATAGCGTGAAGGCTGCGGTAGACGCGCTCAACGACCCCACGGCCGCGAGCGTGGCCGATGCGGTGCTCGACGAGCTGCTCAGCGGGCACACCACGCCGGGGAGTGTGGGCGTGGCCCTAACGAACGCGGGGCCGGGCACTGGCAACATTACCCACACCATCACGGTGAACGACGGGGACGGCAATCCCATCTCCGGCGTGGAAATCCTCGTCTCGACGGACGCGGCGAAGGCGTCCATCATCCGCAGCGAGAACACCGACGACAACGGGCAGGCGGTATTCTATCTCGACGCGGGCACATACTACACATGGAAGACGCGCGCCGGTTACAACTTCACCAACCCCGAAACCATAACCGTAGCGTGAGGTTATTATGAGCACCAGCACATCCACCGGCACGGCTATCAGCGGCACCGGCTCCGCATCCAGCAACGGGTTCTCCACGCTGGGCGCCTACCTCGAACGCTGGCGCCCACGGTTCGGCACCCGCACGGGCAACCGCGACAGCGAGATCGTAGAGATCATCAACGAGGGCGTGGCCGACATCGCCCGTCAGCTGCCGGACAACAAGCTCATCTACGGCGTCTCGGTGTCCGTCGTATCGGGCACGGCCACCTACTTCATTGACGACGCCACATACCGATGCAAGCGCATCATTGACGGCACATTCAAGGTGACGGACAGCAGCAGCAACGACACGATGCTGTTGTATATCCCCCACCACGGGTGGGAGCCGTTCAAGGTTTCAGACAACGGAGGTGCAAGTCCTTGCACGTATTTCACGGTTCTTCGGAGGGGTTCGGGCGACCTCACGCGCATCGAATTGTACGATACCCCGGCGGCAAGCTACACATTGAGCGGGGAGTTCATCTACCGGCCCGGCAACTTGAGCGTGGGGCAGGATTCGAGCGCCATTCCGCTGCCGGAGGAGTGCGAGTCTGCCCTCAATGCCTGGCTGCGGTGGAAGGCGTCGGAGGATATGGGGCGCGCGGTGACGGAGATACAGACGCGGGCATCTGAGTATATGCGCGTGCGCGAGGAGTTCGCCCACGACGAGAGCAAGACGAACGTGAGCACTTGGGGCACCATCGAACCCGATCAGAGCCGCTACCTGAACAGCACCAACGACTACACGGACTTGTGATATGGCTGTACACGAACGCAACTTCCCGCTGAGCGGCGGCGTCTACGACGGGCTGCCCCCGAATAAGGTGCCGGACAACGCGGTATCGTGGGCGCGGCAGGCCGACTTCGGCTATCCGCTGGAACTGCGCAAGTCGCTCGGTATGACGCGGCACGTCACCGACGCCAGCGGCAGCTTCATCGCGGGCACGAACGACCGTGTACGCAACATCTTCGACTACCAGGAGGCGGGCACCAACTACCTGCTGTGCATCAAGGGCGACGGTGCAACGTATGACAAGATATGGGACATCAGCAGCGGTGCCACGGCCATCCTCCAGATCACGCGGCCCAGCGGCACCGACGAGCTGACCAACCAGCCGTTGCCCGTGGCGATATGGGACGACGAAATCTTCGTGGTGAACGGCAAGAACCCCGCCGACCAGGCGGGCAGCTACGCCTACGGTATCGACGTTTATAGGTCTGGCGGGGCGTGGACGACCTCGACGATAGGCATAGTCTACAGTTCCGCCACAACGGCTCCTACGGCCTCTGCAATCACGTCAGGCCCGTTGGTAGACCGCAGCACCTACGGATACCGCATACTCGGTTACGACGCAACCAGGGGGCAATACGGGGCACTCACGGGCACGTCGGGCGAAGCGATGGAGGTGTGGGTAGAGGTGCCGGCCGACCAGGAGGGTTGCGTCCTTACGCTGAACACGACGGCAACGAACCTCGGCACCGAGCAGGCCCGTATCTACCGCACGACCCGCAACGGGGCGGACTTCTACTACGAAGGCAATCTAACCGGTGCGTCGGCTGCGTTTACGTCCACAATGACCGACGAGCAACTGGTAGTGCAGGACGCCTACCGGGAGGGCGGCCCGCCGCCGGACACGTTCTATCTGATTGCACGGCACAACGAAAGGTTGTGTGGCATCGGCACGACGAACCCGGAGCGGTTGTATTTCAGTCAGGCATCGAAGCCGCATGAGTGGGCGCCGGGAGATTACCGGGAGCTTCCGCCGCTGGGCAAGCCCGTCGGCCTGGCAAGCCGTGGGCACCTTGTCCATATTCATTACGACACCGGCTTGATTGTCACGATCAACGGCCAGGACGTGAAATCGGGGAAGGTGGCTACGGACTGTAAAGAGGTCTATGGCAGCGTGAACAACGCTTCGATAGCGGAGGCGACGTTCCGCAGCTATTTTGTGGGGAACGACGGGGTGATGCAGTTCACGGGCCAGGCGTGCCCGACCAAGATTTCGTTCGCCATAGACGGGACGTGGGAGGGTCTGACATCAGCCAGTCTAAGTCAAGCCACGGGGGTCATTTATGACCGTCCGCGCGGGCGGGAATACTGGGCGCTCCTGCCTGCTGATAATCTTCTTGTCAAGGTTCCCGTAGAAGGCGCCCAACCTGGAACTCTGCTGTCCGTGGACAACTGCCACGGCACGGCACTGGGTCGGCAACGCACGGGCGGCACGACCAAGATATACCTCGGCACCGACGAGGGCGCGGTGTTCCAGATGGACACCACGGGCGCCTACGGCACGGCGGCCCAACTGCTGGACACGACGGTAATTAGCGCGACGAGCGGGGTCATCAACGTGGCGGCGTCCGACGCCATGACCACTAACTATGGCTACCTTGGTATGCCGATCACTATAGCCAATGGCGGGCAGGCCGGCGAGACCGTGTGGGTTACTGGACAAACCACTGTTTCACAAGTCCGTCGGTTCACCCACACCCCCGCGCTCACCACGGCCCCGGCGGCGGGCGACCGCATTCTCATCGGTGCCCTGCCGTTCACCGTCTATACGAAGTGGTGGGATATGGACAGGCCCAGCCAGACGAAGCGGTGGGTGGGCTGCAAGGTGAACACCAAGCAGGACACCAACAGCAGCAACCGCAGCCCCTTGCTTCGCGTCTACGCCGTGGCTCAGGACTATATCCCCGACGATCCACGGGGCGACGATCTGGCCTGGGAGTATGTGGGAGCCGTGGACTGCGAGCGCCCGGAGGCTGAGTGGATGCACGTCGGCAACCTGTTCGGGGCATACTTTGCGCTCAAGCTGATTACCTACGACTACCAGGTGGTGCGGACATTGCAAAGCGTCGATCTCCGCTACGAGTACATGCGGAAAGGGCCGCTATTATGAACCAGCCACGGGACGAGATGGAAGTGGGCGTCGAGGCGGATTTCGAGCGCGATATGGTCATAATCTCGTTTGGCGGGCGGCCTTATGCGATTGACGCCTATGCGTCCGTAGCCCTGTCAAGGATGCTGTTGGAGAAATACGAACTCATACAGTTGACACATCGTTTACTCGAACGCGACCAGTTACGAGATTACGATGTGGATTGGGACGACACCATAGAATGAAACCACAAGCGATATTGCCACCGTGTGTTGACCCCGCCGAGTTGAGCGAGCGCGGCGTGGACAGCATCATCGAGTGGATCAACGACGTGCTGATCCCCGTCATCAACGACTATGGTACTATCCTGTCGGGCAACGTAGATAAAGAGAATCTTGCTAAGGATGCCGTTGGTAAAGAGCAGTTGATTATCAAGGAAGTCGAGCGGGTGATCCGCGAGGTGCGTATCCACCCCGACAACCTCGACGTGGACTTGGACGACTACTCGCAGACGAGCCACGGGCATACGCACGACGACCTGAACGGGCTGACGGCGGCCGACCACTTCTTCCCGCTTCAAGGCGATGCTCATAACTGGGTGTATTTCGCCGCCGAGCCGTCCTACGGGCAGGCGTGGAACGTGTATCACGGGTTAGCGCACGTGTATGATCAGAACGCCGCCACACACACGGCGGGCGCGCACGCATCGGGTGCCACGGATTCCGGCGTGCGGCTTATAATAGACTCGAAGGGGCACGTTATCGATTTTCTGAGCGGTGCCTGATGAACCAGCTTATCCACATCTTCGAGCTGGAGGGCGTTGACCGGGTGGCCTGCGGCCACATCCCGCCGGAGTTCTCGGCCCAATGCCAGCCGGGCACGGTGAAGATACTTGCGGTGACGGCCCACCGCCCGGTGCTGCACGGTGCGGCGATAGGCAGGACGGGCGCGGTAATCATTCGATACGCGCACAAGGACAGTATCAAGTTCACAGTGGCGGTATGCGGACTGCCAAAGGAGTAACCAGATATGCCAAACTTTTTCGCAAGCGGCGGGATGCCGTTTGACAGAGGCTCCACCTACGGCAAGCGCACCACCGTCTTCACTCCCGGCTCGCTTGGCGGCAGCGGCCAACAGCAGGCGCTCCCGTTCCTGCAAGCGTTCGGCAACGCGCCCATCGAGGGCATGACGCCCGCACAGCGGGCGCTCCAGAACTTCCAGTCCATCACCGGCGGCCCCGGCAGCCCGTGGGGCACGGCGCAGCAGATGCTCACGCCGCAAGACCCCAAGATGGGGTGGAACGAGTGGCGCAAGTCGGGGATGGGCGATGACGACGCCTACCGACAATACCGGCGTGACTGGCAGCAGGAGAACCAGCAGAGGGCGAGTTATGATCCAACGCGCACGCTCCAGGAAGCACAGGCATGGGCCGCTATCCAGGCGGCACAGAACCCCCTTCTGGCACAGCAAGCCGACCCCGTGCGGCAGGCGACAGAGGAAGGCATCCTCGACCAATTGCAGAAACCGCCGACGTACTTGCAGGAGCAGGCACGGGCGGCAGAGACGGCTGCCATGCGACAACTGGAGGACGACCGAGCCGCAGGCCGCGTGAGCGACTTGGAATACCGTGACCGACGCCGCCAGATAGGCGACCAGAGCCGCCGCAACATCAGCCAGTTGACCCAGGCGGGCCGTCAGCAAGCCCTGAACCTTGCCAGCAACTTCAACGCACAGCAGGCCGCCATCCGGCAGCAGGGCGTCAACGGCCTTCTCAGCGTGCTACAGAGCATCGTGCGCGGCGAGGACGACGGCGGTTTTTCCACGTTCGCTGCGGGCCTTGGCGAGTTAGGCGCCCTTCGCGGCGGGACGGCGGGCGGTGCCGACATCGGGCTGAACGTGTTTGACCGTTCGTCGGGCACAGCGCAACAGTATACCGGCGGACGCAGCACCAGCACCCGGCGCATCGGAAGCATAGCCGGGCTTGGCGCATATGCCGCGCGCCGTGTCGGCGGCTCCCCATTCTAAGAGGTGACACATGCCAATCCAGATAGGCAGCCCCGGCGGTGGCGCGGGCGCCCAGTGGGCGCAGCGGGCGACCGGCATCAACGCGGGCATCCGCCGCTATAAGAGCCAGCTTGCCAACCAGTTACAGCAGGCCAAACAAGCGGCCGAGCAGGCACAATGGCAAGCGCGGTTCGACGCCAAGCAGAAGCAGCAGATGGCGCTATTGCAGGGCCGTATCGACAAGTCGCTCAAGCAATACGAGTTCGAGGCGCGCATCAACGAGGCCGAAGCTGAAGCGAAGCTGCGCCGCCAGACCGAGGAGATGGTTCAGGAGGCGACGACCGAGCGCACCAAGCTGACGCAGGCCGGCCAGACCCAGCGCAAGACGATGGAGTTGGAGGCGGAAGAAGAACAAGCCCTCCGCGACGAATTGCTTGAATGGGACGAGCGCATCACCGAGGAACTGGACACTGAATACGAACGCGAGCGCCAGGCGCGGCTGGATGAGCAGGCCCGGACAGCCGCAGCCGCCGAGGAAACACGTGCTCTCACGAAAGAGAAGCGCGAAGGCTGGGAGTTCGATGTCGAGCGCCGGGAGCAGTTGCGTAAGGAGCGAGAGGCCCAAACGGCGAAGCTCATGGGGCCGGGTCGCGCCAAGGCCGAACTTCGGATGACCACACAGTTCATCAAAGAGACGCCGGACACTTTGTTCACGCCGAAGTATGAGAAGGGCGAAGTGTCGAACTGGGAGTTGGACACGGACGAACTGGACAAGATTCGCAAGAAGTTTCGCTCCTACCCCGGCCTCAGCGACGCGGACATCATCGAGATGGAAAAGCAACTCCTCGAAGCCATCAAGGACGCCAAGTCGAAGCTTCAGGTCTATCGCCTTGTTGACGGTGAATGGAAATACGTGCCGCTGAACTCTACCAGTAAATAGCGGGGAGACACATGCCCGCACTAACTCCCGAACAGGTACAAGCCCTTCTACGGGCCGGTGCGTCCGCTGCGGGCGGCGCGGCTGGCGGTCTATTGCCCTCGCGTTACCAGCCGCCGGAGCCAAACCTGCGCGGCGATTTGTCCAGCGTGGACCCCCAGGCGATACTGAGCCAGACGCTTGCCCGTAACGAGGCGGTTGCGCGCACCGAACTGGAGCAGCAGTTCCTTACGCCGGGGGCGCCGGACGACATCACCGACCCCAACATCCCCACCGAGATGGGCGGCTACGGCCCCGCCCTGAACCCGCGCCTGCCGCTGCCGCTAGGCATTGGCACCATCCTTGAGGGTTGGTGGAACCGGTTGAGTGGCGGGGGCGAACCGGACGAACGGGGCGAACGCACATTCAACGTCAAACAGATGGGCAAGGCGGTCGAGGCGGGCGCATTGGAGCAGGCCCGCTCCCTGCACGGCTTCGCTGGACGTATACAGCGACTGCTCGACCCGGAGAACAGTCTTACCGTCGAGCAGGCGATGCATGAGAACCGCAGTGCCCTGGCTATGCGGTATCCCGAAGCCTACGACCGATACCGAACCGCCGCCTTCGGTGATGCAAAACTCCACCCAGAATCCAAGCTGTTTCCACACTTGCGCGAGGAGCTTGTTGGCCAGTTAGAGGGGGAGTTCAAGCCAACGCTCGCTTATGGCCGGGCTGACCTTGAAGAAGACATGCGGGCGGGCTTCGCCCTTGAGATAGCCAACTTCGCGAACGAATGGCGCGACTTCAACCTTGAGACGGTATTCAAGAACCTGTGCACCGACCCCCAGTGTGAGGCCGACATCGGTGCTCACCAGCACAGGATACTCAAGGGCGACGACTTCTTCCCCGCGAGTCGTGAGGGACGGCTACCGACAACGGGGATGGAGGATGCCAGCGCGGACAGGGTTGCAGTTGACGCATTATTTCATAGCGGACGCGCGGAGCGAGAATACATCGGCCCCGCCGTGCCGTTCGAGCGCGCCGAGTTCAGTGAGGAGGAGAAGGAAAAGTTCAAGGAACTGGTCGAGCGCGGGCGGGCGCTGTTCGGCAAGGATTTCGACGATCACGATACGCGACTGTCGATGGTGCTGACAGTGGCAGCCCCCAACCAGTTCGAGGGCATCGCGCAGGGCGTAGCGGAACTGGCGAAGCGCCGTGGGTATACGCCGTTACAACACGATACGCTGCTTGAATATGCATCTGACCCGCAAGCACTCTTGGAGTCGCTGTCATCTCAGTTGCCGAACCTCGTAATGATGATGGGGACGGCGGGCGGCAAGTGGGGCACGGCCCTTGTGGGCGCCGCGATGATTGCGATGGAATCGCAGCGCGATTACGAGAGCTTCACCCAGGGTGGGGCCGACCCCGGCACGGCACAGTGGGCGTCGTTGATGACGGGCACGCTCAAAACCATCATCGAACTCGCACAGTTCAAGGGCTTGAGCAAGCTGTGGAAGCGCAGCCTAACAGGCCCGGCCCCCGGCGTAAGCTACCCGATGCAACGGATACTGGCGACGGTGGGGGCGGTCGGCAAGGAGGCGACGAGCCAGACGACTGAGGAAGTTCTGCAACAGGCTGTTGACGTTGTTGCTGCGCAGGTGTTTACCGACGCCGACTTCGACGCGGAGCAGGCGGTAAGCGACGCGGGCCGCGCGGCTATTGACTCCTTTGCGATGACGTTGGCGTTTATGGTGGGCGGTTCGTTCCAGCGCCAGACGCAGTTAGCACTGGAAGCCGACCACAAGGCGTACTACCCCGGCCTCTCCGAATGGCGTGGCCGCCGCCGTGAGGGCGGGTTCGCGGACTTCCTGCCGACGCCCGACCCCGACGCGAAGGGTGCGGGGGATACGGAAGGCGACGCGCTCCGCTCGGCCGAGGACATTGCGGGCGAGCGCACGACATTCGCGGCACCCGACGAAACCGAGGGGCTGGGCGCCCCGCCCGACGATTTGGCCGTGGGCACCGGTGCCGCCGAAGCGGAGGCCGGGGGCAAGGTGCGGGCCACGTCGCCGCGCGTGCTTATCTCCGAGGTGCAGGCGCTCAAGAGCCGCATAAGGAAATGGGCACAGGGCGCACGCGAGGGCTTCGCCGCAGGCCGCAAGGAGGGCCGCGTCGAGGGGCAGAAGGCCGCTACCGAGCGCGAACAGAAGGCCGCTGAGAAAAGCGGTCGGCGTGATATGGCGGCCGAGAAGAAGGCGCTTCAGACCGAGAAGGTGGACGAACTAGCCCGCCACCTGCCCACCAAGGAGCGGGCGGCGCTGATGAGGGCGCTCAAGAACCTCAACCCCGACCGGCCCGCGACCGTGCGGAAGTTCGAGCAGTTGCTTGACAACGCCATCGAGCGCTACGACCATCGGCTTGCGACCGCCGAACATGACAAGGCGCTGCGCGACATCGGCAACAGCCACAACCTATCGCCCGCACTCAAGGCCAAGCTTGACGAGATACGCGAAGGACACGCACGCCACAAGCCGCGTGCCGAGATGGTGCCGGTAGCCGAGATTCCGCAATCGCTTCAAGCGGACTTCATAGCCGACCTAGACGTGGATGAGAACGGCGAAGTAGATGTCGGTAAGCTGGTTGCCCGCAGGGCGCTGCGACTGTCGGAGGAAACGGCTATCGAGATCGGCGACGAAGGCGACTCCGTGCTTGCCATCCCCAAGCGCGTGCGCGAGAAGGCCATTGATGATTTGCGGCGCCGTGAAGTGAAGGCACTCAGCGATATGACGGCCGACGAGGTGCGGAATATCGCCAAGGCCATCGAGAGCGTCGCCAAGCAGCAGGCCGTCAAGAACGATCTCAAGGAGATGGAGCGACGCAGGACGATCCAGACGGCCGTCGAGGAGTTCCTTGAAAAGCACAAGCTGCCCACCGGGGCGCGTGCGGTAGGTAAGATCACCGACACGCTCTACCGCATGTTCCAGAACACAGCCGACACGAATATTATGGGCGAGCTCCTCGGCGGGCGCGATAGCGTCGTCTACAAGATATTGGCGGGCAACTTCAACAACCTCGGCGGTGCGGGCGATACGGCCATCGCGTTCAATCTGCGGGAGACCGACTCGATGGACGTGATGCTTGCCGCACTCGGTGCGAAGTTAGGCATCTCCAACGTCCACCAGTTCCTCCGCAGGAACAGCCGCTCCTACAACACCAAGCATGACACCTACGTACGCAGGGCCATCCGCAAGTTGGTGCGTGGCGAAGCGGGGCCGGTGCTCGATGAGGAAACCATCGAGTTCGGGCAGGACGAGGCCATCTATACCGAGGGCGATAAGAACAGCAGGTCGCACAAGGTCTATAAACGCAAGGGTAAGGCGCCCAGGGTGAACCTGAACCTGACGCTGACCGAAGCGGCCGACCTCGTTGGATCGTTCAGCGACAGCGACACCAACCAGTTGATCCTGCGGGGCGTGCCGATACAGTTAGACCCGAACAACCCGTCGGTGCTCAAGGAAGACAGCGGCGACGCCCGCCCTATCCAGTTCACAGCCAAGGGCATCGCCAAACTGGTGGATATGCTCAACACGCGCTGGCGCGGCACCGGGGCGGAACTACTCAATTATATGAAGCACCGCAAGAACGGTGAAATCGCAGCCGAAGCGAACAAGACATCAGTGGATCACGACGGCTTCGAGTTGATGACGCGACCGGATCACTGGGGCCGACGCCGCAACCTTAGCTACTTCGGGCAGGAGGTAGATACGGGGCTGGTGACACGCGGCGACGTGCCGCAGGTGTCCAAGCAAAGCGTCTTGCAGCCACGGCAGGGGGGCAACACACCCATCCGCGCAGGCGATGCGCTCGACCGCTTCTCCCAGGACACGCGGGACATCTTCAACTACATCGCGTTCCGTGGGCCGATGCAGGCGGTGTCCGATTTCATTGGCGACGCGGACGTAAAGAACACATTGATCGGCAAGTATGGGGAGAAGGCATACCGGCGCTTGAAGCGCAACCTCGTCGCCCTCGACCCGACAGCCCGTAACGCGGGTGCGGAGGACGGTGCCTATGAGTTCATCAACTGGTTAGTGAACCAGGGATACCGCAGCGTGCTGCCGTTCAATATAATGATTCCCTTCTACCAGCGGATCAGCACGACGCAATACCTGCTGGACGACGACGTGACGATGGCGTTGTTCTTGCGGGCCGAGGCCGCCGCCAAGGTGCCTGGTTCAATGAAGCGGGAGATGGACTGGCTGCGTAAATATGTGCCGTCCGTCGAGGCCCGCGTGCGCGGTAACTTCAAGAGCGTGCTCGACTACGGCAGCCGCGACCTGGAGATGTCCAATCAGCACGGTATGAGCCCCAGCGACGTGACAATGTATCCGTCGAAGCAGTTGGATTTGAAGGCGGTATCCATCGGTGGCACGCTTGCCCGTATGATCGTGGACGCAGACCCCGCCAACGCGGGCCTGTTGCAGTCCGACCCCGACGCATACTACAAGAAGGCGGGCGAGGTGTTCCGGCGCCTCGAAAACCTCCAGCCGATATTCTCCAACCGCGACACGATGCTGCCGCCGGGGCGTCTGGCGGGCAAGCGCGGCAGTGCCCTGTGGCGTCTCGCCTATATGTTCGGCTCGATGCGCAGCCGCAACCTGCAAGCCATCTACCGGGCCGCGATACGGCACGACCAAGCCAAGACGGCGGCGGTGCAGGATGCACAGCGGGCTGCCGACGCGGCCGGGCGCGGGGAGATCAGCCAAGCCGAAGCCGATGCCGCACAACGCCAGGCGAGATTGCTTGTTGCACAGGCCGACCAGAAACTCACCGGCTCCCTGGCTGTCGTTGGCGTGGCGGGCGGTGGGCTATACACGATGCTGAGGGTGCTTGGCCGCAGGCTGCGCGGCGGCGCTAAAGAAGAAACGTACGGCACCTTCGGTGAGGAATGGCTGCGAGGCACCGTGACATCGCTGTTATCGAACATGCCGATCCTCGGCCCCGCAGCGAACCCTGTGGCCGACGGCATTATGCGGCTCAAGCAGGGGCTTCGCGTGTTCGGTGGTCGTGACGCCCGTTCCATCCGGCTCGACATGCCGATCTTCGACGACTTTTTCCAGGATTTAGGCACCGTGCTGTATACTGTTGCGGGCGAGGCACCAAGCAGCGGTGAAACAATGGACAGCCTCATGGGCGTCATCGGCATCATCACCGGCACACCGATCCAGTCCGCTGCGCGGCTGCGGCACTACTTCCAGAGCAAGGACGAAGGGCCGCCCCGCCGCCCGAACCGGCCAGAGCGGCCCGCCCACCCCACCCGTCCAAGCCGTCGCTAAAAAATCCCATTTTTCACTTGACAACCGCCCGAACACGGTGTATTATCTGTATAGATGCTTTCAGAATTAGTGAGCATCCCCCTGGGCTATGCCCACGGGCCAACGCCGATGGTGGACTGTGTTATCGTCGGCGTTTTCTGGCGGCTTTGGAAGATTGGGGGTTCGACTCCCCCAGCCGCCTCCAGTGGGTTGACCAAAAATCGAATATGCCCCGCCATCTATGCTGTTGTGTGGTATAGTGCTGGGGCTTGGAGGAACGACGGGGAAGGGGATTCCATTGAGTCATTACGATACAGCGAGGCACAGGCCGACAGGCGGTAGTTCCCCCCTTCCCACCGCCTTACCCGGCCTGTGCCTTTTTTTATGGAGGATGTGGGGATGATACGCCAAGTGATCCTCTACACGGGCTCGTGCGAGCGCTACACCGACACCGAGGACGACGGGCACGGCTCGGAATGGCCTGCCGGCGTTGACGTTTCGGGCGCGGACGACGAGTTGACCGTGACGAAGTTCACTATGGGCGACTATGCGGTATGGTACGCCGCCGACCCGACGCAGTGGGCGCTGGGCTATAGTTATGAGGGCGCCCTGATGCGCCTGGCAGAGAAGCAAGGAGGATAACCGATGGGGGCTGACGAGGAAATCGCGCGCAGGGTGCGTAAGGATGTGGCGAAGGCACTGAAACACGACCGGGATCATCACACGCAGATTCGTGTGTGCATCCCACAGAAATGTCTGGACTGGATCAATGACGAGAAGATGCAGATCAACACAAGCGGGGGCTGGACGGTCAGTGTGTATTTTGACGGTCGTGGACGCATCACGGGCAGCGGCGGAACGCCGAGCCAGGCCACGGCCCAACTGTATTACCGTGTCCGACGAGCCGACGAGCGACGACGCTGCGAGATGGCTGCCGGAACGGGTGATTAGGAGGAACCGATGAGCGACAAAGACAATATGCGGATATGGAACAGCCAGTGCGAGACGCCGCAGGAATGGATCAAGCGCGTGAACATGCGCGGCGGGTTCAGCAGTATCGACCCCGCCTACCAGTTACGGTGTGCGACCGAGATGTGGGGGCCGTATGGCGCCGACTGGGGCATCAAGAGTGTGACCTGGCAGAGCGTGGGCAACTCCATCGTACTTAGCGGCATATTCTACTACCCCGACGGGGAGTTCCCCTACGTCGTAGACGAGCCGTTCAAGGAAGGCGATGACAGCTTCAAGAAGGCCCATACCGAGCTACAGAGCAAGTGCCTGAGCAAGCTGGGCTTTAGCGCTGATGTCTACCTCGGTATGCACGACAACAAGTATGGGGCAGCCGAACGCAAGGCCAAGGGCACCTCGAAAGCCCCGCCCAAGCCGACCGTTGACGAGCGCGTGGCCGAGTTGGAGAGTCATGACTTCACGAAGCGGACGGCCGATGCGTTTGATGGCACCGTGGAGCACGCGATGCTCATAGACGACGAGAAGTGGCTTCCGAAGGTCAACGGACTGCTGGGCCGGGCGAACGACGCGGACTGGAAGCCGTGGGACATCCTTGCTTTTTGCGACATTCAAAACCCCAAGGGTTTGAAGGGTGAGGACTACAAGCGGTATTTCGCCGAGCACATGACCGCCGAACAGTGGGAGTTCCTCTACGGCGAGCGCGGCAACGATGATAGCGGGTATATGAAGGCCAAGCCGTGGGGCGAGGCCAAGGACATCGGCTACGCCAACGCGCGTGGGCAGGCGACGGGCGACGAGCCTGAAGACGACTTACCGTTTTAAGGAGGATTTGAGATGGCAAAGCAGAAGCGTATGGTAGTTGTGACGACGGACAAGGATCGGCGCGGGGTGTTTTTCGGTGAACTCGTCGCATATAATCCCGACAAAATGACGTGTAAACTGAACGACGCGCAGATGGCCATATACTGGTCGGCCGCCACGAAGGGCGTGCTGGGGCTGGCAGCCACCGGCCCGATGGACGGATCGAGGATCTCGCCCATCGTCCCGAGCGTTGAGTTGAATGGTGTGTCCGCAGTGATAGACGCGAGTGGGGAGGCACAGGAAAAATGGAGGGCCAAGCCGTGGGAATAACGAATGTCGGCGGCTTCGGCTACAGCTACGGCTACGGCTACGACGGCTTCGGCGACGGATCCGGCTACGGCTACGGCTACGACGGCGGCGGCGACGGATCCGGCTACGGCTATAGCCACGACGACGGCGAGTTGGTTGTGCCAAAATCGGCCGCGTGGCGCGCATATC
>Ga0180435_10003276_pt1 | contig 16303 bp, 19 predicted proteins | sample SS_ome_3_FD_132467 | JGI IMG/M metagenome (GOLD analysis project Ga0180435, IMG submission 132467) | Hypersaline lake sediment archaeal communities from the Salton Sea, California, USA - SS_3_S_1 metaG | ecosystem: Environmental > Aquatic > Non-marine Saline and Alkaline > Hypersaline >...
CGTCCGAACAATTACAACCTGCCAGGACGGATTGAAAGAACACCCCCGTTCGGATCTGCAGGGTTTCGCTATTGGCGGTGGTGCCAAGTATCATGAACTTCGGATGGCCCACCACGGCGCTGCCGTACTGCATCAGCCCGAGGAGAGGCAGGTCGCTCAGGTCAACTCCGGACATTTCTTCCTTGAAAGTGTCGGCGAAGGCCGGTGTCTGCCACGCAGCGAGCGTCCGGGGTAGGGAAAAACTCATGCTTTCAGAATAGCAGGACCGGTCTTCATGGGTGATAAAGACAACGATTATCTGTACCGCTTCGTGTTCGAGGAATTCGGGGTGCGGGGCGAGTTCGTGCGCCTGGCGGCAAGCTGGCAGGCGGTGCGCTGCAAGCACGATTACCCGTCGTTGGTTGCCGCGCCTCTGGGGGAAAGTCTTGCTGCGGTATCGCTGCTTTCGGCGACCATCAAATTCAAGGGATCGCTGGTCATGCAGGTCCAGGGGGAGGGACTGGTGAACTCCCTGGTGGTACAGGCTACCGACAGCGGCACCGTGCGCGGGATGGCGAGCTTCGGGATGCCGCGGGAAGGGGGTGCCGAGACTCCGGATCCGGACAGCGTGTTGGGACATGCCCGCCTGGTGCTGACCGCTGAATCTCCGGACGGCCGCCGCTACCAGGGCATTGTGCCGGTGGAAGGTGGTGGCGTCGCCGGTGCGGTGGAACACTATTTCAGCCAGTCGGAGCAACTACCCACCCGCCTGTGGCTGGGTGCGGACGAGAACGTGGCCTGCGGCCTGTTTGTGCAACGCCTGCCGGGAGGGGGGCCGGATGCCGAGGACTGGAACCGGGTGACCATGCTTGCCGATACCATCAAGAGGGAAGAGTTGCTCTCCCTGGACGTGGAGGAACTGCTGCACCGCTTGTTCCACGAAGAATCGGTTCGATTGTACGAACCGCAGCCGCTGGCTTTTCGCTGCGGTTGCTCGCGCGAGCGGGTCGCGCAGGCGCTGGTCGGGATGGGTGAGGGTGAGGTGGCGCAGATCCTGGATGAAATGGGAACCATCGAGGTCAACTGCGAATTCTGCAATGCCAGCTACCGCTTTGATACGGTGGATGCGGCGGCCTTGTTCCTGCCTGGCAGCGGGGATGCGCCTGACCGGGTGCAATGAGGCGGACGCTCCTCTGGGGTTCAGCCGAGGTTGTCGTAGTTGGCCTTTACGATCTCTGGGCCGTATTTGCGTTCCAGATGGCGTACCCGGAAATGGCCCCTGGCCATGGACTGGAAGTGCTGCATGAAAATGGTGTTGACCGCGGCGGCGCTGACCGCGCCAACGGCCGGCACCAGGTTGGCTGCAGCACGCTGTGACAGCGGCATGCCAAGGCGATGGGCGACCGCGTGCACCAGGCGGGCGGTGATGGCGACGGTCTCGCCGGTAGCGAGCGCCTGATTCCCCATGTAGGCCGCGAGGGCCAGACGCACCCCGTAATACCCGGTTTCGGCTGCGTCGTCCATTTCGGTGCGGCCACCGAAGGCGAATACCTCGACGCAGGCCCGCTGGGATTCGGGGGTGTGGATGTCCTCACCCTCATCGCGCGCGATCTCGGCGATGGTGCGTAGCATCAGTGTCGTAGTGATCGGCAACTCGGCCATCAGGCCGGCGAAACCAAAGAACCCTCCAACCGCCCCACTTCCTGCCGCCAGCGCGCGATACAAGCCTTCATGCGCACTGGCCTCATGATCGCGGCGCATGGAGGACACGGCCGCGGTCAGCGCCTTGTGAATCGCAGCCTCGGTCATGCTGTGCAGGCCGTCATACCAGCGCTTGGGCAGCAACTGCATGGCGATATCGATCGGGGTGCCGACCACACTGGAGAGGCGTGCGGCGAGGCTGGGGTGCTCGAGGCAATCGTGCGCCTCGCGTAGCAGGTCGAGGTCCTGCGGCTCCATGGTCAGGGGCAGGTTTGCGGTCATTTCGGGGTTTTCCACGTTGCTCGCGGTGGTCATGCGTTTGGTCCGGAGGTTACTTCAGGTGATCGGATCGTCGCTTTTTTCTGTTGGCGGCTCCTGGGGAACCCTGGAGCGTTCCAGTTCCTCGCGAATCGACTCGGTGCGACCGATCTCTCTTCCGAGGTAATAACCCAGGCCGAAAACGACTGCGGTAGTGAAAAGTCGTATTAGCATGTGATTCACTCTTTGTGGTTCATCATCTGAAACTATAGCAACGGCGGCAAGCGCAAACCTCTAAATCGCACCGGTACCACAGCCGTCTCAACGTATGGGTTCTCCCGGCCTGTGCCAGGCGCTGATCGTTCCAGCGCACTCCAGGCCATGTAGAGGCAGAAAGCACACTCCTTGTTGCCAGGAATTTCACACCAGTACGGCGACGCTCTTGACCTGGGCGTACACGGAAGCGCCGGGCCGCAGACCCAACGCCTCTACCGATTTGCGCGTGATACGCGAGAGCAGGCTGGTCTGACCCACTTTCAGGCGCACGTTCACCTGGGCGATGCCATGCGCATCGAGCTCTTCCACTGTGGCGGGAAAGATATTGAGAATGCTGGTGTCTTGCTGGTGCGCCAGGGTCAGGCTGACGTCGCGGGCCAGGATCTGCAGACGTACCAGCCTGCCCGCTGGAATCGCCTCTCCCGCGACGGCAAAGCGTCCCCCGGAGAAAGCGAGCCAGTTGATATGGTAGGCCGGCTCGTGGCCCATAACAGTGGCCTCGATGACCGTCTCGGCATCCGGGTCGTGTGCCAGCGCCAGGTCGAGACGAGCGAACAGCTCAGTGACCGGGCCGCTGGCCTGGACCCGACCTGCGTTCATAACGATCATGTGTTCCGCCAGGCGGGCCACCTCGTTGCGCGAGTGACTGACATACAGCATCGGGATTCGCAGTTCCCGCTGCAGCTTGTCGAGGTAGGGGAGGATCTCCTGTTTGCGTTGCCGGTCGAGACCCGCGAGCGGCTCGTCCAGTAGCAACAGGGCGGGACTGACTGCCAGCGCGCGCGCAATGGCCACGCGCTGTTGTTCACCGCCGGACAGCTGCTGTGGATCGCGAGCCAGCAGGCGTCCGATCCCGAGCAATTCCACTGCGCGGTCCATCGATACCCGGTTCGCTCCCTTGCGCAGGCGTTTCAGTCCGTACTCGAGGTTGCGTCGAACGTTCAGGTGCGGGAACAGGCTTGGCTCCTGAAACACGTAACCCAGGGATCGGCGATGAGGTGCAAGGAACTGATCGTCATCCTGCCACAGCTCATCGCCCACTTTCAGGTATCCAGCCGTGGTTCGTTCCAGTCCCGCAATGGCGCGCAGGAGTGTCGACTTGCCACAACCGGAGGGGCCGAATACGGCAGTCACACCGCTTCCGGGCAGGGTCAGATCCACTTCCAGGGAAAAGTCCCCTCGTGCCAGCTGGAAGCGTGCCTCGATAGTCACGGCTGCACCACCGAGAAACGCCGGTTGAAGGCATACACGGTCATCAGCAGCAGGAACGATAGAGCCAGCAGGCCGGCCGATATCCAGTGGGCCTGGGCGTATTCGAGCGATTCGACATGGTCGTAGATGGCGATGGAAATTACCTGGGTACTGCCCGGAATATTGCCGCCGATCATCAGGACTACACCGAACTCGCCCAGGGTGTGTGCAAAACCGAGGACCGCTGCGGTGAGGAAACCGGGCCGTGCCAGGGGCACCGCGACACTGAAGAAGCGGTCCCATGGCGATGCGCGCAGGGTGGCGGCGACTTCCAGTGGTCTTTGGCCGATGGAGGTGAAGGCATTCTGCAGGGGCTGGATGACGAATGGCATCGAATAGAACACCGACCCGATCACCAGGCCGGTAAAGGTAAACGCCAGTGACTGGCCTCCCAGGGCCTGCATGAGGCCGCCTACCGGTCCGTGCGGTCCCAGCGCAATCAACAGATAGAAACCAATCACCGTGGGTGGCAGGACCAGCGGCAGCGCAATTAGCGCTTCGATCATGAAGCGGTAGCGCCAGCGGGTGCGCGCCAGCCACCAGGCGATTGGGGTGCCGATCAGCAGCAGGATCAGCGTGGTCAGCCCGGCCAGTTTGAGCGTGATGACCAGGGCAGTCAGGTCGCTATCCAGTGAGTTCATGGTCGTTCGTAGCCGTGTGAGCGGATAATCTCAAGGCCCGCGGAGCTGCGTGTGAAATTGAGGAAGTCACGCGTCGCGGGGCGATCTTTCAGTAACACGGCTTGCTGCTCGATCGGGTCGTACAGTGCTTGTGGAGGCTCCCAAAGCGAACCTGTTCGGCTGGAACCGGGGTAACGGACCTGGGAGCGGGCAACGAATCCGAGCTCGGCGTTGCCGCTGTGGACGAACTGGAAGGCCTGGCCGATATTCTCCCCTCGGACCATCCGGCTGCGCAGTCTGTCCCACTGGCGAAGCGCGCGCAGTACCTGTTCTGCTGCCCTGCCGTAAGGGGCGAGTCTGGGGTTGGCCAGCGCAATATGCTTGAAGTCCCCGCCTGCGAGTACCTCGCCGTTCGGGTCGACCCGGTCCGGATCCGGGCTCCACAATACCAGCAGCCCGCGGGCATAGGTGAAGCGGCTGCCGGGAAGGGCAAGGTCTTCGGACTCGAGCAGCTGGGGGCGGCGTGTGTCGGCGGCGAAGAAGACGTCGAAAGGAGCCCCATTACGAATCTGCGCGTAAAGCTTCCCGGTCGAGCCGGTCACCAGGATGGCACGCTGACCGCTGGCCTGTTCCCAGGCGGTGGCCAGGTCCCGGATCGCGGTCACGAAGTTGCTCGCGACCGCCACCCGGACCTGGTCGCTCGCCTGCACCTGGCCAGCAAAAACTACCGGGATCAGAAGGATGCCGAGGAGGTTTCGCATTCGCATTGCAGAGGTTGCGGCCGGTCACAGTACGCAGGTGTATGAAGGGTGCAAAGGGTATCAACTTTTGAATTGAAGTGTCCCGGCCTGGAATACTCGTCGCAGGTCGGCCAGGAACAGCCCGAAGCGGAAAGTGCTGTGGCCTGATACATGATGGACTACTATCGGTAGCCGGGCCGAATCAGTACCATGGCAGATGCTGCCGCCTGCCAAGGCAGAGAAAATGCTTGGTTCGATGCCCAGGATTTGGTTGGCCACCCTGCCGAATATCCCGGGAGTTCCACCTGAGACTCCGTTAGGAGCAATGAGAGGAGAATAATTAATGTTTACGATGAAACGAGTTACCACCGCAATTGTCGGGATGAGCCTGGTTTGCGCCAGTGCACTCACGGCGGCGAGTGGCATTACTGAAAATTTGGATTCGATACAGGTCTCGCACAAGGGCAAAGCTGTAACGATCACCCGCGTTGATTCCAAGGACGCGGTCATCCCTGATGCCTATCTCAAGACCGGGCGCAATTGCCCTCCTTTCTGCATCCAGCCCATGTACGTTGCCCCCGGGGTGGAGACGATTGGCGAACTGGAGGTTCTGCGTTACCTGGATATGGCTCAGCCGACCGATGAGTCCTATATCGGCACCCCACCTGTTCTGGTTGTGGATTCCCGGACGCCGGAGTGGATGGCGAGGGGCACGATCCCCGGTTCGGTCAATATTCCCTGGAACAAGATCAGTCTCGATTCGTCGGGCGAGTTTCCCACCGGTGAGGAGATGGGTGCCTTCACCCGTATCCTGATCAACCAGTTCGATGCCCACAAGGTCGGTGAAATCTGGGATTTCTCCAGAGCCAAGACATTGATTCTGTTCTGTAACGGTATCTGGTGCCACCAGTCGGCCACCAACATCAAGACCCTGATGCGGCTCGGCTATCCTGCCAGCAAGCTCAAATGGTACCGGGGCGGTATGCAGGACTGGGTCAGCGCAGGCCTGACTACCGTCAAGAACTGAGCTGGCTTTTGGCCTGCGTTCTGCGGGTTGAAGGCAACGATCAAGGGTCGCCCCACGGCGACCCTTTTTTGTTGGGCATGTGATTCGTTCCTCTCTCTCCACACAGAGGCATTTGCGGCGGACCAACAGGCCAACCTCCGGGCACTGTCCCGGGAATGCAATACAGGTCTGGTATGAAGATCGGCTGAACAGGCTTCTGCCGGTTCAAACGTGATGCCAAACTTCGCAATCCTTACTCAGAAATGGAGAGGACCAAATCCATGAAAACGTGGCTTCGGGAGACAACTCTGCCGGTAAAGGTGCAGGCCCTCGCTGCAGCCTGTTCCCGAATACAACACAGGACCGACGAGAAGGGACCTGGCTATCGGGATATCGCATTGCTTGCCCTGGCATGGGGCAATCTTGGTTATGCGGCCGGGTTTTCCTATCTCAAGCACATAGGGGAGCGCGTCAGGGGCACCTCCGGTCCGATTCTGGAGTGCGGGTCCGGCGCCACGACCCTGCTGATCGCCGCACTTACCGCAGACCGGGATGCTGAATTCGTCGTTCTCGAGCACGACCTGACATGGTACGAGTACCTGAAACGTGTACTCGACGCGCTCGGCTATTCACATGTGAACCTGGTGTATGCCCCGCTCAGTGACTATGGAGCCTATCGCTGGTACCAGGTGCCGGCCTCCGGGGTACCTGGCGAAATTCGCCTGGTGATCTGTGACGGTCCGCCTGGCAGCATACAGGGCGGTCGCTATGGCCTGATGCCGGTGATGAAGGATTCGCTGGCGGATGACTGCGTGATCCTGCTGGACGATACCCACCGCAAGGAAGAACGTCGCATTGTCGATGTGTGGGGAGAGTGCCGCTGTCTGAAGGCAAACCGGATCGGACGGTTCGGGACCCACGCCGAGGTGGAGTTCTGCTGAGATATGGTGAACTCCTTTGAACTCACACTTACAGCCGCTGAATCGGGGGAGCAGTAGAACGGATAGTTAAATCCGGTGTGTTTACAGCTCACGTCATCCCCGATCAGGCTGGCCTGTCCTGCTCCTGACAGGGTCAGGGCAAGTACACCCATCGACAGATACTTCATCTCCTTGTCTCCCTTTTTCCGTTTCTCGGTTACTGTCCTTAAGGAAATAGTTTCCCCACAAAAAAGACAGACAAAGGAAATTGATTCGCAACAAGGTTCTTCACGTTCTTCGTGTTCCCGCTGCCTGGTTTGATAGACCAGATTCATTGATTGATCCGGGTTAAGGCGCCGGGTGCGAATCTGCATCTTTCTGCAGGAAGTCCTCGTCGCGGCCGGGACGTTTGAGTTAGTGTTGGAGTTTCTGCCGATGCAGGTCGCGGGGCCCGCAAGCAGCAGCAGAAAGCCGGGGTGGCAACTAAACTTGTACCCGGCAACAAAATTGCTTTGCAGTCTGAAGCATCACTACCAAAACAAACCGTGAGTGAGTGACGAGAGATGATGAACCTGAAGACCACCTTCAATCGCCCTTTTTTCCTGGTAACCCTCGCAGTTGCCGGCTTCAGCTTCCTATTGGGACCCGTCTGGGCCGATGGAGACGACGGTTTTGTCGACGATGGCGTATTGGTCACCTACACCACCGAGGATGAGTTCGAGTCCATCAAGGACAATGTCATCCTGGCGGTACAGGACCGCGGCCTGAATATCGCCAATGAGCTGCATGCAAGCGAGATGCTCAATCGCACCGGTCCCGATCTGGGTTACGCGGACAATATCTACGTTCAGGCGGAAACCATCGAGTTCTGCAGTGCGGTGATTTCCCATAGGCTCGCGGCGGCCAATCCCGCCAATATCAGCCTCTGTCCCTTTGCCGTAAGTATCTACGTGTTGAGCGCCAGTCCCGACATGGTCAACGTGACCTATCGACATCCCGTGGGCGATGCAGCTTCCGCGGAGGCCGTTGCCGAGGTGGAGGCCCTGGTCAGGGGTATTGTCGAAGAGGCCGTGGAATAGTGCGGCCGTGTTTCAATGCCAGCGTCTGTTGCATCTGGCATTGAAGCGGTTTGAAAAGACCTTGGCGTGAGGGACGGAGTCGGCGTATTGCCGAATAAACTATCGTATGACGTTGTTGGACATCGATAAGCGGAGATATCGCAAGCACTTCAATTGGGTGTTCGGCGCTATCGTGGTGGCGCTCGTCGCCGTGTCACTTGCTGCCTCGACCCTTTTGATTGACTTGTTCGGTTCCCCGGGGGAGTCGAATTTCTGGCTGAATCTGAGCGGCGTGGTGGTTGCTGCGGTCGTGGTTGCAATCGTATTGCAGAAGTTGCGCTCCCATCCCTTTATGCGGGAAGTGACCTACGTGTGGAATCTCAAGCAACAGTTGAACCGCATCTACCGCAAGCAACGTATGCTGCAGGCGGCAGTGGATGACAACGATCCGGATGCGCTGGTGGTCATGAACTTCTTCTACCGCGGATCGAAGCAGCTGTACGAACTGGATGACAACCTGATCACCCACGACGAACTGGTCGACAAGATCCGGCATCACGACAAGTTGTTGGAAGCGGCAGGCCTATCGACATCGACCGATGCCTTTGAGGCTTCCATGCTGGAAAAATTCTGAGCGGACTATGCGGTTTCTGTCCTCAGGTCAAACATCCAGCTCGACCCCACAACCCCCCAGTCCACAGTAGCCAGCCGGGTTTTTGGCCAGGTACTGTTGATGGAAATCCTCGGCATAGTAGAAGGTCGGGGCGGGCTGGATCTCCGTGGTGATCTTGCCTTTGCCGGCGTAATCCAGTGCCATCTGGTAACTGGCTTTCGTCGCCTGGGCGAGGGTCTCCTGCTCCGGACCGAAGGTGTAGATGCCGGAACGATACTGTGTGCCGACGTCGTTGCCCTGACGCATCCCCTGGGTCGGATTGTGTGATTCCCAGAAGAGTTTGAGCAGGTCGGCATAGCTCAGTTCGCTTGGGTCCCAGACCACCAGGACCACCTCGTTGTGTCCGGTCAGACCGGTGCAGACCTCCTCGTAGTTCGGGTTGGGTGTATAGCCACCGGCATAGCCGACCGCAGTGCTGTACACACCGTTCAACTCCCAGAAGCGCCGCTCGGCGCCCCAAAAGCAGCCCATGCCGAACAGGGCCTGCTGCATGCCCTGCGGAAAGGGCGGCTGGATAGAGTGGCCCTTTATGATATGCCGGTTGCTGACCGGCATCGGGGTGTCGCGACCCGGCAGGGCCTGGTTCGGCGAGGGCATGTGGGTCTTGTCGATACGTTCGAACATCAGCGAATCTCCAGGCGGCGTAACAGGGGCAACACGGCCAGGCCGTAGACAGCCAGGCCACCGGCATTGGCGATCATGTCCCAGGCGCCCACTTCGCGTCCGGGGACGAAATACTGGAGTAACTCTATGACGATGCCGTACGCCAGCAGAGGGAGGTATTTGCGCGGAGTGAATCCGGTTTCTGCCCAACCCGCATCAGCGAGGAAGGCGAGGATGATGAAGGCGATCAGATGCTCGAGCTTGTCCGATTGCGCGAAGTCGAGCACCTCCGGCTTGGGCGGGTCCGGGGTCAGCATCATGTAGGTCACGATGACCAGCGCGATTCCCAGCAACAGCTGGGCGCCAACCGAGTTACAGCGGCTGATGGGCATCGATTACTCCGGGTTGCCTTCGCGATCGATCGCCCGGTGGGCGATGTCCTTGCGGTAGAACATGCCGTCCCAGCTGATCTGTTCTGCCAGCGCATACGCGGCCTGTTGCGCCTCGCTGACTGTGTCACCCAGGGCGGTGGCACAGAGCACGCGACCGCCGGCGGTGAGGACCGTGTCATCGCTCAAGCCAGTGCCGGCATGGAAGACCTTGCTATCGGGATCCGCTTCGGTAGGCAGACCCTGGATGGGCAGGCCCTTGGCGTAGTCACCCGGGTAACCGCCGGCGGCAAGTACCACGCCTACGGCGGGGCGTGGATCCCAGCCTGCATGTTCCTGATCCAGGGCACCATCCAGTGCCGCGAGGCAGTGCCGGACCAGGTCGGAGTGCATGCGCAGCATGATGGGTTGGGTTTCCGGATCCCCGAAGCGGCAGTTGTACTCGATCACCCTGGGGGCGCCATCCGCTGAGATCATAAGACCCGCGTAGAGGAAGCCGGTATAGGGCATTCCTTCACTGGCCATGCCTCGAATCGTCGGTTCGATGACCTCCTGCATGATTCGTTCGTAGACCTCGTCGGTGACGACCGGGGCCGGGGAGTAGGCTCCCATGCCGCCGGTATTCGGCCCTGTGTCACCATCGCCGACCCGCTTGTGGTCCTGGCTGGTCGCCATGGGGAGGATATGTTCCCCGTCGGCCATGACGATGAAGCTGGCCTCCTCGCCTTCGAGGTAATCCTCGATGACCACCCGGTGCCCGGCTTCGCCGAAGGCGTTTCCGGCCAGCATGTCGCGCACGGCACTTTCAGCGGCAGCGAGGTCCATCGCCACGATGACGCCCTTGCCGGCGGCCAGCCCGTCGGCCTTGATCACGATCGGGGCGCCCTTCTCCTGCAGGTAGGCGAGCGCCGGATCGACCGCGGTGAAGACCTGGTAGTCGCCAGTCGGGATATTGTGACGCGCCAGGAATTCCTTGGTAAACGACTTGGACCCTTCGAGCTGGGCAGCGCCGCGACTGGGGCCGAAACACTTCAGACCTGCGGCGGTGAACTCGTCCACCACGCCGGCCACCAGGGGCGCTTCGGGTCCGACGATGGTCAGGCCGATCCCCTTGTCCAGGGCGAAGCGCTTCAATGCCTCGATATCACTGACGGGAATATCCACGTTCTCCAGGTCAGGCTCGAGTGCGGTGCCGGCATTGCCCGGCGCGACGTAGACCGTATCGGCCAGTTCGGACTGCGACGCCCGCCAGGCCAGCGCATGTTCGCGGCCACCATTGCCGATAATCAGAATGTCCATGTTTGTTCTCTCATGACAGTGCGAAGGTGCCGGATTCTACTATTCGGCGGATATAAGACCACGCCTGGCGTTCTCTACGAACGTCAGGATCTGTTCGAGTTCCGGGGTTTGCTCCATGTCCCGCAGGGTTTCCAGTGCGGCAGCGAGTCGCATGCCGGAGCGAAACAGGATGCGATACGCCTGTTTGACCACGGTGCGCTGCTTTTGGGAGAAGCCGTTGCGGCGCAGTCCCACCACATTTAGGCCCACATAGCGTGCGTACTGCCCGTTGGCCATGCAGAAGGGGGGGACATCCTGGCGCACGCCGCTGACGCCACCGATCATGACATAGGAGCCGATCTGACAGAACTGGTGAACTGCGACCAGTCCGGAGAGGAAGGTGCGATCGGCGATTTCGACATGACCTCCCAGGGTCGCGCTGGACCCGAAGATATTGTGATCGCCGATCACGCAATCGTGAGCGACATGCGCTGCGTTCATGAAGTAGTTGTAGTTACCGATCACCGTACCGTGTTCTTCCTTGACCCCGGAACTGATCACCACGTTCTCGCGAAAGTGGTTACCTTCCCCGATGGTAAGGGGTCTGGCCTTTTCCGGGGTGTATCCCAGATCCTGCGGTTCGGCCCCGATGGCGGCGCCATGACTGACCCGGTTGTTGGCACCCATACGCACGCCTGAATACACCCTCACTTGACTGTCGAGAATGCAATTGGGGCCGATTTCGGCACCGTCCTCGACGATACAGAACGGGCCGACCTGCGCACTTGGATTGACCAGGGCCTTTTCGCCGACAACGGCGCTGGGATGGATGTTCGACATGGATGTTGCCCCGACTGGATTTCGCCTGAAATTATGCCGTAAAGTGCCGCTCCTGTTGCGCTTTGTGTGTTTTTGGAGATTCGCTTGCTACCCTCGATATCAAATCGTATCGCCCTGGAACTGGGCGCGCGCGCAAACCAGGTCGATGCTGCCGTTCGGCTTCTGGATGAAGGCGCGACCGTGCCTTTCATCGCGCGTTATCGAAAGGAGGTCACCGGTGGACTGGATGATGCCCAGCTGCGCCACCTTGAGGAACGCCTGGCTTACCTGCGTGATCTGGAAGACCGGCGTGAAGCCGTCCTGCGCTCGATAGAGGAACAGGAGAAGCTGACCCCGGCGCTCAAGGCCGAGATCCTCGCAGCGGAGACCAAGACCGTGCTTGAAGATCTTTATCTGCCGTACAGGCCGCGACGACGCACCAAGGCGCAGATTGCACGCGAGGCCGGCATAGCCCCCCTGGTGGCAGCGCTGCTCGAAGATCCGACCGGGGATCCGGAAAGACTGGCGGCGGGCTATCTGAATGCCGAGGCGGGTTTCACTGATACCAAAGCGGTGCTCGAGGGGGCGCGCCAGATCCTGATGGAGGAGTGGGCCGAGGATGCGCGTTTGAGCAGCCAGGTACGGGACTGGTTGTGGGACAACGCGCGCCTGTGCAGCCGGGTGGTCCAGGGCAAGGAAAAGGAAGGGGCCAAGTTTTCCGATTACTTCGATTTCAGTCAGCCCATCCGCGCGATTCCCTCGCATCGTGCGCTGGCCCTGTTCCGGGCGCGCAACCAGGGTGTTGTCTATCTCGAACTCGAAGCAGGAGAGGACGGCCAGGGGGATGGTATCCCCGAAGGGATGATCGCCGAGCGCTTTGCTATCCGGGATCAGGGACGTCCAGCCGATGCCTGGTTACGGGAATGTGTGCGTTACACTTGGCGGGTCAAGCTCCTGACCCGGCTGGACCTGGAGTTGAAAAATCGCCTGCGTGAGTCGGCCGAGGCGGAGGCGATCCGGGTGTTCGCCTCCAATCTGCATGACCTGTTGCTCGCCGCCCCGGCCGGGCCGCGAGTCACCATCGGACTGGATCCCGGTTTGCGTACCGGGGTCAAGGTGGCAGTGATCGATGCCACCGGCAAGGTGGTGGCAACCGACACCATCTATCCTCATCCACCTCAAAGGCAGTGGGATCAGTCTGTCCAGCGCCTGGCACAACTTGCCAGGAAACATGCTGCGCAACTGGTGGCGATCGGCAACGGTACCGCCTCGCGCGAGACGGACCGGCTCGCGGCCGAGCTGCTGGGACGGCATCCGGAACTGCGCCTGAACAAGATCATGGTCAGCGAGGCAGGTGCCTCGGTGTACTCGGCATCCGAACTGGCTTCAATGGAGTTGCCGGATCTGGACGTGTCGCTGCGCGGTGCCGCCTCGATCGCTCGCCGTCTGCAGGATCCATTGGCGGAACTGGTCAAGATCGATCCCAAGTCGATCGGAGTGGGGCAGTACCAGCATGATGTCAGCCAGGTTCAACTCGCGCGCAGTCTCGACAATGTCGTGGAGGACTGTGTCAACGCCGTGGGTGTGGACGTGAACACGGCTTCGCCGGCGTTGTTGCGCCGGGTGGCGGGGCTGAGTGAGAGCGTGGCCGGGAACATCGTGCATTTCAGGGACGAGCACGGTCCCTTCACGGAAAGAGGCCAGCTCCGCAAGGTACCTCGCCTGGGTGACAAGACCTTCGAACAGGCGGCAGGCTTTCTGCGTATCCAGGGAGGGGCCGACCCGCTGGATGCCTCCGCGGTCCATCCGGAGGCCTATCCGGTGGTGAAACGGATCCTGGAGCGCACTGGAAAGGATATCGGCCAGTTGCTGGGAGATGGTGCGTCCTTGCGCAAGCTGTCGGTGAGCGACTTTACCGATCAGCGCTTTGGGGAACCCACGGTGCGCGACATCATCTCGGAGCTGGAAAAACCGGGGCGTGACCCGCGGCCGGAATTCAAGACGGCAGCCTTCAAAGATGGGGTGGAGAAGCTGTCCGACCTGAAACCCGGGATGCAGCTGGAGGGTGTCATCACCAACGTCACAAATTTCGGGGCCTTCGTCGATATCGGGGTCCATCAGGACGGCCTGGTGCATATCTCCGCCATGAGCGAGAAGTTCATCAAGGACCCCCGCGAAGTCGTCAAGGCGGGTGACGTGGTCAAGGTCAAGGTGATGGAGCTGGATCTTGATCGCAAGCGGATCGGGCTCAGTATGCGGCTATCGGACGACGGTGATCGAACGCCGGCAAAAGGAAAACGCGATGCAAACCCGGGGCGCCGTGAGGCTCGTGGTTCCCGCCGCGCAAAGGATAGCGGGAAGCGCCAGGCAGCGCAGACCGGCACCGCCCTTGCGGATGCCTTTGCCAAGGCACGCAAGGGCTGAGTGGCCCTATGTAAAAGACAGTACCGAGTGGCGCCAAGTCAAAACAGGGTGCCGAGGGGGCGGAGTCAAACCGTGCCACGAAGGTGGGAGAAATCATTGTATGTGGACGGTTTGACTCCGACCCCTGCCAACCTTGAGCGGGATTCGGAGGCGCTGCTTGATTGCGAAGAGGATTTATCCCGGTGCCTTGCCGCGCCCTTTGCGCGGTATCTGGATCTGGGTGCATTCGTGGGTATGCCGCAGCGCCATGCGGGTCAACACCGGACCACCGAGCTCGAAGACGATGGTGGTGCCAATCACCAGTGGCAGAATCAGTTCGCGATAGTCAGGGAAGCGTTGTGCGGCCAAAAGGGCCATGCCGATAGCGACGCCGGCCTGGGGCAGCAGCGCCACCCCGATCCAGCATCGGACCGGTCGGGTCGCATCGCCAAGACGGGCGCCCAGCCAGGCGCCGCTGACTTTGCCCAGGGTCCTCGCCAGCAGATAGGCCATGGCGGCCACACCAAGGGCGTCGAGCATATCCAGCTGCAGCGAGGCGCCCGCGAGCATGAAAAAGATCACCATGAAGGGCCACTCGATGTTCTCGATCTCGTGGAAGGGGTACTCATGGTGACGTGCCAGATTGGCGATGGTCGCGCCCAGGACGATGGCCGATACCAGGAAGGAGACCTCCAGCCAGAGCGCCGCCCCGCCGCACACCAGGACCAGGCCCAAGGCTTCGGTCAGGATGGGTTGTCCGGGCCTCAGGCGCCCCGTGAGAAACGCGGCAGGCAGACCAAGTCCGGCCCCGAGCAATATTGCACCACCCAGCTCCCAGCCAGCATGCAAAAAGGTTGTGTGGATATCGGCATGTCCGTTCAGTAGCGAGGCGAAAGCGAGTCCCAGGGTGAACAGCAGCAGGGCCCAGACGTCGTCTATGGTCACGATGGCAAGCAGTAGGCGGGCAAAGGGTGTGTCGCTGCGCGCCTCGATGACCGTATCGGTCGTGGCGGCCGGCGCCGTGGCGGCGGCGATGCACCCCAGCAGTACCGCAATATCGATCGGGATTCCAACAGCCCAAAGCAGCGTTGCCACCAACAGGGCGCTTCCGAGAGCCGCACACAGGGAGACCAACAGGAGCGTCTTCCCCATGTGTTGCAGGGAAGACAGGGTGAGTTTGCCCCCAAGCAGGAAGCCGATCATTAGGAGGGCCAGGTTGGCGACCATGTCGAAGTTCTGGCTCAGGACCTGAGGTATCAGATCCAGTCCGTGTGATCCAATCAGGACACCGGTGGCGAGCAACAGGGTGACCCGTGGCAGTGGGGTGCGGCGCCCGAGATAGTCGCTCAAAAGCCCCAGCAGCAGGATCAGTCCAAGAGAGAACAGGGTGTCGGCGCTTGCGTGCATGCGCTCATGATAGACAAAGGAGCGTGCTGGCGGCCCGGGCCGCCCGATGTCAGTACCGGTGGGACCGCCTCCAGGAATGCGGGTTAATCAAACGAAATTCCGGCAGTGAGGCCTGGTCTGTTCCCTGTCAGGGGTTATCGGTCCTGCTTCCAGGGACTGTTGTCGGGACGCCGCATCCTGATGAAGAGTGCCTCGACTTTGGTGCGCGCCCAGGGCGTCCTGCGCAGAAATTTCAGGCTGGAGTTGATGCTGGGGTCATTGGTGAAGCATTTGATCTTCACTTCTTTTCCCAGAGCCTCCCAACCGACGTGCTCAACCAGTTCCGTCAGCATGGCCTTGAGAGTGATGCCATGCAGCGGATCTTTGGACGAATCCTGGTGCATCAGGCGTTGTCGCGGTCGGGCTTGGGTTCGGCCTTTTTTACCCGGATGACGCAGCCGTCCACCTGTCGGGCATTGAGGTTCTTCATTGCGGCCTTGGCTTCTCCCGGATTGGGCATCTCAACAAAGCCGAAGCCTTTTGAAGTGCCGCTCTTGGGATCCATTACCAGATTGCACGACTGAACGCGGCCGAAGGCATCGAACAACGCCAGCAAGTCAGACTCGGTCGTGCTGCGCGCGAGATTGCGAACCAGTAACTTCATGTGCTTTTTCTGCCTCCTGCCGGCGCAGGATATTGCATGGGTTTGGCGGCATCGACAATGCCGGTGGGTGTCGGCCTGAGTATGCGCCTTATTGGCGGAGGCATCGACGTTGATCGTGGCCGATCGACGGACCCCTTGGTACGTGGGTTTCCGGGAGACGTGCATCGGCTGACTGAACGTCGCGCTGGAGCATCATCACAAAACCAGAGGGTGAGCGGCAGGTGCCGGAATGACCGACCTTGAACCCGGCCTGATAAGATGCCGCGACTTCAATCCCAG
>Ga0180435_10003277_pt1 | contig 16302 bp, 11 predicted proteins | sample SS_ome_3_FD_132467 | JGI IMG/M metagenome (GOLD analysis project Ga0180435, IMG submission 132467) | Hypersaline lake sediment archaeal communities from the Salton Sea, California, USA - SS_3_S_1 metaG | ecosystem: Environmental > Aquatic > Non-marine Saline and Alkaline > Hypersaline >...
AGGCACCTCCGATTTTAGGATCCTTCAGGATCATTTTGGAGTGGTAGTGATATACCTCATCACCCAGCAACTCTTCGGCTGTATTTACCATACGTTCGGACCGGGCGAACATGCCGTAAATGTTATCGCCGGGATGGTTCCACAGGGATAGGCGGACCTTGCCTCCTTCTCCGTCTGCCCTGGAAAAGGAGTGCTTGTCAAGCTCCCTGTCGGCAAAGGCTGTGGACCTTAGTAATTCAATTTCCTCCGCATCAAAGAGGGCTTTGCTCAGAATATACCCGTCTTCCTCGAATTGGCGTTTCTGTTCCGAATTAAGTGGCTTCATGTGATAAGTGGTTTTTTCTTAAACAAGCCAGAAGCAAAACGGTTTGCTTTCAAACTTTTTATATTTTTAGTTTTTCTCAATCAAAGACCTGAAACCAAACTTATATACATGATGAAAGCGAAAAAGATAGCCATGCTGGGTGGCGGATTTATTGGTGATTTTTATATTCATGCACTCCATGGTCATCGCAGGCCCGATCGCGTACAGGTGGTGTATTCGAGAAGCGAAGACAGTGCAAAAAAAGTAGCGGAACGGCACGGAATTCCTCACTGGACTACTGATATGAAAGAAGCTGTGACCCACCCCGATATTGATACCGTGGTAGTGGCTCTTCCCAACTTCCAGCACCTGGAGGCCGTGAAGATGGCAGCTGAAGCTGGAAAGGCTGTGCTGATGACCAAACCCCTGGGCCGAAATGCAGCTGAAGGTAAAGAAATGCTGGACCTGGTAGAAAAGCACGGGGTTTTCCATGGCTACCTGGAAGATCTGTGTTATACACCCAAGACTCTGAAGGCCGTGGAATCTGTGAAAAATGGTGCCCTGGGCAACATCCTCTGGGTAAGGGCCCGTGAGACCCACCCCGGTCCTCACAGCGACTGGTTCTGGAACCAGGAGCTTTCCGGCGGAGGAGCCATAATCGACCTGGGTTGCCACTGTATTGAGATTGCCAGGAACTATATTGGAAAGGATGTCAAACCCCTGGAGGTTATGTGTTGGGCCGATACCCAGGTAAAGCCCATCGATGCCGAAGATCATGCCATTGCCCTGGTGAAATATGCCAGCGGTGCCATCGGTCAGTTTGAGGTAAGCTGGTGCTTTCGGGGCGGAATGGATCTGCGTGATGAAGTAATGGGTGTGGAAGGAACCATTTTCCTGAATCATTTCCTGCGCACCGGTTTTGATATGTATACAGCTGTTGGAGAAGGAGATTATGTGGCTGAGAAGGCCGAATCGGCTACCGGCTGGCTGTTCCCTGTGGGGGATGAGGTAAATGCCCTGGGTTACGATTTCATGTTCACCGATATGTTCGAGGCCATGGACAATGGGAAAGAGCCGATGGAAACCTTCTACGATGGATATGTAGTGAACGCCATCATGGATGCCTGCTACAAGTCCTCCAAATCGAAACAATGGGAAACAGTGGAGCTCGAAGACTGGAGAGGTAGCGAAGAGCTTAGTGGCGGACCACAGCTGACGGAATACGATGAGCAATACTTCCTGATCAAAGAGGAAATGATCCCTGATGGAACTGTTAAGCTGATCCTGAAGGATAAGGTAAGCGGAGAAATTATCCAGAAAGTTAAAGCAAATGAATAAGCTGGTCACTAACATCCGATTTATAAGCATTGTTTTGTTGCTCCATGCAATTGCAATTGATTCCTGCGCACAAGAGGCAGATGCCCTGACAAAAGTGTGGAAAGAAATGAATGCCACAAAAGATGTGGCTTATGAAGCGTATAATGATGCCAAATTCGGGATGTTTATTCACTGGGGTGCTTATTCTGAACTTGGCGGTACCTGGGAAGGAAGGAAGATCCAGGGACTGGGAGAATGGATCATGTACCATGCTCAAATCCCAAGGGAGGAGTATAAGGCAGTGTGCAGAGAATTTAATCCAGGCGGCTTCAATGCAGAAACCTGGGTGAAACTGGCCAGGGATGCCGGTATGAAGTATATCGTGGCCATGACCAAACACCATGACGGTTTTTCCATGTATGATAGTGATGTAACAAGGTTTAATATTTATGATTATGCTGAATTTAATCGCGATCCCATAGCAGAATTGTATGAGGCCTGTCAAAAGTACGGAATACGTCTTGGGCTCTATTATTCCCATTCCATTGACTGGATGGATGGTGGTGATGCAGGATATGCGCAGGCAAAAGAGGAAGATCCAGGCCATTCCGATCATTATGGAGCCAATCTCTGGGATCCATCACCGCTGAATTATAAGGAGTATATTGAAACAAAAGCGAAGCCCCAGATGCGTGAGATATTGGGGAAGTTCCCGGAATTAATCGAAATATGGTACGATTTCCCAAGGTTTATGAACAGTCAGCAGAGTTTCGATTTCTATAAACTGGCTTTTGATATTCAGCCAAATTGCCTGATAAATAGCCGGGTTGGAAATCAATTTGGGGATTATCTGACAGCCGGGGATAATCAGATCCCCACAACTGTTTCAGCGGAATACAGGACATGGGAGACTCCGGGGACATTAAACAATACATGGGGATATAAATGTTATGATAATGATTGGAAATCAATTGAGGAACTTTTGTATTGGATCGTTGAAATTGCAAGCAAAGGAGGGAATTACCTCTTGAATATTGGTCCCGATGGAGAAGGATACATTCCAGAAGAAAGTATCAAATTGTTGCACGAAGTAGGCAGGTGGATGGAGATGAACGGTGAGGCAATATACGGGACATCAAGATGGAATATTTTCAGGGAGGGTCCCACTCGTATGGATATGAAAAGCACCACCCACAGGGAAAAATACGGGTTTAATCTGGAATTTACACCTGAAGATTTCTGGTTTACCCGGAAGGAAAATAAGTTGTATGCCATCTCACTTGTAGCACCGGAAAAAGGCAGGATCGAGATTAAGGCATTGGCAGATCTTGCTCATCAAATCGCAGCTATTGAATTGCTTGGTAGAGAGCAAAAGCTGGATTGGGAATTTGATGAAAGTGTAAGCATCATCATGCCCGAAGTGAATAGCCGGGAATATGAACACGGTTTTGCCCTAAGAATTGTGTTGCAGGATTAGTCCATAGCTGGCTTTCCGCTCTTTTTTTTCTCGTGAAACAGGAAGATAAAGATCACCAGGATTATGGCTGCGATCACTGTCGGCACATACCATACGGCATCCCAGTCGACTATTCCTCCCGTGGTAAGCCGGTCGATGGTGGTGCCGGCAAACCAGGTTCCGATGAGCATTCCCAGTCCATAGGTGGCAAAGGTGATCAGCCCCTGAGCAGAACTCTTTAGATGATCCGGCGCCTTCTCATCCACAAAGATCTGTCCGGTAACCACAAAGAAGTCGTAGCAGATCCCATGCAGAATGATGGCCGTATATATCATCCATACGCCTCCTTCTGCATTACCGTTGGCAAAGAGCAGGAAGCGGGCCAGCCAGGCAGCAATCCCGATAAAAAGCACTCGTTTGACTCCGAAACGGGTAATAAAGAAGGGCAGGATAAGAATAAATAATATTTCTGCCATTTGTCCCATGCTGATCCGGTTGGGAATGATATCCGGATCGATTCCGATGTCCGACATGAAGGAGGCCGTGAAGCCGAAATAAAAGGATACGGGAATAAATATGAGTACCGATGCAATCATAATGGTGGCAAAGGCCCGGTTCTTAAAGAGGCTCAGGGCATCCAGTCCAATGAGTTCCTTGAAGCTGGCTTTCTTTTCCTTCTTCGGCGGTACATGGGGAAGGGTAAAGCTATACAGACCCAGCATCAGTGAAGCTGCAGCTCCCACATAAAGCTGTTCAACGGTAAGGGTGTAACCCAGCCATCCGATCACATTGTTGGCTACAATCCAGCCTATGGTACCCAGCACCCTCACTCCGGGAAACTGTTTGCCCGGATTGTCCATCTGGTGAAAGGACAGGGAGTTGGTCAGTGCCATGGTGGGTGCGTAGGTTAAGGTATAGAGCAGCAGGGCCGGATAGAAAAACTGAAAGGTGGTGGCCCTGGAGGCGAGAATCAGCAGTGCCGCACCCAGGATGTGCATAAATCCCAGCACCTTTTCGGTGGCAAAAAACTTATCGGCTATAAGCCCCACAAAGAAGGGGGAAATCATGCAGGCAATGGCAAAGGTTCCGTAGCACAGCCCGATTTGTGTGGCTGTGAATCCCAGTCCTTCGCCCAGGTAAGTATTGAGGGTAACATACCAGGTTCCCCAGATAAAATACTGGAGGAACATCATGGTGGAAAGTTGTAGTCTTGTTTTGAGGCCCATGGAGAAAGTTTTGCCTCAATATAGTACAAAATCTTTTATCTTGTTCTTATGAAAACTCCAACTTTCCTGCTTGGCCTGCTCGTAATTCTGGGATGTTTTTCCTGTACCCGGCAGCCACTTCCAAATATTATACTGATCAGTGTGGACGACATGGGCTGGTCCGATCTCGGCTGTTACGGAAGTGAAATCCGGACTCCCCACATCGATCGTCTGGCCGAAGAAGGAATGCGATTTACCCAGTTCCACAACACCTCCAAATGCTTTCCTTCCAGGGCTTGCCTGCTTACTGGTGTATATGCCCAGCAATGTGGTTACGATAAGTCCTACCGGGAACCTTTAAGAAATGCGGTAACCCTGGGAGAAGTGCTTCGTGAAGCAGGATATATCACCCTCTGGTCGGGGAAGCACCACGGAGTGGAAAATCCCATTTACAGAGGGTTCGACCACTACTATGGCTTAAAAGACGGGGCCTGTAATCATTTTAATCCGGGCGAGCAAAGACCCGGGGAAGGAGTTCCTGCGCGCAAAAGCTGGAGCGGCGAAAAAGCCAAACGGGCCTGGTGCATCGATAGCGTGATGTATACTCCCTACACACCCGAGGAGAAGAACTTTTATACAACCGACTATTTCACCCATTACGCGGTGGACTGGCTGGAGTCTTACCAGGAAGATAAGCGTCCCCTGTTCCTGTATCTGTCCTATACTGCTCCCCACGATCCTCTGATGGCCTGGCCCGAAGACATTGCCAAATATGAGGGGTGGTATGACGAAGGTTACGATGCCATCCGGAAGAAGCGATATGAACGCCAGCTGGAGATGGGACTGATCGATGAAAGCTATGGCTTGTCTGATGCTACTTACTTTAACTGGGATACCCTGAGTCCGGATTTTAAAAAGGATGAAATCCGGAAGATGGAAGTCTATGCGGCCATGATAGATCGCCTGGATCAGAATGTGGGAAGATTGTTGAAGACCCTGGAGCAAAGCGGCAGGGCCGACAATACCCTGATTATGTTTGTATCCGATAATGGAGCATCTGCAGAAATGGTGCATATCGATGATGATTACGGGGAGATTGGTAGCATGACTCTCTGGTCGTCCCTGGGACCACAATGGGCCAATGTGTCCAACACTCCATTCCGCTATTACAAGAACTACTCCTTTGAGGGTGGGATCAATACACCCCTGATCGCCCACTGGCCGGATAAGATTCAGTCGGGAACCTTTAGTCACTTCCCGGGACATTTCATTGATATCATGGCCACGCTGGTGGATTTGACCGGAGCTGAATACCCACAGGAATTTAATGGCGAAGAGATCACTCCGCTACAGGGAGAAAGTTTGCTGAAGGCCTTCTCAGGTGAAATATCCCGGCGTGACAAAGCCTTGTTCTGGGAATGGTCAAGAGGGCAGGCTGTGCGGCAGGGTAACTGGAAGCTGGTAAGATGGGGAAAAGACCGTCCATGGGATCTCTACAATATATCTGAAGACCCAAGCGAAATCAACAATCTTGCCAATGTGTTCCCGGATACGGTGTTATACCTGGAAGAAGTCTTCTGGAATTGGAAGCGGGAAACAAAATTGAAATAGGGCACTGGTCATCTGTTTTAATTACCTGAATAGGATTTCTGAATCAAGGCATTAAACCTCTGGAGATATTCTGCATCCAAATGGGGGTATATTGACACTAAGAATTATCACTTAAAACTAAAACAGGATGAAAACAATGTTACGTTCCAGTGCTATATTTTTAATGGCACTTTTTTTGGCCTCTCCGGCCTTTACATCAGAACCCGGTCCAAAAGAGAAGCAGCTTGGGATCGCTACCTATTCCGTAAAAGGCCTTGAATCCGATATTGAGGGATCGTTCAAATCCCTTCAGGATGCTGGTTATTCTGTGATGGAAATTTCCAACTACAATGGCCGCAACAGGACCGTCGCAGGTTATACTCCCAAGGAATATGCAGCATTGGCCGAGAAATATGGCATGAATATCATTTCCAGTCACGCCCGGGCGAGTTTTGATGTGGAGGATGTGGAAGGAACCCTGGCTGCCTGGGGACAGGTTTTCGATGACCACAAAGAGATGGGGTGCAAATATGTGGTTTTTCCGATGAATCGGTGGGCCGGCACTTTAGAGGAAATAAAGGTAGAGTGTGACCTTATGAATAAGATTGGTGAAGAGGCCAATAAAAGGGGGATCAAATTTGGTTATCACAACCACAACTTTGAATTTGAATTGATCCCGGGTACGGAACAGATGATCGAAGATTTTCTCATTGCCAATACCGATCCTGAAAAAGTATTCTTTCAGATGGATGTATACTGGGTTACGGAAGGAAAGCAGGATCCGGTCGCCTATTTGAAGAAGTATCCGGACCGTTTCAAGGTACTACACATCAAAGACGATTATGTTATTGGCAAAAGTGGTAAAATCGATTTTGCAGCTATATTCAAGCAATTCTATAAGAACGGTCATAAAGACTGGTTCGTTGAGATGGAGGAGTATATGACCCCGGAACAAAAGGCCGAGAGACAGAAAATGATGGAGGAGATGAGAAAGCGAAGGGAAGAAGCTGCCAGGCAACAAGCAGAAGGGGGACAGCAGGCTGCTCAGGCTGCCCAGAATCGTCCACGTATGCAGCGTCCCCAGCGAACTCCGGAACAAGAGGCTGAACGTCTCAAAGTATCCTTAAAAGGAATCACGGATAGCGCGGAATACCTGAAAAACGCAGATTTCGTAAAATAGACGGAATTTATCATGCAAAAAGCACTCTCTCCATGGGATAAGCGAACCAGAATTCCATGGAGAGGGTGTTTTTATGGCACTTCCCAGTAGCCTGCGATCCCTCCATAAGGCTGCAATGCAAAGGTTAGTATCCCGTCTGAGGGTTCTGTCTGGGTGTGTTGTAGTTGGCGCGCTCCAATACCGTCCGTAATCAAATTGATAATTGCTGGTTTTGTCCACAGCTCAGAAAGATCCACACTGATCTCCTTTTCTTTATTCTCTCCATTCACGCCGGCAATATACCAACGATTTCCGCTTTTTCGTGCCAGCACCACTTCTTCTCCTGGGTAGCCTGCCAGGTAGCGTGTATCGTCCCAGACCGCAGGTAAATCCTTTAGGAAATCCACCGCATAGCCTGGCAGCCCCATGATACGCTCCGGGGTATCGGCCAGATGAAGCACACCCGATTCAAGGATAAGGGTTGAGGCCAGTTCAAAGCCATAGCTAGTCAGATGAGGAAAGGTATTGTCGCTGAATCCTCCGGGTGTATAATCCACCGGTCCCACGGCATTCCGGGTAAAGGGCAGAATGCACAGATTGGGAGGAGCCATAAGAGGGAAACGCGGGTCAAAAAGGTAACATTCCTCACCCCGCACAGCTTCCATGGAGACAAGGTTGGGCCAGGTGCGGCGCCATCCCTTGGGCAGGGTGCAGCCATGAAAATTCACCAGGATCTTAAAATCGGCCGCATCCCTCAGGATGTCCAGGTATTGCTGGATAATCCTTTGCTTGTCCGACTGGAAGAAGTCTACCTTGACTCCTTTAATCCCCAGTTGACTGATACGTTCAAATTCTGCCCTGCGGACATCCCTGTCCCACATAAGGTCGCGCGGTTCCTCAGTCACCACGTTGTGCTTTCCCCCGGAATTATACCAGAGAAAAAGATCTACTTTCTTTTCTGCAGCATAGGCAGCCAGTTCCTCCATGGTCCCGTTCTTCATACGGTTCCAGTTGGCATCCACCAGGAAGTATTCATATCCCATCTCAGCCGCGAAATCCACAAATGGAACCATGCGCTCGTAGTCCTGGGGACTGTCATTATCGAACAGCCAGCTCCAGGTAGCCCTTCCCGGTTTGATCCATGAAGTATCTTCGATTTTAGAAGGTGCAGACAGATCGGTGGGAAGGGAAGTCTCCAGGATCTCGCTGAGCGATTCACCAATGGCCACAAAACGCCAGGGGGTACTGAAGGGTAAGCTTGAGGTCGAAGTGTTCTTATAAAAGCCTTCGGCGGATCCTGCTTCTGCAAAGCGGATTTTGTATTTGCCGCCCTCACATTCAGCTTCCAGGTGACTGGCTCCGTAAGAACCATTAAATCCGGCTTCAGAAACCAGCATCCAGGTATCCATGCTTTCCACAAGTATGGGAAAGGCCCAGCCGTTTTTATTCCAGGGTGCTTCAGTCCCTACTTTCTCTTTCCGGTAATAGGTTTCATAGGCGGGGGTATAAGTGGAGAGGGTATCGTAAGGATGTCCCCAGAAATTCCCGTCCATAAAGTCAAAGGCAGTAAGTTCTTCCACCACAGTCACCTTTTCTTCGGAATCGCCGGGAATGAGGTATTGAAAGGCAATACCATAATCGTAGGCACGGAATACCAGCGTGATCTTAGCCTGGTCTGCATTTTGAAAGCTCAGGCTTAAAGCATTAAATTCGGTCTTATGGTCCAGCTTCTTGCCTGTGACCAGTTTATAGGAATCCACCTGGTTCATTCTTAGCTCTTCGGAGATAAATTCCAGATCCTCCACAAAACGACTTCCCTCGCAAATCATTCCAAGGGGAGACGGGTCAGTGATTCTTTGATTAACGGCATTTGCATTTCTCCAAAGGGCATAGAACAGACCTATTCCGTTTTCAGTTTCCAGTTGGCGGATCTCTATGGAAATAGATTGGTCTGGTGATTTCAAGGTCCAGCCAGGGTCTTTCTCGTCGCAGGAAACAAGCAATACAGTGAAAATTAGGCCAGTGAGAATTCGGATGGAAAACGTTTTCATAAGGCGGGAAAGTTTTACCTAAAACTACGCAATAAGTTCCAGCCATCACAGCTCACAATTCTCATTTTTCTTCCCTACATTTAGTTTTTTTCAGCGCATGAATTCAGAAAAGATATACCAGGTGGGTGTCATAGGTGCGGGTTGGATAGCAAAGGCCCATATCCGGAACCTGCAAAGAACAGGCAGAGCCCAAATACACTGGATCGCGGCCCGGAATCCCGAAAATCTTGAAAAGGTCCGGGCTGAATTCGGAATTGCAAACAAGACACACGATTATCGCGACATGCTGCGGGATCCGGACCTGGAACTGATCATCGTTGCCACACCGCCCCATCTTCATAAGGAGATGTTCATCGAAACTATTAAGGCCGGAAAGCATGTTTTGCTTGAGAAGCCCATGGCCTTAAACATGAGGGATATAGAGGAGATGATGAAAGTAAAGGATCAACATCCCGAGCTGATGGCCATGGAATGTTCGGGCCGACACTCCCGCTTGACCCCCAAATTCAAAAAGGTGAAGGAGCTAATAGATTCCGGAGAGCTGGGAGAAATATATGCCATCCATCACAGCAGTGTGGCTCGTCAGAACCGACCGGGCATAGAATTTCATCCACCTGCCAAGTGGTTTCTGGATAAATCCCTGGCCGGTGGGGGCCCGCTTTTTGACTGGGGAGTGTATGATTTGAGTTTTCACCTGGGAATATTGGACGACAAGCTGGAATTGGTAGAGGTGGAAAGTGCGGTATTGAAGGGAGGACTCGATGAAGTGGACCCGGGCACCGAGGTGTATGACGTGGAGGAGCACCTGAGGATACAGCTCAGGTTGAGTAATAATGTGTCATATTTCTGGGAACGAGCGGCTCATGCCAACATGGAGAGTCCCAACGAAACCAGAATTTATGGTACACGTGGTGGCATAAAACTGGCTTATTGCACCTGGGACGAACCTGTGGTGCTTGTTTACGATCTGGATGAGAATGGCAAAGCGTGTGAAAAGCGGATCGAGCTGGATTACAATGGTCTGGAAGATGGCTTTTCTCTTACCGAACATTTAATTCGTGTGCTGGATGGGGATGAGGATCCGGCCGTCACCCTGGAATGCGCAAAAAAACACATGGATATTCTCTGTAAATGCAGGGAAGTAGCAGATAATTCACTATAATAGTCATAGAAAAGACAAAGATCCAATGAGCACTCCAAGCAAGCATGAAATTGCCAAAATGATTGACCATTCCCTTTTGCACCCCACCATGGATGACCAGACCCTGAAGGAAGGGATTGAACTTGCCAAAAAATACCATGTGGCCTCTGTCTGCATTAAACCCTATGCGGTGAGGATGGCTGCAGAATTGCTTTCAGGATCGGATGTGATGGTTTGTACGGTGGTTGGTTTCCCGCATGGAAACAGTCGCGTGGATGTGAAGGTATTTGAAACCGAAAGGGCCATCGACGACGGTGCTGTGGAAATCGATATGGTGGTCAACTCAGGGAAAGTGCTGTCGGAAGACTGGGAGTACGTCTATGAGGAAATTGCAGCTATCAAAGAGGTAACGAAGAAAAATGGGGCAGCTTTGAAAGTGATTTTTGAAAACGATTTTTTACCGGAAGAAAGGCACAAGATAAGTTTGTGTAAGATCTGCTCAGAACTGGAAGTTGAATTTGTGAAGACTTCCACAGGTTACGGTTTTGTGAAGCAGGCAGATGGTTCCTATAACTATGCAGGAGCCACTCATGAGGACCTGATTCTTATGAGGAAACATTCTTCACCTGAAGTAGAAGTCAAAGCGGCCGGTGGGGTAAGAACCCTGGAAGATACCTTGAAGGTCAGGGAACTGGGAGTGACCAGGATAGGAGCTACCGCCACCGAAGCCATTGTGAACGCCGTGAACGGCCTCACCGAAGGTAGCGCCGATCACGGCTCAGCAGGTGAGGCACCCGAAGGATATTAATTACACTAATCATAAACTACACCTTATGAGAAATTTTGCCTTAATGCCCTTGCTGGTACTGGCCATGCTGATGTCCGCCTGTTCTGGACCCGTCGAAGAAAAAGCCCGCCCCAACATCGTCTTTATTATGTCGGACGATCATGCCTATCAGGCCATCAGTGCCTATAGCGATAAGTTGATGCAAACCCCCAACATCGACCGGATTGCTGAGGAAGGTATGCTGTTTAGTAATGCCTGTGTAACCAACTCCATCTGTGCACCCTCACGGGCAACCATTCTTACCGGAAAACACTGTCACCTGCATGGAAAGATTGATAACCGCTTTCCATTCGACACTACCCAGATTACCTTTCCACAACTTTTCCAGGAAGCCGGTTATCAGACAGCCATGTTTGGAAAACTACACTTTGGAAACAATCCCAAAGGCATAGATGAATTTAAGATCCTTCCCGGTCAGGGTGCCTATTACAACCCCGATTTTAATACCAACGAGGGGAAAATCCGCATCGAGGGTTATACCACCGATGTGATTACTGATATAACCATGGACTGGATGAAAAACCGCAGGGATGCCGAGAAGCCCTTCCTGCTCTTTTTCCTGCACAAAGCCCCACACAGGGAATGGTTACCTGCTGAAAGACACTACAAGGAATATACAAAAATGACCTTCCCGGAGCCAGCCACCCTGTTTGACGATTACGAAGGAAGAGGCTCAGCAGCCAAGGAGGCTGAAATGAATATCCTTACCCACCAGAACTGGGCAGGGGACTCCAAACTGCGCCCCGAGGTGCTTGATGAACTGGGCATTACTCCAGCCTCCAACTGGGACAAGCGTGCCATGCAGCACAAATACGATCGCTTTACAGAGGAGCAGCTGGCTTCCTGGAACGCAGTATATGATCCCATTATCGAGGATTTCAAGGAGCGTTATCCCAGCATGACCGAAAAGGAAAAGATGCAATGGAAGTACCAGCGCTATATGCAGGATTACCTGGGATCTATTGCAGCTGTGGATGATGGGGTAGGTGTACTGCTCGATTACCTCGATGAGGAAGGGCTCACCGAAAATACCATCGTGGTTTACACCTCCGACCAGGGATTTTACCTGGGTGAGCATGGTTGGTTCGACAAGCGATTTATCTACGACGAATCCTTCAAGACTCCCCTGCTGGTGCGCTGGCCCGATAATGTGCAGCCAGGCTCTACCTGTGATGAGATGGTCCAAAACATGGACTTTGCGCAGACCTTCCTGGACATTGCAGGAATTGAAGCACCCGGCGATATGCAGGGAGAAAGCATAGTCCCCCTTCTGAAAGGGGACATCAAAGGCTGGGATCGCGATGCAGTTTACTACCATTACTATGAATACCCCTCCGTTCATATGGTAAAAAGGCATTACGGTATAGTAACCAGGGAATACAAGCTGGCCCACTTTTACTACGATGTGGACGAATGGGAACTCTACGATCGCAAGAACGATCCCATGGAGATGCAGAACCAATACGACAATCCCGAATATGCCGAAGTGGTGAAGGAACTGAAAGAAAAGCTGGACGGGCTCAGGGTGAAATACGGCGATTCCAAAGAACTGGATCAAAAGTTCATTGACCTCTATAACCAGCAGTGATGACAAGGTTTGGCTTATTAAGTCTCAGCCTGGCCATCCTTTTCCTGGTTCTGAGCGGATGCTCGTGGGATAAAAATGACAATATGAAAGGGCCGGTATCTGAGGGCCCAAATATCGTACTTATTGTATCCGATGACCACGGCACGGGCGATCTGGGTTGTTACGGCAATCGGGCGGTAAAGACTCCCAACCTGGATTACCTGGCCTCCGAGGGGATCCGTTTCAACCGGGCGTATTGTACATCTGCCTCCTGCAGTGCCAGTCGTTCGGTTATTATGACCGGACTGTACAACCATGCCACAGGTCATTTTGGTCATGCCCACCATTTCCACCATTTTTCCACCTACGATCATGTATATTCACTTCCGGTGCTGTTGGAAGAACTGGGAGGCTACCATACCGGCAGGATAGGGAAATACCACCTGGCTCCGGAAAAGGTTTATCGTTTTCAGGAGGTGATGCAAGCCAATCAGCGAAACCCTGTGGCTATGGCAGACAGCTGTGTGGGCTTTATACAGGAAAACAAAGATCACCCTTTCTTCCTTTATTTCTGTACTTCGGATCCTCACCGTTCCGCTGCCATCAGCGATGCCCCGCTGGCTCCTGATGCCTTTGGAAACAAGGAAGGTGGTCACGAAGGGGTCCAGGAGACTTACTTCACCACAGAGGATGTAATAGTACCCCCTTACCTTCCCGTATCCAAAGCCTGCAGGGAAGAGCTGGCTCAGTATTACCAGAGTGTGGCGCGCGTAGATTATGGATTGGGCAGATTGTTTGATCACCTCAAGGATGCCGGGGTCTGGGATAACACGATTGTTATATATATCTCCGACAACGGAATCGCCTTTCATGGGGCCAAAACCACCATATATCAACCCGGGATCAATTTGCCCTGCCTGATTAAAAATGCAGGGGGTGCAAACAAAGGAACAGTCTCCGATGCCATGATTAACTGGGCCGATCTGACTCCCACCATCCTGGATGTGGCCGGTGTACTTCCGCAGGCCAAAGAAACACTGAGAGCACGCTATGAACCGGTGAAGGATGTCATTCACTCTACGGTAAATGAAAGCTTTCATGGCCGATCCATTGTACCGGTTCTGGAAAATCCCGGTGTTGAGGGATGGGATGAGACCTTCGCCTCCCATACCTTCCACGAAATCACCATGTACTATCCCATGCGGACGGTGATCGAGGAGAAATACAAACTCATCTGGAACATGGCCTGGCAATTGCCCTATCCGAGCGCCACAGACCTGTGGGCCTCTTCCACCTTCCAGGTAGCCCTGAAAAGCCAAAGCGGCATGTATGCAGGCCGGAGCATCAAAGACTATATGCAACGTACGCAGTTTGAGCTCTATGATCTGGAGAATGATCCCTGGGAAACCCGAAACCTGGCCAACAATCCTGCTTTTGCCCCGGAAGTGAAGCGCTTAAAGAAAAAACTTCGAGCCTTCCAGGAGCGTACCAAGGATCCCTGGATCATGAAATGGGATTATGAATAGATCTTAAAACCTGAAAAAATGCGACACATAAGAACATTAATTGCCTTGTTACTGCTGGGCTTCTTGCTTCCCGGCCTACAGGGAGCTTCATTGAAATTACCTTCCATTCTGGGCGATCATATGGTCCTTCAGCAAAATTCCTTTGCAAAGATCTGGGGCTGGAGTGAAGCTTCAGCTGAGGTAAAAGTCACCAGCAGCTGGAATGGAAAGACTTATGCCACCAGGGCCGATGCTGAGGGAAACTGGGAGGTGAAGGTAGCCACAACGAAAGCCGGTGGTCCCTACAGCCTCACCATTGAAGGGGATATTACTTTGGAATTGAAAGATATTCTCCTGGGGGAGGTCTGGATCTGCTCCGGCCAGTCCAATATGGAATGGCCCCTCTCCAGGGCCGAAAAGGCTGAAACGGAAATTCCCCTTGCCAAATATCCGGAGATCAGGCTGTTTACGGTAAAAAAGCACATTTCCCCCAGACCTCTGGAGGATGTGACCGGATCCTGGAGTGCGTGTACTCCTGAGACTGCAGAGGGTTTCAGTGCTGTAGGCTACTTTTTTGGAAAAAAGCTTCATAAGGACCTGGGTGTTCCGGTGGGACTGGTGAATACTTCCTGGGGAGGTACTCCCTCTGAATCGTGGACCAGCCGTGAGATGCTTCAGACTTTTGGAGACTTTGATGCTCAGCTGGAAGCCTTATACAATTCCAGCGATGAAGAGATGAAAAAGGCCGAAGAAGAAGCTGCAAAAATGGAGGCAGCTATCGAAAGCCAATGGGACTTTGACAATAAGGAAAACATCGGCTTTAAAGAAGGGTGGATGGATATTTCCTACGACGATGGGGACTGGAATAGCATGCCTGTTCCGGCCGAATGGAGCTCCATCGAGGAGATCGGAATGCTTGAAGGCGTGGTGTGGTTTCGCACTCTGGTGAAAATCCCTTCTTCCTGGCAGGGAAAGGACCTGGTACTGGACCTGGGACCGGTGGATGAAACGGATCTTACCTGGATCAGTGGAACAGAGGTTGGGTCCAGCAAGATAGTGGCCAACTGGAATAAAAACCGGAGCTATCCCATACCAAAGGCTGCGGTCCAAAACGACGAACTTCTGCTGGCCGTAAGGGTGGTCAATGGAACTGCCCAGGGTGGCATTTTCGGACATCCGGAACAGCTTATGATCTATCCGGAAGGAGATAGAAATGCCGATCCGGTCCTTCTGGCGGGAGACTGGAAATACAAGATCGCCTACAAGTTCCCCAGGATCGCCAGACCCAATAATTCCCATACCCCTTCCGTGTTGTACAACGGCATGCTTTTTCCTTTGAAAAACCTGGCCATCCGGGGAGCCATATGGTACCAGGGCGAATCCAACCAGGAAAGGGCCATGCAATACCGGACCATCTTTCCGGGCATGATCCAGGATTGGAGGAACACCTGGAAGCAGGGCGATTTTCCTTTCTATTTTGTCCAGCTGGCCCCCTTCAAATATGCAAATGAGCATACAAGTGCCGAGCTCAGGGAAGCACAGTTCCTCACCCTTTCCCGGCTGAAAAATACGGGAATGGCTGTAACGCTGGATATCGGAAATCCCGACGACATCCATCCCGCCAATAAAAGGGATGTGGGGAAGAGGCTGGCTTTGTGGGCACTGTCCAAAGATTATGGCAAAGACCTGATATATTCCGGACCTCTCTATCGGGAACAGAAGGTGGAAGGGGCTTCCATTCGTCTCTATTTTGACCATGTGGGCAGTGGCCTGGTGGCACGGGAAGGAGACCTGAGCCACTTTGAAATTGCAGGTGAGGATCAGGTATACCACCCGGCAAACGCGGTGATCGATGGAGAAACAGTACTGGTGAGCAGCAGCGAAGTTTCCCAGCCTGCGGCGGTTCGCTTTGCCTGGAGCAATGTAGCCGAACCCAACTTTTTCAATAAGGAAGGACTTCCGGCCTCATCCTTTTGCACCGATCCCTGGAAAAGAATTACCGACAGGTAAAACTTAGATGAATCAACACTAACTACTAACTTATTTCTATGGTAATCATTCAATCATACTTCGTCGCAGTACTCATGTGTGTCATCACCATGCTGTGCTGGGGTTCCTGGGCCAATACCCAGAAAATGGCCTCCAAAAAATGGGCCTTTC
>Ga0180435_10003279_pt1 | contig 16300 bp, 12 predicted proteins | sample SS_ome_3_FD_132467 | JGI IMG/M metagenome (GOLD analysis project Ga0180435, IMG submission 132467) | Hypersaline lake sediment archaeal communities from the Salton Sea, California, USA - SS_3_S_1 metaG | ecosystem: Environmental > Aquatic > Non-marine Saline and Alkaline > Hypersaline >...
TAAGTACTATTATGATGAAACAACAGCCGAAACCATGTTAAGCAATCTATCGCCTGAAATGAAATCCGAAAGCAGGCTTTTATCAGTCTGGGGCGGTGAAACCGTTTTTTACGCCAACCCCTTACTGGGGCCTTGAATCAGAGAGATTAAAAGTGAAAGAAAAAAAACGATTAGGTGAAATGCTCATCGAGGCGGGCCTGCTCAACCAGGAACAGTTGAAACAGGCCATTGTGGACCATAAGCGGACCAACATGAAACTGGGGCAGTATCTTGTTCGAGAAGGCTTTGTCAGCGGTTCTCAGGTAAGCGATATTATTTCCAAGCAGCTAAAAATCAAGAAATATCTCCCGGACAACTATCCCATAGATATCGATCTTTCCAAGGCCCTGCCCCTGGAACTTGCCCAGAAATATCAGGCAGCGCCGCTCAGGAAGACCAATTTTCTGCTCACCCTGGCCATGACCGACCCCATGGACATCAAGGCCTTGGACGCCATTGAGGTGTATACCAACATGGAGGTGGAAACAGTCATCTGCACCTATCAGGAGCTGAACAATCTCATCGGAAGTCTCTATGGTTCCTATTCCGGCATCGACGGTGTGCTCGAAGGCATGCAGGAAATGCAGATCGAACGGGATGACGATGGCGAAGAGCCCAGGCCCTCCATGGGCGACGTGGAGGTAAGCTCCCTTCAGGATATGGCTGAGGAGGCGCCCGTGGTCCGCCTGGTGAACTCCATCCTGTCCCAGGCTGTCCGAGAAGGTGCCAGCGACGTGCACATCAGCCCGGAAAAGGACTATGTACAGGTGCGCTTCAGGGTGGACGGCAAACTGCACGAGTTGCCGGCGCCGCCCAAGACCATGATCCTTTTGATTATTTCACGACTCAAAATTCTGGCCAATATGGATATTTCCATTTCCCGTATCCCCCAGGACGGACGTTTCACCGTCAAAATGGACGAAAAAGAGATCAACATCAGGGCATCCACCATCCCCACCATCTACGGTGAGAACATGGTTTTGAGGCTTCTGGACACCAGCGGTGGTGTGCATTCTCTGGAAGAGTTGGGCATGTCCATGGCTGACATAAAAAAGCTGGAGCCCATGATTTACAAGCCCTATGGCATGATTTTGAGCACCGGCCCCACGGGAAGCGGGAAAAGCACGACACTTTATTCCATCCTGAAAAGAATCAACCAGCCGGACATCAATATCATCACCCTCGAGGACCCGGTGGAATACCGCATCAACAAGATCCGACAGATTCAGCTGAACCACAAAGCAGGTATGACCTTTGCGAGCGGCCTGCGATCCATTATGCGCCAGGATCCGGATGTTATCATGGTCGGAGAGATCAGGGACCCGGAAACAGCGTCCATCTCCGTACAGTCCGCGCTTACCGGTCACAGAGTGCTGAGCACGGTTCACACCAACGATTCCGCGGGAGCCATTACCCGGTTTATTGACATGGGCATCGAGCCCTTTCTGGTGTCTTCGGTCATGCTGGTTTCCATTGCCCAGCGTCTAGTAAGAAAAGTGTGCCCCTATTGCAAGAAACCCTATACACCACCCCAGCCCGCACTTGAATACTGGGGCCTGGACAACGTCGAATCCTCCAATTTCATGGAGGGCAACGGATGCTTTAACTGCATGGACAAGGGCTACAAGGGTCGTACCGGTGTGTATGAGATCTTGATCATCGACGAGATGGTGCAGGACATGATCCTGAATCGAAACTCTGCCCAGGAAATCGCCCGGGCCGCGCGTCAGGCAGGATCCCTGAAAACACTCAAGGATGACGCGGCCAAAAAAGTCCTCCATGGCATTACCACCCTCGAGGAAGCAGCTTCTGCCGTCATCGTATGAAAATAAAAATTTCTCCGGTGATGGTATATATTGGCAACAAAGACATATTGCGTTTCAATGACAACAGTCTGTTAAAACATTAAAATTTTTATTTTCTATTATGCCAAAATACTCATACCAGGCCATCAATGAAAGCGGCAACATCGTAAGCGGCGATCTGGAAGCCGATTCCCTGGACATGGCAAACAGTATCCTGACAGCTAGGGGCTACATTCCCTCCAAGGTCACTGAAACCGGCCAGGTGGTTTCCCCTGTCCTGGTGCGCAAACTCAAGGAAAGATTCACCTTCGTCAAAACGCCGGAGCTGATTCTCTTTACCAAACAGTTCAAAACCCTGATCAAGGCCGGGGTTCCTATTTTGAAACTCCTTAAGGTGCTGGAGAATCAGACGGAAAACGCGGCTCTCAAGGAAATCGTTTTTTCCATCGGCCAGGATATCGAAGAAGGCGCCAGCCTCCACGATGCCTTTCGCAAGCACCCCAAGGCCTTTTCACCCCTTTACTGCAGCATGCTGAGGGCCGGTGAAGCCAGCGGGGCCCTTCCGGATATTCTGGAACGCTTGATCTATATCATGGAACACGAACACAAGGTCCGGTCCGATATCCGTTCGGCATTGTCCTATCCCATCATAGTGCTTGGTTTCCTGGGCGTGGCCTTTTTTGTTCTGCTCACCTTTGTGGTGCCCAAGTTTGCCTCCACTTTTGCCAGAACCGAACTGGAACTGCCTATTCCCACGCAAATCTGCATCGGCATGTACAATGCGCTTGCCAATCACTGGCTCATCATTATTGTGATTTTGGCGGCTGTCATCGGTTTTTTAAGCTACTATCTCAAAACCGAACGCGGCCAATTGGACAGGGACACGCTTCTGATGAATACCCCTCTTCTGGGTCCCCTTTTTAACAAGGCTGCCATGTCGCGTTTTGCCAGTATTTTTTCCATTCTGCACGGTTCCGGCGTGGCTGTAATGGAGTGCATTCGAATTCTGACCGGCACCATCGGCAACCAGGCCATTGCCAAAGAGTTCGATTCGATCAGCGAAAGGCTCGAAGAAGGGCGCGGTCTGGCAGAGCCATTAAAGTCAGCCCAATATTTTCCGCCCATTGTGATCAATATGATCGCCATTGGCGAGGAGTCTGACAATCTTGAAGAAATGCTCAATGAAATCGCCACGCATTACGATGCCGAGCTTGAATATGCCATGAAGAAGCTGTCGGATGCCATCGGTCCGATCCTTACCCTCGGGCTTGCAGTGGTTGTGGGCTTCTTTGCTCTGGCGATTTACCTCCCCATGTGGGACATGTCGCAAATGGCCCAGTAAAAGATGGTTCCCATCTTTTACTCTACGTGGCATCGCCACTATTCTTTACAATTTGTTATGGGCATTTTTCACAAATGATAAAGACTTCGACAACTATCATAAAATACTAAAAATTGATCGTTTTAAGGTTGTTTAGCGGCGAAGCCGCGTAGACAAAAAAATGCGGAGCATTTTTTTGAAAGATATACGGTTCGACATAAGCCTCTACATCATCATCCCCATCATCGTCGGGGGGATAGCCCTTTTAGCAACCCTCGCCTCCTACAATGTCACCATTTACTATTTCAAAAGAGGGATGGAGCCTGTTTGGCCGGTGGCCTTCTGGGGGGCAATCACCGTCATCGTAACCGCAATTTTCGGTCTTTTAATTGTCAAATTCATTATCGATCCTGTCAAACAGTTTGCCCGCAGCACCGAGAATATGGCTGTTTTTTCCAAAGTAGCCGATAACAGCATGCCCAAGGTGCAGACCGACGACATGGGTCGTTTCACTCAACTATTCAACCAGGTCACTGAAATTCTTGGTCAGGTGGAGGCCCGCGAACTGTTTCCGGACATTGTCGGCCAGAGCAAGGCCATGCGGGGCATATTGAAACAGATCCTGGATGTTGCCAAAACAGACTCCACGGTCCTCATTCTCGGGGAAACAGGCACAGGAAAGGAATTGATTGCCAAGAGTATCCACCGGCACAGCTCCAGAAAAAACAAGCCGTTTGTGGCTTTCAACTGTGCGGCCATTCCAGATGGCTTGTTGGAGAGCGAACTCTTCGGCCATGAAAAAGGGGCCTTCACAGGTGCCGTATCAAGAAAAATCGGCAAGTTTGAGGCGGCCGATAAAAGCACATTGTTTATGGATGAAATTGGTGACATGCCCCTGGAGACCCAGGCAAAGGTGTTGCGGGCCGTTCAGGAAGGACAATTCGAGCGTGTCGGCGGCATCAAGCCGATGATGTTCGATGCCCGTTTGATCACCGCCACCAACCAGGATCTATCTAAGCTGGTGGAAGACAATCTCTTCCGACAAGACCTCTATTTCCGGCTCAACGTTTTTACCATTGTGCTGCCGCCTTTGCGGGACAGGCGCGAAGACATCCCCCTGCTCACAGACCGTTTCATTGGGAAATACGATCACACCTACAGCATGTCTCCTGAGGCCATGCAGCTGCTCACCGCCTATTATTGGCCCGGCAATGTGCGCGAACTGGAAAATGCAGTGGAAGCATCCACAATTTTAGCGCAGCATATTATCGAACCCAAGCATCTGCCATCTGCCATAACCACCCGTTTTAAACAAAATGGGCAGCAAACAAAACCCATGGTCATGGAGGCCCAGGGAATGAATCTGGACCTTCGAATGGAAGAACTGGAAAAGGGCATCATCATCGACGCCTTGAAGCAATCATCAGGTATTCAAAAAAAAGCAGCGGAAAAATTAGGCATCAAAGAGCGAAGTTTGTGGCATCGCATTAAAAAATATGATATCGACGTAACCTCGTTTAAGCATCAAAATACGTAGAAAACAGCCTCCATTAATTGTAGTTTTGATGTAATATGTTATTATTTCAAATAAAAATGCTGAGTAAAACAACGAACAGCAATAATAATCATAACATATTGTAAATTTAAGTAACTAATTATAAATACAGTATATATTATTTAAATTGATAAAATATCGCAATTTATTGGCAACTTATTTAGATAAATATTCTTATTATATTCATTCTGGCATTTATCATGCATAAGAATTGAATCATATGGTAACCCAATTATGAAAATATAACCGCAATTAGAATGCCAAACACAGTCGATTGAGCAAGGAGAAAAACAATGAATCAGAAAACACGAAAAATCGTCCTCAAGAAAAATGAAAAAGGTTTTACCCTCGTAGAGGTGATAGCAGTTCTGGTGATCTTGGGGATTCTGGCAGCCGTGGCCGTACCCAAGTTTTTTGATATGCAGGCCACCGCCCGCACCAAGGCGCTTGAAGGTGCGGTGGGTGAACTGAACGGACAGGTGGCGTTGGCGTTTGCCCAGAATGCGTTGAATGGGAACACAGACGGCGATTACGATGGGTTATCTTGCTATCTAGGGGGTGATTTTATTATCAATATCACGGGCGTTGGTGATACCGCCGCAAGCACCTCCATCACACTCGCGGATCTCCCCGGCGCAACGGGTGTGGCCGGTACGATACAATTGGTCGGATCAGGAGGTACAACTAACTTAACCTGGAATGTCGGCTCTACAGATTCACCGGGATATTTTTCAATTTAAGCGCTGTTTTTTTAGGGAGATTCTGGAAAGTGCCGAGGTTTAATAACTATTTACATTTACTGGGATAACGATGTCACACCTCAAGGGATCCAGAGGTTTCACCTTACTTGAAATTATCCTGGTTATGTTGATCATCGTCATTGTCAGCACTGTCATTATCTCCCGGTCCAGGGATCTCTCCGCCGGGCTGATCAGTCAGACGGACATCATGAAAACCCATCTTCGCTACGCCCAGACACTCGCCATGAGTGCTGGGGGTAGCGATATTTACGGGATCAGATGCGTTGCTGCCCCCAATGAATACTGGCTCTTCAGAGGCCCTGACCCGAATAGCAATATCCTGAAGCTGACGGATGACGCATCCTACGATGTTGATGGTGACGACAAACTGGACCTGAATCAGAAAAACATTCAAGCCAGTGCGTTTACCGTGATTTTCGACCGTCGGGGCATCCCTTACACCGCTTACACGGATGAATCCACCAACACGCCCCTGTCTCCGGATTTGAGCATCACCGTCACACCTTCAGGGGGCGGTTCCTCGCAAAACATTACCATAACCGAACTCACCGGATTCATACCATGATGTCCCTCAGTGAACCACAAATCAGGCCACGCGCGTCCGTGCAGAACCCAAAGGGGTTTACCCTGATTGAAATTATCGTGACGTTGATTCTAATCGCGATAACCGGTGTGGTGATGTTTCCTGTGTTGCGGACCAACCTGACCAAAAGCGCCGTGCCGGTGGTCCGTCTGGACAGTCAGTATCAACTGATCCGGGAAATGGAACGCTTGACGGCGCGATACCGTGATGAAATACGTAACGATTCATTGAATATCAACACCTTTAAAAGCACGTACGTGGATACGAGCGCTTTGGTAGACGCCGGCAATACCGGATTTGTCGGCGTGGGGCAAATCACCGGCAGCAACGGGTACACGACCCAATCCACAACCATTCTCAGGGTAACCCTTGTGGATGGGGACCTCAGCCTTGTATCATACTTCACCGAGTAAGAAATTTGCTCGGGCAAATTTCTTTCAACGCGACTTCGTCGCTATTAATAATTTGTGTAATAGCGCGCAGCGATATTACTAAGCGGGTCCCCAAAGTGTCATTATACTACAATGAACTTGGCAAGTTACAGAATATATAAGAGAATTATGCACGGTGACCAGCGCCAGCGGGGGTTCAGCCTGCTGGAGCTGATTGCCACGCTGGCCATCGCCGGCATTCTGGCGGTGGCGCTGACCACCATCGTGGTTACGGCCATGGACGGCTACGTGTTCAGCCGGGTATCGGCTGATGTGTCCCAGAAAGGACAGCTGGCCCTGGCACGCATGCGCATGGAACTCCTGAACGCCACAGCTGTTTCCACGGCAACGGCCGATCGAATTGCCTTTACCAATCCTGATGGATCCTATGAACTGGAGCGAACCGGAACGATTGTCACCCTCAGGCGTACAAGCGCTCCTGCTGTGGCTGCAAAAACGCTAGTGGACAGTATGCCGGCAATCTATGGCGCTGATCAGCTGTTTGCCTATCAGAAAGAAGACGGGTCTGCGTGGAATACCAGTGATGGCATCGCCGATCTTTTTGCCATTGACATTATCTTGAAATTCGACAGCAACAGCACGGTGCTTCAAACTAGCATCAATCCCAGGGCCAACCGATTGCGGGTTGCCCCCCAGATGCTATAAATTTTCATACCTTAGGCGCACGACTACATATGAAACATTTGCAACCTTAATATGGATAGTATCCTTATTAAACATAACTAAATGAAAATTTAATAAAAAAATGGCTGCACATCACAGAATTAAAAATGAAGGCGGCGCGGTCTTGCTGACCGTGGTGTTTATCGTCATCATCATCGGACTGGTGGGGTCGGCGATCTACTCCTTGACGTTTACCTCAACGTTCAGCCAGATCAATGCCCAGAACGCCACCCGGGCACATTACATAGCCGAATCCGGGGTCCGCATCGTGGCGGCTGAGTACAATCAGGCAGCAGAAGCCAATAAAAACCAAACCCTTGAAGATCTGGATGGCGAAACCCTCACCCTACCAGGCAACACCGGCCAGATCGATCTGCGTATTTACCCTTACTGGTTTTATGTGAAAAATACTTACACCAGTCCGGGCGGCACCATCGACCTTAAAATGCCCGGCAGTCTTCCTCTCACGGAAATAGAAGACGCGGGTTCCTCAGTTGTCACCTTTCCCGGCATCGGGAAACTAAAACTCCAAGGCAAGACCCGCAGGGCTGATATCGCCGGCGTCACAATATTACCCGGCGACATCATACGATTTTCCCTGGGAACTGATAAATTTCCTTATGATATTCAGCCTGACGAAGAAATTTTCCTGGTATATCAAGATAATACCACGTCCTCCCAGAACATTAATCAGGAAGGTGATGACCTGCTGCTGGCATCCACCAACCAGGCGGCCCAGTTCATTCCCAATGAAAAAGGTGCCTTTCGGGTGCACAACGAAGACAACGACCGCATGGACTACACCTATCAAACAAAGGTGACCAGTGGAGGAACCATCCAACTGCAGGACATCCGTTCCCAGGACCCAGCCAATCCATCGTTGTTTCCATTCACTGTTGACGACAGTTCGGAAATCTTTTTCGGAAAAAATCTTGCCGTTGTAGCCAGCACCGTCCTGGGGCAAGGTCTCTTGTCAGGGCAGCAGACCGTTGTCACCTACAGCGATGTTGGTCTGGACGGCGGCTTCAACATCGGCCGGGAGAATATTTCCTTTGAAGAAGATATCGAAGATTTTGACTATGGTCTGCCAATGAACAGTCCCGGTGGATCCGATCCCATTGTCGTGGATACCACTGAAGGCGACGAAAAGATTAACCTGGGTGGCGGACTCACCGACGGTTACGGTTCGGTCTGGTATGGCGGCGACTCCGACACGGCCAACTGCATTGACGGCCGGTGCAACCTGGGCAAGGGATTCCGGGCCTATTTTGAATTTATCTCAAATCTTCAAGATAACTCGTTGGACAGTACACTCTATGGGGATGGCTTTACTTTCTCAATCATCAGCGGTGTCTATGATTCAGGAACCTATCGAAACTCCAAAAATGATACTGGCGGCCCCCTTGGGGAATACTTGGGATACGCCGGTCCAGGGTTGCCCGCAGGGGACCAAACAGGCCTTGAGCCCCCTAAATTAGCCCTGGAAATGGACACCTATCCCAACCTCGGCGCCGGCAGCCTCTGCGGCAGCAACTCCCGGGTCGATGGTGAAGATGCGGTAAACTTTCCTGAAGGGGCCAACCATATTGCCCTGGATTACTGGGGGACAGGCTCCGCTACAGCGCTGCCGGGTTCATTGGATGCCACCGGCGGATACATGCGAATTGGTAATCCCGAAGGTGTTGTCGCAGACGGGGGTCTTGAAGACTGGAGTTCCCCAGTTACCCTGCAAGGCACGATCAGTTTCTGGTTTAAAAGAGATGTCATTAATTACGGTGACGGCCTATCTAGCGGCGATAGAATGTGGGGGCAAAGCCCCAATATGGAGATGCGTTTCGCCAATGCTGGAAATGACCTTGTGCTTGACTGGGGTGCCAATGATTCGATTACTACAAATGATTTAGCTCCTTTTCAACATCCCTTCACAGTAGCGGGTAAATGGTATTTTCTCGCAATTTCATGGAATGAAACCAGTAACAACCTAAGGATGTACGCTGGAGATGAAACGACTGATCCATACTTAATTGCAACTTCCGACACTTGGGACCAGGCTGTATCTAGCATAGGTATTGTAGAAAATTTATTTTTAAACTCAAGCGGTGGTAATTTGACTAAGAATTTCATGGTCAACGGTAAAGGTTCTGACCTAAGATACTATGACACCCAAAGAGATCTTGGCCAGATTGTGGCTGATTATGATGTGCGGCTTATCGGCAACGAACCAAATTTGGTAGCCTATTATACATTAGAGAGTGATTTTTCCAATGCCGCTGCATTGACGCCAGTGGCTGAGTCTGTTCCAGTCACAGGCTGGTCAGGTGAGACTCCCATTGGCTTTGACTGCAGCAGCGACATCGTAACCCGCGACGACAACCGCCACGGCGCCGGTGGCGGCACCACCCAGCCCATGAACTCCCAGAACACCGATCCCGGCCTGGGAGATGACGGTTACTACCAGGTAAAAAAGACCGGGCTATACAACTGGATGGAAGACGGCAACTGCTATGGCGTGCGCCTGGAACTGGTCCGGCCCAATTCACCTGAAGTCGGTGTTTACAGATACCAGATCAAAGCCTGGATCAGCAGTGTTGATGCTGACTGCTCAGGTCTTGCTTCCAGCTACAAGGACACCCGAGACACCTATACCGCTACCGACCCCCAGATCGAGTTGACCATTGACAACGGAAATCCACTTGAATTGGATTCAACGGTTCACGATGATCTTGCAAAGATCCTCTTCGGCTTTACACAGGGCACTGGCGGAGCCACACAGGATATCACCCTTAAGAATCTCGATATGCGTTTCATCTATACCTATCCATCAGGCTTTCCCAACAGCTGGTGAAACATCGCCGAGCCAACTGTTTCTCTACCCCTATCAGACACGGATTACAGGGATTACATGGATTAAAATAAGAATTGAACCTGTGAAATCCGTGAAATCTGTGTCGAACCCTACGCCCTACTTGGTTTCCGACCTCTGGGGTTTTGTGTCTCCACGGCAAATCTCATGTTGCCGTTTTTATACGGTTGTGTTTTAATTACAGTTCAATCAATTATCGGTTTTACATTTAAACCAAATAGTTAGTCAGGATAACGGATACATTGAATCCAATAGACCAGATATTGAAAACTGCCCATGAAATTGGCCAGTCCTCGCTTTCGGAGTATGATTCCAAGCGAATACTCAAAGCCTACGGCATACCTGTTGTCGAGGAATCTGTTGCTCTGACCCCTGACGAGGCGTCAGATGCTGCTGTACGCATCGGTTTTCCGGTGGTTGTCAAGGGATTGGGCAGCCGGCTGCTGCATAAGACGGAAAAGGGATTGGTACACCTCAACCTGCAGACACCGTCAGACGTTCTTCAAGCCGCAGCAGATATTGCGCAAGATGCCGGCCCCCACCTCGAAGGTTTCCTGGTCCAGCCCATGGTGGAAGGCAAACGGGAATGGGTGGCCGGCATGTTCCGGGACCCGCAGTTTGGGCCGGTCATCATGTTCGGTGCAGGCGGCATCTTTACCGAGGCACTGTCGGATGTTGCGTTTCGCCTGGCGCCGCTCACACAACATGATGCCGCGGAAATGCTTAACGAAATTAAAGCACAGGCACTGCTCAATGATTTCCGGGGGGAAAAGCGTGTTGACCGCGACGCATTGGCTGCTACCCTTATGGGTCTCTCCCGCCTGTCTGTGGAACGTCCCCGGATATCTGAAATAGACATCAACCCGCTTGTCACAAAAAAAGACGGCAGCATCGTGGCTGTGGATGCATTGGCCATGCTGGGTGATGAAGCTGAAGCGGCCCCACCAAAATCGCCGGTGGGTCCTGAGCTGATACGCCCTATTTTTTATCCGCGCTCCATTGCCTTTGTTGGCGCATCATCCAAACTGGGCAAATGGGGGCATATCCTGGTGGCCAACACCATCAGCAGCGGCTATCAGGGCGATATCTTTCTGGTCAATGCGGCCGGGGGAACCATTGCCGGGCGGAAGGTGTACACATCCGTGCTGGAGATCGACGGGGAGGTTGACCTGGCAGTCGTCACCATTCCTGCTGCCGGCGTCATTGAGCTGCTGCCGCAGCTGCAGGCCAAAAGCATCACCAGTGTTCTGTTGATCACTTCCGGGTTTGGTGAAACCGATGCGGACGGCAAAGCGCTTGAAAAAGCGCTTGTCCGTGCCGCAAACAAAGCAGGCGTCCAGATTCTAGGCCCCAACACCATGGGCATCTGCAATCCGCATGTACAGTTGAATTGCACCAGCCTGCCGGTTAAGCCGCGTCCCGGCTCCACAACCCTGGTATCCCAGTCCGGCAACATGGGCACCCAGTTTCTGGCTTTTGCCGAGCAGCAGGGTATCGGCATTCGCGGCTTTTGCGGCTCCGGCAACGAGGCCATGACAACCATCGAGGATCTTCTGGAGACCCTGGAGAACGATCCCCTCACCCGGACGGTTCTGTTGTACATCGAGAGTGTCAAGGACGGTCGCCGTTTTTTCGAAAGTGCCCGCCGCATGGGATGCAAGAAACCCATCGTGCTGATGAAGGGGGGGCAGAGCAAGGCTGGCACCAAAGCGGCCTCAAGCCATACCGGTGCGTTGAGTACGGACAGTCGTATTTTCAATGCCGTCTGCCGGCAGGCCGGCATCGTCAAAGTGGAACACTCCATGGAGCTTCTTGATTTAGCAGGCGCTTTTTCATCCCTGCCCCTGCCCCACGGCAACCGCACCGCCATCATGACCCTGGGGGGCGGCTGGGGGGTTGTCACGGCCGATTTGTGCAATGCATACGGCCTTGAGGTTCCAGACCTTTCCGATGACATTATCCACGAAATCGACCAGTGGCTGCCGCCCTACTGGAGCCGTTCCAATCCCATTGACCTGGTGGGCGAACCTGACAGGGACTTGCCCATCAGGATCATCCAAACCCTGTTGCAGTGGGATGGATGCGATGCCGTAATCAACCTGGGGATAATGGGACGCAAACATCTGGCCGGTCAGTACTTCGATGCCGTAATGGAAGCGGACCCTGATTATGAGTCTGATTTTCTGCTTTCCCTGAAAACGGCATTGTCGGAAAATGAAGAACAATATGTGCAGCAGGTGGTTGATCTCATGGCAAGGTACCAAAAACCGGTCATTGGCGTATCCCTGTTGACAGATGAAAAAGATCGTACCATATACATGGCAGACAATGCGGAATACAAGGGTGTTTTCTACAACACGCCGGAGAGAGCGGTTAAAACCCTCTCTAAAATGTTCGCCTACTATAAATTTAGCTGTCTCAGCCAGGATCCTAAAATTCAGGGAAACAATGCATGAAGCGTTTTGTATATAAAAAATTGGATTTTGAAATCGGGCATTTGGTCAAGAGCCCCTGCCAGGCGTGTGAACAAAGGGACGAGTTTCCGGGATGTGCCCGTACATGCAGTACGTTGCGCAGTATACAGCTTGTCCTGGCAGAATCCATATCATGCACGCAGCACTACGCAACCCTGGAATCATCGGCCCTCTCCCAGGAGGGGTGGCGGAAATGAATTGGTAGCCGTTCAACTGCAGTTGAACGGTCATCAATTCATTTCTCTACGGCTTCGCCTAAAAACATCAGAAGATGGAGAACAAAGCAACAGAGCCCCAGAACCACAGAGGACGGAAGACAGCGGCGGTCGGTTAACCAAATTCGATGTACGATAGGACGAAGTCCGTAGAATAGCGGTTGTCTTTCTTAGGATAGATTGACCGCACAGCAAAAACTCCTTTAATAGGATATGGGTTTGGCTTGGAAAAAAAATAAGACAACCGGTATGGCACAAGCCGCATGGCGCATTGAGGAAAAGCGAAAAGGAGAAATTGTTGTTCATTTAGAAAACAATGCCGATATCAACACTACCCCCTCCTTGTATGACTCGCTTATCCCGACCGTCAAAAAAAAGCACCCTTCCCTTTTAACGCTGGACCTTTCCAGGGTCACCTATATTGACGACTACGGCAGTTTGGCTTTCATGGAGCTGCAGACCTCGGTGACTGCTCGGGGCGGGCGATTTCAGATAGTCAATTCAGCAACCCACATCAAAGAGGCATTTGATAGAACTGTTCATACGCGAGACATGGAATGCACGATATTTCAAAGGGACAATCCTCCCAACATTTTTGTACGGTTCGGGGATGCAACCTTACGGGAGATGTACAATATCCGTTATATGATTTCCTTTCTCGGTTCGGTTGTGCTGGGCTTCCTGCATGTCCTGTTCCACCCGGCGTCCCTGCGTGTAGAAGACACCATCACTCACATGAAAAAAACAGGTGTCGATGCCGTACCCATCGTCGGTATGATCAGCTTTCTGTTGGGTCTCATCATGGCGTTTATGTCCTCGATCCAGCTAAGGCAGTTCGGGGCCAATATTTATGTAGCTTCCCTCGTGGCCCTTGCCATGGTGTCCGAGTTGGGACCGATAATGACGGCCATTGTGGTGGCTGGCAGGACGGGTTCAGCGTATGCGGCAGAAATCGGCACCATGCAGATTTCAGAAGAAATCGACGCACTGTTTACCATGGGGTTCAATCCCACCCTTTTTCTAGCCGTGCCCAGAGTTGTTGCCGCGGTCATTGTGGTCCCGCTGCTGACCCTTTTTGCTGACTTTTTTGCCATTACCGGCGGTTTGGTGGTGGGGGTGCTTATGCTGGATCTTACCCCAGGTTCCTATATCAACCAGACCCTTGATGCGCTGACCCTCTTTGAAGTACTCTGGGGCATGATGAAAAGTGTTATATTTGCGCTTTTAATCGCCTGGACCGGATGCCTGAGAGGGTTCCAGGTCAGGGGCGGGGCGGCGTCCGTGGGCAATGCAGCCACTTCTGCGGTGGTCAGCAGTATCTTTCTAATTATTCTGTTTGATTCGATTTTTGCAGTTATCCGGTCCTACTGGTAGTAATATTTCTTTAGCAAATATTACACAACGCGGCTACATCGCTATTCAACATCTCATTCAGGGATTTATTTAAAACGATGAGCTGGTAAAACATGCGATACTGCCAATGCGGCAATTTAATACGCCAACCGATGTCATTCCTGCGCAGGCAGGAATCCAGATTTAAAACTGGTTGCGCTCAACTGGGGCAGTTTTACTGGATCCGGCATGACTAATCACCCTGTCATTCAAGTTAAAAACCTGGTCGCCAAGTACGGCGATGATCTGATTCTCGATGACATCAGTTTTGAGGTGGCTGAAGGGGAAATAGTGGTCATTCTCGGCACCAGCGGCAGCGGCAAATCAACCCTGCTAAAACACCTCATTGGTTTGCTGCAGCCCTATTCCGGAAAAATTCTGATTAACAATATTGATATTGCCATGAACGATCCAGATGCCCAGCACAATGTTTTTCGTGACATCGGTGTTCTATTTCAAGGCAGCGCCCTTTTCGGATCCATGACCCTCGCACAAAACGTTGCCCTGCCCATCATGGAATACGCGGGCCTTCCCAAAGATGTTGTCAACCAGTTGGTTCAAATGAAATTATGTCAATTCGACCTGCTTGAATACCAGGCGTACATGCCTTCTGAAATCAGCGGCGGGATGAAAAAACGTGCCGGTTTGGCACGCGCCCTGGCCCTCAATCCCAAAATTCTGTTCCTGGATGAACCCACGGCCGGATTAGACCCTGTCAGATCGGCTGAGATTGATGAATTGGTGCTGCGCATCAATGACTTGGCCAGCACCACCATGGTGATCGTAACTCACGAACTCGACAGTATATTTAATATTGCTAATCGGGTAATCATGATCGATAAGGAGAAGAAGGGAATCATCGCGGACGACGATCCGCATTATCTCAGGGACCACAGCCCGGATCCCGTGGTTCGACAATTCTTCAACCGTAAACTCAATACCCATGTTGCATGAACAACATGGATACGATAAGCTAATAGACTGTTTATATTAATATATTAAGATGATAGTGTTTTTTATGACTTGAGGTTGTATGGCGTCTGTAAAAACAAAGCTTGCGGTCGGCCTTTTCGTGGTTGCCGGATTTATCATGGTCATTTTTGCCGTGATTTGGCTGGGCATGTCCAACTATTTGGAAAAAGGCAAGTTCTATATTGCCTATTTTGACGAATCCGTGCAGGGCTTGGACCGTGACTCACCGGTTAAATACCGGGGTGTTTCCATCGGCAAGGTACATCGTATCGGGGTTGCCCCGGATGCCAATCTGATCGAAGTGGTCCTGAAGATCGAGACCGGTTTAAAACTGGATAAAAGTATTGTCGCCCAGCTCAAGGCCGTGGGAATCACCGGCCTCGTGTTTGTTGAACTGGAGAAAAAACAGGATGGTGATATCCTGGTTTCGCCCGGCAATACATTTGAATCGAGCTACCCTGTGATCGATACCCGGCCATCTGATATTAAACAAATTATGGAAGCTGTCAGTGACATCCTCCTTGAATTTAACAGAATGGACATCAGTGGGGTCCTGGTGAGCATACGATCCATGCTCTCCAGGGTAGAGCAAGCCATGGATGATGCCCAGTTAAAAACACTTTCCCAAGAGATGCTGGCTGCCATTGGGGATGTTCAAAGCGCCATGGATCCGGAATACTGGACAGGGACCCTTGATTCCGTTGAAACCGCTTCAGACAACATCGATGCGCTGTCCACTGAAAGCCGCGAAACCATTGCAAAGGTCAATGCCACCCTGGAGAACTATGACAAGCTCGCCATAGAAAATAAAGACAACATTCGCGCCCTGATTTCCGAAATGCGCACATCTCTGGAAAATATCAACAACCTTGCCGCAAGCAGCAGTAACCTGGTCATGCAATCCAACCAGGAAATCGTTAGTCTTGCGATTGAATTTAGAAAATCTCTCAGGGAATACGACAAGGCCGGGAAAAATCTCAATAGGTTTCTGGAGCAAATTGCCGACCACCCATCGCAGCTCTTTCTGGGGGAACCGCCCCAGGATAAGACCTTGAATTAGCCCCAGGCCTTAGGTTCATGCCCTGAAAGGACAGGCTGTTTCGTATGGAAACACACAGGATAAACATGAGGATTACAACGCCCATCTCGGTAATCATGCTGATTGTCACTGTTGTCCTAATCATGATCATGGGCGGGTGCACCAA
>Ga0180435_10003281_pt1 | contig 16299 bp, 12 predicted proteins | sample SS_ome_3_FD_132467 | JGI IMG/M metagenome (GOLD analysis project Ga0180435, IMG submission 132467) | Hypersaline lake sediment archaeal communities from the Salton Sea, California, USA - SS_3_S_1 metaG | ecosystem: Environmental > Aquatic > Non-marine Saline and Alkaline > Hypersaline >...
CGCTCATGGCTGAAATAACGTTATTGGTTTACGGTATGTTGTTTGGTCCAGCCGTTGCCAGGTCGGTTGATCAATCGCGATTTATTGTAACGTCGTGGCGACTAAGAGTATAGATTTCCGAGTCCCGGGGTAAGTGGAGCGATCTAATAGCCGATGCATTGCCTGTCCGCTAAAGGATCATCAACGGCTCGATAGCCCTATCGGTAGGCATGAAGTCAGACTATGCTCGCGATAATTGATGGTCTTTGGCACATTACGAATATCAAAGTAATTCGATTCATTTCCCTGGTAATCTATTCGACTGACTTTTGTGGGCGTTCTCGGCTAGAAATACATTTTCTAAGGTGGGCTTGGTTAGCCCGGTCACGTACACTACGCGCATGCTGACATTCCCCGAGATTGATCCCGTTGCTCTGGCCATAGGCCCGGTGAAGATTCACTGGTACGGACTGATGTACCTGCTAGGCTTTGCGGCCTTCTGGTTCCTGGCACGACTCAGGGCGAAAAAGCCCTGGAGCCCGATTCGGCCTGAACAGGTTGACGATATGCTGTTCTACGGAGCAGTCGGTGTCATCCTGGGTGGGCGTATTGGTTATATCCTGTTCTACCAGCTGCCTGCCTTCTCCGGTGATCCGGCTATGTTGTTACGTATATGGGAAGGCGGTATGTCCTTCCATGGTGGCATGCTGGGTGTATTTATTGGCATGCTGTTGTTTGCACGGCGCAGCAAGATCGAGTTTTTCCGCCTCACCGATTTCGGTGCCCCCATGGTACCAATAGGTCTGGGTGCAGGTCGGTTTGGTAATTTCATCAACGGGGAATTGTGGGGGCGAGTAACCGACCATCCTGTTGGTATGGTGTTCCCCAGCGGAGGCCTTCTGCCGAGACACCCCTCCCAGTTATACGAGTTTGCGCTCGAGGGCGTGGCCATGTTTGTTATTCTGTGGCTGATATCTGCGCAGCCCAGGCATAAGGGCTTTGTCTCGGGCTGGTTTATGATCCTGTATGGTTCATTCCGGTTCATCGTCGAGTTCGCCCGTGAGCCTGATGCCCATCTTGGACTAATTGCCTTCAACTGGTTGTCCATGGGGCAGCTACTGAGCCTGCCCATGGTGCTGGTAGGTGTTTATCTTTTGTACTGGTCGCGCAGCCAGCCATTACCTGCGCAGGAGAAAGCCTAAATGAAACAATATCTGGACCTGATGCGTCACGTACGTGATAACGGAACCGTAAAGGGTGATCGTACCGGTACGGGTACCAAATCAGTGTTTGGTTACCAGATGCGCTTCGACCTGCAGCAGGGCTTCCCCATGGTGACCACCAAAAAGCTGCACCTCAAATCCATCATTCATGAACTGCTGTGGTTCCTGAAGGGAGATACAAATGTCGCATACCTGCAGGAAAACGGTGTGCGCATCTGGAACGAATGGGCGACTGAAGAGGGTGACCTGGGCCCGGTCTATGGTTACCAGTGGCGTAACTGGCCTGCGCCCAATGGTCAGCATATAGACCAGATTGGTCAGCTCATTGAACAGATTAAAAACACCCCGAATTCACGTCGTCTGATCGTATCAGCCTGGAATGTCTCCGACCTGCCCGATGAAACTATCAGCCCCCAGGCCAATGTGGAGCAGGGCAAGATGGCGCTGGCCCCCTGTCATGCCTTCTTCCAGTTTTACGTCGCTGACGGAAAGCTCTCCTGCCAGCTCTATCAACGCAGTGCCGATATCTTCCTTGGCGTGCCTTTTAATATTGCCTCTTATGCCCTGTTAACCATGATGATCGCCCAGGTCTGTGATCTGGAGCCCGGTGATTTTGTGCATACCCTGGGGGATGCCCACCTGTATTCAAATCATGCCGAACAGGTCGACCTGCAACTGTCGCGTGAGCCACTTTCCTTGCCGACAATGAAAATTAACCCAGATGTAAAAAATATCTTTGACTTCACCTTCGAAGACTTTGAGCTCGTGGATTACGAGCATCATGAGCACATCAAGGCACCTATCGCGGTTTAATCCTTATAGCGGCCTTACAGAAGGCCGTTTTTTTTGATCTGGCGCTTTGCCAGAAGCGCATCCATGCACCAGACTTATGGTTATCAATAAGTGATGAACAGGACGCGTCATGGCCGCTAATAAAATAAAACTCCTGGCTGTTGTAATTATTGTTATCGCTTTAGCTATAACTGCCGTGTGGTGGTTTAGCCGCACTCAGCCCATCGCGGTAGTGGTTCAGGGTGTTGAGATCGGCGTAGTTCAGGATACCGTGGCCAACACGCGTGCCGGTACTATCGAGGCCTGTCGTCGTGCCGGTATTTCCCCTCGGCTGGGAGGGCAGATTGCCATCATGCCGGTCAAGGAAGGTGATGTTGTCGAGCAGGACCAGGTACTGATGGAGTTCTGGAATGATGACCTCGCAGCCCAGGCCAAGCTGGCAGAGAGTGAAGTGAAGGCGACTGAGGCTAAGGCTGAGCAGACCTGTACGCTGGCCGATGTGGTTAAGCGCGAGGCCCAGCGCCTGAAAAAACTCAGGGCCCAGGATCTGGCCTCGGAAGAGGCCATCGATAAGGCCGAGGGTACGGCACGTGCCCAGAAGGCGGCCTGTACTGCGGCACAGGCCGCCGTAGATGTCAGCAAGGCCAGCCTGGATGTCGCACTGGCGGCACTGGATCAGACCCGACTTAAAGCCCCGTTCCCAGGTGTTGTTGCCGAGGTCAATGGTGAAGTGGGTGAGTTTGTGACGCCCTCACCCGTGGGTATTCCCACACCGCCCGCCGTCGACCTGATGGACATCAGCTGCCTGTATGTCTCGGCCCCGATTGATGAAGTGGATGCCCCGCAGATTCGTGTCGGCATGCCTGCCAATATTTCCCTGGATGCCTTTTCAGGCCAGGTCTTCACTGGCCAGGTGCGTCGCGTTGCACCCTATGTGCTGGACCTGGAAAAGCAGGCCCGGACCGTGGATGTCGAGGTCGAGTTTGCGAATCCGGATGAGTGCCAGTGCATGCTGCCGGGCTATAGCGCGGATATCGAAGTGATTCTCGACGAGCATGTGAATGTCATGCGTATCCCGACCGAGGCCATTCTCGAAGGCAACCGGGTGCTGGTTCTGGGTGCGGAAGGAGTACTGGAGGAGCGCACTATTGAGGCTGGGCTGAGTAACTGGGCATGGACAGAGGTCGTTAAGGGGTTGAGCAAGAATGACCAGGTCGTGCTCTCTATAGAGAGGGAAGGTGTTGAGGCCGGGGCAGTGGTTTCAGCCAGTACCCGGGCCGCTGACAATGATTGAGTTGTCACACATCAACCGGCATTTTCAGGTCGGTGACCAGCTGGTAAAGGCCCTGGATGATGTATCCCTGAACATAGGTGCCGGTGAATATGTTTCGATCATGGGGCCCTCCGGCTCGGGAAAATCTACCCTGCTGAATCTTATTGGGCTTCTCGATCGCCCTACTTCTGGCACCTATTCCCTGGATGGTAAGGACGTCACCTCGCTGGATGATATTGAGCAGGCCAGGGTGCGTAACCAGGAAATCGGCTTTGTCTTCCAGATGTTTCACCTGGTACCGCGGCTTACGGCCGCTGAAAACGTTGAGTTGCCGCTGGTGCTGGCCGGAGTCAATCCTGAAGAAAGACATGAAAGGGTTGCAAAATCCCTGGAGGCCCTGGGTATTGCGGATCGTAGTCACCATAGACCCGAGCAGCTTTCAGGCGGGCAGCGCCAGCGTGTGGCGATTGCCCGTGCGACCATTACGCAGGCAAAGGTCCTGCTGGCCGATGAGCCCACCGGTAACCTCGATCATAAGTCCGGCGGGGATGTGATCGATATCCTGGAGGCCCTGGTCGACAGGGGGATTACGATGATCATGGTGACTCATGACCCGGAAATGGGTGGCAGGGCCCGCCGTCAGCTACATATGATTGATGGTCGACTGGCCCGCGACCATAACGCGAATAGCCATGGCCCTGCATAGCCCGGATATTGCCAGCTTTTCCTGGAAGGCCCTGACGGGGTATCCGGCACGGACCATCCTGATGCTGATTGCCATGGCTATCGGTGTCGGCTCTGTAGTGATTCTGACTGCCCTGGGTGAGGGTGCGCGTGGTTATGTCACCGGGGAATTTGCTTCCCTGGGCACGAACCTGGTCATTGTTTTTCCGGGTCGTTCGGAGACTGCAGGCGTTAATCCGGGGGCTATGTTTGGTGAGACACCGCGTGACCTCACGCTGGATGATGCCCAGGCCCTGACACGCAGTACCCTGGTCAGGCGTATTGCTCCCCTCAATGTAGGGTCGGTGACCGTCAGTCGGGGCGCTCGTTCACGTGATGTCGTCATGCTGGGCTCCAATCACGAGCTGCTGAATATTCGCCACTGGGAGGTCGCTCAGGGCAAGTTTTTACCTCAGGCAGATCTTGATCGAGCTATGCCGGTTACCGTGCTTGGCAGCAAGATCCGCGACGAGTTGTTTGGTGCTGAGCGTGCCCTGGGGGAATGGGTGCGGATCGCAGATCGCCGTTTCAGGGTGATCGGAATCATGGGTTCAGAAGGGCGTTCCATTGGCGTGGATGTTGAGGAAACGATTATCATCCCGGTGGCATCGGCTCAGCAGTTGCTTAATACCCAGTCACTGTTTCGTATCCTGGTAGAGGCCAGGAGCCGGGAGGCTATCAAACCGGTTCAGGACTTCGTGGAAGCTACTATTCAGGAGCGTCATCAGGGTGAAAGGGATGTAACGGTCGTGACCCAGGATGCGGTATTGTCGACCTTTGACGATATTCTTGGTGCGCTGACTCTGGCGGTCGGTGGCATTGCAGCAATCAGCCTGGCCGTGGCTGGCATCCTGATTATGAATGTCATGCTGGTAGCCGTTTCTGAGCGTACTGCCGAGATTGGCCTGCTCAAGGCGATAGGCGCTACGCCGCGGCAAATTATCATCCTGATACTCTCCGAGGCCTCCTTGTTATCCCTGTTGGGGGCCATGTTAGGTCTGTTACTGGGCCAGCTAGGAGCCTGGGGCATTCGTCTGGCCTTTCCCATCTTGCCGGCCTATGCACCGTTGTGGGTGATTCTGCTGGTGCTGACCGTTGCCTTGGCTACAGGCATTCTCTTCAGCCTCCTGCCGGCAAGAAATGCCTCCAGGCTCGATGCCGTTCTGGCCCTGTCGAGGAGATAGCCTGAAGATGAAAACCAGAGACTTTCTTCGACTCACAGGCACTTCCCTCATCGCCCACCGCCTGCGTAGTTTTCTGACCGCACTGGGGATAGCTGTCGGTATCGCCGCTGTGGTGTTGCTGACCTCTATCGGCGAGGGGCTACATCAATTTGTCCTTGCTCAGTTCACCCAGTTCGGTACGACTATCGTGGGTATCAACCCGGGTAAGGCCACAACGGCGGGTACCAGCATGGGCGTGTTCGGTACAGAGCGCCCCCTCACTATCGAGGATGCCCTGGCCCTTGAGCGTCTGCCCTATGCGGAAGCCGTGGTTCCATTCGTGCAGGGCAATGCCGAGGTCGAGGCAGGCAACCTGCGCCGGCGCACAACCATTTACGGGGCCGGGCCATCGATGCCTAAGGCATTTAGCATGGATGTCAGAATTGGGCGCTTCCTGCCCGAGGACGACCCCACTGCTCCTCGTGCTTTTGCCGTGCTGGGCAGCAAGATGCGTGCAGAGCTGTTTGGTGAAAGCAATCCCCTGGGGCAGCTGATTACGATTTCAGGCAGTCGCTACCGGGTTATTGGTGTCATGGAGTCCAAGGGCACGGTACTGGGTTTTGACCTTGATGACACGGTCTATATTCCGGCAGCCCGGGCCATGAGCCTGTTTAATAAAGAGGGCCTGGTCGAGATCGATGTCATGTATGAAAAAGATACCCCGGTCGACAAGGTTGTTGAAGGCATACGGCGCACGCTCGAGGCCAGGCATGGGCGTGATGATGTAACCATCACGACACAACAACAGATGCTGGATGTGCTGGGCGGGGTGCTGGATGTGCTGACTTTTGCGGTCGCGGCCATCGGAGGAATATCTCTGCTGGTTGGTGCTATTGGTATCGTGACGATCATGACTATCGCGGTTAACGAGCGCACCAATGAGATTGGTCTGCTCAGGGCTCTGGGCGCGAGACAGGGGCAGGTGCTTTCCCTGTTCCTGGGAGAGGCCATAGTTCTGGCCGCCATTGGCGGTTTGAGTGGCTTAATCCTTGGTGCCGGTCTGGCCCATCTCCTACATGCTGTAATACCGGCGCTCCCCGTTCATACCTCGCTTTTCTATGTGATTCTCGCTGAGCTGATTGCAGTCACTATTGGGCTTCTGGCTGGCGTGTTACCAGCTCGAAGGGCTGCCCAGATGGATCCCGTCGAGGCGCTGCGGGCTGAATAAGAGCCATAAAAAAAGCCGCCAGGGTAAGGCGGCTAATAACGGGTATGCGGGGAACAGCAAATTGAGCACCTGTTGCAGATGTATTCACCGTTCCAGCGGGATTAACTATAGGAGCTAATCATTCAATCCGGCGTGTTCTTGGTCACAGATTTGTGAAGCCTTTTTCGCCCGAGAATATACTTCCTGCTCTTTACCAGATGTGTGAAGCCGGGGGCTGGCAGATAGTAGAAAAATCCAATGTAAGCAGACAACCCAGTTTCGTATGAGGTCTTTATTAATATGTATAAGACCAAATTAGCGCTACAGCCAATAATTTATGATTTCCTTATATTCTCTATCTATATGAAAAATAGATATTTTTAAGAAAAAAGCCAAGTGTTCAGATAGGGTATTGGCTAGCAAAATTGTACAAAAAAAGGCATAATCGCGCACCCTCGGGGGAGTGGTCCGCTCATTCAGTCTAATAAACCACAGGATGCTGTCATGGAGTCTCTGTTTTCTGGCCCAAATCTTAAACGGGGCATCGCCGCTTTAGTTTTCATAGCTTTGGGTATTTATGCGGCAACGGTGGTGCCGAGCGTAGAAATTGCGTGGGTAGTCGCTATCCTGCTATTGACCATTTACCTGTTTGTTTTTGAGATTGTTGAGGTTGATGTCGCGGCCGTGACGATCATGGTGCTTCTGGGCCTAACCAGCCTGTTTGCTCCAATCATGGGGCTCAGTGAAGGACTAGTTGATAACAAGCAACTTTTCCTCGGTTTCTCCGGTAATGCCGTTATTTCGATCATCGCTGTCATGATCATTGGTGCGGGCCTTGATAAGACCGGCATCATGTCCAAGGTAGCCGCTTTTATTCTCAGGATTGGCGGTTCAACTGAAGCGCGCATTATTCCCATTGTTTCTTCTACTGTGGGCTTCATATCAAGCTTTATGCAGAACGTAGGCGCCGCGGCGCTGTTCCTGCCCGTTGTCAGCCGTATTTCTTCTCGCACCAGCCTGCCCATGTCGCGACTGCTGATGCCCATGGGCTTTACCGCGATTCTGGGCGGTACCGTTACCATGGTTGGTTCCAGCCCGCTGATTCTGCTGAATGACCTAATCCTGACTTCGAACAAGGGCCTGAAGCAGATTGGTGAGGCTCCGATGGAGACTTTCGGCCTGTTTGCAGTTACCCCTATCGGTATCGCTCTGGTCCTGACCGGTATTGCCTATTTTGTGATTTTTGGTCGTTTTGTCCTGCCAGCGAATGAAAGCAAGCAAGCCGACAATGCTTCAAACACTCTGGATTATTTCAAGCAGACCTACGGCATGGATATGGAAATGGTCGAGGTATGTGTACCGGAAGACAGCCCTCTGGTTGGCCTGACACTTGATGAATTTGAGCATAACTATAAGGTTCGTACGGTCGCGGCTTACCGTGGCTCGGAAGGGGTTTCTCGTATCGGTGCAGGATCACTGGCTCGTGATACTGCCATCGAAGGAAGGATGTGCCTGGGTCTACTGGGGGATCCCGAGGATCTCGATGTCTTTGTTTCGAAGTATGATCTGAATGCCCATGACGATTACGAGGTACTGAATGAAGTACTGAATAACTCCAAGGCCGGTATTGCCGAGATCGTTATTCCTCCTGGCTCTTCTATGATCGGGAAGTCGGCACGTGATGTCTGGATGCGCAAGGTTTACGGTATTTCATTGCTGGCCCTTAAGCGTGGCGATGTGACCACAGAGGCCGGCGAGGGTGTTCGTGATATCCCCTTCCAGGCAGGTGATGCCCTGGTAGTACATACCGCATGGAATGCCCTGGCTCGTCTACAGAAGGACCGAGACTTTGTCGTGGTGACCACTGAATTTCCGCAGCCTGAAGATCTGCGTCCTAACAAGCTGGCTCCAGCCGTTGTCTTCTTCCTGATTGCCCTGGGCATGGTGCTTTTTACCGATATTCGTCTGTCAGTAGCGCTGCTGACGGGTGCAATAGGCATGATTCTGACTGGTGTTCTATCCATGGAAGAGGCCTACAAGGCAGTAAGCTGGAAGACGGTATTCCTGTTGGCGTCCCTGATCCCTCTCGGGCTTGCTGTGGAGACCTCAGGTACGGCAAAGTTTATTGCTGACCAGACGTTAACTGTCATGGGAGATGCGCCAATCTGGGCAATCCAGCTGGCCATTGCGGTACTGGCAACCTTCTTTACCCTGGTTATGTCGAATGTGGGTGCTACCGTGCTGTTGGTTCCTCTGGCGGTGAACATCGCTGTGGGTGCCGGAGCAAATCCTGCCGTGTTCGCACTGACCGTTGCCATTGCAACGTCTAACTCATTCCTGATCCCAACGCACCAGGTTAATGCCCTCATCATGGGGCCGGGTGGTTATCGTGTGCCTGATTACATGAAGGCCGGCGGTATTATGACGGTGCTGTTTATCGTCGTGCTGATGATCATGATGAACATCATATTCTAAGGAAAGAAAATGCAGATTAGTTCGATGATTAAGGCGTTAATCGCCATAGCAGCGCTCGCCCTGGCTCCTCAGCTGGCCCTGGCTGCTGAATCCATAGACATGACGGGTAGTACGGTAGGCCTGTTTGCGATTGCGGTATTCCTGGTGGCTTACGTGCTGGTAATGGCGGAGGAGTTTACCCACCTGCGTAAATCCAAGCCGGTTATTCTGGCTGCAGGCATTATCTGGGCAGCTATTGCCTACGTAGCTGCTCAGCATGGTATGTCGGTCGCGGCAGAGCATGCTGTACGCCATAACCTGCTCGAATATGCCGAGCTGATGCTGTTCCTGCTGGTTGCGATGACCTACATCAATGCCATGGAAGAGCGCCGAGTCTTTGAGGCTCTGCGCGCGTGGTTGATCAGCCGTGGATTTGGTTTTCGCTCACTGTTCTGGATTACCGGTTTCCTCGCCTTCTTCATTTCGCCTATCGCCGATAACCTGACTACTGCGCTGCTGATGTGTGCCGTGGTACTGGCCGTTGGTGGTGACAATACCCGTTTCGTGACCCTGGGCTGTATCAATATCGTGGTGAGTGCCAATGCTGGAGGTGCCTTCTCGCCGTTTGGAGATATCACAACACTGATGGTCTGGCAGAAGGGTATGGTCGAGTTCTGGACCTTCTTTAACCTGTTCATCCCTTCGCTGGTGAATTTCGTGGTACCAGCGGCAATCATGCATTTTGCTGTTCCAGATGAAAAACCTGATGCGGTTGGTGAGCCGATCGAGATGCAGCGTGGCGCCAGGCGTATTATTGCGCTCTTCCTGCTGACCATTGCGACAGCAGTTTCCTTCCACAATTTCCTGCATATGCCTCCAGTTATCGGCATGCTCACAGGGCTTGGCTACCTGCAGTTGTTTGGTTTCTTCCTGAAGAAAACCGCTAGTCGGGACATCAGTCGACCTGATAATGCGGAGCATGATGGAGATATGGGTAACCCGGTTGCCTTCGATGTCTTTAAGCCTGTTGCCAGGGCTGAATGGGATACGCTCCTGTTTTTCTATGGGGTTGTGCTGTGTGTGGGTGGCCTGGGCTTCCTAGGTTACCTGAGTCTGGCCTCAGACATCATGTATAACCAGTGGGGGCCTACCAGCGCTAATATTGCAGTAGGTGTTCTTTCTGCCATTGTTGATAACATCCCGGTGATGTTTGCCGTCTTGTCGATGAGTCCCGATATGTCTACTGGTCAGTGGCTGCTGGTTACCCTGACTGCCGGAGTGGGTGGTTCGCTCCTGTCGGTCGGATCTGCTGCGGGTGTCGCCCTGATGGGGCAGGCCAGGGGCAAGTACACTTTCTTTGGGCACCTGAAATGGACGCCTGTCATAGCGCTCGGTTACGGTGCCAGTATTTACGTACATATGCTGGTCAATAGCTCGATGTTTACTCAGTAAGCATCGGGTGCTCAACTATTAAGAAGCGATTTTACTATGCACAAAATGCCAAAGTATGAAGGTATCAATAACGAAGAGTTAGGCGGCATGTCGGCTATCAGCAAAATTATCCGCGATGCCTGGGTATTCGAAATTCTTCCAGAGACCGAGACCTGTGAAGGCTGGGAGCATGGGCGTATTAATGACCTGAAGGAAAAGGTCAACGTCGAGTGGGATAAGTATGGCTGTATGGTCAGCCAGTTGCCTAAGGAGCTGCTGGAAAGACATCAGCGTATCTACGGTGAGGCGATTGCCAAAGCCAAAGAGGCTGGCTGGACTGGCGAGCATGAAATTGAGGGTGATAGCTGATTAGTCAGCTTTAAGCGCCAGTCAGGCCTCAGTGTTTCCTGTGGTTGCCAGAATGAGATCGAGGCCTGTTCGAATGTTTTTTTGCACCACCGCCACCTCGTTTTGGCGGGCGGGGTTTTCTCTCTATCTTTGCCCTGGGTTTGGGCTCAGGCAGCAGGTCTGAAGTGATATCTGCAGTCGGGATTTTCTGCTTAATGTACTGCTCGATATCAGGCAGGTAGAAGGCCGTATCTTCACAGGCAAAGCTCACAGCATGTCCTTCAGCACCGGCACGGGCCGTACGCCCGATACGATGTACATAATCTTCTTCTGACTGTGGCAGGTCATAGTTGATGACCAGGGATACATCGGGAATATGTAATCCTCGAGCGGCTACATCAGTTGCGATCAGAACCTGAAACTTATCCTGTTCAAATTCTCCCAGCAGTCTCTGGCGTTTGTTCTGGGGCACATCACCAGAGAGCTGCTCAGTCTTTATATCGTTACCAATTAACCAGGCATGAACCTCTTCTGCAGAACGCTTGGTATTGATGAATACAATGGCTCGTTCTGGTTTGTAGTGGTCCAGTATGCCAAGCAGCAGGGGTATCTTTTCCTGGTTTGAGGGAAAATATACATTCTGGGTAACACGGTCGGCAGTCACCTGTTCTGCCTCAACCTTGACCATTTCCGGGTTGTTCATATGCTCATAGGCGAGCTCCATAACGCGGAATGAAAGGGTCGCAGAAAACAGCATACTCTGACGTTTATTGGGTTTGGGCATGCGGCGAAACATAAAGCGAATGTCCTTGATAAAACCCAGATCGAACATGCGATCGGCTTCATCCAGTACGACTATCTCTATACCGCGCAGATCAATAGCACCCTGCTTGTTGTAATCAATCAGGCGACCCGGTGTGCCGATCAGAATATCCAGGCCTTCTCCCATGCGGTTGCGTTGCTTTTCATAATCAACACCGCCATAAACGAGACCGAGTTTAAGGCCGGTGTGTTTGCCTAGCAGTTCGGCATCCTTATTGATCTGTATGGCCAGTTCACGCGTCGGGGCGATAATGATGGCCCTGGGCTGGTTCGGTTTGCGATCTTCGCTACGTGGAGTGCTCAGGAGCTTGGTAAAGGTGGCTACCAGGAAGGCGGCAGTCTTGCCGGTACCTGTCTGCGCCTGACCAGCTACATCCTTGCCCTGCAGAGCTATTGGCAGTAATCCTGCCTGGATGGGTGTTGCATGAGTAAAACCGGCTTCATGCAGACTATTGAGCAATGCATCGGGTAGTTTCAGGTCCTGAAAACGGGTGTCAGATAGGTGTGTATTACTCATAGATAGGGGTCAGAATGCCTTTAGAATCAGGGCATCCTAACAAATTCTTGGGTTGGTAAGTACAAAATCATTGTTCGGCAAGGGGTTGAAATGCATTTGGGTCGGACCGAAAATGCTAGTTTGCAAAGGCGTCTTTGCCTTGCGTAGCGATTAATCAGGAGATTTTGAGTGAGCAACGATATTTACACTATCAGTGATGATTCGTTCGATAGCGATGTACTGAAGTCAGACCTGCCTGTGCTGGTGGATTACTGGGCAGAGTGGTGCGGCCCCTGCAAAATGATTACCCCTATCCTTGAAGAGATCGCTACTGAATACAATGGTCGCGTAAAGGTTGCCAAGCTTAATATCGACGACAATCCCAATACGCCTCCCAAGTTCGGCATTCGCGGCATTCCAACCCTGATGCTGTTTAAAAACGGCGAAGTTGAAGCTACCAAGGTAGGCGCGCTGTCCAAGTCTCAGCTTACAGCCTTCCTAGACCAGAATATCTAATCAAGTCTGTTATGGGGTGCGTCTGGCAAAAAGGCTGGACGCACCTTATAAGCCGTGTTAAGTTAGCTCCAACATATAAACGGTCGGTCGTCCTGACTGCCCGAACTCAAAACCGATTCAAGAAATATCAAAGTAAAAAAACCATCGGAACCCCAGTTCCGTATTCTCTTCATTCCAAAACCTCTGTCGTCCTATGAATCTATCTGAACTCAAGCTAAAACCCGTACCTGAACTAATTGAACTAGCCACCAAGATGGGTATAGAGAACCTGTCTCGAGCCAGAAAAAATGAACTGATCTTTGCCATTCTCAAGGCGCACGCCAAGAAGGGTGAAGACATCTATGGTGATGGTGTCCTCGAGATCCTGCAGGATGGGTTCGGCTTCCTGAGATCGGCGAATGCCTCTTACCTAGCTGGACCTGATGATATCTATGTCTCGCCCAGCCAGATCCGTCGTTTTGGTCTGCGTACCGGTGACACGATCTCCGGAAAGATTCGCCCTCCCAAGGACAGTGAGCGCTATTTTGCACTGCTCAAAGTTGATGAGATCAACTTCGATAAGCCAGAGAATGCGAAGAGTAAGATTCTGTTTGAAAACCTGACGCCGTTACATGCCACTGATCGAGTCCGCATGGAACTGGGTAATGGTAGTACCGAAGATATCACTGCCCGCATGATTGATATTGTCGCGCCATGGGGTAAAGGTCAGCGTGGCCTGATCGTTTCGCCTCCCAAGGCAGGTAAGACCATGATGCTGACCAATATTGCCCAGAGCATCACGGCCAATCACCCTGAGTGTTACCTGATTGTTCTGCTGATCGATGAGCGCCCCGAGGAAGTGACCGAGATGTCACGTATGGTTCGCGGCGAAGTCGTGGCCAGTACCTTTGATGAGCCTGCCAGCCGTCACGTGCAGGTTGCTGAAATGGTTATCGAGAAGGCCAAACGCCTGGTCGAGCATAAGAAGGACGTGGTTATCCTGCTCGACTCGATTACGCGCCTGGCGCGCGCCTATAACACCGTGGTGCCATCTTCAGGCAAGGTGCTGACCGGTGGTGTAGATGCCAATGCCCTGCACAGACCTAAGCGTTTCTTTGGCGCAGCACGAAATATCGAAGAAGGCGGCAGCCTGACCATTATTGCGACGGCACTGGTTGATACCGGTTCCAAGATGGACGAGGTCATCTTCGAGGAGTTCAAGGGCACCGGTAACATGGAACTGCACCTGGATCGTCGTATCGCAGAGCGCCGTACCTGGCCTGCGATTAATATCAATCGTTCCGGTACACGCCGTGAAGAGCTGATGATGTCCCAGGAAGAACTGCAGACACACTGGATCCTGCGAAAGGTGCTTGCTGAGATGGATGACCTGCAGGCAACCGACTTCCTGATTAATCGCCTGTCAGCAACCAAGACTAATAACGAATTCTTTGATGCGATGAAACGCAGCTGATAACCAGCTGCGTTTTCTTACACTACCCTGTTTAATCCTCATCCCATGCGAGAGTGGTGCCGCTCTGGCGCCACTGTTCGATCTCGAGCTGCATAGTCTCTTCGGTAATACACTGAGGAGCGATATCCCAGATATTGTGGGCATACTCCATTACGGTACGGTCAATGGAGAACTTGCCCATTCTGCAGGTATTTAACAATGCCGTGCGTGTCCATGCATCAGGATCTTTGTAGAGCTCATCGACCTTTCTCTGTACCTCGATGTACGAGCGATAATCGGCCAGTAGCATGTAGTGGTCGACATTAAGCAGGTTATCGATCAGGTCTATGTAACGGTCAGGATCCTGTGAGTTGAAGTAGCCACCACGGATCATGTCCAGAACATTGCGCAGCTCTTCATCCTGATCATAGAAAGCGCGTGGGCGATACCCCATGGCCCGCATCTCAGCAACCTGGTCGGTGGTCATGCCAAAGATAAAGATATTTTCTTCTCCGACTTCCTCACGAATCTCGACATTCGCACCGTCCAGGGTGCCAATCGTCAGGGCGCCATTCAGGGCAAGCTTCATGTTGCCAGTGCCCGAGGCCTCTGTCCCTGCGGTAGAAATCTGCTCTGACAGGTCGGCAGCAGGAATAATGAATGTCGCGCTGGAGACATCGTAGTTGGGATAGAACACAACCTTGAGTTTGTCACCTATGCGAGGGTCATGATTAATAGTGTCGGCAATATCGTTAATCAGGTGAATAATGTTCTTGGCCACGGTGTAACTCGGGGCGGCCTTGCCGGCAAAGAACACGACTCTCGGTGACATATCGTCTGCCTGGCCGTTCAGAATGCGGTTGTACAGGGTGACGATATGCAGGACATTCAGTAGCTGCCGCTTGTATTCATGGATACGTTTGACCTGGACATCAAACATGGCATCTGGTGAAACAATAATGCCGGTATGTTTTTCAATCTCACTGGCCAGTCGTTTCTTGTTTACCAGTTTGACCGCTCGGTAGGAAGTCAGGAATGTTTTATCGTCAACCAGCTTTTCAATCTGCTTGAGTTGGCTCAGATCCTTCACCCAGCAGTCGCCGATCCGGTCAGTGATGAGTTTGGCCAGCGGGCGGTTGGCCTGGTTAAGCCAGAGTCGTGGCGTGATACCGTTAGTCACGTTCACAAATTTTTCAGGCATCAGGTAATAGAAATCACTGAACAGATGATCCTTGAGCAGCTGTGTATGCAGAGCGGCAACACCATTGACCTTATGGCTGCCAACAACGCAAAGATAAGCCATACGCACATTTCGTCCATGAGACTCATCAATCAGGGATACGCGCTGCAGTAAATCACTGTTACCTGGATGCAGGTGTCGAACCTGGTCGAGGAAGCGGTGGTTGATCTCAAAGATGATCTGCATGTGACGAGGCAGAACCTTTTCCATTAATTCAACCGGCCAGACTTCGAGTGCCTCAGGCATCAGGGTGTGATTGGTATAGGCAAAGGTGCGCGTCGTGATTTCCCAGGCCTCATCCCAGCTCATCTCATGGATATCCATGAGCAGGCGCATCAGCTCAGGGATGGCAATGGCGGGATGGGTATCGTTTAACTGGATAACCGAAGTCTCATGGAACTTCTTAATGTCGTATCCGCGATGCAGGGTGCGGTCGATAATGTCCTGCAGCGAAGCGCTGACGAAGAAGTATTCCTGCTTCAGGCGCAGTTCTCGGCCCATGGCCGTGGCATCGTTGGGGTAGAGGACCTTGGAGATGGTTTCTGTTTCAGATTTAGATTCAACAGCACCGATATAGTCACCCTCATTAAAGTATCGAAGGTCGAAGTCCTGGCTAGCACGGGCCGCCCACAGTCTCAGGTTATTAACATTATGGGTGCCATAACCGGGAATCGGAATGTCGTAGGCCATTGCCATGACCTCTTCACTGTCTTCCCAGTAATGATGTGTTTCACCACGGCTATCAGTGTGCGAAGAAAGGTGGCCATAAAAACGGACAGGGTAGGTGTGCTCGGCACGTGGGAACTCCCAGGAACTGCCAAAGCGTAACCACGTGTCCGGGTGCTCGACCTGCTGGCCGTTCTCAATTTCCTGCCTGAACATACCGAACTCATAACGAATGCCGTAGGCATAGCCAGGCATACACTGGCTGGCCAGTGAATCCATGATGCAGGCTGCCAGGCGGCCCAGGCCACCGTTACCCAGGGCGGCATCTGGTTCCAGCTCACTGACCAGGTTGATGTCGACACCAAGATCCTCAAGTGCGGCCTGGCATTCTTCAAAGAAACCCATGTTGAGCAGGGCATTGATCAGCATGCGGCCGATCAGGTATTCCATGGAGAGGTAATAAATGCGCTTGGAAGCCGTGGCATTGAAATGACGGCGTGTGAACAGGCGTCGCTCTATCAGGCGGTCCCTGGC
>Ga0180435_10003283_pt1 | contig 16294 bp, 15 predicted proteins | sample SS_ome_3_FD_132467 | JGI IMG/M metagenome (GOLD analysis project Ga0180435, IMG submission 132467) | Hypersaline lake sediment archaeal communities from the Salton Sea, California, USA - SS_3_S_1 metaG | ecosystem: Environmental > Aquatic > Non-marine Saline and Alkaline > Hypersaline >...
CTACATCAAAGACTTCAACGGTTTTGTTACCGCCACCGCTGCTCCGATTGCTACCGGCTGGAGCGACCGTTGCCGGGTGGGACTGACTCCCACTGAAGACCGCCGCCTTGTCACGGCGTACGGGACAGGCTACTTTTATGGGGATCTTCTCGGACGTCCTAACGGTCGCAGCGTGTGTTCAAGGCCAATCTCAACAGCAATTCTTCGAGTCCATTTTGGCCCGCCGAAAGGTCGTCCACGCTTGATGCTGTCTCTCAGCGCGGTGAGTTCCTTTTCTGTCTGAGGCGTGTTTACAATATCCAACCAATTTGCAGGGCGATGACGTCCATCACCCTTCGCCCGAGCCCAGTCAGGGGCCTCCGAAGGAAACGCCCACCATCTCAAAGAAGACCAAGGCCAGTCTTCCGCCTGCTCAACCAGATTCGACCTGAGCGGATTGCGCTCGACATAGCGTAGGACAGTCAAGAGCGGACTGCCCCCTTCGATCTGGCCTGAATCTCGTTCAGCCGCCGTCATCCGGCGCTGCTGTAGTGGAAATGACTTGAAACGACCGCCCCAAACATGCCCGCAAGTCCCAAAACGCTTGTGATGGCGACGGACATGCGAGGTCATGAGCCACTGCATCCACTTCCCAAGATCTCCGTCCTGGTAAGGTCGGAGTATAAAATGAAAGTGATTGGGCATAAGGCACCAACCCAACACGCGCATATCAATTCTATCACATGCGAGACCAATCAAATCGACGAACGCCTGATAGTCACCAGACCCGTGAAAAACCGTGTCGCGTCCGTTGCCGCGATTCAATACATGGCAGCATATGCCGCCAGTGGGCACTCTTGCTGTTCTTGGCATAGTGGGAATCTACAGAATATGAGGCCTGTCATCCAGAGAATTAATGTAGCCTGTCCCCTTTTTGTTTGTATGTCCAGGCGCCGGAGATAGTGAAATGTAATGTGTCAGGCAAAAGGGGACTGGCTCTGGAGCGAAGCGGAAGTGCCTGTACCCTTTTGCCGTAGCTGACGGTCTGTGCGTTTCTTGTGCTCCATGGATGCACGTAAGCCTCAGGATCGGTTGCCCCGATGTTCACCCAATACACCAGATCACAGGGTCAAATTCCTATCATGCAGGAATATCGGGCACGCCTGCAAAGCATGGGAATAGTCCTTTCCGAAGGATCTGACGCCAGCCACGAAAAGAGAGGACAATCGGCCATGAACCTTCGGCACGCCCGCAGAACATGAAAATGTCCGTGATCCAGAAAACTGTCGCCTGATACGGGAGAAAGGGTACAGGCACTTCCGCTTCGCTCCAGAGCCAGCCCCCTTTTCCCTGGCAATACTCCCAAAACGTACCTCAAGTCACCCTACCGTCGGCCGCCCGACAGCCTGTTATTCAAACCAACTTCATTTTGAACAGGTTGGCGAACAGGCGAAACTTGCGGGCGTAGTCGCCGCAGAACAGGATGTTGTGATGCCCTTTGACTTCGCAGGCGTCGGGGCGGTCGGTCAGTTCGATTTCTACGTTCGTGGTGCATCCGCCGGCCGGGGGCATGTTGTACGATTTGCAGACCTTGCCCGAGTATATGTCCAGGCTCGCGGGCTTGCCGGAGTAATAGTGCAGCATCGTAACCGGCTCGCCGGGCGTCCAGAACGTCTGGACGGCGCAACTGCCCTCGTTGGAGTGGAAGAACTTCCGCAGGATGTGCTTTGACGCCGGCCCGCCGGGGCCGTGCAGCTTCGGCGTGCACGTGCAGTGCGACCCGTAGTAATGGTTCCGCTCGGTCTCGAATGCGGGATTATGCTGGAAGCCGCCGCGCCCGGTCAACGCCTCGCCGAGCATCAGCGTATATGCGGCGCTCAGGTCGTTTTCGCAGGCCGCGGGAAACAGTTGTCCGTTGAGCGTGGCGAAACTCATGCACGGCTTGAGCATACCGGCCCGCAGACACCGCATCGTAACGCCATGCGCGTCGTGCTCGGCGATCATCTTCTTCAGGGCCAGGTGGGCCTTGGCGGCGCTTTGGAGCGCCTCTTTGGTCACGCGGACCTCCTGAGCGGGTTTTGTGAAGCTCTCGATCAGCTTGCCGGCGGCGTTGTCGATCCTGACCTTCTTGAACTCATCGGCGTACGCATCGAACGGGACAGTCTTGACCTTGATCCCCAAAAACGGCTCGGTCTTCTCGGAGATACCCCGGGCTGGAGTGACGCTGAGGATCGTGCTCTGGGCCAGGAGCTTGCGGGTGTTGATCATCCGCATCCCGTATTCGATGGCTCCGAAGTTGTCCATCGACTGGATGAAGTAGAGCCCTTCCCGGCGGTATTTCGCGATAGAACCGTGCTTGACGCCCAGGCAGATGTAGAAAACCGTCGGCACGCCGGCGGCCTCGGCGGCCTTGAGGAGCTGGTCGACCTCATTCAAACTTCGATTGTAAAACAGCACGACCAGCAGTCCGTCGGGCTTGTCTTTGGCGATCTCGGCCGACACACGCTGCGCGTCGGCGCGCCCGGCGATCGGCTTTTCATCGACGCTGATCGTCATTCCGAGCCGCTTGTCGATCTTCGCCAGTTCGCCGGCGTATTTCTTCTGGCGTCCCTCGGCGTCGAACTCCGTCCCGGGCCAGCTCCACCAGCCGTTGGGATCGTCGGCGAACTTTTTCGACGGCGGATAGACAAATACCGCCCTGACGTTCGCAGGCTTCCTGGAGTCGATCACCCCTTCTGGAAACGCCAGCGGCTGGGCGACCGGCAGTTTGTCCCCCGCGCAGCCGGTGAACATGAGCGGCGCCCCGGCCGCCGCGACGCCCGCGGTGTAAAGAAAGCTCCTGCGCGAGACCCCGGCCGCCTGATCGGATTCGAGTCGTTTCATGATCGCTGTCCTTATTTGCTGCCTTTTAGAATGAGTTTCGCGTCGACCCAGTCGCCGTGATCGTTCTTGCTTCCGTCGCCGCCGTCGAGAAGGACCAGGCGGATCTTCTTTGCGCCCTTGATGTTCAGGTCCATAAGCTGCTTGACGGATTTTCCGGTCTGGTTGGGGCTCTCGAAGATAAGCTTGCCGTCGGCGAACACGCGGAACATGACCGAACCGCCGTCGCCGACCTCGTCGTCCATGCCCACGTGCCCGGTGAATTTATCCCAGGTCCCGTCAAGCTCGTAGACCAGCTCCGAACCGCCCAGCATACCGATGCCCTTCTTGTATGCCTGACCGTTGACTTTGATCCCCTTGCCGCCGATCGATTTGTCATTGGCGTACTTGCCCTTGACCGACGCCGGCTCAAGATCGCTGAGATAGACGATCTTGTCCGGCAGCGGCTTGGCCTTCAAGTCGCGGTAGACATCGAATTCGGCGGCCGATGCGAACTGCTTGCCTACGTGGGCGCTGAGAGTCTTGAACCGAACATACTCGCCCCAGACCGCCGGAAAACTGACTTTTTGCAGTTCCTTAACGCGTTTGAAGCTCCCCTTGAACACCGGCTTGCCGAAGTCGTCCTTCCTGCGGCTGACGTAGATCTCGTACTCGTTTATCATCCCGTTGCCCATATCGTGGCGGGCCTGGTAGCCGAATCCGTTGATCGCGTACAGGCCGCGAAGATCGATATCGACGGTGTACGGATGATCCTTGGAGTGTCCGTTTTCCTTCTTGCTGTAGTTCGAGTGCCAGTGAGTCTCCGGCGTGCCGTCGAACGCGTTGGTGATCGAGCGGCCCTGCTGGGAGTTTGTCGTCACGACAAATTCGGACTTGTCCAGCTCCGGAGTGACCTTCGGCACGGGATACGGCGGCGAGGCCGGGATCTCCTGGTTTTCGTTGATCTCCAGGTGCAGCTTGATCTGTCGCTCGGTCGACATGCGAGCCAGCCTGACATGAACGATCCCGCGCCGATCGTCGGGATCAAAATACCATCCGCTGCGGATGTTCTTGTACGCCGCAGGCTCGGTAAGCTCCAGCAGCTTCTTGTCGCCGGCTCGCACGAGCTTCGGCTTGAGCTGCGAATGGATCTGGAACTCGTAGATGCGAGTCCTGAGCTTGCCGTCGAAGTTACCCTTGGAGGCTCCGACGGTGATGTCGATGTCGCCGGCTGCGCCTTCGGGCCCAACGCAGGTGATCAACTGTCTGGCCAGTTCGCCCTGCTGGTATTTGCGGGTGATCCCGTCGTCTTCGTACAGTTCGAAGCTCGACTGGCCGTATGGATAGATATCCAGCGTCAGCGGGTCCTTGGGCTTTTGGTTGTTGTAGAGCATCTCGGGGTACATCGGGATTATCGCGCCGGCCCGGATCAGCAGCGGGAGCTTGTCCAGCGTGATCGGATACGCGTCGATCGTCGCGGGGCCTTCGATGCGGCGCCCGTCCCAGTAGTCGATCCACTGGCCCTTGGGCAGGTAGATGTCCTCCTTGCGCCAACCCTTGTTTACGTTCATACTGGTGTAGACCGGGGCCACAAGAATCCACTGACCGAGCATATACTGATGCTGCGTGTCGCGGCCCCAGGTCTTCTTGTCCCTGGGATACTCCCAGATCATCCCGCGGGTGATCGGGGCTCCGGTGTCGCAGGCTTCCCTGGCGTATTTGTACATGTACGGCGTCAGACGCATCTTCATCTTGAGATAGCGGCGGTTGATCGAACGGTAAGGCTCGTCGTAGGCCCAGGGGCTCTTATTCATCTTGCCGGCCCACCCGTTCATGCAGTACAGGACCGGCGTGAAGCATTTCCACTGCAGGTCGCGGCAGTAGGTCTCCGGGCTGCCGCCGAATATCCCGTCAACGTCGGTAGTCGCGTAGGCCTGGCCCGAGAGCCCCGAGCCGATCAGAGTCGGGATGTGCCAGCGGATCAGGCTCCACGAACCGGCCTGATCGCCCGTCCAGCAGACCCCGTACCGCTGGGTGCCGGCCCAGCCCTGAACGGTCCAGACCATCCCGCGCGATTCGGAGTTCGTCACCAGCGAGGTCCACGCCTGCTTGTTGCAGTCCAGCGAGTGCTGGTAGGCGGGGCCTGTCCACGCCACGTCAAGCTTCTGGACGCGCGTGCCGGCGGTACCGACCTCCCACTTGGTCTTGACCAGTTCGCCCTGGGTCCAGAGACCGGTGTAGAAGCCGAGGTCCTTGAGGGCCTTGACCACGCGGGGCAGCTCGACGTAGCCGCAACCGTAACCGTCATTCGGCAGGATCCACCCGCCGGGCATGTCGTGCTTGCGGTACTGCTCGGCCAGGCGGGGAATCACGTGGGGAGTGTGCTCGATTATCTTGCCGTCGGCGTCGAGCTTCAGCTCCCTGGTCTTCTTGTCGCGGGTCATGTAGGCGTCGGCCTCGCCGAGTTCGAGGGCCCAGATGCAGACGAAGTTAGGCCGCCCGGTGAACTGGGTGTACAGATCGACGACGCGATTGAACCATTTGCCGACGAAGTAGTACGCATCGAAGCGCTGCTCGCTGTGCTCCAGTGCGATCGATTCGTTGCCGGCGAAGTCGTAGGCCCCGACGGCGAATGTGTTCCGCAGCACGCCGTAGCCGGCGTTGGACATGTAGAACGGCGCGGGGTTGGGGTGTCCGCCCTCGTTCCAGTTGCCGTCGGCCCGTATGGCGATCTTCCGACCCTTGTGCGAGAAGTGCCCGTTCTGCTGGCCGCCGCCGTAGTAGTACTCTTCAACACCGGTGCTGAGCGTCTGGATCGTGCGTTTCTCGCCAATCTGAAGCGGTTTGAGCTCCTTACAGATCAACTTCTTATTCGCATCGAGCAGTTCGATCGTGCAGGTCTTCTTGTCGATCCGCAGGATGATCTTCTCGGTGACGAACTCAACGGTATCCTTGCCGTCGGTGACCTTCACGTCGCCGGCCCGGGAGATGTGATCGACAACGATCTGCGCCTTTTCGGGATTGTTCTTCGGGTCGGCGAACTCGCCCTTTTCCGCGGCCTGGATGCGGACGACGTCGTCGCGGCACATGGTGATCTTAACGTGAAAATCGTTGTCGGTGATGAGCGTGTACTCGCGCTTGCGGGCCCGCTGCTGGAGCTTGACCACCGCTCCGGGCGTCTGGAACGTCTCGGGCTTGTCAGCCCCAACAGCGACAGCCGCCAGAAGCAGGCAGGCCGACAGCGATAGTTGCAGCGTACGTTTGATGTTCTTCATGTCCGTATTCATAGCCTTCCTGCTTGTGGGGTCAGAGCCTCATTAGTCATTAAGGCGCCTTAATGACTAATGAGGCTCTGACCCCACAGGTCTACATTGAAGTCAGGCGCTGGCCGAAATCGACTATCAGGTATCGGTTTCCGACCTTGACGAATTCGGCGTGGCAATTCGGGCCGCCGGTCAGGATGGTCTTGCCGCCAAACTTCTTGATAAGGGGTTTCTTGAGCCAGCCGAAGTAGTACGGCAGGCTTTCGAGCTTGTCCTTGAGGAACTTCGCCCGCCATTTGTCCTTGCCGTACTTGCCGATCAGATCGTTTACGCACTCCCTGGAGAGCATGTTGTCCATGATATAGTCGTACTGGCCGGCCTTGGCCTTCTTCCGGGCAAGCGCCATCGTTTCCTTGAGCGTAAGCCCGTCGAGATCGGATTTGGGCGCAGGCGCCGGTTTGGGCCTATCTGCGACCTTTGCGGACTTCGGCTCCTCGGCGCCGGCTTTGGTCTTAATGATCCAGACGTTTCGGTACGACACGGGATTGCCGTGGTCCTGGAAGCTCAGGCCGCCCTTGCGCCCGCCGCCCAGGATCATTTTCTCGTGGATCACGACACCGTTGTGCACGATCTGGTAATACGCCGGGGTTCCCTTTTTGCCGTCCTCGGCGGACCCGGCGGGGTGATATGTGATGTCGTAGGTCTGCCACGACAGGGGCGGCAGGCACATGTTGACTTTCGGGCGATGGGTCTTGTAGATTCCGCCGCACTCGTTGGCCATGCCCTCCAGCCCGAACGAATCGAGCACCTGCACTTCCCGTCCGCCGGGCGGAAAGACCCCGCTGTTGCCCCGGCCCTGCCCGCGCGCTGCGGGCTGGAACGGAGACATGAACTCCACGTGCAGCCTCCAGGGTCCTTCAAACTGTCGCCTGGTCTGGTTGCTCCCGGACCGCTGGTTCCTCATGAACCCCTGCGGGAACGTCCTCCACCTGGCGTTGGTCCACTCGTCCAGCGACGGCGCCTTGCCCGGGCGATACGCCAGAAGCACCACCGCGCCGGCAGGCGGCCCGGCGCCAAGCGTGGGGCTCTTGCGAAGCACTTTTCCGGCTTTGATTACCTTGCCCGTATCTGTCTTGCCGGTCAGCGCGCCGCCGGCGAGCACCGCGGTGTAGGCTTTCTGACCTTCAGGCGGGAACTTCTCGACAGCACTGAACTGACCGGGCTCTTTAGCCATGTATTTCCTGACGCCTTTGGCGGGGACGAAAACGACTTTGCCGCCTTGCAGTTTCCCGTCGCAGAGTATCTTTGTCTTCTCGTCCCACCCGGCGCCGGGCAGTCCGCCGGGAAGAAACACCGCCTGAAAACACCCTTTGCCAAGCGCAATGACCTGAACGCCGATCTTGCCTCCCCCGGCGCCGCCGACAGCACCTTCGTATTCGCCCTGTATGCGGAAATCCGGACCGGCCTTAAGGGCGTCCTGCACCGTGGGGTAAACGCCCGAGCCGCGTTTGGGTGCGCTGAAAACCGACCTGACCCCCACAAAGCACGCAACAGTCATCAGGATAACAGCAAATGCCTTTTTCATGATTCATATCTCCTCGTCATGAGTCTATCACGCCTGGAGACATTGACAAGAAATTATTTGATCCAGCGCACGTCAGCGATTGTCGCGGATGCAATAGGCCGGTCGGCTTCGGCGGGTGCGTTTCCTGTATTCGGCGTATGAGGCGGCGGTCCAGTTGGACTTGCCCCAGCAGCCGTGGCCGGGGCCTTGTCCGGTTTGCCTCATCCTCGATTTTCTGGGCTGTCGACCCGCCCTGACGAATCCGGCGACCCGGTAGAACGGCACGAGGTTCGCCATCTCGCTTATCAGTTCGATCCAGGGCCAGGGCGCCGAGCGGCAGGCCCGATCCAGAAACCACCCGCCGATCCCCGCACCGCGGTAGCGAGGGTCGAGTACGAATCGCGAGATGCATGCGAAGTTGCGATTGATCGTGCGGGCCTGGTCTGACGACATTCTCCCGTCCAGGCCGAATATGCGATTGCGGCTGGCGTTAGCCAGGGCAACGCAGCCGAAGATGCATATCCCGACTTTCTCGTCCCCGTGATGCAACACCTCCACTCGCCGGACCGGTCCAAGTCCCCGACCGCGATAGTGCCATTTGGCGAAGTAAGGCCAATCCGCCAGCTTCCCCGGACGGATCTCCAGTCCGTCACGAAAGCTGATCGGCCCGCGCGGAAGATCGGCCGAGCATTCCCGAACGTCGACCGCCCCGCCGCCTCGACATCGGACGATTATGTCGGGCTTCAGATCGTCGATAATGTCCTCCCGCGTGCCGGCCAGCAGGAAGCCGATGCCGCGCGAGTCGGCCAGTTTTCGGACGTTATGGCTGATAACGCGGGCGGTCACCTGATCGAGCGTGGCGCACCATTCATCTGCGGCGATCGTCTCAGACCCGCCGGCCAGACATCGAGCAAGGGCGTATCGATAGCGTTGCCCGTCGCTGAGTTCGCCTGGCGATCGCAACATGGCCATCGCCTCGGACAGTCCGCAAACGCTCAGGCAGCCCGCAGCGGCGCGGGCGTCAGGCCCGAGGGTGTCGATGATCGCCCGCCGATCGTCATATGAAGCCGACAGCGACGCAGAATCGGGGGCCTGCTTCAACGCCTCGCGCAGCAGGCTCGACTTGCCGCTCCCGCTGGGTCCTGCGAACAGGACGATCCGGCCGGGACGATAGTCAACACCGACACCCCGGGCGATTACGTTCGGCCCGATGTCCGGATCGATCCCGAACATGCCGCTGACGTACTCGGTGTTGCACGATCGGCGCTTGGGCGCCGAGGCGTAGCTGCACGACAGGTTCATGTCTGCTCCTCGAAATGCACGCGGGCCGACAGGCCGTGAGCGTCTATTAGATGATCGAAATGACCCCGGACCGAGGCGTACTGCCCGAAGTCCAACTCGAAAACGACTATAACGTCGGGAATCCCCTCGCCCCGCGGCCCCGGCTTTGATTCACTTATGTCAACAACCGGACTTATCGGTCGAAACGATACGCACTCAATCTTCGATTCCATTATCCTCTGCCCTTTTCTGTTGCGGTTTGCGGCGAACGGCGAACGGCATTTTGCCACAAAGGACACAAAGGTCACAAAGGACGGCAACGGCGACATCTGTGTTACTGCAACACCATTACGGCAAGTCGACGGCCCTCCCCTCCACTTGGTCGCTGTCGACGCCTGCCTCCGTGTCCCTGCCGTCTGCCGTCGCCGTAGCAGCCCAGCGCCGTTGCCGTTCTTTGTGACCTTTGTGTCCTTTGTGGCAAAATGCCGTTCGCCGTCGCCGTAGGCCGCAGTCGTGTTCATCATTCACCCGCCTGCCGGCGGGCAGGTCATTCCGCATTCATCACTGTCTATCAGTAGCAAAACCCGCATTCGCAGACGCCGCCGTCGGGTCCGAAGTCGCCCGGTGCGCTGCATCTGGGGCACACTCCGTTTTCAATGGCGAACTGTCGTGAATGGTGATCGAATCCGCCGAGCCAGTCTTCGTTGTCGGTTGCGAACCTCTGCCATACTTCGCGCATCCGGCGGGCGTATTCGTACTGGGCCACCGCGCTGGAAACCGCTCGGGAGACCGGGATCTCATCGAGCCTCAGACCGAGGTCCGCCGCCAGGGCGCGCCTGGCTGTTCGGTGTGCGCGGGCCTGCATCTTCTCGACGGGAGTTCGATACATGAAGGCCGCTATTTCCGCCGCGGCGTCCTCCCGCACCCGCGCAGGGACGCCGTGCGCGTGGCAAATCGCCAAAGCCATTTTCGACAAACTCCGTTTTCGGCGCCGTCTTGACGGCCCCCGGCCTGCTGTACTTGTCATCACAGTATCTCCTGGTGTTGTTGCTCCCGGCGTTGTCGCCGGGCTTGGTTCATGCGAATCAGCCAATCCGGGACAAGAGCGGGTCTTGTTCGCATCCTGTCGATCCATCGGCCCAGCGCCTTGGGATTCGAGGCGATCACCTCGGCGGCCTGCGAGAATGTCAGCCCCCGGCAGATCAGCCACAGCGCCTCGTCGAGATGGGTCCACCCACCGCCGTTGGCGGCGCGGGCCTCGACCCGATCCCAGTGGGCCGACCAGCACTCGAAGCAGAGATTCTGCGGCGCGTGCCCCGCCGGCCCGACATACTGCGGGTCGCCGATTTCCTCGCCGCATCCCGACCCTGCGCATCGGAAGGCGATCCCGCCGTCAGCGCGTTTATCGGATTCATTCATAAGCAGCCTCCCTGAAGTTCTCACTGGCCCCGCATTCGGGGCAGATCGTTACGTATTCGTCCGGACTGACGTCATCGGGTCGCCCGAGCCGTCGCCCGCTTATCGTTCTTCGCTGATAGGCCGGGTCATTGATCCGCCCCGGGGCGACGCGATGTCCGCAGCACTCGCAGACCAGCATCGCAGGACGACGGGCGCTGTTCACCGCCGGATAGAGCCTGTCCCATCGGGCACGCAGTTCCGCGATGCTGGGGATAATTCGCCCGTTGACCAACTGACCCAACCGAAGCCCTGTTGTCATGTCTGCATTTCGTTTTTCCACAGCAGAAAGCCCTTGCGTGTTACATTTCTGATTCTAGTATATCATTTTTGTAACCATCTGCAAGGACTTTTGTAGCCTATATGCATCATATTTTGACTTGAGGTAATGTTATTTACTTTCTGGTCGGAAGTTGTGTTGTGGAAAATAAGTTCAAAAAAGTTGCACTCCGCTGCATTCAGCGCGTAGAATACACGTATGATAAATGGCAAAGCAGTTCGAGATGCACGGATAGCCGCCGGTTTCCCGACTCAGGAATCGCTGGCTGAGAGTATCGGATGTTCCCGCATCACCGTCAGCCGGGCGGAAAACGGCAAGGGCGGAAGCGGGGTCCTGCAGAAGATCGCCGACGCGACGGGAGTCGCACCGGGAATGCTGATGAAGATAACCGGTGATTCGGCCCCAATGCCGGTCACTCCGCAGGAGCGCGAGATACTGGCGGCCTACAGACGGCTGGACCCGATCACCCAGGCGCGGGCCTCGGGTTTTATCGTCGGGCTCGCCGCCGGCGGCGGAGCTGAGGAGTCAGGCGATCTGGGAGCGGCGCTGGCCGGCGAACTGGCCGCCGCCGAAGCCAGACGCAAGGAAGCCGAGAAGCAGCGGCAGCAGACCCAGACCCCCGGCGCCTGACAAGGCGAACCGACCAGTTCACAAGCCGCCGCCCGCCCATCACATGAGCGCGTGTCAGTAACAGGCGATGACACCGAAACGCCGGTCGTTGCCGTAATTTGGACTGCGGCGACTCGACGCCGCTTTGAGCTTGCAGCGAATCGGACGGCGTGCCGCAAGTATCCCTATGCAATGGACAACGACCGCCCGATTGCCTGCCGTGCGGTTGGGGAGCCGTAGATCGACCGACGACGACCACGTCGCTTGCGGACGGGTTTCGTTTTCCGGGCTTTGCCTGCCAGTCGGGGCAAGCCAGAAGCGGCGTCGAGTCGCCGCATCCAAATCACGGTTAACGGCAACGCGGCAGGATGCCGCGTCTACGAACGGCCCGCCCCGCAATCCAATTGTCGTTATCACCTGTCGGGCGAGTGGATCCTGAAGTGCGGACGATGAAGCTGCCGCGGCTCGCTCGCAGAGTCATCCCGATCGCCGCGTGAGTCGTCCGGCTTGCAGGCGTACTGCTTGAGTATCTTAATGATCGCCGGGACCAGATAGGCCCTGTGCTTCCCGATCTCCCTGACCAGGCCGCAGGCCTCTTCGACAAACGGGCCGGTAATCGCGTCATACTCTTCATCCGCAAGCGCTACAATATTTCTCTGCATATTCCACCTGGCAATCTTCTTTGGTAGCCCTCCCTGGCCGCCCGATTCTCAAACACTTTCGTCCCGATTTGTTCGTTTGGTATATGTTAGGGTGCCGCCGGTTTGGAGTCAACCAAATTCCAGAGTATTTCCCAACATTTCCGCCCGGCCCCAACCGCCTGGGAATTCCGCTTGTTATGCCGAATACGGAGCCCTATAAACAACCGTATGCAGTTGTGAAAAGCCGGGTGGCGGCGCTTTTTGACGGGGAAATAGCCGCGGGCCAATGATACGATACGGTGGACAGAGGAGAGAATATGGGAATGTGCGCGGAGATCGCGGCAGTTGGGCCCTTTTCGGGTGATCTCGTTCAACACCTTGAGTATGGTCCGGAGTTCTACCGAGGAACAAGAGATGGAGCCGTCATAGGGGACAATCCGACATGGCTCACCAACCGGGACCAGGGCCGAGAATCTTCCTGTTTCCTGGACACTGGTATTTTCCTTGGCAAGAAAACCTATACTATGAGGAAAATGCGATGCTGCATTTTCCAGTTCTAACTTGTTTTCTTGATTAAGAAAGCCGATAATACAGGAATATGAACAGCAAGACGGACATATTGAGGCAGATACTGGCCGGCGGCGTCTCGCTGCCTCCGGCAACACTCCGCCCAGTGGAAAGCGAACCAGAAGGGATGGAGTGCATGTGTCCCGACGTCGTTATGGAGGCTTCCTGGGGAGGACAGACCACTCGCTTCTCTGTGCAGATTAACGGATTGGCGACCCCCAAGGCGCTTCGCCAGACCATAGCTCTAGCCCGTGATGCGGCGACGCCGCCGGAAACATATCCGATGCTGGTTGTACCGTACCTCTCGCCCGACAAGTTGGATGCACTGGCCAGCGCGGAGGTAAGCGGAGTTGACTTGTGCGGCAACGGCGTGCTGATCGTCCCCGGACGAATGCTGATCTTACGGAGCGGTAAGCCGAACAAGTACCCTCAGTCGACCAGGATACGAAACGTCTATCGGGGCAAGAACTCGCTGGTGGCCCGCGCCTTTCTCATCCGGCCTGAGTTTGCGCAGGTCAAAGACATCGTGGACCTGCTCGAACAGCGACGTGGTCGCGTTGCGTTCTCGACGGTGTCCAAGGCGCTCAAACGACTGGAGGAAGACCTTGTGGTCAGCCGCGAGGGAGGCGCGATCCGCCTGCTTCAGGCCGACGAGCTTCTGGACAAACTGGTCGCCAACTACGCCCCGCCCATAATCCGGGAATACTATCGCGGAAGGTGCGATCTGCCCGTCAACGAGATGCTCCGGAGGCTCTCGTCAACACCCCTGGGCAAGAAACAGAAAGCGGCGATGACGGGGGCGGCGTCCGCCGAGAAGTACGCCGTGACGGCCCGCGAGCCGGTGGCCTCGGTCTACTCCCCCATTCCGCCAGGTGAGTTACTGGAGGCAAGCGGTATCGTAGCCCGGGAATCCCGCCGTTTCGTGAATATCGAGATCATGCAAACGACGGATACAAGAGCATTCTTCGATCCCCGCTACGAAGACGGCCTGCCGTTGGCCTCACCGATTCAGACGTATCTGGAGCTCGCCTCCGGCGACAAGCGCCAGAAGGACGCATCCGAGCAGGTCAGGCGGAGCATTCTTGCCTCGCTAAGCATGACCTGAGATGATGATCCGCCATGAGTAACGACCAACCCATCTTGAAGACCAGTCTGCTGGATCTCCTGCATGAACTACGGGACCACAGCACCCCGCTGATCCTCGGCGGCGGCTACGGACTCTTCCTGAAACAGGTCCATCTCCAGAACACGTTGGACGCCCAAACGCTTATTGCCGGCGAACTGTGGCCGGTCCCGCGTGCGACTGAGGATCTGGACATCCTCCTGAAAACGGAGGTGGTGATAGACGCCGCCCGTATGGCCCCAATTCGCGAGGCTCTGGACCGGCTGAACTATACGGCCGTGCCGGGAGCCGAGTACATGCAGTTTGTCAAGGAGTTGACAGGCGGCAGGTTCGGCGCCCCAGCGGCGCCGCTGAGCTCAAACGTTGGTCTTAGTTGAATGAGTACGGATACAATAGCAATCTTTGAAGTCCCCGATGGTCACGCGGCCCTGGAGACAATACGTCGTTTCGCCACGACAACAACACCTTCACCGCTGAGTGCTGTCGGACAGCGATATCTTGAGCGGTGGCGGCCGCAAGAATGGGAATATGACGGCCACGACAATTTGCTTGGCCCCGGCGGCTTCTCCATACGGGCTGAGGGAGGGATCGTTGAAGTTTACCATTTGCTCAGATACCAAACATTCGCCGTGCAGGGAGAGGACGGCCGTCTTGTTCTGGATGCATTCCACTTCATAGGCCGCCTGATCGGTTCGAATGCAATGATCATCATACATGAACTCCTGCCGCATGAGGGTCAGAACCTGAACGCCGCTTCCGAGACCCTGAGGGATAGAATAGGCCCACCGGCGACTGACTGGAAGGAACTACACTCCTCGGACCTCTATGAGGCGGGGTGCTGGATCAGAGTAGAGATCGAAAGAGAAGCAGAATAACCAACGAGAGCACCCACAGAACGACAAGCGCCACTACGAACTCGTAACGCCCAACATACCGGAACGGAGCATCTTCATGAAACACATGATAAGACAAGCCGTGAGAACCTCTTTGATCGCCATTGTCTGCGTTCTGGTTATAACGCCGGTTTGTTTGGGGCAGAACGATGGCGGTGGAAAGCGACTGGAGAACCGGTGGTTCTTTTCGTTCGGGTATGGGCGTAATCGTGCGGGTGTTGATAAGATCAAAGAGCTGATCGACGTTGCGGCCGAGCGGGGGCTGAACGGTATGGTGCTTTCTACTTTCGGGCTGGATGGCGTTTCGCGGTGGAAAGCAAAAGACGTCGCGCTGCTGAAAGAGGTCGCCGAGTATTGCGCCAGGAAGAATATCGAACTGATACCTACCGGGTTTTCGGCGGGGTACGGCGGAGGGGCGCTTGGACATGACCGCAGTTTCGCGGCCGGGCTGCCTACGACTCTGTCGTTGATCGCTCGGGGCGGCCGGCTCTTTGTGGATTCGTCCCGTGATCTCGTGGTCAACGGTGGGCTGGAGCAACACGCGAGGAATCGTTTCAAGGGTTACGGGTTCCATGATAGGCCGGGCGCGGTCTCGTTCGCCGATACCCGCGTCGCCGCGGCGGGCAAGAGTTCAGTTCGATTCGAGGGGTTTGGGAAGTTTCCGCACGGTAACGGCCGGATAACCCAGAAAGTCGCCGTCGAGCCGGGGCGAACGTATCGCCTGACGTTCAAGATCAAGACCGAAAACGTCAACCCGGTCAGCGGGCTGAAAGCGATGGTCTACGCCAACAGGGAATCTCTGGCCAGCATCCAGCCGAACGTAAAGGCAACTCAGGACTGGACGCGAATATCGCTCGAGTACATCAACACCGACAGGAAAGAAATCACACTCTACATCGGGATCTGGGCCGGCAAGTCCGGCAGGTTCTGGGTCGATGACATCAGCTTCTCTCAGAGCGGGGATCTGTCGAGCATAGTCCGCAGAAAAGGCGCCCCGCTGAGCCTCAAGAGCAGGGACCGCAAGGTCACATTCGCCGAAGGCAAGGATTTCCGCAAGATCCCGTGCATGAACCGGCTCGAATCGATCGGCCTGCCGCACGGCTCGTCGATCAAGGCCGGCCAGCGGCTGGAGCTTTCCTGCTACAAGATCCCCTACGTAAACCACTCCTGGGGCAAGCAGATCAGCCTCTGCATGTCGAACCCGGAACTCTACGAGTACTGGGGCAAAGAGGCCGGGCGGCTCTACGAGATTGTCAAGTTCAAGAGATTCCTCCTGTCGATGGATGAGATACGCAACGGCGGCGGATGCCTGACATGCCGCCGGAGCGGGAAATCGATGGCCCGGATCCTCGGCGGCTGCTTTGCCCGCCAGCGAGCGATCTTCAAGGAACTGGACCCGAAGATCGAGGTCATCACCTGGTCGGACATGATCGACCCGGCCCACAACGCACGCAACAACTACTACGGCGTCGTGGGCGATTTCACAGGTGCGTGGAAACACATCCCGCGGGACCTCAGCATCATGTGCTGGCATCACGGCATAAGGGACAAGTCGCTTGGCTTCTTTTCCAAACACGGCTTCCGCACGTACGGCGCGGCGTATTACGACGCCAACGACCTGACAAATCCGAAGCAATGGCTCGAATCGCTGGGCAAAACTCCCGGGGCGGCGGGCATCATGTACACCACGTGGCAAAAGAAGTACCGGCTGCTCGGCGGATTCGGTGACCTCGTGTCCGGGACAACGGGCGAGCCGACGAAGGTGCGCGACTGAGCCGGC
>Ga0180435_10003284_pt1 | contig 16290 bp, 13 predicted proteins | sample SS_ome_3_FD_132467 | JGI IMG/M metagenome (GOLD analysis project Ga0180435, IMG submission 132467) | Hypersaline lake sediment archaeal communities from the Salton Sea, California, USA - SS_3_S_1 metaG | ecosystem: Environmental > Aquatic > Non-marine Saline and Alkaline > Hypersaline >...
AAACCCGCGAATTTATTTAGGCCGGCAGTCCCAAAACGATATCGTTGTTGCTGAAAAATCAGTCTCCAGATTCCATGCTTTTATTGAGCTGCGCGATGGAAAATTCGTTTTATCGGACAACAGCTCCAATGGCACCTTTATCTACCCAAACGACGCACGACCGTACCAAGTTAAACAGCAAGAGGCTTACCTTGAAGAGTCGGGTGCACTCTGTCTGGGTGCAGACAGTGGTGCCGACGCATTTCAGGCAGTTCAGTATCGTATCAAGGACGTCAGTTGACAAACATCACCAGTTTAGTACCTCTCAATTAAAATCGCATCATGTTTGAGCAGGATATGAAACCCCAATACGGATGAAATCCCAAATCACAAATTCCAGTACATAGTTCCAGACCCTAATCCAACTACCCAAAAAGCAGCAACACCATGACCAAAGATCCCAGTAGCTATTTTTCGAGTACCCTTGAAAAAGGCCTTATCATCTTAAATTTGTTCGACAGAGATCACCCCAGCCGCAGCTTGTCTGAAATTTCAAGAATTACGGGCATTAACAAAACCTCCGTATACCGATTTGTAAATACACTTGTTCAAATGGGATACTTGCGTAAAAGTGAAAATAACCGGCTCATACGATTGGGTCCCCAGGCATTTGTTTTGGGCCATCATTTTTATCACGGCTTCGATATACTGCAAAGCGTCAAGCCCATTATCGACAAAACATTTTTGGATCATAACGTTTCGATCGATTCCGCTTTATTGCATGGACACACTCTCATCTCCCTCTATCGCCGTGAGATGCCGAATTTGATCTATTTCCGCCTGCCCTTGATCATGGATGACCTTTATGCCCGTGCCATGGGTAAAGCGGTTCTGGCAAATCTGGAACCCACGGATTTCAAATCGATATTGGCGCATGTCCAGATCAAGAAATTGACACCCAATACCTTGTCGAGCACACAGAAAATAATCACGGACATTGAATTGACGCGCAATCGCGGCTATTCGATCAATAACGAAGAGTATGTTGAAGGTTTGATCTGTATTGGCGCACCTATCATGAACTATCGCGATAAGTCCATTGTGGGGGCTGTCAGCCTTGATTTTCCCGCTGCTGAATATTCACTGGATATGGTTCGAAAGCAGTATCCGGGCGTTCTGACCAAGCTTGCCAGCGAAGTCTCAGAAGCTGTGACCGCCTCCGAAGCCTAGACAACATAGAATTCCAAAAACAGCTTGACAAACATTAAAATTACGGACATATATTTTAAATATGCAACCATTGTTACTATTATAGTAACAAAATGAATGATTTTATCGTCACACACAAGCCGTAAAAACCGACACCACGGTATTTGTTTCGGGTTGACTTCGAAATTGAGGCTAATGGACTGTTGTAGACATCGGAGGAATAGGGCATGTATGTGAGCCAGCTATGCTGACCAAAATGCAGTACCGGGTATGGAAAGGTCGTATTGCTCAATACCGGCACTGGTTTCAAGTATCCCGAAACTGTGGTGGCGAAGACACCGGTTCTTGAGAAAGACAGTGTATTGCCGGCTTAAGTATTATTAGATTCAGGGATTAAATATTCTGAAGGCCAATGCTCATGAACAACGACACTTTTCGTTTGAAAGTGGTGGCCAAGCACATCCTGCAATCCATCCACGAACAGAGCATTCATCTGTTGGCTAATGCGGGGGTTGAATTCGACCACGGGGAAATAGTCAGGCTGTTTGGTGAGCATGGCCAGCGGACCGATGGTCAGCGAGTCTACTTATCGGAAGCCTTCATAATCAAGGCCCTGGAAACCGTTCCCAAAACGTTTGTTATGACCGGCAGGCAGGATGCCGAAACCGTGGTTATCGGCAATGGCCAGGAATCCCTGGTTGTAGCACCTGGCAATGGCACCCTGTTCATCCAAGATGTGGACGGCCATCGCAAGCGGGCGACAATTGACGATTTTGATAATATTACCAAGCTGTGTGAAAACAGTCGCAACGTTAAACTGGTGGGGGCAATTCCAGTCGATCCGGTTGATATTCCGGAGCCCAAGAAACCCGCCGCTTTGGTGCACCATTTGATGCGTTACAGTAACAAACCACTCATCAGTCAAGCGGCAAACCATGATCAGGCCAATCAAGTTTTTGACGTAATCGAATTGGTTATGGCAAGGAAGGGTTTTCTGGATGACCATGTCGCTATTGCCTACGGTGTCAATCCTGCCAGCCCCTTGAGGTTTGAAGATTTGACCTGCAAAACCATGCAGGCCTTTGCCCGCAAAAAACAAGCTTTGTTTATCCTACCCGGTCTCTTGCCGGGGCTAAGCGGTCCCATGGATTTTAAAGGCCTGGCGGTGCTGGCCAATGCTGAAAACCTGGCTGCCATTGCCTGCATCCAAATGCTGAATCCAGGTAACCCCGTTGTCTATTCGGCCGGCAGCATGATGGTGAATATGAAGAATTTCTATGCTGTTACCGGGTCACCCCAGAGCACGCTGGTCAACATCGTCGGCATTCAAATGGCCCGGGAATTCTATCAAATTCCATCCCGCACCATGGCCGGCCTTACAGACGCCAAACAGGTCGATTTTCAGGCCGGTGCGGAGACCATGCAAAACCTGACCCTATATAAAATGGCCGGTGTGCATGTCATCAACGAATGTTTAGGTGTGATGGACTCCATCAGCACCACCAGTTATGCCAAATGGGTGCTGGATGATGAATTACTGGATCGCCTGCGCGTGTTTTCAGCCGGTCTTTATCAGGTTTCGGCGGAGAATATTTTGGATGAAATGATATCACAGGGTCCGGGGGGGGATTACTTGAATTGTGCCAGCACGCTGCAGAATTATAAATCGATATACATGCCGGACTTATCCGATTGGAATACCTTTGAGGATTGGGAGCAGTCCGGCCAACCCGATATTCTGCAGCGCGCACGGGAAAAATACGAGGACATATTGCGAAAGCGTGAAAACATGCTACTTCCGGCCGAAGTGGATCGGGAAATCATAGCTTACCTGGATAAAAACTGATGCAAAAAATAGGAATCCTCTGATCTGGAGAACGTGAGAGAACATGGCGACATATTTAAAACAATCGATCCAAACATCCGAATCCAGCGACATCAAAATCCAAAAGACGGTTGCGGAATTGCTGCAACGGATTCGACAGCAGGGAGAGTCGGCGGTTATAGAACTGGCTGCCCAGTTGGATGACTGGACGGGTGAATTTATTTTGAATCCTGATGATATCAGTGAACTGGTATCGCAGGTCCCCCAGCAGGTTAAAGACGATATTCGATTTGCGCACGATCAGATCTATGGTTTTGCGCTAAAACAACGCGACAGTCTGCATGCATTTGAAACCGAGCCTTTGCCGGGTGTAATCCTGGGGCAGAAGCTGGTTCCCTGTCAGTGTGCCGGGTGCTACATCCCGGGTGGACGCTATGCCCATGCCGCTTCCGCGCTGATGAGTGTCGCCACTGCCAAGGCCGCCGGTGTCCCCTTTATTGTGGCCTGTACCCCGCCACGGGGCGTCAGTATCAATCCGACCGTGGCATATGCACTTTCCCATAGCGGAGCCGACGTTGTGATGGCCCTGGGCGGCGTCCAGGCGATAGCCACCATGGCTTTTGGTCTTTTTACCGGTAAAGCCGCCGATATCATCGTGGGACCCGGCAATGCCTACGTGGCTGAGGCCAAGCGCCTGCTCTATGGTGAAATTGGTATCGATGTATTTGCCGGCCCCACGGAATCGCTTGTAATTGCGGACAAGACCGCAGACCCCATGATCGTGGCGGTAGATTTGGTCAGTCAATGCGAACATGGTTATGATTCACCGGTATGGCTAGTGACCGATTCCCAAGCATTGGGTGATGCCGTAATCAAAATTATGCCCACGGTTATCGCCGATCTGCCCGACCCGGAGGTGGCGGCTTCCGCCTGGAAAAATTATGGCGAAGTCGTATTGTGCGAAAACCGGGACGAATTGGCCCGGGTCAATGATGTCTATGCCGCCGAACACGTCCAGGTGATTGCAGCGGACCTGGACTGGTATTTGGAAAACTTGAAAAATTATGGATCTCTTTTTCTGGGCGAGGGCTGCACGGTTGCCCACGGTGACAAAACATCCGGCACCAATCACATATTACCCACCAAAAAAGCGGCGCGCTATACCGGTGGCTTGAATGCGGCCAAGTTTATCAAAATCTTAACCTATCAGAAACTCACCCAGGCGGCCAACCGGTTCATCGGTGCGGTGACTTCGCGTATATCACGGTATGAGGGGATGGAAGGCCATGCCCGGGCGGCCGATATCCGTCTGCGGAAATATTTCCCGGACGAAGCGTTTGATTTTGACGTGTATGACCATAAACGGAACGCGTAAAGCAAGGTAATAAGTTTGCTGACACCATGAAACCCAGTACCGAAAAAATAGCGACCTTCTCCAAGGAATTCACCCACCAGGAGTCCATTCCTGAAGCGGGCATTCAACGCGCAATAGAATTGATGCGGTCAGGTCGTTTACACCGCTACAATACAGCAGCGGATGAAGTATCGGAGGTGTCGCTGCTGGAGCAGGAGTATGCCGACTATGTGGGTGCCAAATACTGCTTGGGGCTCTCATCCTGCGGCAGCGCTATCCATGTTGCCTTAAAAAGTGTGGGCATTGGTCCGGGTGACCAGGTCCTCTGCAACGCCTTTACCCTGGCGCCCGTGCCGGGTGCGATTGAAAATGCCGGTGCTAGCCCGGTATTTGTCGAGATTACAGCGGACTATCTGACAGACCTGGACGATTTGGAAACCAAGGCCGTCCGTTCAGGGGCGCGCTTTCTGCTTTTATCGCATATGCGCGGTCACATCGTCGATATGGATCAGGTCGCTGATATGTGTGACCGCTTGGGGATCGTGCTGATTGAGGACTGTGCCCACACGGTCGGCTGTCGATGGAATGGCCGCTTTACAGGCACATTCGGAAAGGTTGGTTGCTATTCCAGTCAAACTTACAAACACATGAACTCTGGGGAAGGGGGGCTGTTAGTCACGGACGATGACGATGTCATCGCCAAGGCCATCCTTTATTCCGGCTCTTATATGCTTTATGAGCGACATACCTCGCGCCCTTCCATGGAAATTTTTGAGCGCCACAAAAAACTGATCCCCAACTTCAGTCTGCGCATGTCCAATCTGATTGCAGCATTGTTGCGGCCGCAGTTGGCCGATCTGGATCGGCAATGCCAACGCTGGAACCGTCGCTACCGCCTGCTTGAGACGGAACTGCGCCAGGTGCCGCACATTTATGTTCCAGTCAGATTGCCGCAAGAGGAATTTGTGGGATCCTCACTCCAATTCACGCTAGAAGACGCCGATTATTCCCTGATGAAAACGTTTTTAGAGACCTGCGCCGAACGGGGTGTGGAAATCAAGTGGTTCGGTGCCCAAGAACCGGTTGGATTTACGAGTTCATGGGAAAGCTGGCAATACATCGAGGATATCCCGGAATTGCCCCAAACACGCAACACACTTGATTTTATGTGTGACTTCAGAATTCCGTTAACTTTCAGCATGGCGGATTGTGCGATTATTGCAACAGTCATTGGGCAGGTCGCCACAGAAATATTTTCAAACGCGTATAAAAGGTCCATAAAAGCCAAAAATGAAATGAAAAACATGAGGACGTAAGCGTAAGGGAGGAGAAACAATGGTCAAACGAAACCTGTATGCCGAACTCGTCACCGCCGGAGGGTTTGGCTTCAATGTCTTTACGGATGACGAGATCGACAAAATCCACCTGGCAACCCTGGAGGTGATGGAAAAAACCGGCTTGTATGTGGGAACGGATGAAGCCATGGATGTCCTCGAGGGCGGCGGCGCCATAGTCGATCGGGCCAAAAATATCGTTAAGTTCCCGCCCTACCTGGTGGAGGAATGCATCCGCTCGGCACCGCCCAAGATCGTCCTTTATGGTCGGGACCCTGCGCATGATATCGTGCTGGAGGGCAAAGGCGTTAATTTTTGCACATTCGGCCAGGGTGTTTCCATCATGGATGTGGATGGCAGGGTGCGGCTATCGGTAACCGAGGATGTGGGCAAAGCGGCATTGCTCACCGATGCCATGGAAGAGGTGGATGTGTGTGAGCGTTCGCTGACAGCCGGTGATGCCCCCGAAGATTTGGCGCCCATCCACGAGGCTGAAGTGGTATTCGCCAACACCGCCAAGCACACCGTATACGGCCCCGGAAACGGTTGGCGCGCCGGCAAGATCATCAAAATGGCCCAAAGCCTGGTAGGCGGAGAGGAAGCCTTGCGGAGGCGCCCCATCTGCACCATCAACTGCTCCCCCACCAGTCCGCTGACTTTGGATGAGAACTGCTGTACCGGCGTTATGACCAGCGCCAAGGCAGGTGTACCCTGTAACCTGATTTCCATGGTCATGGCCGGTGCATCCGGTCCGATCACCCTTTCCGGTTCGCTGGTGGTGCACAACTGCGAAATTTTGGGGGCCATAGTCCTGCATCAATTGACCAGCAAAGGGGCGCCGTTGCTGTACGGGTGTTCGTCCCTCAGTTTTGATCTGCGACTGACAACCACACCGGTGGGAGCGCCCGAATGCGGCCTGCTCAATGCAGGCGCACCGCGTCTGGCGCAGAAATACATGCTGCCCAGTTTTGCCGCCGGCGGCTAGGCGGACAGCAAGGTGCCCGATGCCCAGGCCGGTCATGAAAAAACCTTAACCGGCATGTGCGCAGCCATGGCGGGAACAAATCTGATTTACGGTGCAGGGATGCTGGATTCAGGTTTGATCTTCAGCTACGCGCAACTGGTCATCGACAACGACATCTTCAAAATGATCCGCAAGGTCATGCAGGGCATGCAGGTGGACGACGAGAATCTGGCCGTGGATATCATCAAATCGGTCGGACCTGGCGGGGATTTCCTACTGCAGGATCACACCATGAAATACATGCGGACCTTGCCATCGGCTCCGAAAATGATCGAGCGCAACAATCGTGAGAACTGGTTGGCCGCCGGTGGACAAGATTTGGCCCAAAGAGCGGCCGAGAGGGCCGCCGATCTGTTGGCCAATCACCAGCCATTGGCATTGAAGGCGGCGGAAAAATCGGCTTTGCGGGCCATTGTCGAAGAATCCGAGGAAGAAGTGCAGGCCATGAAACGGAGAAAGTGATAGTAACGACGAAACATTATACAACATTTGCAACGCAAGCATAAATGAATTTGCCTAAAAAACGCGTACTGAGCGGTTTAAACAATGAGAAAGCAGGTAGCTATGTAGTCATGCCAAGGGCCGGTCATGCGTAGGGGAATTATTCGCACTTGATAGCCAAGCCATAGGTCAATCCTATGGACTCCCCCGACACAGAGCGCGCTTTACTGATAAGTTTCGAAAATTTGGCCGGCACCCGGCCTTTGGATGGCTATGGGAATGCTGAACGATGGTGGTTTGCTTAAGATAAATAAAACAAAATAATGAAGTCGGCGCTAGGGTCGGATGACACCATCCGGCCCTCATTTTTTATAGTCTCTCAAAAAAACCCCTTGAGCTTAAATTGCCCTGCCGTTAAAGTTGTGCTATCAAGAGAATAGAGCGTTTGTCAGAATAACGTTTCGAAATCGGTAATTCTTTGAGTCTTTTTTGGATTATTGATAACGTCCAAAATAGCTTGATCCAAACGCTCTATGAGTTGTTCTTCGTAATAGCATTTGAATGGCAGTACATCGTGTTGCCGTTTCACTAGAACCAACCCGGGAAACCAACTTAAGTTCTTCAATCGTAGCGTTTCCCGGGTTAGGGATGATTAACGACCGTGCCATATTCATGACAACCGGTATAATCACTCCAAGACGGCCGAAAAATGAAATCAACGCTAGTACAGGATGAACTCAGGGAGCTGAGACGGGAAAAAACCGCCTTTCAGGCTCAGAATCGCTTGCTCGAGAACCTGATTGAAATGGCGCGTTCTTCAGCCCAGAGAGAGATGCTCAAAACCACCATGATTAATACCCTGGAGGTAAGCTGTGAGCTGTCGGGGGCGGAAAAAGGCAGCCTGTTTCTGTTGAATGACGACGGTGTCGTCACCGACAGCATTCTAACCCGGGGTGAGGTCAGTCGCGAAAAACGCTCAAACCTGATTGGGACTGTACTCGACCGGGGTTTGGCCGGATGGGTTCGCGAGAACCTCGAAATCGGATTGGTGGAAGATGCCAAGGAAGACAAGCGCTGGTTGTCGCTACCCAATGAACCCTACACCGTGCGTTCGGCTTTGGCGGTACCGATTCTGAGGCACAAACGGCTATTCGGGATTTTAACGCTGATTCATTCCCATCCCAGACATTTTACCTCGGATTCCATTGAGATGATGCAAATGACGGCAGACCAGATCGCCTTGGCTATCGAAAACGCTAAGCTCTATGTTCAGCTGGACGCATCCTATCGCTCGCTCGAAAAAGCCAAACAATCCATTGAAACCTATTCCAAAGCCCTGGACCGGGAGCTTGAAAAAGGCCGTCAAATTCAGAAAAATTTTTTACCGTCTCAATTGCCATCTGTGGCCAATTGCGAGGTCATTCATTTTTTCCAGCCGGCCCTGCAGTTGTCGGGTGATTTTTACGACGTGTTCCTACTGTCTGATAACCAGGTGGGCGTGGTCATCGGCGATGTCAGCGACAAGGGGGTTGGATCTGCTTTGTTCATGGCTCTGCTTAGAAGCTTGCTGCGTGTCTACTCCGGGCAATCGCAGTCATACAGCACAGAACAGACCGTATTGTGCGGTCTGATGCCCAATGGTGCACGAGACCGGACATCACAACAGACCCATTCACACGCTTTGCATGCGGTTGCGCTTGCAAATGACTATATCGCTTATGAGCATGGTGAAGAAGGTATGTTTGCAACCCTGTTTTTTGGTGTCCTCGATCCCATTGGTGGCCTGGTTTCTTATATCAACGCCGGACATGATGCCCTGGTTGTCGTGAATTCTGATGGCATCAAGCGGCGTTTAAATCCGACCGGACCTGCAGTCGGTGTGATGCCGGGATCCAAATACGCAATCCAGACACTGCAGCTCGAGCCGGGTGACATTCTTTTTGGGTTTACCGATGGTGTTACCGAGGCGCGATCCCCCCAGGGCGAACTCTATATGCGTAAGCGCTTCGAATCAGCTGTAGAGGATTGTACGATGTCCTCGGCCAGTGCCCTGATGGATTGTATCAAGGCCAATTTGTTTGAGTTCATTGAAAATGCATCCCAAAGTGATGACATTACCATGTTGGCGATCCGCTGGGGAGAATAAGTACTGCTTCCGAAAATATATAGCCATCCGCTACGATTTTTTGGATTCAGTTGTCCCATTTTAAAAGGGAAACGTTTTATGACGAAAAAAATTAAACGCAATCCCGGCCGGCGCAAAGAGGACTTTGTCATCAGATATCTGGGCAAGCGCTATCAAAGGCTTTACCGAATCGGGCAAACAATTACATCGCAATTGAACATGGAACCCATTTTCGAAATGGTTATTGAACAAACCAACCAGATCATGGAAACTGAACGCAGCACTCTCTTTGTGCACGATGAGTATACCGACGAGTTGTGGTCCCTGGTGGCAACGGGCGTTGAAAAAAATGAAATTCGCATAAAAAGTGATTCCGGGCTGGCCGGATGGGTTTTTCAGAACCAAAAAGAGCTCATCATCAATGACACCTATAAAGATTCACGTTTTAATTTGGATGTGGATCGCCGCACCGGCTTTCAAACCATAAATGTCCTTTGTGTCCCGGTTTTCAATCGTGAGAAAAAGTGCATCGGCGCACTGGAAGCCCTCAACCGGCGTGAGGGAGATTTTACGCCTGAAGATGCCGAGTTTCTGCGCCACATTTCAGATTATGTGGCTATCGCCATTGAAAATGCACGCCTGTACGAAGATGTACAAGCCTATACGGCCAGTCTGGAGGCTGCCATTATTCTAAACGAAAAGCTCGAGAAAGTTAAAGGTCAGCTCATCAAATTTGTTCCGCATTCAGTGGTGAAGATGGTGGAACGGGAACCCGACAGCGTGGTCGGAGAAAAATTGCCCATGGGTGTGTCAATTTTATTTATAGACATCCAAAAGTTTGGCAACCTTCTGGAAAATCACGATACTCGGCTTGTCAACGACATGGTCGAAAAGCATTTCTCCAAATATTTGTTGTGCGTGGGCAAATACGACGGTGAATTGAATGAGACTTCCGGCGATGGTCTCATGATCATTTTCAAGGGCGAAAATGAGATGGAGCACGCTCGCAATGCGGTGGCTGCCGGCCTGGAAATCATTGCTGAAAACCAAAATCTGAATCGTACCCTGGACTATCCCTGGGGCGATGTTCAGCTGCACTTGGGGATCAATACCGGTGAGGCCTTTGTGGGCACCACCAGAATGCAAAGTATAACCGGCGATCGCTTGACCTATACCGCTACCGGTGTCGTTACCGTGCTGGCGGCTCGGATAGGCTCCATATCAGAGAACACCCAGCTTCTGATTGGTCCCGATACGTATGCCTTGGTCCAGGATGAGTTTGAATGTGATTTTGTCGGGGAACGCACATTAAAGAATATCTCCGAACCGATTCCGGTATACCAGGTCATATCCGATAAATAACAGCACTGCACCGGGTATGCTTCCGACCAATCCAAATCATGGCTCTCACATGAATCTTACGAAATTCATGTACAAAATTATACGGGTGGTATATTTCAAAGGATATGCACACCCGTAAGACCAAGATTCAGGCATGTGATTCGGCCTATGTGGATTTGCAAAAGCATCTAAATCGGCAAGCCGTTGGATTCCCAGCCACCAAATCAGGCGCAGAGATCAAGCTGCTTCAACATATTTTTACACCAGACGAAGCCCGCATCAGTTGCTTCTTAAGCCAAAAACCTGAACCGCTTAAGACCATATATAAACGTGTGTCCCACCTGGTGGATTCGATGCAGGCGTTAAAAGAGATCCTAGCTAATATTCAAAAAAAGGGCGGCATCGAATTCCAAAAAAGAAATGGCAATCGGTATTATTGCAATGCGCCCCTGGTGGTGGGCATGTACGAGTTTCAGCTTAAGCGATTGACACCCCAATTTATAGACGATTTTGATGCGTATACGTCGGATCGAAAATTTGGAATCGAGTTCTTAAGCACCGAATTGCCGCAAATGCGAACCATCCCTGTCAGGCAAAGTATCCCCTTGCAGCATCATGTGAGTTCATATGATGATGTATTGGTACTGCTTCAGCAGGCTGAAGCACCGTTTGTGATATTGGAATGCATTTGCCGCAAAAAGCATGCCCTACAGGGTGAAACCTGCCGGGTTACCGATCGAACCGAAACCTGTATGGCCATCGGCAATATGGCCCATATGGCCTTAGCCAGCGAGTTGGGTCGCGAGATACCGCGTGATGAGGCCATCGCCATCATCGCCCAAAATCAAAAAGACGGATTGGTACTCCAGCCCTCTAATACCCAAAAGGCCGAGTTTATTTGTTCCTGCTGCGGCTGCTGTTGCGGCATGTTACGTATTCAGAAACGGCTGCCGTTGCCATTGGATTTCTGGGCTTCAAATTTTCAGGCCACAATGGACAGCGAATTGTGCACCGGTTGCGGCATCTGTCAGCGGCATTGTCAGGTGGATGCCGTGACAATATCTGCACAGTCGAAAGTTGCTGTGGTGGCCGGGGATCGTTGCATCGGTTGCGGTATTTGTGTGGCAGCATGCCCGACCAGCGCGATCTCCCTGGAGAAAAAAAGCAAGGATACCGTCCCGCCGGAGACGCGTGAAGATCTGTTGGATATCATCACAGACAATAAAAAGGGCCGACTGAACAAACTGATGTTGACCGGAAAATTGGTTTTTGATGCCATCCGAACCGGGAAAACTGATTTAATAAAATCATAGAAACGTAAAAGAAAGGGATCATGTAATGGTTAAAAAGTAGCGCGCATATGTATGGTATTCGGTATTTGTTGGTTGGGTTTTATGAGTCCATCTGCATTATCTTGGATTACGTCCAAAATAAAGGTGGAGAAAAGACCATGCAATTGCTGCAAGGCGCTTTGAAGTAAATTGCGTTCGCTAAAAGCATGCAAATTACTATGAGTGAGGTCGATGAAAATGAATCATCAGGAAGGTTATTTCAAAGGTGTACGTGATCATGAGATTTACTTTCAATCCTGGTTCCCTGAAAAAGAGCCCACGGCGGTGCTTTTAATTGCGCATGGATTGGGGGAGCATAGCGGCCGCTATATGAATGTGGTCAATCATTTGGTGCCGGCGGGGTATGCGGTCTACGCTCTGGATCACCTGGGGCATGGCAGATCTGACGGTCACCGCGTATATGTGGAACGGTTTCAGGATTTCACCCTCACGCTCAAAACCTATTTCGACATGATCCGGGGCCAGCAAGTTCACGTGCCCATTTTCCTGGTGGGGCACAGTATGGGCGGGCTGATTAGCACTGCCTATCTGCTGGAATACCAACATGAATTGGCCGGTGCGGTACTTTCCGGTCCGGGAATCAAGGTCCCGGATGATATCAGTCCGATGGTGATATTCATGGGCAAATTGCTGTCCGGCATCATGCCCAAGGTGGGGATTGTTCAGCTGGAGGCGGAACTTGTCAGCCGGGATCGGGCCGTAGTTGATGCCTACATCAATGATCCCCTCGTGCATACCGGTAAAGTCACCGCCCGGCTGGGGGCCGAAATGCTCAAGACGATGGAAACAGTCACCCGGGCGGCCAATAAAATTTCGCTGCCGATTTTGATCCTACAAGGTGGTGCCGATCGAATGATCGATCCGTCCGGTGCCCAGCTCCTGTATGACAGTGTCGGCTCCGAAGATAAGGCCTTAAAGTTTTATGATGGTTTATACCACGAGATATTCAACGAACCCGAGCATAAGCAGGTGTTGCAGGATGTGGCCCAATGGTTAGATGGGCATTGTGTTAAGTAATAAAAGGAAGTAATTAAACCCGGGTATTCACTAAATTTTTTGATGAGAGTGGGTTTCGCGTTTCGCGTCACGTGTTACGGGTTACGGGTTGCGTGACCATCCAGCGCTCAGTAGGCAGAAAGGAGTAAGCAGTATGCAGCCAAATCGAAATCGAAATCGAAATCGGGATCGGGATTGCACAGCGTGAACCTTAAACATCCAGTATCCAGAAATCGGATGTCGGAATACAGCGGTCAGCAATAGGCCACTTCAGAAGACAAAAGACCTGCATAGAGCTTATGGCTTATAGCTAAAAACTTCAGTCACCGTTTGTCATCCCCTTGGAAAAGGGGATCCAGGCTAGCCAACAGCTGAGGGCATTCGGCTTTGTCTGGACCCACTTTCGTGGGAATGACAGTTAAAGGACCTGGCACCCGGCAATCGTAAATCAAATTTAATTCAACCTTCAGACAGACAAGCATAGTTGACTCGTATTTCAGGAGACAAGTTGTGACCGAATTGAACCGGTTAATTGCCAAAGCGAAAACAGATTTTGATTTGACCAAAACAGATGATCAGGAGAGTTTAATCACCTTAACTGAGAAATTGCTAAGCCTGCCTGAATCCCATTCGGACGTATTTTCGACAGCCGCCCGCGGACCAGGTACGCCCCTGGAGTTCCGACTGGCGGTCATGCTGGTCAGGTCGCGTCGGAATATCCTGCGCATCACGCGTCCCCTAAATATTGCGGTGGTGTTTGCCATGTGGGGCGAACACAATCGCCTGCTGCCCAAAAGCGACACCAACCCCAACGGTGAAGATTGTTTGCGAACGAAATTAAACCAATTGGATTGGGCTGCGGCAGGCACACCCATCAATTGGCGGGTATATGCCGTGGATGACGGCTGTCCGAACGGCAGTGGAAAAATTGCTCAGGATATTGTGATTAGCGATCAACTGGACGCGAAGGTGAAGATTCTTTTTTTGGACCAGGCCGTGCCCACCGACAAAGGTCCCTTGAAGAAATTGAAGTCCGCCGACGATTCACGCAAAGCCGGTGCGGTCATACTGGGATGCCAGCAGGCGATATTGGACGGCATGGACGCGGTCATCTATACCGATGCGGACAGTTCGGTACACCTGGGTCAGATCGGATTGCTTTTACGACCGTTTGTTGACGAAGGATACCGAGTTGTTCTGGGCAATCGCAAACACCCTGATGCGGTGCTGGTGAAACAGGAAGGCCGTTGGGGAATCGGTATCAAAGTCTTGAGGCACATGCAGCGTATGGTGGGGCAGGCCATTTTTTCGCGCAACATTCTCGATACCCAGGCCGCTTTTAAACTGTATGAAAGCAAGCTCCTGCAGAAAATCATCTCCAAACCTACTGTTTTTGATTTCTCATTTGACACCGACTGGCTGTTGGCGGCCATTAGCATGGATGAGACCCTGACTACAGTACCCTTTGCCTTTATCGACTCCTTTGCTGAATCTGCCTCCATCACCCAGGGTCCCATGACTACCTGGGAGTCGCTGTTAAAAGGATTGGTACAAGCGGTTCGGCGTCATGGCGTCGCCCACAGCGAGGCCATGGCAAGGGTTTTGGATGAAGAAATAAGAAGTTCGACCGATCTGGACGCCATCATCCATCATTTGCCGCCTGAACTGGCAGCGGCCAAAGCGGAGTCACTGGGCGACCCGGCTGTCATGTCGCCGGAGGCCCTGCAGGCATGGATACAAGAACGCAAAGCAGCGGTTAAATAAAGTTCCATAAATTTTCATGCTCAGACGCGCACAAGCATGAAACATCGAATATTACCATATAGTTGTTATTTTCATTTTAGGTCAATTCATGAAAATTTCAACATTAGAAACATGTATCAACACAGAAGATTTTTAATAACCCAGGTATTTGGGAAGGGAGAACTGTTTCCAAATACGAATGACTGTTTCTAATGAATATCATGCAAACCGCAGGTAAAGCTTTACAATACAATTCGCTTTGGATACTACACCTCGTAATTGCCTGAACAATATGGCAAGAAATAAGTAATGATTTTTATTATAACCTGGTATCTTAAGGAGGAGAGACATGCCCGGCTTATTGACTGATATTGATCCAAACGGACTTTTGGAATTTTCGGTGGTTTTTACAGACCGATCGCTCAACCATATGTCGCAGTCCTTCCAGACTGTGATGCGCGATATTTCGACAACACTAAAAAAGGTATATCATGCTAAATCTGTCGTGGTCGTTCCAGGCGGCGGAACCTACAGCATGGAAGCTGTCGCACGTCAGTTTGCAAACGATAAAAAGTGCCTGGTTATTCGCAATGGTTGGTTTAGCTTCCGCTGGACTCAGATTTTTGATGCGGGGCAAATCCCTGCGACACATACGGTACTGAAAGCTCGGCGTGTTGAAGACAGCAAACACGCGCCTTTTGAGCCCGCGCCCGTTGATGAAGTGGTCGCAACCATTGAAGCCGAGAAACCGGATCTTGTTTTTATGCCTCATGTGGAAACATCTTCGGGAATGATATTGCCGGATGACTATATTCGAACGGTTGCCGATGCAATTCATGCCGTAGGTGGGATGGTGGTGCTCGACTGCGTCGCATCCGGCACGATTTGGGTGGATATGCAAGCATGTGGGGTAGACATACTCATCAGTGCACCCCAAAAAGGGTGGAGCAGCTCCCCCTGCAGTGGTCTGGTGATGTTGAGTGCGCTGGCCCGGGAACGCATTGAATCAACAACCAGCACCAGTTTTGCCTGTGATTTGTTTAAATGGCTTCAGATCATGGAAGCCTATGAAAACGGTGCGCACGCCTACCATGCCACCATGCCAACCGACAGTCTCAAACATTTCCGGGACAATATGAAGGAAACGGAAGCCTACGGCTTTGATAAGGTTCGTGCGGAACAGCAGGAGCTGGGAGATAAAGTTAGAGAACTCCTGGTCAGTAAAGGCTTCGGCAGCGTGGCCGCCAAGGGATTCCAGGCCCCTGGTGTGGTTGTGAGCTACACGGATGATCCGGAGATTCAAAATGGGAAAAAATTTCTGGATATAGGCATGCAGATCGCCGCAGGTGTACCCTTGCAATGTGATGAGCCGGATGATTTTCAAACTTTTCGTTTGGGGCTTTTTGGCTTGGAAAAGCTTCACAACATCGATCGTACGGTTGAAACGCTGAAATCAGCATTTGATAAGATAATGTAAAACCAGGCATCCAACCTTTTAAAGGAATTAGATTGTTAGGAGATAGCTTTTCGTCATCACCTCCAGTACAATCGGAATTCACCCTTTGAT
>Ga0180435_10003287_pt1 | contig 16283 bp, 15 predicted proteins | sample SS_ome_3_FD_132467 | JGI IMG/M metagenome (GOLD analysis project Ga0180435, IMG submission 132467) | Hypersaline lake sediment archaeal communities from the Salton Sea, California, USA - SS_3_S_1 metaG | ecosystem: Environmental > Aquatic > Non-marine Saline and Alkaline > Hypersaline >...
TGAACACCCGCTTTCAGGATTGCTCGACGACATGCGCGAGGCCTACCAGAGCGCGGACCTGTTCATCCGTCCGGATCCGGCGATGCCGATGGCATGGCTGGACAACCTCCACTCCGTTGGCCACATCTCCCGTGTAGGCCGCAACGCACGTTCACGCATCCTCCAGGCGCTCGACCTGCCACAGGATCAGCGCCTTGCGATCCTGCAGTTCGGTGGCGAGACCGGAGATGCCCCGCTGAAACTTCCCTATCGGGAGGGCCTGACCTGGCTGGTCGCCGGGCGTGCCAACGTCGGGCGCGATCAGTTGTCCGCAAATGCCTTGCTGCAACCTCTCGGACTTCGCTTTGTCGACCTCGTTGCCAGCGCCGACCTGATGCTTACCAAGCCTGGGTACGGCAGTTTTGCGGAGGCTGCAACCCACGGTCTGCCGGTGCTTTCCGTCATCCGGAACGACTGGCCCGAGGCGCCTTGGCTGGTGGGTTGGCTGAGAGAACGCGTTCCGCTGCGCGAGATCGAGCGCAACGTGCTCATGCGGGGCGATTTCGGTGACGTCCTCGATCAACTGCTGAGTGCGAAACGGCCTGCTGGGTTGCCGCCGGATGGCGTCGATGCTGCGGTGACGCAATTGACGGGTTTGTTGCGACCGGGGTAGCCCCGGCCGTACAAAAATCGCTCCGGTGACGGGGTTTGTCTTTTGTCTCCCAGTTTTCGTGACCGCTACTGACCTTGGCGTTTCGAGATCCCAAGAGGAACCGGCCGTCAGGCAGGATGGGTGATTCATTGCGGAAAATCCCTTTCATGCTTCTATACTTCCACTCGCGAGGAAGGGGGGAGAAGATGAAACTCAACGTTAACGGCGAATTGATCGATATCGAAGTCGACGGCGCAACGCCTTTGTTATGGGTGTTGCGCGAGCAACTCGGGCTGACCGGCACCAAGTACAGTTGTGGGATCGGCCTGTGTGGATCCTGTACGGTCTTGGTAGATGGTGAAGCGGTGCGATCTTGTGTCGCGCCGGTCTCTTCTTTTACGGCTACCCAAAAGATCACCACCATCGAAGGCCTTTCGCCCGATGGCAACCATCCCCTGCAGCGGGCCTGGGACAAGCTCGATGTGCCCCAGTGTGGTTACTGCCAGCCCGGCATGATCATGAGCGCGGCTGCTCTCCTAGGCGCCAAACCGGAACCCACCGATGCGGATATCGATGAAGGGATCACCAACATCTGCCGCTGCGGCACCTTCAACCGGGTGCGCGAGGGTATCCACCTGGCAGCGCGTATCGAAAAGGAGGGCAAGTCATGAGGGACAAGCTGAATGTCTCCCGCAGGGAGTTCCTTATTGGCAGCGCCGTGCTCGGGGCAGGCTTCTCGCTGGGTCTTTACCTTCCAATGGGTGCCCGTAACGCAGTGGCAGCCGAAGGTGGGGAGTCCCCCGAGGTGAATGCCTGGGTGGTGATCGAGCCGGACGATACCGTTGTCATCCGCATTGCCCGCTCCGAAATGGGCCAGGGCACCCTCACGGGACTGGCGCAACTGGTGGCGGAAGAACTCGAATGCGATTGGTCCAGGGTCACCACGGAGTATCCTACGCCAGGACAGAATCTGGCGCGCGATCGCATCTGGCGCAGCTTCTCCACCGGAGGCAGCCAAGGCATCCGCGGTAGCCATGATTACGTGCGCAAGGGCGGTGCTGTGGCCCGGGAGATGCTGATCGAGGCGGCTGCCGAGGAATGGGACGTTCCAATGGAGGAGTGTACCGTTGCGGCCAGCGTGATCACCCACGCACCGACGGGAAGAACCACGACCTATGGCAAGGTGGCCGCTGCGGCCGCGGAGCTCTTCCCGCCCGAGGAGGTCGCGCTAAAGGACCCGAGCGAATGGAAACTGATCGGCCGGCCGGTCAAGCGGCTGGATACTGCGGACAAGCTCACCGGCAAGCAGGTTTTCGGTGCCGATCTGAAATTGCCTGGCATGCTCAACGCCGCCATTCGTGCCTGCCCGACTTTCGGGGGACGGCTCAAGGGCTTTGAGGCGACCAAGGTAAAAGATAAGCCCGGTGTGCGTGCGGTACTGCGGGTTGGCGACGATGCGGTCGCAGTGGTCGCTGATACCTGGTGGCAGGCCAAGACTGCGCTGGATGCATTGCCTGTCGATTGGGAACGAGGTGCCAACGCAGAGGTCAGCAGTGCTTCGATCAGCGCGATGCTGGATGAAGGTCTGGCGGCCGACGAGGCCCTTGTCGGCAACCAGAAGGGTGACGCAAAAGGAGCCTTGAAGGGAGCAGCGAGGACCGTCGAGGCGACCTACGCCTATCCCTACCAGAATCACGCCACCATGGAACCGATGAATGCCACGGCACTTTGGACGTCGGAACGTTGCGAGGTCTGGTGCCCGACGCAGAACGGCGAGGCCGCGCTGCAGGCCGCGGCAGAGGCCTCCGGTCTGGAGATAAGCAAATGTGACGTGCACAAGATTCATCTCGGCGGGGGCTTCGGGCGCCGCGGTTCCTTTCACGATTTCGTCACCCAGGCGGTATTGATCGCCAAACAGCTGCCGGGTACGCCGGTAAAGCTGCTATGGACCCGCGAGGAGGACATGCAGCATGGTCACTACCACCCCATAACCAAGTGTCGGCTGGTGGGCGGGCTCGATGAGCAGGGTGACCTTACCAGTCTGCACGTGCGTATCTCCGGCCAGTCCATTTTGGCAGCGGTTAACCCGGCCTGGATGACCAACGGTGTGGATACCTTCGTGTTCCAGGGCATGCTGCCGGATGGCGATCACGAAATCAGTTACACAGTGCCGGACCTCCTGGTGGATCACGCCATGCGCAATCCGCCGGTCCCGCCCGGCTTCTGGCGGGGGGTCAATATCAACCAGAACGCGATCTACCTGGAGTGCTTCATGGACGAGCTGGCGCATGCAGCCGGCCAGGACCCGCTGGCATTCCGTCGTAGGCTCATGTCCAACCACCCCAAGGCCCGGGCGGTCCTGGATGCGGTTGCCGAGAAGGCCGGCTGGGGTAGTCCGGCAGCGCCCGGTGTGTATCGCGGGCTGGCGGTGTGCAAGGCCTTCGCCTCTTATGTTGCGGCCTGTGCGGAGGTGTCCGTGGATGCCGGGGGGCGCCTGAAGGTCCATCGTATCGTCGCCGCCACCGATCCTGGTTATGCGGTCAACCCGCAACAGATCGAGGCCCAGGTGGAAGGTTCCTTCGTGTTTGGCCTTTCGGCGCTGCTATATGGTGGTTGCACCATCAAGGAGGGCGCGGTGGAACAGAGCAACTTCCATGACTATCCCTCGATGCTGATCAAAGAGATGCCAAAGGTGGAGGTCATTGTCATGCCGTCAGGCGGTTTCTGGGGTGGGATCGGTGAGCCGACTATCGCGGTCGCTGCACCGGCGGTTCTCAATGCCATCTTTGCTGCCACGGGTAGGCGCATACGTGAGTTGCCTCTGAAGCATGTCGATCTGCGTGCCGCCTCCTGATTCCGGGGACAAGGCAATGACGGTGCCGGCGGATGACCTGCAGGTGCTGGAAAGAGCACTGGACTGGCTACAGGACGGCCAAGCGGTCGCCCTGGTTACCGTGGTCAGGACCTGGGGTTCGTCGCCACGGCCGCCGGGCTCCCAGTTGGCAATGAACGCCGCCGGACAGTTCGTCGGTTCGGTATCCGGTGGGTGCGTGGAGGAGGCGCTGGTGGCTCGCTACCGGGATGGCGAGATCGCAGGCCCCGAGCCGACCTGGATCGATTTCGGTGTCGATCGCCAGGAGGCCGCCCGGATGGGGTTGCCCTGCGGTGGGCGTTTGGAATTGCTGGTGGAACACATCAGGGATCCGGCAGACATCGCGTCTTTGCTGGCGCCCCTGCGTCGCGGTGAACTGGTGACACGTCGCGTGGCATTGACCGCTGGAGAAGTGACCCTGGTGCCGGGGCAGGGCGCACCAGACTTTTTCATAAGCGATAAAGAGGTCGTAAAGACCTATGGCCCCGCCTGGCAGATGCTGTTGATCGGCGATGGACTGATTGCCAGGCACCTGGCGGGCATGGCTCGTCAACTCGATTACCAGGTTACGATCTGTGATCCACGCGAGACATTTGTCGATCCCAAGCCCCTGGAGAATGTGCACTACAGTCGTGCTATGCCGGACGATGCCGTACGCGCCCTGACCGATGCTTCTCGCACGGCAGTTGTTACGCTGGCACATGACCCGCGCCAGGATGACCTCGGCCTGAGTGCCGCACTGGAGTCGCAGGCGTTTTATATTGGGGCCCTGGGTTCGAAACGTTCCGCCGAGTCGCGCATCAAGCGGCTGGCTTCCCTCGGTTACGGTTCCGAACAATTGACTCGTATCCATGGGCCGGCCGGACTGTACATCGGCAGCAAGCGCCCGGCGGAGATTGCGCTGTCGATCCTCGCCGAGATCACGGCCCTGCGGAACGGAGTTACGCGGCAGGCCGAAGTCGCTGATTGATGGAGCCGGTCGGCATACTCCTCGCCGCCGGCAGTGCCAGCCGGTTCGGTGCGCCCAAGCTGTTGCATCCACTATCTGACGGCACTCCGGTTGGCGTGGCTGCCGCCAGGGCGCTGCAACAGTCGTTGACGCAGGTGATCGCGGTGGTGCGCTCTGACGACCGTGATCTGAAGGCGGCGTTCGGTCATATCGGGCTGCAAGTAGTCGAGAATCCACAGGCCGGAGAAGGCATGGGGACCAGCGTGGTGGCGGGACTAAAGGCGACGTCGGATGCCGCTGGATGGATTTTCGCGCTCGCGGATATGCCCTGGGTGCAGGCCAGTACAATCGGGAAGCTGGCCGATCGGTTGCGACAGGGAGCCAGGATCGTCGCGCCAGTTCACCAGGGACGACGTGGCAACCCTGTGGGTTTCTCCGGGTGCTGGTATCGAGAGTTAAGCGGTTTGTCCGGTGATACCGGGGCTCGTGAGCTGCTCGTTCGGCATACCGCCCGGGTGGAGCGGATAGAGGTGTCTGATCCGGGCGTTTTGAGGGATGTTGATTATCCTGGCGATCTTCGTTTCTAACCAACCAGTTGATTCATTTCGAAGATGGGCAGCAGCATGGCGAGCACGATGATCAACACGGTTCCACCCATGAGCAGGATCAGAATCGGTTCAAACAGGCTGAGAATTATTTCGGTGTTCGCCTCGATCTCGGTTTCCTGATCTTCCGCGGCGCTATGCAACATCTCGTTCAGGTTGCCGCCGGTCTCACCGCTTGCGATCAGGCTCAGGGTGATGGGTGGGATCCGACTGGTTTGCTCAAGCGCCTTGTGCAGGGATTCACCTTCGCGCACACGGTTCGCGGTTTCGGAAAGTGCTTCGCGATAGGGAATCATGCTGAGCACGCCGATAGCGATCTTCAGGCTGTCCAGCAAAGGCACGCCACTGCCAACAAGAATGGCCAGCGTTCTGGTCAGGCGGGCTGTTTGCAGCGTGCGAATGAATCGTGAAATCAGAGGCAGCTTGAGCAATACGCGGTGCCAGGCAGCTTTCGGCTCAGGGCGACTCAGAAGCATGCGCGTGCTCGTGACGAGAACGAAGAGACTTCCGAGTAACCATGGCCACCATCTCTGCAGGAAGTCACTGATGCCGATCAGGCCATTGGTCAGTCCGGGTAAATCTTTTCCGGTACCCTCGAATACGACCACGATTTCCGGCACGACGAACTGCAGTAGGCCAATAACCACCAGGATAGAGACCATCGTAAGAATGATTGGGTAAACCAGTGCGGCCTGTGTTTTGCGCGCCAGGCGTTGCTGTCTGGCTATGTGATCAACCAGGCCGGTAAGCACAGCGTCCAGTTTCCCGGACGCTTCTCCGGCGCCCACTGTTGCCCGGTAGAGTTCATCAAAGGCTTTCGGATAACGGGACAGGGCATCCGACAGGCTCCGACCTTCCAGGATCTGCGCGCGCAAGTCCATCACCACGTTTTCCAGTGACTTCGTTTCCGCCTGGTTCGCGATTGCGCGCAGCGCTTCCTCCAGAGGGAGTCCGGAGCGCAGCAGGGTCGCCAGTTGTTGGGTCAGCAGGTATCGCTCCTTTGCGCCCAGTTCTTTTCGCAGGTTGCGAATGAAGCCTGCGTGGCCGGTGGTCCCGTTGATCGCCCGAACGTCGATGGGATGCAGTCCCCGGTCGCGGAGCATCTGTCGCACCAGGCGGGGCGAGTCCGCCTCCATGGTGCCCTCGTGTTTTCCTCCCCCGGCTTCGAGCGCCGAAAAGCGAAAGGCGCCCATCAATTGCCGCCCCGTACGATTCGCATTGCTTCGGCAGGGCTGGTGTCGCCTCGCAATACCGCATCGCGCACCTTGTACTTCAGGGTGCGCTTGTGCGCCAGATGATCTTTGCTGAGATCTGCCTCTGAGAGACCAAGGCTGATTGCGTTGCGTAGCGCATCGTCGACCACGAGTATTTCGTAGACACCGAAGCGACCACGATAGCCTAGATGATTGCAGTGTTCACAGCCGACGGGGTGTTTCAACTGCACATCGGGTTGGTCGATTCCCAGTTCATGCCTTTCGGCTTCGCTGGTCGGGCGTGATTCGCTGCAGTGTGAGCAGAGTCTGCGAACCAGACGTTGGGCGACGACACCGGCGAGACTGGAGCCGATAAGAAAAGGCTCCACTCCCATATCACGGAGCCGGGTGATGGCCCCAATGGCGGTATTGGTGTGCAGCGTTGAAAGAACGAGGTGCCCGGTCAGACTTGCCTGGACGGCTATTTCAGCGGTCTCTCGATCACGAATCTCTCCCACCATGACCACATCCGGATCCTGGCGCAGCATGGCGCGCAGGCCGCTGGCGAAGGTCATTCCGATCTTGCTGTTGACCTGGGTCTGACCAATGCCGGCAATATCGTATTCGATGGGATCCTCGACGGTCATGATATTGCGCTGCCCATCATTGATCTCACTCAGGGCTGCGTACAGTGTGGTGGTCTTTCCCGAGCCGGTTGGCCCCGTGACCAGTACGATCCCATGGGGCCGGTGGATCAACAGTTGCAGGCTGTCCAGATCCTCCGGAATTAGGCGCAACTGGGGCAGGTCGAGGCGTCCGGCCTGTTTGTCCAGCAAGCGCAGTACGAGACGCTCACCATGGTTGGAAGGCAGGGTGGAGACCCGCACATCCACCAGGCGACCAGCGATGCGCAGTGCGATCCGTCCGTCCTGAGGTAGCCGCTTCTCCGCGATATCCAGCCTGGCCATGACCTTGATACGAGAGGCGAGTTGAGGCGCCAGACGGTGGTTGGTGCGAAGCTTCTCGGCCAGGTGTCCGTCGATACGAAAGCGCACCAGCAGGGATGTCTCGAAGGGTTCTATGTGTACGTCCGAAGCGCCGTCCCGAATCGCTTCCGAGAGCAGCGCGTTGATAAAGCGGATGATGGGGGCCTCATCGGCACTCTCGAGGAGATCATCCGTTGGCAGTTGCGACGCGGCATCCTCCAGGCCCAGTTCCTGGTGCAGGTTCCGGGAAAGATGACTGGCTTTATCCGCCCCCTCTCCATAGATAACGCCGAGGCGTTGGTCGAATTCGGATTCGCTGAGAACCTCGATAGTGAAGGGGGAGCGCAGGACACGCTGCAGTTCCAGCAGGATCTGTTGCGCGGGTCTCTCGCGGCTGATCACCTTGAGGTTGCATGCTTCACCTCCCGCAACAGCGACGCCCTGTCGGCGTGCGTAGGTATAGGGGAGCGTTGTAACAGGCGATTGCGCGCTCATTCCACGTACATGGGATAAAAAGGCTCGGGTTCCGATCCGAAAGAAACGCCCTTCCAGCGCCTAGTGCCATTTCGTGACGGTTGTTCTGTTGGAAGTGAAATCATCGGCTTGCTCGGATCCGGGGGATAAGGGGGTAGGGTGGCAGCCTGTTGTCCCGGCATCAGAGCAACCCCTTGGGCGTTCCCGTTCTGGTCCAGTTGTTGCTCGCGCATCTGCTGATAACGTTGCTCCAGGAGCTTGGCGCGCCGGCCGTTACGTCCGAGAATAGTGGGACGCAGGAATACCACCAGGTTCTTGCGTGAAAGTGTGGAGCGTCGGGAGGTGAAGATCTCGCCCAGCAGCGGAATATCACCAACGACGGGAACACTGGATTCCTGCTCCGATATGTCATCCGATATCAGGCCTCCCAAAGCAATAATCTCACCATCGTCGACTTGAACCGTGGTTTCGATCACGCGCTCGGTGGTGATGATGCCGGAATTGGTGTCGGCCTTTACTGCGGAGACTTCCTGTCGAATGTCCAGTCGGACGTTGTTGCCCTCATTGATCTGGGGCGTCACCGTGAGTTTTATACCGACGTCCTTGCGCTCGATGGTCTGGAAGGGATTGGTACTGTTGCCACTGTCGTTGGTGTACTGGCCGGTGACGATGGGTATGTTTTCGCCAACCAGGATCGAGGCCTGTTTGTTGTCGAGGGTCACGACCGTCGGTGTGGAAAGGATGTTGGTCGCGCTGTCAGTGGCCAGGGCTTTCAACAGAGCGCGCAAGTTACCGGCGGCAAAGTAGCCCAAACTTATGCCGGGACCGATGGTATCCGGAAAAGTGCCAAGAACAGAGGTCGCGGCATTCGGGACACGTGCGCTGCTGACAGCACCAAAGCCGTCGGTTGGCGTGGAGGTCTGCCATTCGAGTCCAAGCTCAGCCGCCTTGTCGCTGGAGATCTCCGCGATAATTCCCTCAACCTGGACCTGTTCGCGCGCTACATCCAGTTTGGCAATGACCGAACGCAGCTCGGACATGATCTCTCCCGGTGCCGTTATGATCAGTGCGTTGGTCGCCTCGTCCGCAAGAACCTCATAGTCGCCACGGTTTTGTGGTCCGGCCTTCGTTTGCGCCAGTTTTTCCCCGATACCTTTGAGCACCTTTTGCAGCTTGGTTGCTACCGCGTGATTCAGATAGATCACCTGCGCACCACGCACGTTGTCGGGAGGAACATCAATGCTCGCCACGATCTCGCGGATGCGAGCTCTTTCACCGGGCGGGCCGCCGACCAGAATGCTGTTGGTGTGATTGAATGCCACCAGGTTGATCCCGTGGCCATCTCCGTCATTCCTTTTCCGATTCCCTTTTAAAAGAGATTCTATTGTTCGAACTGCCTGATCGGCATCCAGGTGTTGCAGTTCAATTCTGTCGACATCTTCGTCGGAACCCCTGTCGATGCTCGAGATGATCCGCGCCATTCTCCTGATGGTCGCGGCGGTCCCGGCTATGACGATCATCCGGGCTTCCGGGTGACTGGACATGTGAGCGCTCGGGGGAAGCAAGGGTTTGAGTGTCCCCACGAGTTGTTTCACGTCGGTGTTCTCGACCTGGACGATACGGGTCACCAGTTCGTCCCCCATGGCCTGTTGGTTGAACCCTGAACTGACCTGTTTGACCACGGCATCCGGAACGATCTTGATGACCTCACCCGCGGGGATCGCGGCATAGCCGTTGACCTGCAAGGTGGAGAGGAAGATCTGGTAGATCTGTTCGGCACTGGTCGGGGTGGCGGTTATGACGGTCACGCGGCCTTTGACGCGGGGATCGATAATGAAATTATCCCCTGTGATTTCAGACACGGATTTTATGAATACACCGATATCCGCATCGGTCAGATTCAGCATGAACTCGTCCGTCTTCGTCTCGGCACACACCAGGTTTGGAATCAGAAAATACAACAGGGCGAATACAGCGATGACGCTTCTGAGTCTGCCGTAGCAGGGATGAGATTGGGTACTGGAGAGCATGCAAGGTAACCAGGTGTAATACTGAACTGCTATCTGCGGGACTAATCGTCGAATTCCCGCCGCCGCTGGCGATGGGCGATACGGGAGTTGCTGTGATTGATGCGAGCACTCGCGGTGTTGTTCATTTCGGGTGGGTCAAGTGCCACGGACTCCCGACGCCCCCTGTTGTCCACAAGAATATGCTTGGCATGGATCTCCAACACGTGAACATCCTTATCGATTTCGTCACCTTTCCTGATCGTGCGAGCGTTTTTCCGGTCGCCGATAATGGCTGTTCCGCCATCGCGCTCGGGTAGGTGAAAGATGCCGCGTAGTTCGATGTCAAGGGGGCTTGGGGGAGACTCCCTTTTCTGCGCGCGCACAGGATTCGTTTGGGAAACGCGAAAGGGGTTGCCACTCAGGAGCGTGTGACGACGATCGGATGAGGAAAACGGGGGATTCGGCTCACTGTGTTCGATAGTGGTTTTGGGTGCTTCATCGATGATCCCGTACCTGGTGAGATGCAGTGTCACTACCGCTATCAGGACCAACGCAGCCACCACGACCGCCAGCTTGGCTGGTTGGAAAGCGAACATCGATCTGCGCATGCCTAAGGCCACATCTTCCCCAAAAATGGTTACGCCAAGGGAGCTGCTTACCCTGGGCCAGGAAATACTTTCTGTAGATAGGGAAGGCGGTTCGAACCAGCCCGCCTGCAACCCCGGAAATGTATTCGTCCTGGATGACAGCTTGATTAAAGCGATGGGAATTACCGCTCAGTCACGTTTGGTAATTGTTCCGTAACTCAATCGCAATAAACTCCATTCTTTTGAGACTTAACCCACCCCGTAACCGGGAAAAGAAGGCGAGAGACAAATCGATGAAACACACGCGAATGGCGGGTTTCACCCTGATCGAAATCATGGTCGTTGTGGTGATACTTGGAATACTGGCCGCGGTGGTGGTACCCGAGGTAATGAGTCGTCCATCCGAGGCGCGTATAAACAAGGCCAAGCAGGATATTCGTGCGATTGACTCGGCTCTCAAACTCTACAAGCTGGATAATTTCAGTTATCCGACCACCCAGCAGGGAATCAAGGCACTTGTGGTCAGGCCGGAGGGAATGCCCGCAGGGGCCAACTGGAAAAAGGAAGGCTATATCGCGCGTCTACCAAACGATCCCTGGGGTAAGCCCTATATCTACCTCTCGCCTGGCCTCAAAGGCGCGTTCGACCTCTATACCCTGGGCGCGGATGGTGTCAAAGGCGGAAGCGAAGAGAATGCTGACCTGGGCAACTGGCAGGTCGACTGACTTCAGAGCGTCCAGCGCCGCTTCGTCAGCAGGCTTTACCCTGGTCGAATTACTGGTTGTGGTCGCAATTGTCGGGATCATTACTGCCGGTGCCGTGTTGTCCTTGGGCCTGGCCGGTGAAGACCGACGCCTGGTGCGTGAAGCGGAACGCCTGGCCCGCACGCTGGAGCATGCCTCGAGTACAGCCATCCTGCGAGGCGTGCGTGTTGCGCTCGAGTTTTACCCTGAAGGCTACAGGGGTAGCTATCGCCAGGCAGGTAAGTGGATCGACTTTGCACAGGACAATGATTACCTTCGCCCGCACGAGATCGATCTTTCCCTCAACCTGATTGTTGCCTCTGCCAGTGGAACCGGTGAACGGTTGCAGCGGTTTGAGTTCGATCCCGAGGGAACCGCAGACCCAGTCGAAATCACTCTGTATCAAGACGATACGGATGCCCGTGCAAACCTTTCACTTTCGGCTCTGGCGCAGGTCTCGATCGATTATCAGGGATCGGTGGATGTGCAGGCGAGTGCAGGCAGATGAAACTGCAGACCGGGTTTTCCCTGCTCGAAGTCATGGTGGCGCTGGCGGTACTTGGCCTGGTGCTCGGAAGTGCCGTCCGCGCGGTCGGCACGTTCGCCAGCAATCATGAGCACCTCAGGGATCGTTCACTTGCCCGTTGGGTGGCCAGCAATGTGCTCGTCGAGGGACAGCTTGGACTGACCGCAAATGGAGCGGAGGACGGCTCAGGAAGGGAACGCATGGGCGGGCGCGTCTGGAAATGGGTGCGGCGGTTTGAACCGACCGGGAACGAGAAATTCCAAAGAGCGATTGTGGAAGTCTATCTCCCTGAAGACGAAAATAGCCTTGCCGCCCGTGTCGAAGGCCTGCGCCTGGCGAAGGTCGGGCAATGATGCAGCGATCTTCGGGCTTCACTCTGATTGAAATCGTGGTGGCGATGGCCGTGTTCGGCCTGATGGTTGCCATCGCCTATGCAGGATTGGATGCCATTCTGCGGCATAAGGGCGGGATGGGAGAGCGTTCCGATCATCTGGTCAGGCTGCAGAAGTCGATGCACCTGATGCAACAGGATCTGATGTTTGCGACAAAACGAGGCATTCGGGATGAACTGGGAACACCCGAACCGGCACTGGTGGGCGGTCAGGGTGAAGTGATGCTCTCCCTGACTCGCGCCTCATTGGCTCACGCACAAGACAGCGGTCTGATCAGGGTGGATTACCTTCTCTCGGGAGGATCACTTCAAAGACGGTTGTGGCCTGTGCTCGACAGGACCCCTTCCAATACGCCTTTGAGCCATGAATTGCTGGTGGGGGTGGAATCCGTGGAACGTCGTTTCCTGGATACCGGGGGCTGGTACAACAGTTGGCCCGTGTCCGGTCGATCAGATGTCGTGTCTGGTCGTTTACCGAGAGCCATGGAGGTCGTTTTTCATATGGAAGACGGCGATCGGTTTCGTCGCATCTTTCCCATATCCAGTCGGGGTTGAACAGTGCCACATCTCCGCATGCAAAAAGGTATTGCTCTGCTGACAGCCATGGTGGTCACTTTCGTGTGCGTGGCGATCGGCGTCGAACTGGGGGCACGCCAGCAAATCGACATCGCCCGAACCGATGCGCTAATGAGGTCCGGAGAGGCCTACGCCGCGTTAATGGACCTCGAGGTGGCGACAGCCGAGAAGTTGCAGCGGGAGAACACGATTATCGGCAATCGACCAGTACCCGGCTACCGGGTGAAGCCTGCGTTGGACGTCACCCGCTGGCACGGGCATAGCGAAATCGCGGACCTGCATTATGGTTTCAACGTCAATGACCTGTCGTCGGAGAGCGAAAACAGGGAAGTGGCGGAGGCACGCTTTCGCCGACTTCTGGGTAATCTGGGGTTGGCGCCGGATCTGGCCAACGCGGTGATGGATTGGATTGACAGTGATACTGAACGTCGTCACCCCAACGGGGCCGAGGACGACGTGTACATTGGGTTGCCGAATCCATACCGTGCGGCAAACGGCCATCTCGTCCGGATTGAAGAATTGAAAATGGTACGGGGCATTTCAGAGGAGACCTTCCGCAGACTGTCACCCTTCCTTTCCAGTCTGCCTGTGGATACGCCGGTCAACATCAATACGGCGTCGCGACAGGTTTTAATGATCATGTCACCGGAAATGACACCCAAACAGGTGGAGGCCATCGTTGCGGCTCGCCAACGTGAGCTCTTTGAGGATATGGATGAGGTGTTCCAGTTGCCGGGTCTTGCGAGCGTGAAAATCAACGAGAGTGACCTTGTTGTTGACAGTACCCATTACCTGGTGAGATCGACGGTAAACATTGGGGAGAGGGTCTATCGGATGGCTTCATATCTGAATGTGACGCCCGAGCGCTTTGAAGTCCTTCTTCGGATACCGCAGGAGGGCTGATATGGCGACACCGGTCTGTATTCGCTATGGCGAGTCGCTGGACGAGGGCATCGTTGCAGGTTCTGTCGTGCTGGGATTGGTGCCCACTGAGTTGGTCGCGATCAGAGAGGTGGAGCTGCCCAGTGGTGGACGGCGGCATCTGGAGCAGCTGGTCAAGTTTGCCACGGAGGAATCGCTGGCCGAGGATGTCGAAGACCTTCATTTTGCGATTCAGGCGATTGAAAAGGGCAAGGCGACCGTATTCATTTCTCGACACGATGACATGAATGAATGGCTGGACTGGTACCGGGAACGCGATGTCGAACTCTGTGGACTTGTGCCCGACTTCTTTACGCTCCCCCACAGAGAGGATGGCTGGGTCTGCCGAATGGACGGAGGCCGGACTTTGGTGCGTTCGGGCGTGCTATCCGGCTTTGCCATTTCCCCGGAGTTGTTTTCTGCATGCCTGACCAGTAGCGATTCGGATACCGAGCGAGGAACAATCCATCTCGCAGGCGATACATCTGAAGCGGACCTCAGGGGGAAGATCATCGACGCCAGTTGGCAGGTCGCTGAGCTGAGTCAGGGTTCAGTCGATTGCCCCACGTCCCCGGGACTCTGTGTGGGTCCCTACAAGCCCCGGGGGAAGGGCGGATACCGCACCTGGTTACTGGCAGCCAGTCTTTTGCTCGCAGCACTGCTGGTGGATGTGGGAGTCTCGGCCCATCGTTACTACGAGACGATTAGCCACACGACGAAAATACAGGAAGAAACCGAGCAACTGTTTCGTGAGACCTTTCCTTCAGTCGAACGGATTGTTGATGTGGAGGCCCAGGCAATGCAGGCTTATCAATCCCTGCAGGCGGCGAAAATGGAGCAGGAAACGGGTTTTCTTGCGCTGCTGGCACCCGTCGTGAAGGCGATTCAGTCGGTCCACGGCAGCCAGCTGACGAGCCTTCGGTATCGGGACAAGGAATTGCACATGCGAATGGAATCGCCCCAACCCACTGAGCTTCGCAGCAAGTTGCTCGAGTACGGTCTGAACGTGCAGGAGAAAGGCAAGGAGTGGGTCTTGCGTTGGAGGCAGGATGTTTGAGTGGTTCAAGACCCTTCCTGGTTCGGATCAGCGTGCGTTGATCCTGGGTGGCGCCGCTGTAATCGGGGCATCAGCCTGGTTCCTGCTCATCTCACCTCTTCACATGGCGAATGCAGTGGCGGAGTCCCGGCATGACGCTGTACTCGAAGTCCAGCAACGCATGCGGGCGATCCAGGGGAATGTCGAACGGCTTGGTGGCATACCGGAAGACAGGTTGCTTCCGTTTCTCAAACGGGTACAGGAAATCGTTGCGGATACAGGCAATACAACGAATGTGACGGTTGAGCAGGGAGGAGGCGATAGTGTGCAGATCCGTACCGACAATATCGATTATCGCGAATTCGTGCAAATGATGCTCGCTTTCGAGGAGGCACATCTTTCGGTGGTAACGGCAGACCTTCAACAGAAAGACTCAGATGGTATCAAGGCAAGTATCATTCTGAAGTCCCACTGAAATACCTCAAGCTCCGAATCTTCCTGAATCGGCTCTAATGACTCGTTTATTGCGGGCTTGATCAAGCCCTTTTCATTAGGTCGACTTCCAAATATGCGGATCGCCCGGTACCGCGAGACTCTCACTTGTGCACTGGTAGTCGGGTAAGCCTCTGCCGATGGTAAGGGCAATGTCGATCTGGACTATCACGTGGTTTGTCCAGGCGAGGGTGGTCGGTCGGCTTTGTAAGTAACCCCAATCGGCCGGTTTCCTGCGGTGACAGCATGAAAAAAGCCCGCCATAAAGGCGGGCTAAGAAGTGGTTCAGATTTACAGCCTTATAGACTGTAATCAGTCTCCGTTTTTACTGGCCATTGTCCAGAGCAGGGAACGGACCGATGTAACCGGTGTAGCCGCGATCGGCACCAACGGTAACCAGTTCCGGACCGTAGGAGCCGTCCTGCAGGTACTCTTGCGCGTCCGATTCGCCGTAAGGATGCTGGATGACGGACATCAGGTAACCCCAACCATTGATATTCGGATACCAGTAGGGCGAGGTGGTCTCGGAACCGTACGGGGTGGTCTGGATACGGGTCAACTCGCCGTTTCCGATGTTGAAAGACCAGACCAGGTCGTTCTGGTGACCCGAGCCGGTGTCCTCTCCCACGACCAGGGTGTTGTACCCCGGCAGGTAGCTGATGTTGTCCGGGTTGGCCAGGCCATTCACGTCACACTTGTTCGGGCTTTCGCCACCCATGGTGCCGAACAGTTTCGGGATCGGCACCATGTTGATAGCGACATAGGCACTCTTGATGCGTCTGCCGTTCACGTCGGAAACACGATTGCGCTTGCCCTTGCCGTTGACATCCATCTCGTACACGCCACCACAGGTGTTGTGGGCGATACGGATGTGGTTGGGACCACCGATATCATACTGGTCGTCGGGTTTGCCATTTTTCGCATTGTCTTCCATGCCGCGAGCGGTTTCACTCATGGCCAGGTAGAGCTTGCTGCCTTCAGGATTGAAGGTGATGCCTTCCATCTTGCGGAACTCGGTGGTAACGCCCAGCATTGCACCGTAGCGGCGGGTTTCCAGACGGGATGCGACCGTCTTCATGCCTTTGTTGACCTTCAGGCACTGGTGTTTGCCACCCTCATGACCGGCGTTGATGGAGGTGAAGCCACCTTTCTTGGGGCACTTACCGTCGACCGGCTCTGCGCTTGTGAAGATGTCGCTGAACTTGGTGCCCGACTCGATCGCACTGGCAATCTGGTTGTTGCTGGCACGGCCCAGGGAGATCCACTTGAGTTCGAAAGGTGTTTCTGAAGCA